>Ga0247773_1000027_pt1 | contig 60758 bp, 53 predicted proteins | sample UWRJL092311B6_FD_179934 | JGI IMG/M metagenome (GOLD analysis project Ga0247773, IMG submission 179934) | Plant litter microbial communities from Arlington Agricultural Research Station in Wisconsin, United States - UWRJ-L092-311B-6 | ecosystem: Environmental > Terrestrial > Plant litter >... | reverse complement strand
GCCGCGCACACCTCCTTCCACCTCGGCCAGGCGATCCTCACCAAGCCGCGCGCCTGACGTGAGTTGAGCCGGCCGCTCGAACGCAAGGAAGCCTCGCGTCGCCGCGAGGCTTCTTTCGTATCCGGCGGATGGCCGCGGGTCAGTCCGCCGCGGCGACCTCGGTTTCCGCGTTGCGGGTGGCGAACTCGCGCGCGGCCTGCACGAACGCCCAGAAGAGGCGCCGGTCCGGGTCGCGCTCGTCGGCGGGAGACTCGGCCTCGCCGCGCTCGGGGTGCCACTGCACACCGAAGAGCCAGGGATGCTCCTTTCCCTCCACGCCCTCCACCAGCCCGTCCTCGGCCCACACCGTCGCCTCGAGCGAGGGCGCCAGCTGGTCCACGCCCTGGTGGTGGAACGAGTTGATGAACAGCTCGCGCGTGCCGAAGATCCGCGCCAGCCCGCTCGAGTCCTTGACCGTGGCGTGGTGCCAGCGGTGCGTGACCGGCGCCTCCTGCTCGTGGATCAGCCCGTCGTGCCGCTGCGAGGGAAGGTCCTGGTAGAGCGTGCCGCCCAGCGCCACGTTCAGCAGCTGCATCCCCCGGCAGATGGCCAGGATGGGGATCCCGCGCTCCAGCGCCACCTCCAGCGCGGCGATCTCGATCTCGTCGCGCAGCGGGCTCACGGAGCCGAGCTCGGGGTGCGGCGCCTGGCCGTAGCGCGCGGGATCCACGTCTTCGCCGCCGCTCAGCACCAGGCCGTGCGCCACCTCCACCAGCTGGCGCACCGAGTCGCGGTCGTGCCCCGGCGTGAGGAGCACGGCGGCGGCGCCGGGCTCTTCGACGGCGGTCAGGTACTGCACGTTCAGCCGCACCGACGGCAGGTTGTGCGACCCCGCCGGAGCGAGCGTGGTGGTGACAGCGATCAGCGGACGCAACGATCCATCTCCCGTTCCATTTCCCCGTTTCGAGCGTCCAACCCGTCGCATCTTCCGCGCCGGATCGCTCCCACCGTTCGAGAGGGAAAGCTGCACCCGCCCTCGCCCCGCGGCAACCATGGGCTGCCGAGCGAACGCCGGCATCGCCCGCGCACCTCCCGCGAGCCTCGCACCGACCCGCGACGAATCGCTGCGTACAACCGGCTCGTCCTAGCGAAGATCACGGCGTGGCTCGCCCATCACGGCACCGCCGGCCGGAGGTGCTCCGTCCGCGGACCCGGAACGAAGAAGCGCCGGGCCCGCGGCGGACCCAGCGCACTTTCGCACTTTCGCACTCGCAGTCTACGCGACGTTCGCCACGCCCCCGGAGCAGACGCGGTCGCGGCCCTGCTGCTTGGCGGTGTAGAGCGCGGCGTCGGCGCAGGCGATCAGCTCGTCGACGGTGGCGGACTGGCTCTCGGGCCAGCTGGCCACGCCGGCGCTCAGGCTGGCGCGTACGGCGCGGCCGCTGAACATGAACGGGATCTGCGCGAACTCGGTGCGGGCGCGCTCGGCGAAGCGGCGCGCGCCGTCGGGGCCGGTGCCGGGGAGCACCACCACGAACTCGTCGCCGCCGTAGCGGCCGGGGCGGTCGTGCGTGCGCAGCGAGCTCTCGGAGCGCAGCCACGAGCCCAGCGCCTTCAGCACCGCGTCGCCCGCGGGGTGGCCGAAGGTGTCGTTGATCTCCTTGAAGCGGTCCAGGTCCAGCACCACCACGCTCAGCTCGTCGCCGCGCTCGCGCGCCACCTGCATCTCGGTGCGCAGGTAGTCTTCCAGCGCGCGGCGCGTGGCCACGCCGGTCAGCTGGTCGGTGTGCGCCAGGTCGTGCAGCTGCTGCCGCTGCTGCATCAGCCGCTCGAACACCTGCACCCGGCTGCACGCCTGGACGATCGCCTCCACCACACGCTCGGCCAGCTCCACCGCCTCGTCGCCCAGCTCCGGCTCGTCCATGGTGGCGCGCTCCACGAACACGCCGGTCAGGTTCTCGGTCACGGGGAAGGGAACCACGACCACCGAGCGCAGCTCGGGCGCGCCGCGCGCCGCCCAGTCCGCGCGGACGCCGTCGAAGAGCCGCGAGGCGCTCACGTCCTTCACGATCACCGGGCGGCCGGTCTCCAGCGCCTCGCGCACCTCGGGGTACTTCACCAGCTCCAGGTGCAGCCCCTCGGCGAAGCCCGCCTCGGACGAGGCGGCCACCCGCGCCACGCGCGAGCCTCGCTCCACCACCAGCACCGAGCACCGGGCCACGCCCAGCACCTCGGCGGTGCGCGCGGTGACCAGCTGGAACATCTCGTCCGCGTTCACCACGCGGTTCAGCTCGCGGATCAGGTCGATCGCCTGCAGGCGGATGCGGGCCTGCTCGCGGGCGCGGCGCAGCTCGCGGTTGCGGGTGACGTGCGCGTCGACCCGCGCCAGCAGCTCGTCGAGGCGAAAGGGCTTGGTGAGAAAGTCGACGGCGCCGTCGCGCAGGGCGGAGACGGGAAGGGCGCCGTCGTTGGTGGCGGTGATCAGCACCACGGGCACGTCGGCCCAGCGGTCGTCGCGGCGCAGGGCGCGGAGAACGTCGATGCCGCTCATCTCGGGCATCATCACGTCCAGCAGGAGCAGGTCGGGGGCGCGCGGGTGGTCGGCCATGGCGCGCAGCACCGCGGCCCCGTTGGCCGCGGTGCGGACCTCGTACCCCCGCGCCGTGAGCGCCCGCTCCAGGCCCAGCAGGATCGATGGATTGTCGTCGGCCACGAAAATCGTGGCGGGTGCTTCGCTCATGGGTATCGCATCGGGCAGGGCCGCGCCACCGGGTGGGGATGGCACGGGCCGGCCGTAATCCGGAGCCGTGGGGCTGATGATCGGGTGCTGGGGCGCGGCGCCTGCCGGCGGGCGGAGAGGCACGACCTTCGCCCGTGGAGGCCGCGCCGGGCAATTCGGCGGGGTACCTCTCACTGATTCGAGGCCGTCACGCGGCAAATCCCAAGCCAGCCGCCCGCCCAGGGGCTTTGGCGTGTTCACTGGCGTCATCTCCCGGCGTTCGGTTGGGGGTGGGGCATGGATGACACACTCGTGGCGCGGCGGCGTCCCACCGGCCGGTCCGTTTCCTGCCTGCGAAGCGGGTCAAGCCCCGCACCCGGAGCGCTGGTGATCCCGATCCGTTTCGGCCCGTTGAGATCCGCCCACCGCCGTCCATCCGTCCATCTTCGCGCCCTCCGGCTCATTCTGCCGGTGGCGCTGTCCGTGCTCGCCGGTGCCTGCCGGGATCCGGAGCCGCAGTCGCCGTTCGTGGACGAGCGGGTGGCACGGATGACCACGCGGCAGAAGGTGGCACAGCTGCTCATGCTCCGCCCCCCGGCCACCGTGCTGGCCCCGGTGCCCGGCGACTCGTCGCGCGCGCGGCTGATGCGCTGGGCGCGCGAGGGCGTGGGCGCCGTGGAGCTGCCGGCGGGCGACGCGCGCGCGGCGGCGGCGCTGGCCGATTCGCTTCGCGCGGCGGCGCTCCCGCCGCTGATCGCCGCGCGGGCGGAGCGCGGGATGGGCTCCTCCTTCCCTGGCGCGGCGGAGCTCCCCTCCGCCGATGGCATTGCGCTGCTGGGCGACGCCGAGCTCGCCACCGACGTGGGCCACGCGGTCGCGGCCGACGCGCGGGCGATCGGCGCGACGCTGCTGCTGGTGGGCGGCCCCACGCTCCCGGCCGACACCGCGGGGCTGGTCTCGCCCACGCTCTCGGCCGGGGGGACGGCGGCGTACGCCGCCCTGGTCCACGCGCTGGCTGAGGAGGGGACGCCGCCGGCCATCACCTTCTTCCGGCCGTCCACGTCCACCGACACCTCGGCGGCCGTGCTCCCCTGGGACCGCGCGGCGCTGGAGGTGATCCAGCTCGACTGGCTGCGCGCCACCGTCCTTGCCGGCGCGGCGGCGGTGCAGCCCGGCTTCGTCTCCCTCCCCGCGCTCACGGCCGATTCGGCGCCGATCCCGCTCTCGGGCGTGGCGGTGCAGGGGCTGGTCCGCCGCGACCTGGGGTACGCGGGGCTGGTGATCGCCGACCTGTCGCCCAACGGGCCGCTGGCGCGCCGCTACGGCGTGCTTCCGTCGGCGGTCGCGGCGCTGCAGGTGGGGACCGACCTGCTGGCGGGGGTGGAGGATCCCGCCGCGCTGGCCGATTCGCTCGCCGCGGCGGTCGACCGCGGCACCATCCGCCGCGAGATGCTGGACCAGGCGGTGCGCCGCGTGTTCAACGCCAAGCGCCGCGCCCGCCTGGGCCTGCCGCCGGCCGACACGGTGCGCCCCCGCCTGGCCACCGCGGAGACGAACGCCGTCGCCAGCCGCGCCTTCGAGCGCACGGCGGTGGCGCTCGGGCCGGTCCCCGCGCTCCGCGGCTGCCGCGAGACCGTGCTCCTCACGCATCCGGGCGCGGACGCGACCGCGCTCGCGGGCGAGCTCCATCGCCGCATCCCCACCCTGATCTGGCTGAACACCGGCGCGGCGGCGCGGCGCGGGCCGCTCTCCAACCTCCCGGACTTCGCGGGGAACGACGCGGACTGCGCCGTGGCGGTGGACGCGCCCGGCGCGCCCGTCCGCGTGGTCGATCGCCTCGTCGCCACGACCGCGGTCTCGCGGCGCGACACCTCGGCGGCGGCGCGGCGCGACACGGCGCGGGCGCGGGCGGACGGCGTGGCGGCGGCGGGGGATACCGCGCGCCGCATCGTCTACGTCTCGCTCGCGGCGGACCCCGCGCGGGCGCTGCCGGCGGCGCGCTCGGCCGTCCTGGTCTGGGGGAGCGGCCCGGCGGCGCAGCGCGCGGCCGTGCGCGTGCTCTCGGGCGAGCGCCGCGCGAGCGCCGAGGCGCCGGCCCCCGCGCCGCGCGTGGCCTGGCCCGCCGCGCGGACGCTGGTGCGCGCTCCCGCGCGGGAGGCGGCGATGAGCGCCGACACGCTGGCCAGGATCGACGCCATCCTCCAGCGCGGGGTGGACGGCGGCGTCTTCACCGCGGCGGCGGTCGCCGTGGGGCGACATGGCCGGCTGGTGAAGCTCGCGGGGTATGGGCGGGTGCAGGGGCAGCCGGTGAATCCATCCACCACGCTCTTCGACCTGGCGTCGCTCACCAAGGTGGTGGGCACCACGCCGTCGGTGATGGCGCTGGTGGACGATGGAAAGGTGCGGCTGGACGCGCCCGTCTACCGCTACGTGCCGCAGTTCCGCGGCGGCGGGCGTGGCGACGTGACGGTGTGGAACCTGATGACCCACACCGGCGGCCTTCCCGCGGGCGACGACCTGTTCGGCGAGACCAGCGACCCCGAGGCCGCGCTGCGCAAGGTCTACCGCACCGACCTGGTGCGCGAGCCGGGGAGCAAGGTGGAGTACAGCGACTTCGGGATGATCGTGATGGCCGAGGTCGTGGACCGGCAGGGCGGCGAGCGGGTGGACCGCTTCGCAGCGCGCCGCGTGTTCGCGCCGCTGGGGATGCGCTCCACCATGTACGAGCCGCCGCTGACCTGGTGGGACCGCACCGTCCCCGCCGCCGCGCGGAGCGACCGGCCGTATTCGCTGCGTGGCGTGGTGCACGACAACAACGCCTTCCGGCTGGGCGGCGTGGCGGGCCACGCGGGGCTCTTCTCCACGGCCAGCGACCTGGCCGTCTACACGCAGACGCTGCTGAACGGCGGCTCGTACGGCAGCCGCCGCATCTGGTCGCCGCGCGTCGTGCAGTCGTTCACCACGCGGCAGTCCAGGGCGGAGACGCGCGCGCTGGGGTGGGACACGCCGGCGCAGAAGAGCTCGTCGGGCGATTACATGTCCGCCCGCGCCTATGGCCACACCGGCTACACGGGAACGTCGATCTGGATCGACCCCGCGCGCGACCTGTTCGTGATCCTGCTGACCAACCGCACGTACGACACGGGGACGCAGGGGCAGATCCTGGACATCCGCCGCGCCGTGGGCGACGCGGCGACGCGCGCGATCACCGACGTGCCCATCCTCCCGCGCCCCGGCACCCCCGCCGCCGAAGCCGCGGCCGCCCGCGAGCGCGCCGCCGCCCGCGCGAGGGCCCGCGCCCGCGCCAACGCACGCCGCAAGAAGCCCGTCCGCCGCGGCCGCGGCACCCCGCGCAGGACCACCACGCGCCGCCGCGGCTGACGGCGGATTCGCCGAAGCACGGGTCCCCGTCTTCACACTGACGTAGCCGCGCGAAGCGCCGCAGTCCCTCCCCTGCAGTTCGGGGGAGGGACAGGCGAGCCGGGCCCGGCGGGACGCCGGCCCGCCAGGGAGAGGGCTCCGCGGCGCCGGTGCCACCCACGATCCTCACCGTCGTATCGATCGAAGACCCAGCCGGATATCCCTCGACCGAAAGCTTACCGAACACATCCTTGCGCGCGGTGTAGAGGACGCACACCTTTCGCCCGCCACGCCGCGGGCGCATCTTCCGGCACCCCCGCGCACCCTGAGCAGTGAACCTCCGCCGTCCCACGCCCGTCTCCATGATCTCCACCACGCAGCGCGAACGCGTTCTCCCCCGCCTGATCGAAGAGGAGATGCGAGAGTCCTTCCTGGACTACTCGATGAGCGTGATCGTGCAGCGCGCGCTGCCGGACGTGCGCGACGGGCTGAAGCCGGTGCACCGCCGCATCCTGTACGCGATGCACGAGGCGGGGCTCACCCCGGCGCGGGCGCACAAAAAGAGCGCGACGGTGGTGGGCGACGTGCTGGGCAAGTACCACCCGCACGGCGACGCCAGCGTGTACGACTCGCTGGTGCGCATGGCGCAGGACTTCGCGCTGCGCTACCCGCTGGTCGACGGGCAGGGGAACTTCGGGTCGATCGACGGCGACAACGCGGCCGCCTACCGCTACACCGAGGCGCGCCTCTCGCCCATCGCCGGCGAGCTGCTGGCCGACATCGACCGCGACACCGTCGACTTCGCGCCCAACTACGACGACCGGCTGCAGGAGCCGCGCGTCCTCCCCGCCCGCATCCCCAACCTGCTGATCAACGGCAGCAGCGGGATCGCGGTGGGGATGAGCACCAACATCCCCCCCCACAACCTGGGCGAGGTGGTGGCGGCCACGCTGCACCTGCTGGACGACCCCGACTGCACCGTGGCCGACCTGATGGCGCACGTGCCCGGGCCGGACTTCCCCACCGGCGGCATCATCGTGGGCCACGGCGGGATCCGCGACGCGTACGAGAAGGGGCGCGGCCGCGTGGTGATGCGGGCGCGGGTGTACAAGGAAAGCCGCCGCAACGGCCGCGAGCAGCTGGTGGTCACCGAGATCCCGTACGGGAGCAACAAGAGCCGCATCATCGAGCAGGTGGCCGACCTCACGCGCGCCGGCAAGATGAGCGACGTGAGCGACCTGCGCGACGAGAGCGACCGCGACGGCATCCGCATCGTGCTGGAGCTGAAGCGCGGCGCCGACGCGGTGAAGGTGCTCAACCAGCTGTACAAGTGGACCGCGCTGCAGAGCACCTTCGGGGTGATCTCGCTGGCGCTGGACAGGGGGGTGCCGCGCGAGTTCACCCTCAAGGCGATCCTGGAGCGCTGGCGCGACCACCGCGTGGAGGTGGTGGTCCGCCGCAGCCGGTGGGAGCTGGAGCGGGCGAAGGACGAGGCGCACGTGCTGCGCGGGCTGATCGTGGCGCTGGGGCGCATCGACGACGTGGTGCAGATCATCCGCACCAGCCGCAACCGCGAGACCGCCGCGCGCAAGCTGGAGAAGGAGCTGAAGCTGGACGAGCGCCAGAGCGAGGCGATCCTCTCCATGCGCCTGAGCCGGCTCACGCAGCTGGAGACGCGCGAGCTGCGCGAGCGCCTGGCCGGGCTGGAGCGCCGCATCGGCGAGCTGGAGGCGATCCTCGCCTCGCCCGAGCGGCAGATCGAGCTGATCCGCGGCGAGCTGCGCGAGGTGGCGGCCAGCTACTCGGACCCGCGCCGCACGCGCATCATCGAGAACGAGAAGTCGGTGAAGCTGGAGGACATGCTGGCGGCCGAGCACGTGGTCGTCACCTTCAGCCGCGAGGGGTACGTCCGCCAGATCCCCATGGCCGTGTACCAGCGCAGCATGACCGCCGGCAAGCGGATCGCGCTGGACCGGTACGAAGACGACTACGTGGCCCGCGCCTTCGTGGCGAGCACCGAGGACACGCTCCTGGTCTTCTCGGCCGAGGGGCGCGCGTACGGCATCTCGGTGCGCGACATCCCCGAGGCGGGGCTCACCTCGCGCGGCAAGGCGGTGGGGCAGCTCTTCGACATGGGAAAGAAGCCCGGTGGAGTCGCCGCCGTGTTCGTGGTCACCGAGTTCCGCGCCGACCGCTCGCTCGTCTTCGCCACGGCCGAGGGAACGGTGAAGCGCACCTCGCTCGACCAGTACGCCAACGCGCGCGCCGGCGGGATCGAGGCGATCAAGCTCACCGGCAAGGACGTGCTGGTGGACGTGCGGCAGACCGACGGCGAGGCCGAGGTGATCCTGGTGGCCAGCGGCGGCCGCGCGATCCGCTTCCCCGAGGGCGAGGTGACGATGATGGGCCGCGTGGCGCAGGGCGTCCGCGGGATCAAGATGAAGGAGGGCGAGACCGTCGTCGGCCTGGCGGTCGCCCGGCGCGAGGGAGGCGAGCTGTGCCTGGTCACCGAGCGCGGCTGGGGGAAGCGCCTCCCGCTCGACGAGCTGCAGCCGCAGGGCCGCGCCGGCCTGGGCACCGCGCTGCACGCGCCGTCGAAGGAGACGGGCCCCGTGGTCGCCGCGCTGGAGAGCCATCCGGGCGAGGACCTGATGGCCGTCACCACGGGCGGGAAGATGGTGCGCGTGAAGCTCGATGCCGTGCCGATGGCCGGCCGCGCCGGCGCCGCCGAGAAGGCCGTCGGCATCACCGGCAACGAGCGCATCGCCACCGTTGGCTACGTCGCCGAGCGCGAGCTCCCCGAAACGCCGGGAGATGAGGATCTCGCCGCCCCCGGCTCCATCACCGCCGCCGAGGGAGACGACGGTGAATCGGCGGATGATGCTCCCGCCGTCATCGATGAAGCCGGTGCGGGGGATGCCGTGGCCGCGGCGGATCTGGATCTCCTGTCGGCGGACGAGCCCACGACGGAGGCTGCTCCCGCATCCCCCGATCCCGCTCCGGCCGATTCCGCCGACCCGGATCGCGGCGGCGCGGAAGAGCTGGATCTCTTCGGCTGATTCTACAGCAACTGCATGGCTGCTGTTGATGGACCTGAGGCAAACGAGAAAGAGGCGGACCCACACCGGGCCCGCCCCTTCGTCCCTCATCCGCCGAAGCAGTTGGCGGTGCCTATGCGGCCACGCGCTCACCGAGGCGCGCCACGTCCTGCGTGCGCAGCGGCCGCCCGGCGCTGAGCAGCTCCACCACGCGCTCGGCTGGCGGCTGGTACTTGAGCGTGGTCGCGCGGATCCCCAGGAGGAGGTTCACGGTCACGAGCGTGCCCGGGATCCCGGTGTTGGTCAGCATCGCCCGCAGCTGCCCGAAGGTGGTGTCCTGGAAGTTCCGCGCGACGATCACCAGCGCGTCGGGCATCTCCTCGGCCGCGGCTTCCACCGCGGTCCTGGCCGTGCCACCGATGGTGAACTGCGTGGTGGGGTAGGAGAGGACGATCCCCTCGCGCCCGGCGTGCGTGAAGCGCACCGCGCCCTCGGGGCCCAGCTCGCCCACGCGGGCGTTGCCGGTCAGGTCTTCCATCACCCGGCCGATGCGCCCGCGGAACTCGTCGGCCACCAGCGGCCCCTTCAGCGAGAGCGAGCGCAGGCTCTCGGCGAACCAGCGGTCCGCGTCGAAGTGGCGGTAGCAGGGAAGGAGCCGGCGCGCGGTGGCCACGTCCACGTAGCCGGTGGCCGCCAGCGCCTCCAGCAGGTCATCGCCCTCCAGCTGCGGCGCGTGGGCCGCCACCAGGCGCAGCGCGGCTTCCATGCGCTGCCCCTCGCCCCCCGCCGCGATGGCGGGGATGGGGATGCGGAGTGCGTGCGAGAGATTGCCGAACCAGATCATCAGCCCTTCAGTGTCTCCGGGGGAATCCGGCTTGGACGATGGCGCTGCGGGCCCGTGGCGTCAAGGGAGCCCGGCCAAAGGCTTGCATGCTTGACAGTCGCCGGGCGGCGCGCAGATTCGTCCCGTTCCGAGCCGCGACTTCTACCCCGTACCCCGCTGATTGTGCGACATCTGCTTCCAGCCCTCGCCGCCGCCAGCGTCCTGGCCCTGAACGCCTGTGACCTGGTGAAGGTGGAGCGCACGCCACGCGGGTTCTACACCCAGCGCGATCCCGCGCGCATCGACCAGCAGGACGCCGGCAACGAGCTGCGCGCCCGCATCCGCAACTTCGCCGACGAGCTGGCGCAGGGGCACCGCAACCGCGCGCTCGCGGCGCTCAACCCCACCGAGGACGTGCTGGTGATCGGGAGCGACGGGGGAGACGGCGTGGCGCGGATCGGCGCGCGCGGGCTGGCGATGGCCCTGGACAGCATCTCGGTCCCCGCCCCCGCGGTGGCGCGCGCCACCGACCTGCGCGTGGGCGTGGGGCTGCACGAGAACACGGGGTGGTTCAGCACCCCCATCCAGTTCATCCCGGTGGGCGGCGGGGCGGGGCGGAAGGTGGAGTGGCTGCGCGCCTCGGGGGTCTACACGCAGGACCGCGGCGAGTGGCGGCTGGTCCAGCTCCACCTGTCGCGCCCCTCGGCCGCGGCCGACACCGCGCGCGCCGACAGCGCCAAGGTCGACCGCGCGAAGACCAGCCCGGTGGCGAAGGGCGACAGCGTCAGCCGCCGGGATTCGGCGGCGGATTCTCGGCGTTCCGCGCCGCGGCCGAGTCGGTCGCGGGGATAGAGCCCGGCGGCAGGCGGATCACCTCGGGCTCCTTGCCGAAGCCCGCCGGCCGCGTCATCGGCGCGTAGTTGATCCCCGGCTGGAAGGCCAGCTCCTCGCGCACCGCCTGGTCGAAGGCGCCGCGGGTGATGGTTCCCGCCTCCAGCATCCGCTGCAGCACCTCGTTGCGGCGCGCGCCCACCGCGCCCGGGCTGTTCTCGGGGTTGATCACCCGCGGCGGCATCAGCATTCCCGCCAGCGTGGCCGCTTCGCTCAGGGTGAGCTCGCGCGCGCTCTTGCCGAAGAACTCCTCGGCGGCGTGCTGCACGCCGTACACCCGCCAGTCGCCCGCGCGCCCCAGGTAGATGCGGTTCAGGTAGTACTCGAAGGTGGCGCGGCGGGTGAGCCGCGCCTCGGTGAGCGGCACCATGAAGGCGCGCCACGCCTGGTCGTCGACCCCCCTGCGCAGCCGCTGCACCTGGCTCACCAGGTCCACCGTCAGCCGCGGCCGGTCCTGCCGGCCGTAGGGCGACAGGCGCTGGAAGCTGCTGGTGTCGACCACCGCCAGGAAGGCGTTGGTCACGTACGGCGGCAGCTGGTTGAGGCGCACCCAGTCTGGCCGGCGCATGGCCTGCCGGTGCTGCCCCAGCAGCCCGCGGTCCAGCCGCTGGCTGCTGAAGAAGGCGAAGATCCCCATCGCCAGCACCACCACCGCCCCCAGCGCCAGCAGCAGGACCAGCGAGGCGCGATGCTCGCCGCCCAGCCTGCGCCGCTCGGGCGTGTCGCGGGTCCACTTCCCCGTCTTGGGCGCGCCACCCAGCGCCTTCGGCTTGCTCTTCCGCAGCTTCACCTGGAAACCGGCTCTCTCACGGGATCGTGGTGTATCAACCCTCACGGCCAGCGCGGCCGACGGGGGGGCAAAAACTATTCCCCGCATGGGCTTTGCGCGAGGTGCGGCGGTTGCGGCGGGCACCTCCTCCGGTTAGCGTTGACCCTCGCCGGCGCACCCGAGACGTTTCGCACCTTCGCACGCACGCGGCTACACGTGGAGCAGAACTACTTCCGTCGCGGCTTCGGCCTCCGCAAGGAGATCGAGCCGATGATCCGGTCCGAGTACCACAGCGCGCTGGTCGATACCATCCGCGCGCAGGGGTACGAGGCACACTTCGGTGACGGCCACCAGCAGGTGGTGGTGCGGCTCGCCGAGGAGTTCGGCTTCTGCTACGGCGTGGACCGCGCGGTCGACTATGCGTACGAGACGCGGGTCAAGTTCCCCGACCGGCGCGTCTTCCTCCTCGGCGAGATCATCCACAATCCGCACGTGAACCGGCGGCTCACCGAGATGGGGATCGTCTTCCTGCAGGCCAGCGAGGACGGGACGTGGGACTTCTCGGCGCTCACGCCGCAGGACGTGGTGATCCTCCCCGCCTTCGGCGCCACCGTGGCCGACTTCAAGCGGCTGCAGGAAACGGGCGCGGTGCTGGTGGACACCACCTGCGGGAGCGTGCTGAACGTGTGGAAGCGGGTGGACCAGTACGCCCGCGACGGCTTCACCGCGCTGGTGCACGGCAAGCACTACCACGAAGAGACGCGCGCCACCGCCAGCCAGGTGTACCGCTGGCCCGAGGGGCGCTTCATCGTGGTGCGCGACATGGCCGAGGCGCGGCTGGTGATGGACTACATCGAAGGGGTGCCGGGGGCGATGAGCCGCGAGGCGTTCATCGAGCACTTCCGCGAGAAGGCGTCGCCCGGGTTCGATCCCGACCTGCACCTGCGGCGCATCGGCGTGGCCAACCAGACGACGATGCTCTCGGGCGACTCGCTCGGCATCGCCGCCGAGGTGGGGAAGGCGCTGGAGCGGCGGTACGGCGCCGAGCCGGGGTACGAGCCCGGGCTGCACTTCCGCTCGTTCGACACCATCTGCTCGGCCACGCAGGAGCGGCAGGACGCGGTGGTGAAGCTCGTCACCGACTCCACGCGCAAGCCCGACGTGATGCTGGTGATCGGCGGCTACAACTCGTCGAACACCAACCACCTGGCGGTGATCTGCGCGCGGCACACGGTCACCTACCACGTGGCCGACGCCAGCTGCATCGACCCCGCGCGCCACACCATCCGCTTCAAGCCCAGCGGCACCCCGGCCGACGCGCCCGAGATCGAGGCCGAGGACTGGCTCCCGGACGGGCCCGTGGTGATCGGGCTGACCGCCGGCGCCTCCACGCCGAACAACAAGATCGGCGAGGCGGTGGAGCTGCTCCTGCGCACCCGCGGCATCGGCGCGGAGATGGCTGTCGCGGCCTGACGGCGGAGGTCCGGAAGGGAGAAAACGACGACGGGCGGCTCCGCGGTCGGGGCCGCCCGCTTTCGCGCCCTCGCGTTCGAAGGACCAGGGGCAGGGGGCACAGGAGGAGCGGAGAAAGCGGAGAGATGCATGCCGGCGCGCAGCTCTCCGCTTCTTCGTCCTCGTATGGTCTGGGCGTCCCGGCGATGGCCGGTCGCGGTCAGGTCGTCTGCGCGAGCGCGGCGCCCGCGGTGCCGATCAGCTCGGGGAAGACGAGCTTGAACAGCGCGAAGATCTCCGGGTCGAAGGACCCGACGTCTTCTTCCATGATCGCCAGCGCCTCTTCGGGGGTGAGCCGGCGGCGGTAGCTGCGGGCGGTGGTCAGCGCGTCGAACACGTCGGCCACGCGCAGGATGCGCGCGGAGAGCGGAATGGTGTCGCCGGCCAGGCCGTCGGGGTAGCCGCGGCCGTCCCACCGCTCGTGGTGGCTGCGCACCATCGGGCGGATGTCCCAGGGGAACTCCACCGGCGCCAGCATCTCGTCGCCGGTGACGGGGTGGCGCTCCATGATGGCGCGCTCCTCGTCGGTCAATCTTCCCGGCTTGTTCAGGATCTCCTCGGGGACCTCGGTCTTCCCCAGGTCGTGCAGGAAGGCCCCCATGCGGAACCACACCAGCTCGCGCTCCGAGAGCCCCGCCTCGGCCGCCAGGCGGCAGGCGTAGGTCGACACGCGCTCGCAGTGGCCGCTGGTGTAGCGGTCCTTCGCCTCGATCGATTCCCCCCAGAACCGCACCAGCGACAGGAAGTCGTTCTCCAGCTTGGTCATCCGCTGGGTGATCTCTTCCTGGTCCGGCCGCGCCCGCAAGCCGGTGAACAGCGTGTGGCCCCGGTTCAGCGCCTCCAGCGCCTCGCGGTTGCGCGCCTGGGCGCGCAGCACCAGCGCCAGCTCGCGCTGCGACTCGGCCTCCAGCAGCGGCTCGCGGTTGGCGGCGATCTCGATCGCCTGCTTCAGGTGGATCTCGGCCAGGTGCAGCTTGCCGGTCTCGCGGTAGATGATCCCGTAGAACTTGAGCGCCTCGCCGCGGCCCAGCTGGTCGTTCATGCGGCTGGCGATCTCGAACCCCTCGTCGCAGCTGGCGCGCGCGCGGTCGGGCTCGCCCAGGGCCAGGAACAGCTCCGTGCGGTTGATGTGGATGGTCGCCACGGTCACCATGTCGCCCGTTCGCTCGCACAGCTCCAGCGCCTGCTGGAAGTAACGCTCCGCCTCGTCCAGGTTCCCCAGGTCGATGTGCAGCATCCCCAGGTTGTTGAGCGCGCGCGCCCAGCCGCGTTCGTACCCGGCGTTCTGCAGGTGCCGCAGCCCGGCGCGGTAATGCTCCAGCGCCGCCTGCAGGTTCCCGCGGATGTTGTCCAGGATTCCCAGGTTCTGCTCGATCTCGCCGACCACCTGCTCGTTGCCGGCCGCAAGGGCGTGCGTGCGCGCCACTGCGTACGTCTGCTCGGCGCGCTCCAGATCGCCCGACTCATGGTGCAGGATGGCGATCCCGTTCCAGGCCCGCGCGGCGCGGCCGGGGTCGTCACGCAGCTGCGCCAGCGTGGCCGCCAGCTCCAGCATCTCGAACGATTCGGCCAGCGCGTTGGCCTGGCGGTAGCAGTGGCCATGGCGCGTCGTGATCTCCACCAGCGCGTCTCCATCACCCGCATCCACCGCGCACTGCCAGGCATCGGCATAGGTGCGCAGCGCGGCCGGCCATTCGCCGGAGGCTTCGTGCCGCGCGGCGACGGTTAGTAGTTCCAGGACGGGAGAGCTGTTCACGGCTCGGTTGCGACTCGGAGCTTGCAGGCGCGAAAAGGGGGACCCGATCACAGGTTCGGGCCCCCCACCTGTGCGAACGGCGGCTGCGATCAGCTGCCGCTGGTCAGGTACCGCGAGAAGTGGTGCAGCGCGGTGGTCGCGCGCCCGTTGGCGGTGCTGGTCGGCAGCGTCTCGGCCACCGAGCCGCTCTCGTCCACGTACACCACGTCGATCGAGCCGAAGTTGCCGGCGTTGGTGCCCTGCATGTTGATCTGCAGCACCGGCTCGTGCCCGGCGGGGAACTGCAGGCCGTGCGGCTCCAGCTCCACGCCCGCATACCGCGGGTCCGAGGTGATGCTGACGGTGGTGGGCTGGGCCACCGCCCCCGCCGGGAAGACGATCCGGTCGCCCGAGGCGGTCTGCAGAGTGCCTCCGGCGGGGTCGATCACCGCCGACGAGCCGGGGCGGCCCGAGACGTCGTAGCGCACCGCCGTGGTGCGCTGCACGAACTCGCGCGCGGCCGGCGACGAGGGTGACTCGGCGCAGCCGCCGATGGCGATCAGGATCCCCGCGAGCGCGAGGGAGGGACGACGGGAAAAGATTCTGGGCATAAGCGAACAGTCTCCGAACGCGGTTGAAGCGCGAGTGCGGGGATACGATTCAGGACAGTTGTGGCGCGATGCACCATAGTGTACACCGGGAACGCCACGGCGTCAACACTCTCGATCGCACCCATCGGGCCCTTGCACCCGTTTGGGGCCGAATCTCCACGGAATGCCTCGCCCGGTGGCCGTCCGGGGGGCATGATGCAATGGGTGCACCAGAAACGAGCGGCGCGCCGGAGGCTGGTGCCCCGGCGCGCCGCTCGGCCGTCCCGATCTGGTTCAGTGGTGCGCGGGCGGGCCCGCGAGCACCTTGAAGACGTGGTTCAGCGTGGCCAGGATACACCCAAGCCCGGCGATCGTCAGGAAGATCCCGGTGAGGCCGTAGGCCACCACCGCGCCGCCGCGATCGATGGGGGCCCAGCTGCGCGACGCGGTGAAGGCGGTGATCGCCAGCAGGAGAAGAAAGAGCCCGGTGCCCACGCCCACGGCCACCGCGACCATCCGCACCGTTCCCTCGCTCACCTCGGGCATCCCGATGGCGGTGGGGCCGCGCGGGCGCGGGTTGGCGTCGGCCCACTCGCGGTAGCGCGCGCGAACGGTGTCGCCGGTGTTCTCCGGCTCGGGCGAACGCGTGCTCATGACGCCCCTCCCTGGTGGCTCAGCGCGAACACGTAGGCGGCCAGCGCGTTGACCTGCGCCGCGTCGAAGCTGCCGCCACCCTTGGGCGGCATCGCGCCCGAGTGCTCCTTGGGATGCGGCACGCCGTTGGTGATGGTGGTCACGATCTCGGGGTACGCGCCCGTGATGTTGATCCACCGCGTGTCGTCGAGCGCGGGGCAGGCGGGCGTGCCGGCGCCGCCGGGCCCGTGGCACCCCACGCACACCGTGCCGAAGAGGTTCTGCCCCTCGTCGACCATGGCCTGCGTCACCCCCGCGGGGAGGTTCTTGGCGACCAGCTTGGCCTGCGTGGCCCCGGGTAGCCCGCCGAGGGGAACCGGGGGCGGATCGGGGTTGGTGGCCTGCGGCACCTCGGGGGCCTCGCGGTACGACACGCGGTCGTACCCGTAGTCGCCGCCGGGGCGGCACCCCGCCACCGCGGCCGCGAGCACCAGCGCCGCGAGCGCCATGCGCGGGCGGCCGGTGAAAGCTCGAATCATCGGTCTGGGTCTCCTGTTCGTCCGGGCCGACAAAAGAACGCGCGGCGGGCCGATTCGCAAGGTTCGGGCGCGGCGGCGCGCACGCCCGCGGCGCCCGGGGGACGCGTCCGCCCCCCACCGCGGGGGCCGGCGCCCGCGGCACCGCGCCTCCGTCCGCGGATTTTCGCCGCTGCTTACGCGGTCGTGGCGGCACGGGCGGCGCGTTTCAGCCGCTCCACCATGGCGTTCAGCCCGTTCTCGCGCGCGGAGAGGCCGATCTTCCCCATCACCTGGCGCACGAAGTCGGGCGGGATGGCGAGGGTGACCTCGGGCGGCTGGCCGTTCAGCGCCTCGAAGAGCATGGCCAGCAGCGCGCGGATGGCCGCGCTCTCCCGCGGCACGTCGGCGTAGTAGTGCATGCGCCCGTCCTGGATCTCGGGGAAGATCGCCACGGGCGTCTGGCATTCGTGCACGCGGTACAGCTCGGTGTCGATCCCCTGGTAGCGCTCGGGGAGCGGGGGGAGGCGGTTGGCGTACTGCACCAGCGCCTGCCGCGTCATGTCGGGCGAGAGCGTGGCGAAGCGCCGCAGGATCTTGTCGATCGACGGCGGGATGCCGGTTGGAGAGCTCGGTTCGGTCATGCGTGCGTGCCCAGGGTGACTGTCATTCGTCCCCGGAATCTATCCCTTTTCATCGCGTTGAGCGATGTCGGGCGGAGCCGAAGACGTGCCGAGAGAGGTTGACCGCGGGACTGGGCGGTCCAGGTCTGCGCTGGAACGCCTCGCGGGAAAGGACAACCGCGTCGTCGTACCTGAGGATCGTTCGTTCGCAGGCGCTCGCGTGAGGGGTGCGCGCCCGCAGGCCCGGCGCGGTTGGCAACAGTGGTATCGTTGCCGACCGCGCGCGCAGCCCGGCCCGGAGCGCAGCGGAGGGACACGCCCGAACCCCCCCCGTTGCCGTTGTGGAGGATGGTGTGAGTCTGGACGAACGAAGCGGGGCGGCTCCAGATCCGGAGCCGCCCCGCTTCTCATCCTTGCCGCCCGACGTTCAGCTCACGAGGTGATGAGCTGGGTGCCGTACTTGGCGTTGATCGCCGTGGCCATGCCGCGCGCGATCAGCACGTGCGCCGCCGAGCTCGGATGCACGCCGTCGAACGAGATCAGCGCGCCGAAGAAGTTCGGGGCCGCGAAGGTCGCCGTGGGGCCCGAGGGAGGAACCGGGCAGCTGGTGAGGACCGCGCCCTGGATCGCCGCGGCGCTCCCCGTGGCCAGCGCCGCGTTGAGTGCCTGGCACTTGCGGATCTGGTTGAAGCGCGCCGTTCCCGCGACGGTGGTGGTGCGGGCCAGCTCCGGGCGCAGGATGTCCATCGGGTTCACGTACACCCAGCCGTTGCGGTCGGCCGCGGCCTTGATCGCCGCGTTGTACGCCGCGACGCGCGCGCCAAGCACGGCGCGCTCGGCCGAGTCGAGCAGGTACACGCCGCCATACGCGTTCGCCGGGTCGCAGTTGATCTCGGGCACCGCGCTGGACAGGACCTGGAACGAGACCAGGTTCTGGCTCAGGGGATTGGGGGTGCCGAGCGCGGTGACGGGCGAGCAGTTGTCGTTCACCGGCTTGCCGTTGAACTTGCCGGCCGCGTCGCGCGACAGGAAGAAGTACGCGCCGGGCTGCAGCAGCGGCGCCGCGCTGTCGGCGAACACCACGCCCACCAGCGCCACGCCCTGCGCGCCCGACACCTTGATCGACGTTTCCAGCGCCTGTACGCTGGCCTGGAACGCCGCCAGGCGGGTCAGGGTCGAGTCGGCGCCGGCGGCCGTGGGCCCCAGCACGCCGCCCAGCGCGGCCGAAAGCGCGTCGTTGTTCCCCAGCCACGCCGACACGAAGGTCGGGCGAGCGTCGATCATCGCCTGCACCTCGCTCTTGCCGCCGGTGATCAGCCCGTACAGCCGCTGGAAGGCGACGGTCGGGTTGTTCGGCGTCACGAAGGCGTCGGCGATGCGAACGCCGGGCACCCCCAGGTTCTGCGTGTACGCCGTGCTGTCGATGCGCACGCAGCTGGTGCCGGTCACCGTGCTCGGGGTGAGCGGCGCCGTGAACGGCTGCGGGCAGCCGGTGCCCGCCAGGCGCGGCTGGCCGAAGTTGGTGATGCTCGCGCGGATCGCCAGCAGGCGCGGGTACGCGCTGTCTTCGGTGGCCGCCAGGATCCCGCCCGACTGGTAGCCGGCGGTGATCGAGTTGCCCAGCGCCACGTAGCGCTGGAAGAGCACCCCGCCATTGGCGGGGTTGGGGTTGTTCAGGATGGCCTGGTCATCGCCCACGCACGCGCCCAGCGCCAGCGTGGCCAGCGCGGCCGCGGCGGAAAGGGGGCGTCGGATTGCCACTCTCATGCGTCTCTCCGTGAAGGATATGTACATCTGTTTACAAGGACGGTCGATTCGCGGGTTCCGTCACTGGCCGGCCGGGCGCGGACCGAAGCGGTACGCCAGGGTGAAGCCGAAGGTCTGGCCGAAGGCGTCGTACACGCCGATGGTCGGCTCATCGGGGCGCAGGGCGCCGCGGCGTTCCGGCTGGTTGATGTACTGGTACGAGAAGTCGGCCGAGAGCGCCGGGGTGATGTGCCAGCCCAGCCCCGCCGTGTAGTAGTTGCGCTCGCCCTCGGGAAGGAAGGGCGTGGCGCGCGGGGTGGCCGCCTCGTTGTAGCGGAAGCCGGCGCGGAAGGTCAGCGCGTCGCTGTAGGTGAACTCACCCGCCAGGCGGTAGGTGTTGGTGTCCTTGTACCCCAGCGTGAGCACGCGGTTGGGGTTGTTCTCGAAGTCGATGTCGAACGCGTCGAAGCTCGACCAGCCGGTGCGCTGGTAGTCGAACATCAGGTTCAGCACCTCGACCGGGCGGAAGCTGATGCCGGCCACCAGCTGGCTGGGGAACTCGATGGTGGTGGCGATCCCCTGGTTGGTGAACTGGCCGCCGGCGGCGAACTGCGGCGCCAGGAGCGGGTCGAAGATGGTGCCGGTGGGCACCTGCACGAAGGTGGCGTCGCCGTCCATGTCCACCTTGGTGGAGTGCAGGTAGCGCACGCCCAGCGAGGTGTTGTGCGCCACGCGCAGGATGGCGCCGGCGTTGAAGGTCACGCCGTTGCCGTCACCCTCGAGCGTCACGTCGGCCACGTCGCGGCCGCGCAGGCCCAGCGTGGGCGCGTCGGCGCGCTGGTGCACCTCGATGCTGCTCTTCACGTAGTCGAGCCCCGCGCCCACCTGCAGGCGCCCGGGGATCACGTCGAACGCCAGCGTGGGCTGGATGAAGATCCCGCGGAGCGAGTTGTCGTACCCGGTGTAGCGCCCCTCGAAGTTGCCGGCCGGGTCGCAGCTGGCGGCGGTGTCGATGGAGCAGACCGGCCACTTGAGCCCCAGGCCGTACGGCGCGAACACGCCGATGCCGGCGGCGATGCGCGGGCGCACCTTGTACGACAGGAACGCCTGCGGCACCGGGATGGTCTCGCGGTCGCGCTCGACGCGGGTGGGCGACCCGGCGGGGGCGGAGCCCACGTCGTACTTGAAGGTGTTGCCGGCGTTGATCAGGGTGACGCCGACGCTGAAGGCGCTCCCCTGCGCGGCCAGCCCGGCGGGGCTGAAGTAGATCCCCGAGGCGTCGTCGCAGGGCGAGGCCACGCCCGTGCCCACGCGCCCCGACATGCAGGCGCTCTGCTGGTCGACGCTGGATCCCTGCGCGTGGAGCGGGGCGCCAACCGCCGCGCACGCGACCACGGCGCCGGCGATTGCCAGACTTCGTCTCATTGCGAGTCTCCTTGGGTGTTTTTCGTTGATGCTCCGGGAACGGCCGCGAAGGCCCCCGGACGTGTGGGGATGTTTCGGGAATGCGGATGCGATGCAGGACTGGTTGCGATCGCAGCACGATACACTCCAGCGACCGGTGGCGCAAGCCGAAAACACGTGCGTGCACATGGGTTTGCGCCGTTTGCGCCCCTGCCGCGGCGGCGCGCCGGGCTGAGCCGCGCTCAGCGCCCGGTGTCGGCCACCACCAGCGTGCCCGCCGCGTTCACCAGCGCCACGCAGTTGGCGGCCACGAACACGCGGTTCTTCAGCCGCAGCGAGTAGATGAGGAAAAGGAGGCTCGCGCCCGTCTGCAGCGCGAAGAAGAGCGGGTCGACCTGGTCCGGCCCCTTCACCAGCGCCTGCACGAAGGTGTAGGTGAGCGATCCGGCGAGGAGCAGGCAGGCCGCCCACCCCACCACCTGGATCCACGTCTTGTCCGATTCGCGCCGCTTCGGCGTGCTCGCCATCCGCTCTCGATCCCTCATCCGTTTCCGGCACCGCGGAGGGCGGGCGACCCATGCACGGCGCGTTCCGCACGCCGCAGCACGGGAATGCCAGCGCCGCTCGATCCGACATCGTCTCAAGAAGTGAACACGGAGCAACGGAGGGAAACGGAGCAACGGTTCGGCCCGCGTGCTTCCAACCCCCTGCCGCGTTTCTCCATCCCCCAATGAATCGGCAGAAAAGCCCCCCCGGGACGAGAGCCAGGGTCAACCACGACACCAACCGTTGCCGTTTCCGTTCCCTCCGTTGCTCGCGCGAAGCGCCCCCTGTTTGCCCTTCGCCGTTTTCACCGCGAGGAGGAGGAGCGGCCTTCGCCGGCGCCTACAGCTTCGCGAGCGTGCGGATGTCGTCGCGCATGCTCTCGAGGGGCGCGGCCTCGGTGATGATCACGCGCAGGTTCCCCTCGCGGTCGATGCCGTAGACCACGCCGCTGTGCCCGAGCATGCCCGTGGCCGCGCCGCCGCCATGCGCACCGTGCGCTCCGTCGTGCCCGGCCGCGGACGCGTGCGCGGCGGGGACGGAGCCCTGCGGCGTGTTGGGAAGCGTGTAGACGCCGTATCCCTGCCACGCCGCCGCCAGCGAGGCCGAGTCGCCGCTGAGCGCGGTGACGCTGGGGCCGAAGCGGGCGGTGTACTCGCGCAGCACCGGCGGCGTGTCGTGCGCCGGGTCCACGGTGATGAAGACGATGCGCACGCCGCCCGCCCGGCCACCCAGGTCGCGGATCGCGCGCGACAGCCGGTCCAGCGTGAGCGGGCAGAAGTCCGTGCAGCGCGTGTAGCCGAAGAACAGGAGCACCGGCGTGCCGCGGAAGCTCTTGAGCGTGGTGGCGTGGCCGCCCGTGTCGGCCAGGCGGAACTCCGCCGCGGGGGCGGGCTCGTACGCGGTGCCGTGGAACTCCGGGGGGGCGCTCATCGCCAGCCAGGTGGCGTACGCGCCCACGCCGGCCAGCGCCACCGCCACCGCCACCACCATCCGCACCACCGCCTCGCGTGCCTTCATGTCCGATCCAGTCCCGGGAAACGTCGTGTGGGTCCAGTCTCCATCGCGTGCCATGGACGGGATGGACAATCCCCAACTGGCGGCGCGCGAACAATCTAGCCACGGATGCGCGGTGGGGGGAGCGGGGGCGGCACCGGCGCGCTTGTCGCGTGCGGGCGCGCGGGCTACGTTCCGCCGCCTCAACCCAGCATCAGGCGGACGAACGGCGACATGGATCGAACGATGACGGACACGGCGGAGCTCGAACGGCGGATCGGCGAGGCGTTCCGGGACCGCGAGCGGCTGAAGGACCCGGCGGCCAGCGGCGCGGTGGAGACGACGATCGGCATGCTGGACCGCGGCGAGCTGCGCGTGGCCGAGAAGACGGACGGCGAGTGGCGGGTGAACGCATGGGTGAAGGAGGCGATCCTCCTCTACTTCGCGCTCCGCCCGCTGGAGCCCATGGAGGCGGGCGACCTGCGCTTCTACGACAAGATCGACACCAAGCAGAACCTGAAGGAGCAGGGGATCCGCGTGGTGCCGCCCGGCGTGGCGCGCTACGGCAGCTTCCTGGAGCCCGGGTGCGTGCTGATGCCCGGCTACGTGAACATCGGCGCGTGGGTGGGGAGCGGCACCATGGTGGACACCTGGGCCACCGTGGGCTCGTGCGCGCAGGTGGGGCGCAACGTGCACCTGAGCGGCGGCGTGGGCCTGGGCGGCGTGCTGGAGCCGCCGGGCGCGCAGCCGGTGATCATCGAGGACGGCTGCTTCATCGGCTCGCGCTCGATCGTGGTGGAGGGGGTGATCGTGGAGGAAGAGGCGGTGCTGGGCGCCAACGTGGTGCTCACCGCGTCGACCCCGATCGTGGACGTGACCGGGAGCGAGCCGGTGATCACCAAAGGGCGCGTCCCCGCGCGCTCGGTGATCATCCCCGGATCGATGCCCAAGGAGTTCCCGGCCGGCACCTTCCACGTTCCCTGCGCGCTGCGCATCGGCGAGCGCAAGGCATCGACCGACAGGAAGACGTCGCTGAACGACGTGCTCCGCACCTTCAACGTGCAGGTCTGATGGCGGACGTGACCACCGCGGACGCGGGCCGCGAGACATCGGAGGGGATCCGCGCGGAGCTGGCCGGGCTCACCCTGGAGCTCTGCCGCATCCCCAGCGAGACGAAGAACGAGGCGGAGATCGCCGGCTGGGTGCAGCACCGCTGCGTGGCGGTGGCGGGCGCCGGCGCCGTCACCCGCATCGGCAACAGCGTGGTGTGCGACCCCTGCCACGACGCGGCGGAGCGGCACACGCTCCCCGTGGTCGCGCTGGTGGGGCACCTGGACACGGTGAAGTGCGCCGAGGTGCAGGACTACGAGGTGCGCGACGGCCGCGTGTACGGCTGCGGCGCCAGCGACATGAAGGCCGGCGTGGCGGTGATGCTGGCGCTGCTCGACCGCTGGCGCGAGCTGCGCGGCACCCGCCCCGTGTGGATCTTCTACGATGCCGAGGAGGGGCCGGCCGAGGAGAACGGGCTGCAGCCGGTGCTGGAGAGCGGCGTCCTCCCCCCGCTGGACTTCGCCTTCATCCTGGAGCCCACCGACATGGGGCTGCAGCCGGGGTGCATGGGAACGATGCACGCCACGGTCACCGTCGGCGGCACCCGCGCCCACAGCGCGCGCCCCTGGCAGGGCGAGAACGCCGTCTACCGCGCCATCCCGCTGCTGGAGCGCTTCGCCGCGCTGCAGCGGCGCGCCGTCACCTTCGGCGAGCTGACGTTCTACGAGGTGCTGGTGGTGACGCAGGTGCTCACCGCCAACAGCAAGAACGTGGTCCCCGACGCCCTGGTGCTGAACGTCAACGTCCGCTTCGCGCCCGGCAACACGGCCGAGCGCGCCGAGGCCGAGCTGCGCGAGATCGTGGGCGAGCTCGGGCAGGTGGAGATCACCGACTGCGCGCCCAGCGGCGACGTGCACGTGGACCATCCGCTGATCGCCGGGTGGCGGCGGCGCGAGGGGCTGAACGTGATGCCCAAGCAGGCGTGGACCGACGTGGCGCGCTTCACGTCGAACGGGATCCCCGCGGTGAACTTCGGGCCGGGAGAGACCAGCCAGGCGCACCAGACCAACGAGTGGTGCTCGGTGGAGTCGCTGGAGTTCTGCTACCGCGCGCTGCGGCGGTTCTTCGCGCCGGAGCAAGAGGTTCGTGCGTCGTGAGGGCGAGCGGCTGAACCGCGAACGGCTGAACTGCGAACGGCGGGTTTGGGCGTGTTCGGCGCTGGGGCGCCGAACCGGGCTGCGCGCGCGGTAGGGCACGATACAACCGTGCCCAACCGCGCCGGGCCACCGCCGCGCCACGGGGATCGCGGCGGATCCTCGGCCGATGCCCGGGCGCGGCGCCGTCCCGGCCCTCCGGGCGCGCATCCCTCACGCGGTTTGGGCGCATCAAGGCCGTTCCAGCGGGTGAACCCGCCGGCCAGGCACGGCACGAAGCCTCGCAAACCGCCGCGAGGCTGCACGTCCGCATCCGCATGGTGAGCCGGAGCTTGTGCCGGCCCGGCTGATCCTTGCGCCCGCAGAGATGTAGACGCCACGCAGAAGTCGCCGCGCGAACCTCTCCCCATCCCAGCACCCAGCACCCAGCACCCAGCACCCAGCACTTTCGCACTCTCGCACTTTCGCACTTCCGGATGAATCCCGCCCTCTCCACCATCGCCCCGTCGCTGATCCGCGCGATCAACGCCCGCAAGCGCCCGGGCGACATCGACCTGGGTCTCGGCGAGCCCACGCTGCGCCCCGACCCGGCGCCATTCGAGGCCGCCACCGCCCGCGTCCGTGACGAGGGGCTGCCCTACACGCCCAACGCGGGCACGCCCGAGCTCCGCTCCGCCATCGCCCGCTACCTCGCCGTTCCGGGGATGGCGGACGCCGCGAACGTCTGCGTGACGATCGGGAGCGAGGAGGCGCTGTACCTGGCGATCAAGGCCGTGCTCGACCCCGCGCGCGACGAGGTGCTGATCCCGGAGCCGTGCTACCTGGCCTACCCCAAGCTCTGCGCGCTCGAAGGCGTTCGCCACCGCGCCGTCGGCTTCCACGCGGACGACGGCTTCCGCCCGCGCGCCGACGTGGTGCTCGATGCGCTCCGGCCGGAAACGCGGATGATCATCGTCAACACCCCGGCGAATCCCACCGGGCGCGTCTGGCCCGAGGCCGAGCTGCGCGCCCTCGCCGAGGGGCTGGCCGCGCGCCCCGGCCCGCCGGTGTACGTCCTCTCCGACGAGGTGTACCGCGAGCTGTACTACACCCCGGAGCGGCCGGTCTCCCTCGCGGAGATCCATCCGCACTCCCTGGTGGCGGGTTCGCTCTCCAAGAGCAACGCGCTCACCGGATTACGCCTGGGCTGGCTCGCCGGGCCGACGGATGCGATCGCCGGCGCCACCAAGGTGCACCAGCTGGTGAACACAGCCGCGAGCACCTTCTCCAGCCACGTCGCGCTGGAGGTGTTCCGCCGCCCCGGCGCGCTGGCCGAGCATCGCCCGCTCTACGCCGCGCAGCACGCGCGGCTGCTGGAGCAGCTCGCGACCCACGATCTCCCCCACGCGCCGGTGGAAGGCGCCTTCTACTGCTTCCTCCGCCTCCCCAAGCGCTGGTCGGCCGATTCGCTCGGCGCGGCGGAGCGCCTGCTCGACGAGCATCGCGTGGTCACCGTCCCCGGCATCGCATTCGGCGCCGCCGGCGAAGGCTGGCTCCGCCTCTCCTGGGTCTCCTCCGCCGATGACCTCGCCGAGGGCGTCGCCCGCATCGCCGCCTTCTTCGCGGAGTGACGCTTCCCTCCGCACGAAATCGGGGCCGGACGCCCACGCGTCCGGCCCCATCGTGATCTCATCGACGAAGTTCGATCATTCCTCCACGAACACCACCGGGCCGGCGTGCTTGGGGACGTGGACCACGTCGACGGGAGACGTGGTTCCGGCCGTCAGCACCGAACCGGCGCGGGGCCGGGTGCGGCCGACGAAGGCGAAGAGGGTGTCGTTGCGCACCGACATGCTGTCGAAGCGCACGTCGTACCCCGCGGTCGGCTGCGGGCCCAGGCCGGCCAGGAGCACCGTCCTGTGCTCGAAGTCGATCCCCGGGAACTCGCGCGGAAGGCGGAGCCGGGCCAGGATGCGGATCTCCGTCCAGCCGTCCTGGTCCTGGATCACGCAGCGCAGCGGGAGCGAGATCAGGCTCAGCGTGTCGTGGTAGATCACCGGCGGCCGCCCAGCGGACCGCATCGGCCGGCCGAGCGGCACGGGATCGCGGTTCAGCCCGCCCACGTCCGACTGGCACGAGTGCGAGTACTCCGTCGCCGGCACGTCGCCCGCGGCGGGGGTGGCGGGCGCGAAGAAGTAGCCGGTGATGGCGCGTGGCGGCGGCGGCGCCTCGCGCGCGGCGGCCTTGGCCTCCTTCTGCGGCGGCTGCGCCCTGGGGATCCCGTCCCGCCCGCACCCCGCCAGCACCGCCGCCAGCACCATCATCCCCCCGATCCCGATCCTCGCCATTCCGCCCCGCCCGCCGGCTTCCATGTGGGCCGCGCGCCGTGGAGCGCCGCGGCAGAGTCTGCTCGCTCCCCCCGATCCGCACGCGGAATGCCGCGGCTCAGCCACGCGGCTGCACGGGCGTGCGCGCCCGGGCCGTGTCACGCCGCGGCGCGGCGGCGGAATCGCGCACGGCGGCGGCGGCGGGACGCGCATGGCGGGTGAGCACCACGCTCATCCGCTCGCGCGGGACCTGCCAGCGCACGGGGTGCCACCCGCCGCGTTCCAGCGGCGACGGGCCGCCGCGCTCGGGGCGCAGCGCGGGGAGGTACGGGGCGAAGTCCGACCGGGGATTCCACAGGATCCACCCCTTCAGCCCGGCATCGTACGTCGCCTGGATCTGGTTGCGGACGCTGCCGGCGGTGTAGGTGGCGTGGCCCGGGAGGTAATCGGCCGTGAACGCCTGCAGCCACGGCTCCACCCCCGCCGTCCGCCGCCCGGTGAGGAGCCGCGAGCGCTGCACGCCGTCCTCCATCGCGATCCGCACCACCTCGTACGGGTGCGCGTCGGGCAGGGTGAAGCCGTAGTAGCCGCGGTAGTAGTGCGACGGGTACACCATCGGGTGCAGGTTGTCGGCGGCCTGCACCACCTCTTCCCAGAGCTGGCCGATCCCCATGTCGTCGGGGACGTTGGTCATCACGCCGAAGACGTCGGCCGAGACGGGGGCGCGGTACGGCGCCAGCTGCCGGCGCGAATACTCGATGAACTCGCGGATGTTCTGCCACCGTGTCTTCGAGCCGCTGCCGGGAAAGGCCATGGTGCGCCGCATGGCCGTGGTCACGTCGGGAAAGCGCACGTAGTCCCACTGGATCTCCAGGAAGCCCATGTCCAGCGCCTCGCGCGCGATCGCCACGTTGTAGTCCCACACGCGGCGGTCGTACGGGTTCACCCACGGCTTCCCCCTGGCGTCCTTCCACACCGCGCCCGCGGTGGTGCGGATCGCCAGGTCGGGCTTCTTCTCGGCCAGCCCGCGGTCCTTGAACACCACGATCCGGGCGATGGGGTAGATGCGGTGCGCCGCAAGCGTGTCGAGCAGCGCCGGGAGCCAGCGCGACCCCGGCCGCTGGTCCGCCCCGATCTCGCGGGCCAGGGGGATGCCGGTCGAGTCGTACACGAGGAAGGTGTCCGACTCCTTCACGTCGATCACGAAGGCGTTGATCTCGGTGCTGTCGGCGATGCGGATCAGCTCGCGCATCCGCGAGCGCGACCCCGCGGCCCACCCATTCACGTACAGCGCGCGCAGCGAGTCCGGCCGCGGGATGCGCCGCCGCGCCGTGCGTGCGGCCGCCCGCGCCCCCGCGGGCGGCCTCTCGCCAGCGCGAACGTCCGTCGCTGGCGGGGCCGGGCGCGCGCCGGCCGCGGAACGGCCCGGCCGCTGCTGCCCGTCGCCACGCTCGCAGGCGAGGGTCGCGGCGGCGATCGCCAGCAGGCACGCGGCGCGGATGGAGGTGGGTCGTCCGGTCATGGGGCGCCGGGTCCGGTGGGAGTGCGCGGGAGAGGGAAGAAGTGTACGCGTTCACCCCGCCCGGCGCATCCCCGGTCCATGGCTCGACGCGGTGGCGGACGCGGCTGAAGCACGCGCGGAGAACGACGGCGGGCCGGGATCATGGAGAGATCCCGGCCCGCGGCACGATCACGGCCCACGAGGGTGGGCTACTTCTTCATCGTGTCGTGCTTCATGGTGTCATGGGCCATCGCGCCCATGCTGTCGTGCACCATGGTGTCGGCGCCCGTCGCCTGGCCGGCCATGGTGGTGTCGGTCACGGGCGGCACGAGCGGGGCCGCAGCCGCCGGGGCCGTCGACGCGGGAGCCGAAGTCGAGTCCTGCCCGTTGTCGTCGCCATGGCTCGCCCCGCCGCCGCACGCGGCAAGGAGCGCGGTGCATGCGAGGGCGAGAAAGGTGCGCCGTGCGTTCATGGGTCCGTGGCTCCGGGTGACGTGTGCGCGATGGAAAACGAATCGGGGGCCGCGCGGTGCGCGGCCCCCGGTCCGGATTACATCTTCTTGGTGGTGTCGGTCGTCGTCGTCGTGGTGGTGGTGCTCATCGAGTCGCCCATGGGAGCGGTGGTCCCGGCGGCGGCGGTCGAGTCACCCATCGGCGTGGTCGCCGGAGCGGCCATCCCGGCGCTGTCGGTGGCCATCGGGGCCGGCGCGACGGTGCTGGTGGTGGTGCTGTCGGTCACCACGGTGGTGCTGTCGGTGTTGGCGGCGTCGTCCTTCTTGCACGCGGCAAGCGCGGCCACGGCGGCCAGCGCGAAGATCGAAAGCTTCTTCATCGGAGTTTCTTGTCCAGGTATAGCACGTTGGTCCAGCTGGTGGCCCCGCGCGGAGGTGCGCGGGGCCGGGCCCGGCGGAGCCGGATTACATCTTCTTGGTGGTGTCCGTCTTCACGGCGGTGTCGGTGGTGGTCGCCGCGCCGTGAACGGTGTCGGTGGTCACCTCGGTGGTCGTCTTCACCGTGTCGGTGGTCGGAACCACGGTCGGCTGGTTCACGGTGTCGGTGCCCTGCACCACGGTGCTCTCGGTGGTGGTGGCGGTGCTCTCGCCCGAGGTCTCGCCGCCGTCCTTCTTGCAGGCGACGGTGCCGGCCAGCGCGGCCAGAGCCAGGATGCTGAGCATGCGGATCTTCATGAGCGTGTCTTCCTTTTAGAAGTTGACGTTCGTCCCAGATCCCGCGGCTCCGCTTTCGCATCGGGCTCGCGGTTGGGCCCCTTGAAAGGCAACGGGTATGCCGAACCGGGCACGCGTGCCGGCGGATGGCGAAAGTCCGCGCCATTGCTTAACTTCCACCCATCGGAACGGTGCCGGGGAAGAGCCGTTCGGGTGTTTCGGAACGCCGTTCTCCCGTTCACTGAACGCCGGCCGACTGTTCACTGAACACTTCGCCGCCGGGCGAACACCGTCCGCACAACGCGGGGCCGCGAGATGAAACGAGGGCTGTCCCTTCGCATCAAGGTCTTCTTCCTCTTCTTCGGCGCCGCGCTGCTGATCGTGGTGCCGGCGCTGGTGCTGATCGCGCGCGCCGTGGAGCGCGGCGTGTACACCAACGCCAACTCGGCGCTGAGCGACGCGGCCGACAAGGTCACGGGGTCGTGGGAAGACGGCGAGCGCTCGCTGCAGTACGCGGTGCAGTTCAAGGCCGCCTCGAGCACCGTCACCCTGCCGTGGACCGAGGGGCGCACCCGCGCGCTGGGGCGGGCGCTGCGCGTGGACCTGGGCGACGAGGTGGCGCTGGCCGCCGACACCGCGTACAGGTCGCTGGTGGGGCCCGAGATCGACCGCGCCACCCTGGAGGAGGCGCTGGGCGTGGGGACGGCGGTGGCGCTCCCCCCCGGCTCGCTCCCCCTGCGCCTATCGGCCGCGCGGGTGCGGCGCGACACCACCGCCGGCCGCGCCGCGCCCGACACCGCGCGCGGCGACAGCACCGCGGCGCGTGGCGACACGCTGCTGGGGATCGTGGCGGTGGGCACGCCGCTCACCGCGCAGTCGCTGGCGCCGCCGCGCTCGCGCGACACGCGCCTGGCGCTGCTGGTGAACGACTCGCTGGTGAGCACCACCTTTCCGGATTCGCTGGTCCCCGTGCTGCGCCGCTGGCTGCGCCCGCGCGACGGCGAGCAGCCCAAGACGTGGGCGATCGGCGACGAGACGTACCTCCCCGCCACGGTCACCCTGCGCAGCGCGGGGGCGCCGGTGCGGGTGGTGCTCCTGCGCCGCATCGGCGACGAGCCGGGGATGGTGAAGGCGGTGAAGCAGTCGATGATCGGGATCGGGCTGGCGGCGCTGGTGATGGCGGTGGTCCTCGCGGCGCTGGTCGCGCGCATCGTCGCCCGCCCGGCGCAGGCGCTGGCCAACGCCAGCGTGCGGCTGGCGCGCGGCGACTACGCGGCGCCGCTCCCGCGTGACTCGGGGGATGAGATCGGCCAGCTGGCGCGCGCGTTCGGCGAGATGCGCGCCGCGATCGGCGAGCGCGAGCAGCGGCTGCGCAGCGCGCAGGCCGAGATGATCCACCGCGAGAAGCTGGCGGCGATGGGCCGCCTCGTCGCGCAGCTCTCGCACGAGATCAACAACCCCATCTACAACATCCAGAACTGCCTCGAGGCGCTGGAGCGGCGCGGAAACCCGAGCGATCCCAACCGCGAGTTCCTCACCCTGGCGCAGGAGGAGCTGGCGCGGATGGCCACGCTCACCCGCCAGCTGCTGGACCAGAGCCGCCCGCTGAGCGACGCCGCGCAGCCGGTGAGCCTGAACACCGTCGCGCAGCGCGTGCTCACGCTGGCCGCGCCCGAGCTCGCCGCGCACGACATCGCCATCCGGGTGGACCTGGCGCCCAGCCTTCCCGAGGTGGTGGTGCACCCCGAGGGGATCCAGCAGGTGCTGGCGAACCTGGTGAACAACGCCTGCGACGCCATGCCCGGCGGGGGAACGCTGCGCGTGGCCACCCATGCGGACCACGACGCGGTGGAGGTGGTGGTGGAAGACACCGGCAACGGCATCGCCGAGGCCGACCTGCCGCACATCTTCGAGGCGTTCTACACCACCAAGCCGGGCGTCGCGGGGATCGGCCTGGGCCTGTTCGTGAGCGAGGGAATCATCCGCGGCCACCGTGGCCGCCTCTCGGTGGAAAGCCAGGTGGGCGAGGGAAGCCGCTTCACCGTGCGCCTCCCCCGCGAGACGCTGGACGAGGCGATGCGCGACGACCGCGCCCCCGACGCCGACGAGGCGCCGGCGGAGCGCGAGCACGCCGCGGTCGGCGCGGGCTGGTGATCCGCGGAGGGCCCTCACCCTGGCGGCCCTGCGTCCCGCCGGGTCCGGTCAGCCGGTCCCTCTCCCCAAACAGCCGGGGCGAGGGACCTGGGCTCGCTTCGCTCGCGGCGGCGTGGATGGCGGCGACGAGCTGCGTTCCAGCAGCCTCGCGCGGTTTGCGAGGCTTCCCATAGCCGTTGCCGTGGCTTCGGCCGCAGGGGCGGCCAAGGCGGTCGGGCGGCGCGGCGTGTGTATCGGACTCGCCGGTCGCGTGTATCAGCGATCGTTGGATCGAAGGACGACCGGTTGTCGATCCGCGGCGCGGGGTGCGGCGCGGGTGAACCATGGACGGAGAGACGAGCCGCAATGGCGGTTGCTGAGAAGCCACGCATCCTGATCATCGACGACGACCGTGCCTTTCGCGTGGGCACGGGGGCGCTGCTCTCGGACGAGGGCTACGAGGTGGACGCGGAGCCCGGCGGCGACCAGGGGCTGGAGCGCCTGCGCCGCGACCGGTACGACATGGTGCTCCTCGATCTGAAGATGCAGGGGCGCAACGGCCTGTCGGTGCTGGAGGAGCTGCGCGGCGCGGGGAACGACGTGCCGGTGCTGATGCTGACCGGCTACGCCACGGTGGACAGCGCCGTGCAGGCGCTGAAGCTGGGGGCCGACGACTACATCACCAAGCCGTGCGACAACGCGGTGCTGCGCAGCAAGATCAAGTCGGTGCTGGCGCTGCGCGAGCCGGTGCTGGGCGCCGGCGCGGCGCGCCTGGTCGGCAACACCACGCGGATGCGCGACGTGATGCGCGCGATCGCGCGCGTGGCGCCCACGGAGAGCACCGTGCTGCTGCGCGGGGCCACGGGCACGGGGAAGGAGCTGCTCGCCCACGCCATCCACGAGGAGAGCCCGCGGCGTCCGCGCCCGTTCGTGGCGGTCAACTGCTCGGCGCTCGCCGAGGGGCTGCTGGAGAGCGAGCTCTTCGGCCACGCGCGTGGCGCCTTCACCGGCGCGGTGGGCGACCGCAAGGGGATGTTCGAGGAGGCGAACGGCGGCACCATCTTCCTGGACGAGATCGGTGATGTGTCGCCCGCCATGCAGGCGCGGCTGCTGCGCGTGCTGCAGGAGCGCGAGGTGGTGCGCGTGGGGACCGCGCGCCCGGTGCAGGTGGACGTGCGCGTGATCGCCGCCACCCACCAGGACCTGGAGGCGATGGTGGAGGACGGGCGCTTCCGGAAGGACCTGTATTTCCGCCTCAAGGTCTTCCAGATCCGCGTTCCCGAGCTCAAGGACCGCCTGGAAGACGTGCCGCAGCTGGCCGCGGCCGCCCTGGCGCGGTGGAACGAGCGCGTGGAGCCGCACCGCCGCGTGGCCGGCGTGAGCGACGAGGCGCTGGCGGTGATGCAGGCGTACGACTGGCCCGGCAACGTGCGCGAGCTGATGGCCGCCGTGGAGTACGCCTGCATCGTCTGCGACGGCAAGCGGATCCTGGCCTGCCACCTTCCCGAGGAGGTGCTGGAGGGCCCGCAGCCCGCCACTCCCGCCAACGGCGACGCCCGCAAGACGGAGACGCGCCCCGAGCCGAGGCGCTACCAGGCGCCCGACGCCAACGCCGAGCGCGAGGCGATCCGCACCGCGCTCGAAGAGGCCAACGGCAACCGCACCCGCGCCGCCGCCGCGCTTGGGATGGGGCGTACGACGCTGTGGCAAAAGCTGAAGGAATATGGACTTGACCGTGATGTGTGAAGGTGGACGGTTGGGCGCGTGAAAGCGGCCACGTCGAACACTTGAAAAGAGTACGGACGGAACATAGATTTGGCGCCGTAAACCTCAACGAGAGGGGAGGCGTCATGCAGCAGCTCAGGGTGCGCGAGGTGATGCGCCCGCCGAAGCGTGACAACATCACCCTGGCGCAGGCGAAGCGGGCGATTCGCAAGGTGATGCGCGAAGACGCCGAGCGGCTGAAGGCAGAGGAGCGGGCACGTGCGGGCCAACGGAGGGTGCACGGGGCGGAGGAGTAGATGCCCGCAACCTACGACAACAGCGTGGCATCAACTGCCCCTTCGACGCGGACTACCGGCCTCTTCTGGAGGCCGTAGTCTTTGCGGTGTACGACTGTGGTTTCCACCCTCGCTGCGCGCTGGAAGTGGACGACAGCTCGCAGGTGCGGATCGAGAAGATCAACACCATCATCGGCGAGTGCCGGCTGGCGATCCACGACGTGTCGCGCACCGAGCTCGACCATGGGTCGGGGCTGCCGCGCTTCAACATGCCGTTCGAGTTCGGCATCTTCGCGGGGGCGAAGGCGTTCGGCGGGCGCGAGCAGCGCCGCAAGGCGTGCGTCGTGTTCGACGTGGAGCGCTATCGCTACCAGCAGTTCATCTCCGACATCGCCGGGCAGGACATCCGCGAGCACCACGGAAACGCCGAGCTGCTGATCCAGCAGGTGCGCGACTTCCTGTCGTGCCATCACCCGAGCGCGGTGTTTCTCCCCGGCGGGCGTGCCATCGCCGCGCGATACCTTGCTTGCGTTCAGCAGGTCACGCGCAGCTGCGTGGACCTGCGGCTGAATCGGGACGCGCTGACGTATCGTGACCTGGCCAACCTGATCGTGGGGTGGATCGACCTGAACCCGCTCCCTCATCATGTCCATCACGGCGTCCAGAAGGCAGCATAACGTGTAGCGAGGTCGGGCGTGACAGCCTGCCGATCTCGCGCTCCCCCGACCCGCGCGTGGCTCGAGCGGGTGCCGGTGGCGCTCGCGCCATCGGCAGCGGACCGGCGTGCAACCGCCGCCTGCCGCCCCGGTTCGGGCAGACGCGTCAGCAGACAGATGCAACGGGTGCGGATCACCAGGCGTGATCCGCACCCGCCTTGTTTACCGATCGATCATGTCGTTGGGCGACCATCGGGAGGGATCGTTCGCACCCCTTGACAGGCAAGACGCAAACGATTTTCTTCTTCTCATTTGCTACATAAATCGTATCAGTTATCCCGCCCTCCAGAAAGGATCCATGTCGATGCCTCGAACGTCGGCACCCACGCAGCCGCGCCGCCCGCTCGCCCGCCGCATCGCCCTGCTCACGGCCGCAACCGCATCACTCGGGATGGTGCCCCGCATCGCCCCGGCCGCCGCCGCGCAGGGGTGCGCCGGGCCGCTCGCCAGGGCCCAGGCGGGGACGGTGTGCGGCACCAGCCAGCCGGTGCCGCTGAACCCGGGCCAGGCCACCGTCAACGTCTTCCGCGGGATCCGCTACGCCAGGGCGGCGCGGTGGCAGCCGCCCGAGCCGTACACGTGGACGGGTGTGGATACCGCCACCGCCGCGGGGCCCGTGTGCCCCCAGCCGGTGAGCCCCACCGCGGTGAATCCCCCGCCGCAATCGGAAGACTGCCTGTACCTGAACGTGTGGGCGCCCCAGGCCAGCGCGGGGACCGACACCCTTCCGGTGCTGGTGTTCATCCACGGGGGCGCGTTCGTCACCGGGGCCGGGTCGTCGCCGCTGTACGACGGCGCGTACATGGCCGCGGCGGGGAACGTGGTGGTGGTCACGCTCAACTACCGGCTGGGGCCGCTCGGCTTCCTCTACCTGGGTCCGTCGTACGGCGCCGGGACCAACGGCAACTTCGGGCTGTTGGACCAGCGCGAGGCGCTCACCTGGGTGCAGAACAACATCAGCGCCTTCGGCGGGAGCCGCGGCAAGGTGACGGTGTTCGGCGAGAGCGCGGGGGCGATGTCGGTGGGCTTCCACCTCTTCACCATGCGCTCGAGCAACAACCTGTTCCGCGCCGCCATCATGGAGAGCAACCCCATGGGCGTGGTGTACCGCGACACCACGCGGGCGGCCAGCGACGGCGGCGTGTACGTCGATTCGCTCTGCAACCACGCCATGAGCGGAAGCCCCTGCCAGCGCACGCTCGCGTGGCTGCAGTCGGTGCCGCTGGACACGGTGATGAAGGTGGCGAGCATCTATGACACCACGGGAACCATCGGCCGGATCCGGAAGGGGCACCTGGCCGAGGCGCTGCCGTGGACGCCGGTGGTGGACAGCTCGCTGGTGCTCCAGGAGCCGTACCTGGGCTACGCGAGCGGCATGACGCCCAAGCCGCTGGTGTTCGGGATGAACCGCGACGAGGGGATGATCTTCGCCGCCATGGCGCAGCAGAAGGAAGGCGCGCTGCTGGACCCCGTCACCTACGGGTTTCTGGTGGACGGCATGTTCCCCGGGAACGGCGACGCGGTCACGGGCTACGGGAGCGTGCGCACCGGCTTTCCATACAAGGCGCTGCTGCACCCGCGCATCGGCGTGCTCGACCGCACGCCCTCGGCCATCGCGCAGCTGATCACCGACTACGCGTTCGCGGCCGGCAACCTGGGCGCGGCCAACCGCGCGTACGCCCAGCGCACCAGCGGCGCCCCGGTGTACGGCTACTTCTTCCAGCAGCAGCCGTTCTTCAACCTGTACCCCGGGTTGGCGGCGTGCGCGCCGCCCCAGCCGTTCGTCTGCCACGCCTACGAGCTGCCGTACGTGTTCAACACGCTGGCGTACGCGCAAACCGCCAACGGCGGGAACAGCCCGATCCAGAAGTCGGACACCACCATGGCACGGCGGATGGTGGCGGCGTGGGCGCGCTTCGCCCGCACGCTGGGCGCGCCCGAGAGCGGGTGGCAGCCGTACACCACCAACGGCTCGGTGTGGGTGCTCGACGGCACCACGAACGGGAGCATGAGCTCCACCCTCCCCACCACGTCGAACGCGACGGGGCTCTGGTTCACCATCCCGCCGCTGTCGGCCACGAAGTAGACGGCTGGACGAAACGTCGTCACGCGGGGCCGGCGGCATCGCCGGGCGCGCGAACCATCCCTCCCCGGCCGCACCGGGGAGGGATGGTTTCGTCCGGCACGCGGCGGGGCCGGGGCCGTCCGACGGCGCGGCGAGGTGAATCTGTCCACCGTCCGCTCTCGTACACTGTCCGCGTGATGTGACACGCGATGCTGGACGCGCGCGGGGCGGGCGAGCTAAGTTGTTTTTCGCCAACCAGATCGATTCGCGCGGCCGGCGGGTACGGCCGATGCGCTCCCCGTCGTACCGTCCGTATCACCCCGCGTCACCCGGCCCGGCGAGGATCACCCGGTGCCTGGCGCGACCTCCACCGACACAACCGAGGACACGATGAAGACCCTTGCCCGCGGCCTGCGCGTGGCTCTCGCCACCGGGGCGATCCTGGTTTCGGGCGGCTGCGCCACGCAGGTGACCCGCGTTTCGCCCGACCAGCAGATCGACCTCAGCGGCCGCTGGAACGACGTGGACAGCCGGCAGGTGGCCGATGCCATGGTGCGCCAGAGCTTCCAGGGCGAGGCCGGCTCCGGCTGGGCGATGCAGTACATGCAGCAGCACGGCGGCCGGAAGCCCACCCTGATCGTGGGGACCATCCGAAACCGCAGCATGGAGCACATCCCGGTGGAGACCTTCGTGCGCGACATCGAGCGCGCGTACCTGGGGAGCGGGCAGGTGCAGGTGGTGGCCAGCAACGAGGAGCGGCAGGAGGTGCGTGAGGAGCGCGCCGACCAGCAGGACAACGCCAGCGCCGACACCCGCGCCCGCATGGGCCGCGAGCGGGGCGCGCAGTACATGCTGCAGGGCGACATCAGCCAGATCACCGACCGCGAGGGCGGCCGCCGCGTGGTCTACTACCAGGTGGACATGACGCTGGTGGACCTGGAGTCGAACGCGAAGACGTGGACCGGGCAGCACCAGATCAAGAAGGTCGTGGAGCAGTCGCGCTTCCGGCTGTGAGCCGCCCGTCCAACTCTCGAGGGGTACGATGATGATGAACCGACACTCTCTCGCCGCGGCCGCCGCGCTGGCCGCGCTCGGCGCCGCCGCCTGCGCGCCGCGGATGCAGCCGGTGCGCGCGGTGCAGCCGAACGGCGCCATCGTGCGCAGCACGCAGGACCGCGACATCGGCCGCGCGCGCGCCGAGGCGCAGGGCGAGCGCGCCCGGCTGGCCCAGGAGCAGGACGCGGTGAACGCCCAGGCGCTGGCCGCCTGCACGCCCATGCTGTGCAACGCCATCGCGCGCGGCGAGCTGGCCGTGGGGATGACGCGCGAGCAGGTGATGGCCGCCACGCACAGCGGCCCCGCCGCCTGGGAGGAGCGCGGCGGCGGCGGGATCAGCACCCTCACCCCGCCCGACGAGGGACGCGCCCCGCACGACGTGGTGGGCGAGGTGGCGTTCGTGACGCTCGAGGGCGGGCGGGTGCGCGGCTACGCCTACCGCGAGCCGCAGGGCGTGCGCCTGGTCTCGTCCGCGGCCGACGCGAGCGCCGCGGGGACGGCCCGCGCGCGCGCCGACGCGCTGCTGCGCGAGGGCGACGAGATGGCGCTGGCGGGCGACTTCACCCGCGCGCTGGACCGGTACGACCGGGCCGACGTGGTGTCGCCCAACGACCCCGCGGTCACGCTGCGCATCGCCCGCGCGCTCGACAAGCAGCTGCGGCCGTACGAGGCGATGATCCGCTACCAGCTCTTCCTGCACCAGCTGGAGATCGAGCGCATCCGCGCCACCGGCGAGGCGTACGCCCAGTACGGCGCGGCGGTGGCCGAGGCCCGCAGCCGCATCCTGGTGCTGGAGCGGAGCGGCAGATGAGCCCCGCCCGGCTCGCCCCGCGCGCGCTGGCGCCCGCCCTCGCGCTCGCCCTGGCGGCGTGCGCGCCGGGCGCGGGCGCCTACCCGCGGATGCCCGCGCCCGAGCAGCTCCCCGCCAACTCGCCGCTGCTGTCGCGCACGCTGGGGCGCACCGACGCCTGGCTGCGGCACTACGTGATGGAGGGGCACGCCGACTCGGCCGCGCTGATGCTGGACGAGCAGTCGAAGGTGCGCCCGCGCGACGAGCTGGTGCGCCAGCTCCAGCTGGGGCTGGTGTACCACTTCGCCGGGAAGTGGGAGGCGAGCAACGCCGCCTTCGAGTGGGCCGAGACCGAGGCGCAGAACCGCTGGACGCGCTCCGCGGCGCAGCAGGCCGGGCAGTTCATCGTCAACGACGGGGTGGTGGACTACGTGCCGCCCGCGGGCGAGATGGCGCTGCTCCCGTACTACCGGATGCTGAACTACCTGGCGCTGGGGAGCAGCGACGGCGCGCTGGTGGAGGCGCGCAAGGCCAGCGACTGGCTGGGCCGGCTCAGCGACCGCAAGGACCCGTGCGTGGGCGACGGCTTCGTGCACTACCTGGCGGGGCTGGCGTTCCGCGGAGCGGGGGAGCGCAACGACGCGCTGGTGAGCTACCGCAACGCCGAGCGCAGCTTCGTGGCGTGCGGCGGCAAGGACCAAGCGGAGGCGCCCGAGTGGCTGGGCGCCGAGCTCTACCGCGCGGCGGTGGATGCCGGCGTGCGCTCGGTGGCCGATTCGGCGGCGAGCCGCTACCGGCTGGCGCACGCGGCCACGCAGCCCGCGGCCGAGACGGCGCAGCTGGTGGTGTTCGTGGAGAACGGGTGGGTGGCGCACCGCGCCAGCGAAGACATCCACGTGCCCGTCTTCCGCGACGAGCTGAAGGAGGCCGACAGCGGGAGCACGGGCGACGTGGCGGCGCGGATCGTGGCGCGGCTCGTGGGGAACGTGCAGGAGCAGGCGTACTGGGGCGAGGCGCTGGACGAACGCCCCGAGCTCCAGCTCGCGGCCGCGCTGGGGGGCGGCTACGTGATGCGCCTGGCCTGGCCCGGGTACCGGCTGGAGGCGGCCGACGCGCCCGCCGTGCGCGTGGTGGTGGACAGCGCCCAGGCGGTGGACGCACCGGTGGTGGAGGACGTCTCCGCCGCCATGCTGCGGCGCTGGCAGGCCGAGCGGCCGGGGATGTTCACGCGGATGGTGGGGCGCGGCGTGGTGAAGCTGGTGGCCACGCACGAGGTCGAGCGCGCGGCGACCAAGAAGGACGAGACGCTGGGGTGGATCACCGGGCGGGCGCTGAACCTTGCCGGCAACCTGCTGGAGCGTGCCGACACGCGCAGCTGGACACTCCTTCCCAACCGCATCTCCGTGGCGCGCTTCACCCTTCCCGCGGGCGAGCACACCATCCGCGTGGAGGTGACGGACGAGGCCGGCGCCGTCTCTCGGACCATCGACCTGGGACGCGTTTCGCTGCAGCCGGGCGGCACGCTGGTGCTGAACCGCCGCGTGTGGGGCGACGAGATGGGCGACGTGCGCGAGCTGCGGCGCAGCTTCGGCCGGCAGGCGGCGCGGTAAGGCACCGGGACGAGGGACGGAGGTTGGACGGACCATCCGAGAACGAACCACGATCGGGGGATGAGATGCGCATCGTGACGCGGAGGGGAGCGCGGGGGATGGCGCTGCTGGGCGTGGCCGCGCTGGGCGGGTGCATGCCGGGGCGCACGCGGCCGGGCGAGGAGGGGGTGTTCACCGCGGAGGGGACCGCCTCGTTCGACTCGTTCCGCTGCGCCCAGTCGGCCGTGAGCTCGCTGGGGTACACGGTCAGCTGGTACGACGGGGGAGAGGAGACGCTGCGCGCCGAGCGCCGCTTCGACGACTCGGCCGAGGCGTACCGCGGCTACCTCACCGTCTCGGTGACGAACGAGCAGAGTGGCCGCCGCCTGTTCGTGCGCGGCGAGCGCTTCGCCAGCGGGTCGCGCACGCCGATCCCCGCGAACCCCACGCCCCGGCCCACCCCGGTCCCCACGCCCGGCGTTCCCCGAGTGGCCTCGCGCGGCACCACGCGGCGGGTGGACCCGGGCCCGGTGGCGGGCGATGCCCGGCGCGTGGTGCGCGGCTGCTCGCTCGGCGGCCAGGTGGCATCGACGGCGCGGCGGTAGCTTCGACCGCGGGGGAAACGACGAGGCCCCGCCCGGATGCGTCCGGGCGGGGCCTCGTTGTGCGTGTGGCTCCAAGCCGCGATCAGCGGCCGGTGGGGCCCACGCCGGAGAACGGGGTCAGGAAGGCGACCATCAGGATGGGCACCAGCGGGATCATGATGATCCCCACCAGCCAGTAGATCACTTCCCACCAGCTGTAGTCTTCCTCCATCACCACGTCGTTGTCGCGCTTCACTTTCAGCTCGGCCATGGCTCAGCTCGCCCACGTTTCGGTTCGTCAGGGCCGCCGGCGCGCGGCCGGGTGCGGCAAGGCGGTATGATATCATTCCCGCCGGGGGATGTCCAGCAGTGCGAGCGTGCGAGGGCGGGATCACTTTGCCGGCTCGCACCCGCGCGATCCGTCGCTCCCCTCGATGAAGGCGGCCAGGTCGTCGTGGCGCGCCGCGGCGTCGGCTTCGCCGAGCTCGATCAGGCGGTGGACGTAGTCTTCCTGGAACATCATCATGCTCAGCACGTCGGGGCTGGCGGTCTCGCGCGTGCCCAGGCCGCGGGTGAGCATGCGGAAGGCGCGCGGAAGCCGCGGCTCGTGCTCGCGCGAGAGCTTTCCCAGGTCGCACGAGGGGCGGAAGGTCATCAGCTCCACCATCCGCATCCCGTCGCGCTGGGGCTCGGGAACGCGGCGGAGGAGCTCGTTCATCCGCTCCATGCGCATCACGTCCTGGTCCACCACGTCCAGGAAGATGGCGTCGAGCAGCACGCCCAGCACCTGCGCCGGGGGCGGGTAGCCGCGCACGGCGGGGCTGTCGGCCTCGTTCTGCGTGCGCTCGTAGTGCGTGCTCACGGCCAGGATCTTGTGCGCGCCCAGGTGCAGCGCGGGCGAGAGCGGCGCCGTCAGGCGGATCCCCCCGTCGCCGTGCCATGCGTCGCCGATCTTGACGGCGGGGAAGAAGAGGGGAAGCGCGCTGCTGGCCATCACGTGCTCCACCTTGAGCCGCGTTTCCACCGCGCGGCGGCTGGGGCGCTCCCACGTCTGCAGGTTGCGCCCCTGCGCCCAGATCACCGACTGCCCGGTGCTGTAGTTGGTGGTGCCGAGCGCCACGGCGCGCAGGGTGCCGCGCGCCAGGTTGTAGTCGATCCCCGTCAGCTCGCCATCGACCGGCGCCAGCGCCTCGGTGAGCAGCTCCCAGAGCGGCGCGGTGTCCACCAGCCCGCGCACGCGGCTCTCGCGCATCCCCCCGCCGGCCAGCTGCATCCCCCAGCGTCCCATGTTGGCCAGGAGCGCCTTCACGTCGACCCGGAAGATCCGGTCGGGTGTGAGCTCGCACCAGAGCGCGCTGAGCTCGTCGACCGCCTGGGGGAAGGTGCCGTGCGCCTGCGCCAGGTGCGCCGCGTTGATCGCCCCCGCGCTGACCCCCGTGATGATGGGGAAGTTCATCCCCGGCCAATGGCGGGCGATATAGCGCAGGATCCCCACCTGGTACGCGCCGCGGGCGCCGCCGCCGGTGAGCACCAGCGCGCAGTCGCCGTGGTCGGTGGTGCCCTGCATGTAGGGGGTGGCGGCCGCGCCGAATGCCGGGCGCGCGGTTTGTTCAGACACGGGACGAATGCGGTTCGGGTATCAGGAGGGCGGTCCGGCCGCGGGCGGTGGTACTGGGGAGATGAGTCCAATATCGGCTCCCGCGCCCCGCGGGGGAAGATGCCGCGCCGTGCTCGTTCGCCCGATCCGCGCGACGCGAATCGACCCGTGCCGCCGCCTCTGGCACGGAGCGCGCATCAGGAAGTCGTTGCAGGGAGAGTGATCAATGGCCCCGGTGCTACCGCGGTGACGGCCGCGCGCGCCCGGGTACTCACCCGGAGGCATTCATGGCCGACGTGGAAGTGAACAACATCAATCCGCCCCCCTCGGGCGATGGTAGCGGCACGGGGTCGCTGCTCGTTGGGTTGCTGGTGGTGCTGCTGCTGGCTGCCCTGGTCTGGTTCTTCTTCCTGCGTGGCGGCGGGGGCGGCGACCACGACGTGGACGTGAACGTGAACGTTCCCGGCGCCAGCAGCGGGGGCGGCGGGTCGTCCGGCGGGTCCAGCGGCGGATCGGGCGGAGGCTCCACGCCCTGAACGCGGGCGGCGGGAGATTACGCGGACCGGGTGGCGGAGGGATCGCCGCCCGGTCCGCGTCTTCGTCGTGGGGCTTTGACGCGCGCGGCGGCGTCATCGTAGCTTTCGTGTGACGACGCGCATCCAACGGCGCGTGAACGGCTCCGCATCTCCATCATCCCACTCCGACCCGCATCTCCCGATGAACCGACACGTCCTGGCGCTCTCCGCGGCGCTGCTCGCCACGCTGGCGACTCTCTCCGCCACGGCGCAGCAGGTGGCCGCCGGCGGGCTGGCGGTGGAGATCGCGCCGCGGACGTACGTGGTGACGGAGCAGGGGATCAACCTGGTGATCGTGGCCGACTCGGCGGGGTCGATCGTGGCGGGGGTCCAGGCGCCCGCGGCGGTGGCCAAGGCGCGGCGCGCGTTGGCCGCGCTGAACGCCGGCCCGGTGCGGTACGCGCTGCTGATGGATGGCCCCGGCGCGGCGGCATATGGCGACGGGGGATGGGAAGCGGGCGGCGCGCTGGCGCTGGGGCAGGAGGAGCTGCGCGGCCGGATCCGCCGGGGATCGCGCAACGCGGCGACGCCGTTGGCAGCCGGGTTGCGCGTGCCGTCGATGGGGTACAGCGAGGTGGTGCAGGTGCTGCTGGGGCGCGAGGAGGCGCACTGCGTGAAGCAGCCCTCCGGCTACAGCGGCGCGGACGCGGCGATCCACTTCGAGGGCGCGGGCGTGCTGTACATCAACAGCTTCACCATGGACGGCTACCCCGACGTGGACGTGGACGACGGGGGGACGCTGGCCGGCGTGGCTCAGACGGCCGCGGCGTTCGCCACCAACTTCGCCGAGGCGCCGCAGGCGATCGAGCCGATCGTCCCCGCGCGCGGGCCGCTGGCGACCATCGCGCAGCTCGGCGAGTTCCGCGACATGGTGGTGGCCGTGCACGACCGCGTGGAGGCGATGGTGAAGCAGGGGCAGACGGTGGAGCAGGTCGTCGCCGCGCATCCCACCGCTTCGTTCGACGCGCGCTGGGGACATGGGGCGGTGACGCCGGAGCGCTTCGTGCGCGCGGCGTACGCGTCGATCCTCAAGGAGCGCGAGGCCGCCGCGGCGGAGGAGCACCAGCACTCGCACTGACGCGCGCCTCGAACATGAAGAGCTGAACACGGAGTCACGGCGGAGCACGGAGCCACGGTCAACAGCAAACTGCAGCCGTGGCCGGTGCTCTCCGTGATTCCGTGTTCAGTTCTTCAAGACCGCCCGCTCTCGCGATCGATTCGGCATCGGCGCGGGCTCCGGCAAGAAGAAGAGAACACGGGGACGTTGTGGTTCCGTGTTCACTTTTTAAGGGTGTCCGTTCCCCGCGACCAGGCTCAAGGCTTCTGGTACATGGTGCGGCCGCCGACCACGGTCATCACCGGCTCGGCGTTCAGGATCTCGCGCTCGGGGATGGTGAGCAGGTCGGCGGACCAGACCACGAAATCGGCCAGCATCCCCGGCCGCAGCGTTCCCTTCACCCGTTCCTGCCACTCGCCGTACGCCGGCGCCGCGGTGTAGAGGCGGATCGCCTCCACGCGCGTCAGCTTCTGCTCGGGGAGCCAGCCGCCAGGGGGCACGCCGGGGGTCTCGCGGCTCTGGCGCGTGACCGCGGAGTAGATCCCCTCCACCGGGCGGATCGGCTCCACCGGAAAGTCGGTGCCGAAGATGACCGTGGCGCCCGCGTTCAGCAGCGTGCGCCAGGCGTACGCGGTCCGCGCCCGCTCGCCGCCGATGCGCTGCTCGGCCCAGCGCATGTCGCTGGTGGCGTGCGTGGGCTGCATGCTGGCGATCACCCCCAGCTGCTTGAAGCGGGGGATGTCTTCCGGTGCCAGCACCTGCGCGTGCTCGATGCGGTGGCGGCGCGGGTGCGCGGGGTTGAGGCGCTCGGCGCGCTCGATGGCGTCCAGCGCCTGGCGGTTGGCCGCGTCGCCGATGGCGTGCAGGATCACCTGCAGCCCCGCCGCGTCGGCTTCGGCCACCAGCGAATCCAGCTCCGCGTCGGTGTGCTGCGCCAGCCCGTGCGTGTGGATGTCGTCGCTGAACGGCTCCAGCATGTAGGCGGTGCGCGAGCCCAGCGTGCCGTCGGTGTACCCCTTCACCATCCCCATCCGCAGCCACTCGTCGCCGTACCCCGCGCGGATCCCCAGGCGGCGGAAGTCCTGGATGATCTGGTGGTCGAGCGGGTACCAGACGTACACGCGGACGGTCATCGAATCCGCCCGGCGCAGGTCCTGGTAGACGCGGAATGCGTCGGGGAGCGCCGGCGAATCGTCACGCGCGCTGCCGGCGGTGACGGGGGAGATGTCGCTCTGCACGCTGGTGACCCCGGTGCGCGACGCCATCTCCATCGCCGCGAGGATCTGGCGGCGGATCTGCGCGGGGGTGGGCGGCGGCACCCTGCTGGTGACCAGGTTGCGCGCGGGATCTTCCTTGAGGATCCCCGTGGCCTCGCCCGCCGCGTCGCGGACGATCTCGCCGCCCGCGGGGTTCCGCGTGGACCGGTCGATGCCGGCCAGGCGCAGCGCGGCGCCGTTCACCCAGCTGGTGTGCCCGTCCACGCGGGTGAGGACGACCGGGTTGTTGGGCGCGGCGCGGTCCAGCAGCTGGCGCGTGGGCCAGCCGCCGGCGCCCAGCTCCGACGCGGGAAGGCGCGTCTGGTCCCACCCGCGCCCCAGGATCCACTCGCCCGGCGCGGCGCGCGACGCCGCCTCGCGCACGCGGCGCTCCATCTCGGCGGTGCTGGTGAGGCCGGACAGGTCCACGTTGAGAAGCGCCCCGCCCCCCGCCGCCAGGTGCACGTGCGCGTCGTTGAAGCCCGGGGTGACGAAGCGGCCGCGCAGGTCGATCACCCGCGTCCCCTCGCCCACGGTGCGCTGCGCCTGGTCGTTGTGCCCGGCCACCACGATGCGCCCGCCGCGCACGGCGATCGCCTGCACCGTGTTCCCCGCGCTGTCGCCCACGAAGATCTTGCCGTTGAGCAGAACCATGTCGGCCGCGGCGCCCGGCGGGGCGGGTGTCTGCGCCCGGGCCGCGCCGGCGCAGGCCAGCGACGCCGTCAGCGCCGCGGAGAGTGTGCGAAGCCGCATGTGCATCCGGGATGCGGGTGGTCTCGGGACGTGTGGAGTGGAATTCGCGTCGAATATACCCGCCCCGCCGCACGATCGAAATCATCCCCGATCCCGCCGGGTGGCCCGGCGTTCGCCCCGCTCTCCGCATCCTGCGCATCGGGCCGATCCATCCGGGGTGGATGGATCTCGCGCCACGCACCGCATCGCCTCGCTTCTGCCGTGATTCTCCCCACGCGCGGAGACCGGTGATCCGGGCATCTCCCGTGCATCGGTTCGTCAGCGCGCGACATGCTCGCGCATGCGGAGGTGGACGGTTCGGACCCGCGAAAGGAAGGGGAGATGGAGATCAACGCGGCGCACCTGCACCTGATGGTGAACCACGTTCCCGTGTTCGGGACGATCTTCGCGGCGCTGCTGATCGGCTGGGGGATGCTGCGGAAGAGCGAGGACGTGCTGCGGCTGGGGCTGCTCGTGGCGGTGCTGGTGGGGATCGCCACCTGGGGCGTGCAGCTGACCGGCGAGCCCGCCGAGCACGCGCTGGCCGGCACCACCGGCTTCCCGCGCCGCCTGGCTCACGCGCACGAAGAGGCGGCCGAGCTCTCGACCTGGGTCATCTCGCTCTCGGCGATCCTGTCGCTGGCAACGCTGGTGCTGATGCGCCGCCGCCGCGCCGCCGCGCGTGGGCTGGCGATCGTCACCCTGATCGCCGCGCTCGCCGGCTTCGGCCTGGTGACGCGCGCCGCGCTGCTGGGCGGCCAGATCACGCACCCCGAGGCGCGCGCCGGCTGGGTCGCCCCGCCGCCGCCGCCGCGGCCTGCCGGAATGCGTCCTGGTGGCGAGCGGGATTGAAGCCGCACGCCGCGGAACAGCTGGAGAATCTCGGAGCAAGGCACGCCGGCCGCGCTGGAATCGCGCGGCCGGCGTGTTCATCCACCCACCGTAGGTCCGATCAGCAGTTCGGCGTGATGCACGGCCCCGGGTAGCAGCTGGTACCGCAGGTGCCACCCAGCTCACAGCTCATGTCACACGTGTAACAGGTGATCGCACGGGTGCAGAACTCCGAGTTGGCCGAGTTCGCCTTCACCGTCCCCTGCTGCTCCACGTCTCCCGCGTGCGTGTCGAACGAGAGCACGTCCAGCGCTTCCAGCTTCAGCTTGAGCTTCATGGGTCCATCTCCCTGCGGGAATGTGCGATGCCGGGCCGGTGGGGGCTGGCTGCGGATCCGCGTCAAGGGGTTCTCGCCGCGCCGCCTGCCGGAGTATATGGGCGGGAAGTGGGGCACGTGCCTCCGCCGTCGCGAGAACGCTCCACGAGGTCACGGGATCGCTGGATCCGGGAGTGAACGGATGTGTGCCAAGCCCGCCTGAATTCGCGAGGTAACACTTTGTCTCGCCACGATTTCGGGGGCGCATCCACCGTACCGTGGCGAAGGAACCAAAGGACGTGCGAGCTGCTTCGGCAGATTGTCCGAAGCCCGTCTGTTCGCGTGTCCTCCCCGTTCCCCCGCGGAGCGCGGGGAGGGGGCCGGGGGAGAAAGGGCTGCCCCCGGCATGCACGATCGCCCGTCGCATCATCCATGATGTTTTCCGTTGGCGTTCGTCGCCCGCTCCGTCTGTAACCGCCGCGTCATCCACGCACCCTATCATTGTCGGCGCACCGCAACACCGGCTCTTGCCGCGCGGGCGGGCGGCGGCGTAATTGCACCGATCACCCCGGCCGCGGTGGGGCGGCCTGGGGACGCACGAATGAACCGGAGGCGGCACATGCGGCTGGGCATGGTGGGGCTGGGGAAGATGGGCGGCAACATGGTGGAGCGCCTGCTGGGCGGCGGCCACGAGGTGGTGGTGTACGACCTCGACGCCGAGCTCACGAAGAAGATCGGGTCCGCCGAGGGCGCCACGGCCGTCTTCTCGCTCGAGGAGATGACGCAGGCGCTGCAGGGCCCGCGCGTGGTGTGGGTGATGGTTCCCGCCGGCGCGCCCACCGAGTCGACCCTGCAGAAGCTGGCCGACAGCATGCAGCCGGGCGACATCCTGATCGACGGCGGCAACTCGAACTTCCACGACAGCAAGCGGCGCGCGTCCGAGCTGCAGGGCCGCGGCATCCACTTCATCGACGCGGGGACCAGCGGCGGGGTGTGGGGGCTGAAGGTGGGCTACTGCCTGATGGTGGGCGGGCCCAAGGAGGCCGTGGCGATCTGCGAGCCGGCGTTCCGTACGCTGGCACCGGCCGACGGCTACCTGCACGTGGGCCCCAGCGGCGCCGGGCACTACACCAAGATGGTGCACAACGGCATCGAATACGGCCTGCTGCAGGCGTACGCCGAGGGCTTCGAGATCCTGCACACCAGCGAGTTCGACCTGGACCTGAAGGCCATCTCCGCGCTGTGGAACCACGGCAGCGTGGTGCGCAGCTGGCTGCTGGAGCTGCTGGAGCTGGCCTACGCCGCCGAGGGGCAGGAGCTGGAGAACATCAAGGGATGGGTGGCCGACAGCGGCGAGGGGCGCTGGACGGTGCAGGCCGCCATCGACCAGAACGTGCCCGCGCCGATCATCACCGAGAGCCTGTTCATGCGCTTCCGCTCGCGGCAGGACCAGAGCTACGGCGCGCAGGTGATCGCCGCGCTGCGCAACCAGTTCGGCGGGCACGCGGTGAAGACGGCCGCGCCGGAAGGGCACGCCGGATGAGCGACGCCACTCCCCCCGCGCAGGCCGGCCCCGCGCCGGACGCGTCGCAGGTGACCATGGCCAGCGGCGCGCCCGCCGAGACGCCGCTGCGCAAGACCATGAAGAGCGGCCGCACGCCGCAGCCGCAGACGCTGGTGATCTTCGGCGCCACGGGCGACCTCACCCGGCGCAAGCTGTTGCCGGCCGTCTACCGCCTCTTCTGCGAGGGGATGCTCCCCGAGCACTTCGCGGTGGTGGGCTTCGCGCGCGAGGCGATGGACGACGACGCCTTCCGCGAGCGGATGCGCGCCGCGCTCGCCGAGTTCGCCCACGAGCCGAGCGACGAGGAGTGGGCGCGGTTCGCGCCGCGGCTGGGCTACGTGGGCTCGGTGTTCGAGGACGCCGCCGGCTTTCGTCAGCTCAAGGAGCGCCTCGACGCGCTCGACCGCGACCAGGGGACGGCGGGGAACCGGCTCTTCTACCTGGCCGTGCCGCCGGGGATCATGGAGCTGGTGGCCGAGCAGCTGGGGCGCGCGGGGCTGGTGTGCGACCCCAAGTCGAAGTGCTTCAGCCGCATCATCGTGGAGAAGCCGTTCGGGCACGACCTGGACTCGGCCCGCAAGCTGAACGAAGACCTGCACCGGGTGTTCGACGAGAAGCAGATCTTCCGCATCGACCACTACCTGGGGAAGGAGACCACGCAGAACATCCTGGTCTTCCGCTTCGGCAACATCGTGTGGGAGCCCGTGTGGAGCCGCAACTACGTGGACCACGTGGAGATCACCGTGGGCGAGTCGGTGGGCGTGGAGCAGCGCGCGGGGTACTACGAGAAGGCCGGCGCGCTCCGCGATATGGTGCAGAGCCACCTGCTGCAGGTGCTGGCGCTGGTCGCCATGGAGCCACCCGCCAGCTACGACGCCGACAGCATCCGCAGCGAGAAGGTGAAGGTGATGCGCTCGATCCGCCCGATCCGCGGCGAGGACGTGGCGCACGACGCGGTGCGTGGCCAGTACGGCGCCTCGGCCGATGGGAAGCTGCCGGCGTACCGCGACGAGCCGAACGTGGATCCGCACTCGCGCACCGAGACCTTCGCCGCGCTGCGGCTGTGGATCGACAACTGGCGCTGGGCCGACGTGCCGTTCTACGTGCGCACCGGCAAGCGGATGGGCGCCAAGCTGAGCGAGGTGGTGATCCGCTTCCGCCCCGCGCCGCACCCCATCCTCGACAACGTGGAGGGTGACAGCCCCGCCCCCAACGCGCTGGTGCTCAAGATCCAGCCGGAGGAGGGGATCAGCCTGCTGTTCGAGGCCAAGGTGCCGGGGATGCAGGGTGAGCTGCGGCAGGTGGAGATGGACTTCGACTACAGCCGCGCCTTCAAGACGGAATCGCCCGAGGCGTACCAGCGCCTGCTGCTGGACGCGATGCTCGGCGACGCCACCCTCTTCGCCCGCGAGGACGAGGTGGTGGCCGCCTGGACGCTGATCACCCCCATCCTGGAGGAGTGGGAGCGCGCCGGCGAGCCCGAGAGCTACCCCGCCGGCAGCTGGGGCCCCGCCTGCTCCGAGGCGCTGATCCGCGAGGATGGGCGGGAGTGGCGGCTGATGTAGATCGACCGCGGCTCGCGGCCGCCTCCCACCGGGCGGCCGAAGCCGCTGCCGCTGCATCGATGTCGCAACGCGCTCGATCGGAGATTCGTCTCCGCCTGCGCCGTTTCCATCTCGATCGAGACGTCGAGCCCGGTTCGGGCGAGACGCGGCTGGGCGGGCTTTCCAGCGGGTGAACCCGCCAGCCAGGAACGGCACAAAGCCCCGCCAACCGCCGCGAGGTCGATTGGCGTGGGGGCGGGCTCAATCCGTGGAAGCAGCTTTCTCCACCGGCAGGACCTGTGAGAATCGCCTCGAAGCTGCGGTCCCCACTCCCCTTTGCGGTTGAAGCCTTCCCGCGGGTTGGGAGGCTTTCGTACTTGTTGCGGTGCCTTCCAGCCGCCCGGCGAGGAGGCCGCGCTTCCGGTGACCGCCAGCCACACGCAGATCGTTCCGATGCGCCTCACCCGCCTCCTTCCCTTCGCGCTGCTGGGTTCCTCAATCGCCATCCCCGCACCCGCCAGCGCGCAGGCCGCGGGGGAATGCGTGCGTGCGGACACGCCACCGCCGCGCGTGGCGGGCGACACCACCCTCAACGAGTTCCACGAGGATCTGCGGCACGGTGCCGTCTTCCGCTGCATGCTCGGGCGAGGCCGCGTGCTCACGCGCCTGGTCGTCCGCGCGGATGAGGGCGGGACACCCACGGGGCTGGAGGTGTACGCCCCGCACGGAGCGGCGCGCCCCGCGCAGCGGCTCGCGGTGAAGGCGATCGAGCCGCCGCGGCGCGGGCGCGACTTCGTGGAGGCGGTGGACCTGAACGCGGACGGGTGGCTGGACCTGATGGTGATGATCTGGTGGGGCGCCACCGGGAACACCGGCTACGACGTGTTCCTCTACGATCCCGCCGCCCGGCGGTTCGCGCGAAGCGCGGCGCTGAGCGACCGGAGCAACCCCGAGCCTGTCGCCGGCCGCGCCTGCGTGAGCACGCACAGCGTGGGCGGATCGGGAGGACTCGTCTACAGCCGCGGCGAATTCTGCTGGCGTGGCGGCACCTGGGTGCGGGTGCGCGACGAGTCGCAGGCGTGGGACGAAGCACGCAGCACCAGGCGCACCGCCGTGTACGTGCGCACCATCCGCGTGCGCCGCGGCGGGCGGATGCGCACGGTGAGCGTTCGCACGATCCGCGAGCCCATCGAATAGACGGCTGCGGCGCCCGCATCCGCCGGGGCGATTGCCATCTCACCACACCGCGAGCACCGACGAACGAGCCGGGGCCGGCATCGCACGATGCCGGCCCCGGAGCGATCACCTGGAACCGCGTTCGTCGACGCCTCGATCAGGCGTCGCCCGGCGAGGTGAGAAGGAAGCTGCGGATGCGGCCGGGCTCGCGGCCCTCTCCCGCGTCCACGTCCAGGAGCACGTCCGCGACAGGGCGGTTGAAGGGCGGCTGGTCCAGGAAGATGCCGGAGCGATCGTGAACCCGGGTATCCGGCCCGTGCGGTTTGTCCGTGTTCGGCTGGAAATCGCGGAAGGGGACGCCCGTGGGCTGGTGCTCGGAGATGATCAGGTACCGGAAGGCGGAGAGGTGGCGCAACGCCGCCTCGACCTGCGCGTTCGAGAGGTGCTGGAACACCTGCCGCACCAGGCACAGGTCCGCCGCCGGCGGCGTGGCCGTGGTCACGTCCAGGCACTTGAACTCGATCCCGTCCTTGCCGAACTCGCGCTGGTTGCGCTCGATCAGCGCGGGCACGATGTCCACGCCCGTGTAGCGCACGCCCTCCACCTGCAGCTCGCGGCCGATCACGAAATCCCCACATCCCACGTCCACCACCGAGCGGACGCCGTGCGCGCGGATGAACTCGCGCACCATTGCGGCGTATTGCGCGGCCTGGCCGTCGGTGGAGCCGATGCCGGAGACGAACGAGCCCGGCGTTCCACCCCACGCATTGGTCGTGTAGATCTGGGAGAAGGTCTCCTGCAGCGACATCTGTCCGTAGCGCCGGCGCGCCCTGCGCACCTTCGCATCCTGATAGCTTTTCAGGAGACGCGCGGGAACCAGGCGCTTTACGATCTGTCGGAGCGTGGACAAGGCAGTGGACTCTTGAGTGACATGGGCGTGGCGCGCCGCGCGCGCCATCGAAACGCGCACAAGATGCAGCGCGTGCTCCACGTCGCACAACCCGGCACGGCGCCGCGCGGCGTCACCGGTCCGTGAGTTTCCGGCCACGCGCGGCGGATGGTGGCACACGAACGCTGCCGCACGGCACGGCGGCGGGCCCCGGGGAGGATGATCGCGCGGCGCCGAAGCGATGCGCACCAGCGGACGGCCGAGCCGCGCCGGGAGAGCTCTCACGATCACGATCGGGCCGGGCAAACGACGGGTGCTTTGCGCCAGCCGCGGCGGCGGGCCAGAATACCGGCGTGCGCCCGTCCGGCATGGGCGCGTGGAACGTGGACGAGGAGCGGAGATGAGCCGAGCGAAGATCGAGACGTACCCGGACGCCCACGCCGCAGCCCGCGCCGGTGCGGAGTCGTTCGTCACCCGTGCGCGCGAGGCGGTGGAGGCGCGCGGGCGCTTCACCGTGGCGCTCTCCGGCGGCACGGCGCCCAGGGAGATGTACACGCTGCTCGGCACGGACGAGTTCGCCGCGCGCGTGGCGTGGGAGGGCGTGCACCTGTTCTGGGGCGACGACCGCTGCGTGCCGGCGCATCACCCGCGCAGCAACTTCGGGATGGCGTGGGAGGCGTTCATCCGCCACGTGCCGGTCGCCGACGCGAACGTGCACCGCATCGAGGGCGAGCTCCCCGCGCGCGAGGGCGCCGTTCGCTACGCCGCGGAGCTGGAGCGCGTGTTCGGCCCCGGCGTGCCGCGCTTCGACATGATCCACCTGGGCGTTGGGCCCGACGCGCACACCTGCTCGCTCTTTCCGTTCGATCCGCTGCTGCGCGAGAAGGACGTGCTCGTGGCGCCCGCGCTCCTCCGGGAGCTGGGCGAGCCGCGCGTGACCTTCACCTTTCCGCTGGTGAACGCCGCCGAGCGCATCGAGATGCTGGCGGCGGGGGCGGGAAAGGCGCACGTCGTCTGGCAGGTGCTGCGCGGCCCGCTCGACCCCTTCCGCCTCCCCGCCCAGAACCTCCACCCGGTCGATGGCGAGCTGGTGTGGATGGTCGACGAGGCCGCGGCGGCGAAGTTGTAGCGCTCGCGGGAGGTTGCCAACGTACGTCGTTGCTGCAGGGCCGGCGCCGCGGGGCCCTCACCCTGGCGGCCGGCGTCCCGCCGGGCCCGTCCAGCCTGTCCCTCTCCCGTAAACAGCACGGGAGAGGGACCTGGGCTCGCTTCGATGGTGGCCGAGACCATCGATGCGGTCCAGCAGCCTCGCGCAGTTTGCGAGGCTTCCCGTGGTCGTTGCTGCGGCTTCCAGCCGCCGGTACGCGGGGCTGGCGCCGCGGGGGCCCTCACCCTGCCGGGCCGGTGTCCTGCCGGGCCCGTCCAGCCTGTCCCTCTCCCGTAAACAGCACGGGAGAGGGACCTGGGCGCGCTTCGCTCGCGGCTACTTCGATGGTGGCCGGGAGCATCGATGCGGTCCAGCAGCCTCGCGCAGTTTGCGAGGCTTCGTGCCGTTCCTGGCCGGCGGGTTCACCCGCTGGGAAGACCGCCCCCCCACCGACAAGCCTCGCGGCAGTTTGCGAGGCTTTGTGCCGTTCTCGCAGCGGCTTCAGCCGCGTTCCACACGAACGGAAAAGAGAGATCGCGGAGATGAAAACGGCGCGGGGGGAGATGCCATCTCCACCCGCGCCGCTCTCGTTTCATCCACCGGCACCGCTCGCCGGCGGCGCGGACGGCGAGTTGGTGCCGCCGCGCAGCCACGCCTCGCGCAGGCGGCGCTGCTCCTCGGTGGGATTGGCGTTCAGCACCAGGCGCGGCCGTTCCCCGTCCTCCACGAAATCGATCCCCAGCGAGCCGTAGTACTCACGGATCGGCAGGCGCTCGGCGCCCCGCACGTAGCGCGTGAAGAAGTCCAGGATCTCGGGGCTGGTGCGCCGCGCCACGATCTGGAAGAGCGAATCTTCCGGGAACGGGCGGCTCTTGCCGTAGTCGCGCGCCAGCCCGCGCACCAGGTCGCGCAGCCCCGCGCGGCCGCCGGAGAGCTGCAGCAGGCGGATGTCGAGCAGCGCCATCGTCACCGCGCCGCGCATGTAGATGTTGCCGTACTGCCGCGCCCCCGCCTGGGTGAACGAGGTCTCGGCCAGCTTGGTCAGCGAGTAGGTGCTGTCGTAGTACATCCGGTCCACGCGCACCTTGCCGGCGGTCTCGTCGAGATACGCCTGCAGCGTGACCAGCCCCGCCTCCTGCTGCATCTTGTCCGACGACCACTCGGTCGTCGCCTCGTACAGCCACAGGTGCGCCGAGGGCGTGGGGGTGACGAAGTTGAAGTGCTCGATCACCTCGGAATGGATGTTCAGCGGCGTCACCACGTGAAAGAACTCGTGCGCCGCCGTGCTGGTGATCTGCGCCGCCGCGCGCGGCGTGAGCGGCACGTCGGGGAGCACGTACTCCGAGCTGTAGCTGTGCTCCCACGCGCCCATCGACCCCGGCGAGTTGCTGGTGAGGCGGAAGAGGAAGACGTAGCGGTCCACCGGCAGCCCGCCGATGAACTGCCCCGCCGCCATCAGCATCGCCCGCATCGACTCCGCCAGCCGCGGCGCCGGCGTGCCGTTGGACGGCGCGTACACCGCCACGCGCACGGGCACGCCCGTCACCTCCAGCGTGGCGATGGACAGGTTCTCGCCCATCATCAGCGGCGAATCGACCAGGTGGTCGTAGCTGTCCGCCTCGAAGCCCTCGGCGCCCTCGCGCAGCGGCGTCACCCCCGTCCACCCCTCCGGCCGGATGACGCGCATGCGCACCGGCGACGCCTGCCTGCGCAGCGGAAAGCCGAGGAGCGCGTGCGTGTTCAGCAGCGCGTGGTCGGTGTCGATGTCGGTGCCGCACATGGGGTAGATGGGGAACTCCTTCACCGGCGTGTGCCAGGTGTCCACGATGTTGTAGCTCACCTGCCGCACCCGCGCCGGCGCGCCGAACACCCACGTGTTGGTGGATGCGTGGCGCACGGGCACGGCGCGCCCGCGCGCGTCGGTGGCGCGCAGGTCCAGCACGAACCGCCCGATGTCCATCGTCTGGTAGGTTCCCGGCGCGGTCGCCGCGAACTGGAACACGCTGTCCGCCGCGGTGAGCGAATCCACCCGCAGCGTGACGGACGCCATGTGGCTGCGCCCCGCGCGCACGTCCACCGTGTAGCGCAGCTGCGCGTCCGCGGCGCGCGGAGCAAGCAGCGCGAGCGCCAGCGAGGTACCGAGAAGGAGTTTCATGTGGGGCCCGGATCGGCGATGGTCGGTGGGATACGAAACGCGAGACGTCGTGCGATGCTGAATTTTTGGCACCTGCTACCATTCTGGTCAAGCTTCGCGTGCCGTTTGATGCGCGCCGTTGGCGAATGGTTCGAATCGCCCTGCGAACCCGGTGCGCGGCGGGGGGAACGCCCGCTCATCGCGGGATGGGGATGTGGATGCGCCGGCTGATGAACCCGGCGTTACGCCGCACCGGTATAGGGCGGAAACGGACGGCGCGGGTGGCAAACCCGCGCCACCCGCGCCGCCTCGGCCGGGCCATCAACCCAGCCGTACGCGATGCGTCAGACGCAGCAGGGGCCGCAGCCGCTGAAGTCGCACGTATCGCCCGTGCCGCAGAAGCGGGTCGGCTGGATGGCGCCGCACTCCGATTCGGCGCTGGCGGGGAGGATGCCGCAGGTGTTGGCGCAGCTCGCGGTGCAGACGTCGCTGCACACGTTGCCGCGCACGGTGCCGGGGCGCAGCGTGGTCTCGGCCGTCTCGAAGCTCTCCACCGCGAGCTGCTCCAGGTTCAAACACAGCTTCTTCATCGTTCAGGTCTCCATGAGGGAATCTTGCCGTCGCGCGGCCGGGAGGATGCACCCCGGAGCGTGGCCGCGCGGCCGCTCCGGGGCGTGGGATCATCGCCGCGCGGGTGTCAGGCGCAGCACTGCGGGCAGTTGGTGAACGAGGCGGCGTTCATCTTCTCGGCCCAGCTGTCGCTGGGCGGGCTGGCGCCGCAGGTTCCCGGCGGGCAGCTGTAGGTGTAGCAGCTGCCGTTGCCGCGCACGGTGCCGCGGTCGGCCTCCGCCACGAAGGTGTCGAAGCTCTCCACGCGGAGCTCCGCCAGGTCCAGGTTCAGCTTTCTCATCGCCCACCTCCACGGTTGGGGTTCACGCGCGGCAGACGCGCGGGTAGAACGAGATGGCGTTCACACGGTTCCGGGGCACCTCCCGGCCCCGGATCGGTCACCACGTCTCGGGGCAGAGCCCCGGCATGGTGCAGTCGCGCTCGAAGGTGCGCTGCGTGGGGATGTCGGTCCCCGGCAGCGGCGCGATCGCGGTCGGGAAGGTGTCGACCGCCAGGGTGGACGGGTCCAGGATCGTCATCTCACCTCTTCACGGAACGCGGGGAACGAACACGCCCCCGCACGCGGTCCGCGCGGCGGGGGCAGGGGAAGCTCAAGCTTCGGATGCGCGCGCACGACAGCGACACGCCGCGCCCGTCGAGGCGACCGGTGGCGTGAGGGGGACGTGGAACGCGACGAAAGGCTGCATGCGGCAGTTCGGTTAACCCATCTGTTCACGACGGCGGATTCGGGGCGAACCACGCCGCGCCACTCGCACGAAGTGAGCGGCATCGCCTCTTCTCCCTTTCGGAAGCTCGGACACCATCACGGTGTAAATTCGTCTGTAAAGGTGAGAAGTCAAGTCCGTCGTTCGTCATCTCCCCCGGTGCTACTCGCGCCCGGAGCGGGGAGATGACCATGCGGATCGCGCCGGCGTGAGCGCTTCGGGGGATGAGGATGATGCGGTGGCCCTTGCGTGCCGGTGCCCGGCCGATTGATTCACGGGGATGCAGAACGATGCCACCACACCCGACCTGATCCTGGACGCCGCGGAAGCGCTGTTCGCCGCGCAGGGGTTCGACGCCACCACCATCAAGCAGATCGGCGCGCGCGCCGGCGCCAACCCGGCGCTGATCTACTACTACTTCGACAGCAAGGACGAGCTCTACCGGCGCGTGCTGCGGCGCCTGTTCACCTGGCTGGTGACCGCCGCGTCGCGCCGGCTGGAGCCCGGGATGCAGCCCGACGAGGCGATCCCGACGATGATCGGCTTCCAGAGCGAGCGGCTGATGGAGCGCCCCACCTTCCCCCGCATCCTGGCGCGCGAGATGATCGACCCGCACGCCGAGCACGCGGCCGAGCACGTGGAGCACCTGGCCGGGAGCATCTTCAAGCGCATCTGCGGGCTGGTGGAAGAGGGACAGAAGGCGGGGATCTTCCGGCGCGACATGGATCCGCGCTTCGCCGCCGTCTCGGCGATGTCGATGGTGCCGTACAGCCACATCGTGCGCCCGGGCCTGGGTTTGATGCTCGGCGGCCATGGCCCCGCGACCGACGAGCAGATGCAGGCGTACGCGCGGCACGCCGCCCGCTTCGTCCTTTCCGCCCTCGAGGCCCGGCCGTCCGCGGATCCGGGAGATTGATCCGCATCTCCCCCTGCACCGGTACGGCTGACCGACGCCGATCCACCTCTCCCCCCGTGCCCTGATGATGCCCTCGCCTCGCGACCGTCCGACGATGCGCCGATTCCGCGCGGCGACGCGCACGTTCGCGGCGGCGGTCGCCTGCGCCGCCGCCGTCCTCGCCGCCGCGCCGGCGGCTGGACAGCGCATGGCGTACGTGGACGGCGCGGCGCACCGCGTGCTGCGCATCCACGCCACGCCGCAGGTGGCGATCGAGGTGCTGGACTGGGGTGGCACCGGCCCGGCGCTCGTCTTCCTCAGCGGCTCGGGCGCCACCGGCCACGCCTTCGACACCTTCGCGCCGCGGCTCACCGACCGCTTCCGCGTGATCGCCATCAGCCGCCGCGGGATGGCCAGCTCCGACAAGCCCGAGAACGGGCCGTACGACGGCGCCACCCTGGCCGCCGACGTGAAGGCCGTGCTGGACAGCCTCGGGATCGCGCGGGCGAGCCTGGCCGGGTGGTCGTTCGGCGGGATCGAGGCCTCGTTCTTCGCCGCAGCGTACCCGGAGGCCACGGAGAAGCTGGTGTACCTGGACAGCTACTGCTCCGGGTGCGAGGGCGCGCTCCCCCTCCGCGCGGGGGCGTATCGGCCGCCGCCGCCGCCCATCACCCGCCGCGACACCCTCACCGCGCGCGGGCTGATGGCCTACCAGCGGCGCACCCTGGGCTTCGCCTTCCCCGAGGCCGAGCTGCACCAGGTGGTGGAATACGGCGACCGCACCGCGCGCGGGATCGTGCCCGCGTACGCGTCGCGCGGGCTGCACGAGGCGCGCACGCGTCCGGAGCTGGCCAGGGTGCGCGCCCCCGCGCTGGGGATCTTCGCCGAGCGCTCCACCGTGCAGGCCGAGTTCTGGTACGCGCGCCGGATGACCCCCGAGGTGCGCAAGCTAGCGCAGGTGTACGTGGACAACGCGGCCGCCACGCGCCGCGCCGCCCGCGAGCAGTTCCTGCGGCAGATGCCCCACGCCCGCGCCGAGGTGATCGAGGGCGCGCACCACGCCATCTTCCTCTCCCACCCCGCCGAGACCGAGCGCCTGATGCGCGCCTTCCTCCTCGCCCCGGCCGACACGGCGCGGTAGCGGTGCGTGGCGAGCCGGCATCAACCCCCTGCGCCGGACCGTCGTACGATCCGGCCGGTCCAGCGGGGAGATGACGCCGCGCGGGTGCGGAGGGAAAGACGTGCGGAGGAAAAACGAGCCGGCGCCCACGGAGGGCGCCGGCTCGTACTCGAACTCGTTCCTTCACCCGGCGAGGGGATCAGGACGGGGCGATGGTGGTGACGGTGCCGCCCGGCCCGCGGTACTTCAGCGCGCCGTTGTCCACGTAGATGATGCCGCCGCCGGTGGGGTTGGCGTTCGGGATGGTGGTCGCGTTCGCCAGGTACACCACCCGCACCCCGTTCCCCGGGATGGGGATGCCGAAGATGCCCAGGTTCGGCGCGCCCGTGGCCGCCATCACGCGCGTGGTGGCGCTGGTCAGCACGTTCCACTGCGACTGCGTGCCGGCGTAGCCGGTGATGTACATGCCGTTCAGGCTGTCACGCGTGATCGACCCCGGGTTGGTGATGGAGCCGCCTCCGATCACCACGCCCGAGTTGGCGGTCACCAGCCCGGTCACCGTCTCCGTGCCCGCCACCGTCACGTTCCCCGCCACGCTCTCGCTCCCCGCCACGGCGAGGTTCCCGGAGGCCGACGGCCCGCCATTCACCGCCAGGTTGCCGTAGAACGGGCGGAAGGTGGTGGAGGTCACGTTGTTGATGGTGACCGGGTTGCTGCCCGCGTAGTCCATCGCCGCCAGCCCGTCGGCGGCGTCGATCACCGAGCCGATCGGGTCGAACATCCCGGTTCCCGTGTTCAGCAGCACGCCGCGGTTCCCCTCGAACACGGCGTCGTACACCGTCACCCCGGTTTCGCCCTTGATCACGCGGGCGCCCGACGCGCTGAACTGGGCCGTGTGCAGCCGCCGCACGGTGAGCCCGTGAACGCGGCTTCCCGAGGGCCCGGAGAGGCGCAGGCCGTACAGCCCGCCGCTGCTCGACTCCACGCGGAAGTCCTCGATCACGATCTGCTCCATCGCGTTCTGCCCGCTGGACCTGGCCTCGATGTGGAACGCCGATCCACTGCCGATCCCCGAGAAGCCGCCGATCAGGTACAGGTCGCCCACGCCCTGGATCCCCGCGATGTGGAAGGCCGCGCTGTCGGCATTCGTGGCGGGCAGGTAGAAGAACTCGCAGCCGTACATCCAGTTCGACAGGCACGACGAGGTGTGGAGCGGGAACTCGCTGGTGGCCACGCCCAGGTAGTCCTCGCCCGAGAAGTACACCGTGTCGGCCGCGCCGCCGCCCCAGAGCTCGAAGCGGCAGCTGATGAAGCTGTTCTCCTCCGAGGCCACGTTGTACAGCAGCGCCTTGCTCGCGTACCCCTGCACCACCAGCCGCTCGAGCCGGTGGTTGCCGTACGAGTCGGCGTCGCTGCGCCCCATGATCACGCCGCACCGGGCCACGCCGGTGGTGTTGCTGATCCAGAACGACAGGTTCTCGAGGGTGATGTACCGGGCGCTCACCAGCGAGAGCGCGGCGATGGTGCCGCCGCCGCTGGCCGGGTAGAGGTAGATCCCCGACTGGCCGTCGATGGCGCCGTTCTGCCCGCCCAGCAGCGTCACCCCGGTCTTCCCCGCCAGGTCCAGCATTCCCTCGATGCGGAAGATCCTGCCGCCGGGGAAGTAGACCACGTCGCCGTTCTCGGCCAGGTCGATGGCGTCCTGGATGGCCTGGCGGTCGTCGGTCGAGCCGTCGCCCACCGCGCCGAACTCCGAGTTCATCACGTTGTAGACCTGTCCGCCGTAATCGCGGAAGATTCCCTCCACCACTGACATCGGCATCGTCGCCTCCCATCGGGGGTGTGCACCGTCCTGCGGGACACATGAACGATAACCGAATGAAAGCCGAACAACAGCGGCTCGCCGTGCTCATTGCGTGCTCGCCGCCCACCTTTCGCAACGAGCGCGGAGTTCACGTGCTGGCCGTCGGAGAGAGCAGATACGCGGGAAGGGCAGGGAGCCGCCACTCCCCACGCGTATCCGTCGGATCGGTTGCGAGACCCCGCCGGCGGATCGAACGGCCCGCCGGGCGATCCGATCCGGGTGTGCGGGGTATCACCTCCATCTCCGGCGATGCAAGGCACGAGCGTCTCTCGAGTGGACATGCCGCCAGGGGTTGACACCCGCGCCGAGTTTGCGCATCTTCCCTGTCTTGCGTTCCGCAGGGAGAAGTGTATCCAACGGACGTTGGGCCCGGAAACGGGCTCGCGGCCGGACCCGCCTCGCGCGGACGCAGCAGGCGCCACGAGACCTTGCCCGCCAAGGGTGCGGGCAAGGTCTCCTGTTCGTCATTTCGGGCCAGGTGCCCGAAAGTCGGGGGGTAGCGGCACGCGCCGCGCGGCAGCAGTGCCGGGCACGCGCGGGCCCGGGGCCCTCACCAGAGATCGTCTCAACCACCGGACCGGGATCAAGCAAGCATCATGGCCAAGGCGAAGTTCGAGCGCAACAAGCCGCACGTGAACGTGGGCACCATCGGCCACGTGGACCACGGCAAGACCACGCTGACCGCGGCGATCACGCGCATCCAGGCCGCCAAGGGGCTGGCCGACTTCATCTCGTTCGACA
>Ga0247773_1000026_pt1 | contig 60923 bp, 44 predicted proteins | sample UWRJL092311B6_FD_179934 | JGI IMG/M metagenome (GOLD analysis project Ga0247773, IMG submission 179934) | Plant litter microbial communities from Arlington Agricultural Research Station in Wisconsin, United States - UWRJ-L092-311B-6 | ecosystem: Environmental > Terrestrial > Plant litter >... | reverse complement strand
TCAGCCTCACGCAGCATACCCACGATCTGCGTCGGCGTGTGTCGATTCTTTTTCACGGAGTCTCCTTGCCCTCCCGGGCAGTTTCGACTCCCATTCTAACTGGATCAATCTAGAGGGGGCAGACCACGCGCGGTTGTATTCGTTCTCGAAACGCCAGAAGGCACGCCAGCTGTGGCTCGTCATCAAAGCGTGGTGACGTACGGTGGTCATCGCGCCGCCGGAGCGGCGGAGTAGGCGTACATCCCCAGCATCGTCCCCACGAAGCCGCCGGCCACCTTGGTGCTGAGCACGGTCCCGTCTTCCCCGCCCTTCAGCAGCGTCCACTCGCCCCGGCGGCGGCCGTAGAGGAAGTCGTAGCGGTCGCCGCGCGCCTGGATCCGCAGGTACACGGGCCCCTCGCCCGCCCCCGCGAGCGGCGCGGTGGCGATGACGGACGGCGGACTGGCTCCCGAGCGCCGTTCGAGCTGGACCACGCGGTGTCCACTGGATTGGGCGACGGAGAGCAGGTAGAAGTGCGCGTCGTCGTGGAAGGCGGCGATCCCCGCGCGGTCGCCATCGCGCGCGGGGCGGTAGCGCACGGCGGTGGATGCGGACGAGTAGGCGTGCTGCTGGCGGCGCGCGATGAAGGACGGCTGCGCGGATACGTCGCCCAGCGCGGCAGGGCGCGGGCGGATGGTGAGCGCGCCGGCCGACACGCCGTACCAGTGCTCGCGCGGGGTGCGCACGAACACCCACTGCGGCGCCAGCCGCGGCGCGGCGAACTCGTCGCGCACGGTGAAGTTGCCGCTCATGGGCACCGGCGCGGCGGCCTGCCGCGGGAGCGCCGGGCCGCGGCGCCGGTGGGGCACGGTGTCGTCGCCCGCCAGCATCACCGGCCAGCCGCCGGTCCAGCGGACGGGGAGGAGGTAGGTCTCGCGGCCGTTGTTGTAGTGGTCGCCCCGGTACGGCCGCACGCCCAGGAACACCGCCCACCACTCGCCCGCCGGCGTCCGCACGAAGTCGGCGTGCCCCGTGGTGGTGATGGGGTTCGGGCGGTTCGCGGCGAGGTGGCGCTGGGTGAGGATTGGGTTGCCGGCGTAGGGGACGTAGGGTCCCCACGCCGAATCGGCGCGGAAGACGACCTCGGAGTGCTGCTCGGCGGTGCCGCCCTCGGCGCAGATGAGGTAGTACCGGCCGTCGACCTTGAAGACGTGCGGCGCCTCGATCCAGATCGGCTTCTTCGACAGGTCGACCCCGCCGTTGACGATCAGGCGGCGCGGGCCCGTCATTCGCTTGGCGGCCACGTCGAACTCCTGCATCCAGATCGCGCGGTGGCCCTGGTACAGCGGCGTGCCGACCGGCGGGCCGTTGTTGACTACGTAGGCCCTGCCGTCGTCGTCGAAGAAGAACGACGGGTCGATGCCGTCCACCTCGGGGAGCCACACGGGGTCGCTCCACGGCCCCGCGGGGTCGCGCGCGGTGACGAAGAAGTTGCCGCCGCGGTCGATCAGCGTGGTGATCATGTACCAGGTGCCCGCGTGGTGGCGGATCACCGGCGCGAAGATCCCGCGCGAGATGCCGGCGCTGTCCAGGTTCAGCTGCGACGGGCGGTCGAGCACGTGGCCCACCTGCGTCCACCGCACCAGGTCGCGGCTGTGGAAGATGGGGACGCCGGGGAAGTAGGCGAAGCTGGAGGTCACGAGGTAGTAGTCGTCCCCCGCCCGGTCGATGCTGGGATCGGGGTAGAAGCCGGCGAGGACGGGGTTCAGGTACTCCCCCGCCCCGGCCTGCACGCCACGGAAGACGGGGTCGTCGCCCGTGTACTCGAACCAGTCGAAGCGCGCGTCCGTCGCCGGTGTTGTCGAAGTCGATGTCGACCGCAGCGCGGCGCGCTGTGCGTTGACGTCCGACGACAAGCCGGACGACGAGGCGAGCGTAATCAGGACGAGCGCGGCGAGGGCGGTGGTCGTGCGGCGTCGAGTCATCGTGGCGGCTAGGGTCGGGGTCGATGGACGTGTGCGGATCACCGGAGCCAGCGCGCGCTTCCCCAGCATCGACGGAGGCCGCATCAGGGTCGGCCGCATCACCGGGCGGGCGGCGGAAAGCGTGCGCTCTCGGGCGGGCCCAGGTAGCTGGGCTGCAGGCCGCCGGCGTCCACCACCAGCCGCTGCAGCACCACGCCGGGGTCGATCATCCACACCTTCAATACGTGCGGGCCGGGGGATGCGATGCGGTGGCGGGTGACGAGGATCTTGACGTTGTCTGCCACCGACCGCTCCCAGGCGCGGTTGGAGTCGCCCGCGCGGGTGGATCCGTCCGCGTGGATGTTGACCACCCGCGGCGGCTCATCGTCGAGCGACACGGCGTAGCGCAGCCCCTCGCCCCCGCGGAAGTCGAGCGAGGGCGAAACGTAGGCGTGCACCGCCACCTCGCCTGCGTGAGAGAGGTGGATGCGGTACTCCAGCCGCGGCCCGGCGCCGGGCGACTGGCTGGGCGCCGTCGCCGGCATCGGCGTCATCCCCGACAGCGTGCGCCCCAGCTCGGGGATGCGGCGCCAGCCCAGCGCGCCGGCATCGACCGCGCGCTCGAAGTGCTCGGCCTCCATCGCCACCACGCCGCCGCTCTCCATGAAGCCGCGGATCCCCGTCAGCTCGGCGGGCGACCGCTTCTCCACCACCAGCGTCACCACCACCTGCCGCCCCGCGCCGCCGACGGTGATCGGGATGCGGTGCGTACCCGCCGGCACCACGGCCCAGTCCACCTCCAGCGCCACCCTCTCCTCGCTCACGACGCGATTCGCGTGATGGGGGGTGATCCACGGCACGGGGGAGTGGACGGCGAGGTCGAACGGCAGCGAGCCGCGGTTGAAGACGGTGAAGACGCGCGCCCCGTGCGATGCGTCGTCCATCGGCGCGAGGACGGCGCTGTCGCGCGCCGCCGGCCACCACCGCCCCGAGCCGTCTGTCGCCACGCCCATCTCGGCCACGGCCGGCACCTGGATTCGGTCCACGCGCGGCATCTGGTTGCGCGGCGGCTCCTGCCAGCCGGTGTAGCCGATGTGCGTCTGGTCCATCATGTGGTCCCACTTGCCGCCCGCGATCCCGTGGTTGTACCAGCGCGCGAGCTCGGCGTCGTGCTCGAAGAGGCGGACGGCGCTGTCGGCCAGCGTGTTCGCCGCCGCGCGCCCCTGCCGCGCGTAGAGGCGGTTGAGGGCGACGATGCGTTGCAGCGCGTGCAGGTTGGCCAGCGCCTCCACGGGATACTGCACCAGCTGCACGTAAGCGTCGCCGTACGCCGCGGGGAGCCGGCCGCGAACCTGGAGCGCGAGCGCGGCTAGGCTGCGGTGCTCGTCCTCCACTCTCGCCGATTCGTCGTAGGCCGCGAGCGAGTAGGTGGCGGTGTCGAGCAGCTCGGGCTTGCGGCGCGCGGCCAGCCGCTCGTACTGCGCAAGCACGGGTGCCACGCTGGGACCGGCGCCGGGGAACTGCCGCCCGGCCCACGCCACGCGCCACGCAGCGATGCTGTCAGGCGGGATGCGCGCGGGGTTCCAGGCGTAGTCCAGGAAGAACGAGATCGGCATCTCCATGGGCTTGATGTCGCCCACGTTCACGATCCACAGCCGGTCGGCGCCGGTCTCGTGCGCCAGGTGCATCTGCTCCCACACGCGGGCGAGCTGCGTGGTGCTCAGCCACTTGTAGTTGCGCGGCCCGCCCACGTAGTCGAAGTGGTAGTAGACGCCGAAGCCGCCCGGCCGCGCGCGATCCTCCGGCCGGGGGAGACGGCGGATGTTGCCCCAATTGTCGTCGGAGAAGAGGAGCGTCACGTCCGCCGGCACGCGCATCCCCCCGTCGTAGTAGTCCTGCACTTCCTTGTAGAGCGCCCACACCTGGGGGATGGTGGACGGATCGCGCCCGGTCACCTCGCCCAGGATCCGCCGCTGGTCGGCGACGATGGATTCGAGCAGCGAGATGGCGGTGCCCTGCGTCATCGGCTCGTCGCCGTCGCCGCGCATCCCGACGGTGACCGAGCTCTCGTTGGCGCCCATCCGCCGCACGCCTTCGCGCCAGAACTCGCGCAGCGCCACGGGGTTCTGCGCATAGTTCCACGGCCCCGAGCCATAGCGGCGCCACTCGTCGTGCGCGCGCATCATCGGCTCGTGGTGGCTGGTGCCGATCACCACGCCGTACTCGTCGGACAGCCGCGCGCTCAGCGAATCGTCGGCATAGAAGGCGCTTCCCCACATCGCCGGCCACAGGTAGTTGCCCCGCAGCCGCAGGACCAGCTCGAACACCTTTTCGTAGAAGCGGTGGTCGAAGCCGCCGAAGGTCTGCCGCGCCCAGCCGCTGAGCGCCGGCGCCTCGTCGTTGATGAAGATCCCGCGGTAGCGAACCGCCGGCTCGCCCCGCGTGTGCCGCCCGGGCGCCACGTACAGCGACGTCTGCCGCGGGACCGGCGCGTCTGCCCACCAGTACCACGGCGACACGCCGATCTGCGCCGACAGGTCGTAGATGCCGAAGACCGTGCCGCGCCGGTCGCTCCCCGCGATCACCAGCGCCTGCTCCACGCCGGGAAGCGGCCGGTCCACCACTTGGACGACGAAGGTTTCCCACTTCCCCGCCAGCCCGCCCGCCTCCAGCTTCCCCGCGCGCACCAGCGCGTCGATCGCCGCGCTCTTCCCCAGCGTGCCGATCAGCACCACCCGCCCCGCCGGCGCGCCACCGACGGCCACCTCGGGCGCGACCCCCGTCACCCGCTCCACGTCGGCCCGCAGGTCGCCCGCGGCGCGCGCCACCCCCGGCGCGTCGGCTGCATCGACGTGCAGCACGGCCGCGCGCCCGCCCGCGAACAGCGCGAACCGCCCACGCCCCGCGTCGGCGAAGACGTAGCGCTCGTCCATCACCCCCGCGCCGCCCTGCCCCGCCGCATCCATCGAACAGATGAACGTGATGAGCAGGGGGATGAAAAAGCCCGCCGCCCGGTGGATGCGGGGTGCGGCGGGCGATCGGCGGCGTGCGTTCACGAGCGGCTCGGCAGCGGGTGAATCGGACGGAACGAATGACTTACCGGCTGCGTGCACCACCGGTCTCCGCGCGAGCCCTCTCCCTGGCTCGTTCCTCGCCTGTCCCTCCCCCGAACTGCAGGGGAGGGACGGTCTGCGCGGCCCGCGGAGCCATCGCTCACGCGACAGGCGATGGTGTGACGGGAAGAACGGTGTCGTCACTAAACAAAAAAAGTGAGCAGGTCGCTTGCTCTCTTTTGAGACCACGGGCGGGACGCCAAACCGCGCGTCACACCTGACTCCTCAGCACTCAGCACTCAGCACCGAGCACCGCCAACTACGTGACCGGATGCTTCACCGGGTCCCAGCGCACGAGCGCGGCTTCCACGCCTTCGAGGTGGGTTCGCATGCGCTCCACGGCCAGGGCCTCGTCGCGGCTTTCCAGCGCGGCAAGCAGCCCCAGGTGCTCCTGGTGGTCGCGCTCGCGCGAGCCGAAGATCCCCAGGATCACCCGCTGCTCGGTGGCGAACAGCTCCTGCAGCACGTTGAGCAGCTGCGCCAGCACGGTGTTCCCCGAGGCCAGCGCGATCTGCCGGTGGAAGGCCATGTTGATGCTGCTGAGCAGCGCGTCGTCGTCGAAGCTGCGCCCGGCGCTGGCCAGCAGGCCGCGCATCTCCTCCAGGTGCTCGGGGGTAGCGTTGCGCGCCGCCGCCGCCATGGAGTGCACCTCGATGGGGATGCGTGCCTGGATCAGGTCGAGCAGCACCTTCTTGCTCACCGCGCCCGCATAACCGGGGCTGGCCAGCACCAGCACGTCCTCGCTGCGCGTGACGTACACGCCCGAGCCGTGGCGGATCTCCACGATCCCCACCGTCTCCAGCTTGCGCAGCGCCTCGCGCACGGTGGGGTGGCCCACCCGGAACTGGTGCGCCATGTCCATGATGGTGGGCAGCCGGTCGCCCACCTTGTAGCCGGCCGTCTGGATGAGCTGCCGAATCTCCTGGGCCAGTCGGTCGGCCAGGCTCTGCTTCATCACGGGAGCCAATGTATCCTGCACTGCGCACCTCCCTGGTATCTGCCGAAAGACATCCCCGGAGCGCCCGGACCGGCGAACGTCCGCCGGCCCCGAACTGGAACTGGCGCGCCCCCCAGAGATCAGATGATAATAACAGGCGAAGGCATCCGGTCCAACCAATGTCCGAGATAATAACGGCGGCCCGCGCCGCACGACGCAAGGAAGCACCGTGGACCTTCGTCCGCCAGCACCGGCTGGTCACAAGCGCCGGTAGGAGGCTCGCGCGGTGTCGTCGGAGCTCGTGCGGGGCCCTCTCCCTGGCTCGTTCCTCGCCTGTCCCTCCCCCGAACTGCAGGGGAGGGACGGTCGGCGTGGCCAGCGGGCGATCTCCAGATCGCGCGGCACCGGCGTGGCTGGTGTTCGGCTCCTCCATGATCGCTGCCGATGTCGGGCGAGGCATGCCTTGTCCCGCCTCCGCCGGACTCGCATGCTCGCCCCATGCGAACTGCATCGCGGACCGGATCTCGGCGCGTGATCCCGACGTCGCACCGGTTCCGAAGAGTCGGAGCGATGCCCGCGCGGGAGTCCGCGAAGCGGACTTTGGGCCGTTGTTGCCGCGATTTCAATCGCCTTCCCTCCCCAACCTCACCCAGCGGCCGATCTCGCCCGATCCCCCTCCCCCGATCCTCCTACTGCCGCAACCCTCCGCCATCCACTGCCGCCGTGGAATTCCCGCTCCCGCCACCTCCCCCACCAGCCGTCGCCTGCGCTGCCCGGCTGCCCTGCCCCACGCGCAGCACCGCATCGAACGCGGGCTTGGTCTCGCGCCGCCAGCCGAAGAGGAGCGGGTGGTTGGTGCGGCCACGGATCGGCCAGTCGTTGAGCCACGAATCTCCATCCGTCACGCCCCAGAAGGTCACGCGCGTGATCACGCCGGTGTGGCGGCGGTAGACGGCGAAGAAGTCGGCGTAGCGCCGCGCCAGCGCCTGCGCGACGGAGTCCGGCAGCCCGGTGACGTAGGGGTTCACGCGGCAGTCGCACCCCTGCGGCCCGCGCGTGGTGATCTCGGCGCCCGTCCCGGGGCGCGGCAGCACGTCCACGTCCAGCTCGGTGATCGCAACCTTCAGCCCCAGCGCGGCGAAGGCGTCGATGGTGCTGTCCTCGGCCGCCATGGTGGGCCAGTCCATCTTGTGGTGCCCCTGCAGGCCCACGGCGGTGACGGGAACGCCCTGCGCCAGCAGCTCGCGGATCAGCCGCACGGCGCCCGCGCGCTTGGCGGGATTCTCCAGCGAGTAGTCGTTGTAGTACAGCTCGGCCTTCGGATCGGCCTCGTGCGCGTACTGGAACGCGAGGCGGATGTAGTCGGGCCCGATGATGCGCAGCCACGGCGTCTGCCGCAGCGTGCCGTCCTCGTCCAGCGCCTCGTTCACCACGTCCCACCCGTTGATCCGCCCGCGGTAGCGGCCCACCACCGTCTGGATGTGCGTGCGCAGGCGCGCCAGCAGCGTGTCGCGCGAGGCGGGCTGGCCGTCGGGGCCGCGGAACACCCACGCCGGCGTCTGGTTGTGCCAGACGAGGGTGTGGCCCACGATGAACATCCCGTTCGCCTGGCCGTACTCCACGTAGCGGTCCGACGCCTCGAAGGCGAAGCGCCCCGGCTCGGGCTGCGCGTACTCCCACTTCAGCAGGTTCTCGGGCGAGATGGCGTTGAAGTGGTGCACCACGATCGCGCGCGCGCCCAGGTCGCGCCCGTACACCTGGTCGAGGTTGAGCGTCCCCCCCACGCGAAAGAAGTCGGCGTAGGCCCCTCGCAGCGGCGCCTCCGACCGGGCGACGTCCGCCACGGGCGCCTGCGCCGTGGCCGACGATGTCGTGGCCGTCGAGACGAGCGTGACGGCGACGGCGGCCGCGAGGAGGCGGGCGTGGAGGCGTATCATGCGGGTTCTCGGCGTCACGAGACGGGCTCCAGCACCGGGGTGGGGGCGGGCAGCGGCCCGGCGCGGCGGTCGGCCAGGTCGTCCTGGATCTGCTGGTTCATCTTCCTGGTAATCGGATAGTACAGGAGGCACACCACCACGATGGCCAGGAAGACGGCCGGGTAAACGCTCACCAGCATGCGGATCCCCTGCAGCGCCTGCGGGGTCTGCGCGGCGTTGGCGCGGTAGCCGTAGCCCGACAGCAGCCACCCGGCGATGGCCCCGCCCAGGCTCAGCCCCACCTTCAGCGCGAAGAGGATGGTGGCGAAGACGACACCGGTGGTGCGCCGCCCGGTCTTCCACTCCGAGTAGTCGGCCACGTCGGCGAACATCGCCCAGATCAGCGGGATGGTGGGCGCGTAGCACAGGGCGCGCACCCACTCCAGCAGGTAGGTGGCGGCGACGGAGTCGCGCGGGAGGAGGATGAAAGCCGCCATGAACAGGGTGGTGGTCGAAAAGCCCACCAGCGCCACCGCGCGCTTCCCGTAGCGCGCCGCCAGCCACACCGAGCACACCACGCCTACCACGGTGACCAGTTGGCTGGAGATGTTGAACAGGCTGAAGCCGACCGACGCCACGTTGGAGCGGTCGGGGCTCAGCACCAGCCCGAAGGTCTGCAGCAGCGAGCCGAACGCGCCGGGGCCGGCCGCGCTCGGCAGCCCCATCCCCTGCAGGAACGCGTACAGCCGCCCGGGGTCGACGTAGTACTGGAAGTAGTAGAACATCGTCCCGCCGCGCATGGCCACGAACACGAAGTGGCTGAGCGTGAGGACGAACATCGCGATCCACGGCCCGTTCCTGAGCAGGTTGGCGAAGTCGAGCCGCGCCGACGCCTTCTGCTCGACGACGGGGACGATGCGCTCGCGGGTGCTCACGAAGGTGACCAGGAAGCACACCACGCACACCGCCGCCCACAGCGCCATCGTCAACTGCCAGCCGCGGGCGTTGTCGCCGTGGCCCAGCTTGGCCACGAGGGGGAGCGTGAACCCGCCCACCACCAGCTGCGCGATCATCGCGGCCACGAAGCGGTACGACGAGAGGCGGGTGCGCTCGTTGCCGTCGCCCGTCATCACGCCGGAGAGCGCGGAGTAGGGGGTGTTGTTGGCCGAGTACAGCGTCATCAGCAGGATGTTGGTGATGCCGGCGTAGATGATCAGCGGCGTGCCGGTGAAGCCGGGCCGTGTGTACGCCAGCACCATCACCACCCCCCAAGGGAGGGCAGTCCACAGGATCCACGGGCGGAACTTGCCCCAGCGAGTGTGCGTGCGGTCGGCCAGCACGCCCATCATGGGGTCGAAGAAGGCGTCCCACAGCCGCCCCACCAGCAGCATGGTGCCCGCCGCCGCGGCGGTGATCCCCATGGTGTCGGTGTAGAAGCTGAGCTGGAACAGGATCATCGTCATGAAGACGAAGTTCGCCGCCGCGTCGCCCAGGCTGTAGCCGGCCTTCTCGGTGAACGAGAGCCGTTCGGTGGTTCGAGCCATCGCTTGCATCCGGTTGTGCGTTCAGCCTGTGACCCGCAGCGCCAGCCTCCGCAGGTCCTCGTCGCGCGACGAGGTGCCCACCATGATCTCGAACTCCCCAGGCTCCACCCGCCAGCGCATCTCCACGTCGGTGAAGGCCAGCGAGTCGGGCGTGATGTCGATCGCCACCTGGGCCGTTTCGCCCGGCGCCAGCACCACGCGGCGGAAGCCCTTCAGCTCCTTCACCGGCCGCGTGACCGAGCTCACCCGGTCGCGCACGTACACCTGCACCACCTCGGCCCCCTCGCGCGCGCCGGTGTTGGTGACCCGGGCGAGGACGCGCGTGGAACCGTCCACCGCGATCTCGTCCTTCTCCAGCCGCACGTCGTCGATCGAAAACGTGGTGTAGCTCAGCCCGAAGCCAAAGGCGAAGAGCGGCGACGCGTCGTCCCAGAGGTAGCCGCGGCGGGCCGAGGGCTTGTGGTTGTAGAAGACGGGGAGATGGCCCACCGAGCGGGGGAAGGAGATGGGCAGCTTGCCGCCGGGATTGGCATCGCCGAAGAGGAGCTCGGCCACGGCGCGCCCGGTCTCCTGCCCCAGGTACCAGCACTCGAGGATGGCGGGGACGGTCTCGGCCACGTGGTTGATGGATAGCGGGCGGCCGTTGAAGAGGAGCACCACCACCGGCTTCCCCGTGGCCACCATCGCCGCCACCAGCTCGTCCTGCCGGCCCACCAGGTCGAGCGAGGTGCGGTCGCCCATGTGCGCGCGCGACCACGCTTCGCGCGACGTCTGCTCGTTGCCGCCGATGGCCAGGACGACCACGTCCGCGGTGGACGCGACATCCACCGCCTGGGCGATCAGGCGCCGGTCCGCGTCCGCGTCCGGCGCGACGACCGAGTCCTCGTTCCACGACCCGCCGACGGTGATCCTGCACCCTTCCGCGTATCTGACCTCGACCGCACCCCCCACGTGTGCGCGGATGCCGTCCAGCACCGTCACGTCGTGGAAGGGGACGCCGCTGTAGCCGCCCAGCAGCGAGCGGTTGGCGTTGGGGCCGACCACGGCGATCGACTTCAGCTTCGTTAGGTCGAGCGGGAGGAGTCCATCGTCATTCTTGAGCAGCGTGGCGCACTCGCGTGCGGCCTGCAGCGCCAGCTCGCGATTCGCGTCGGAGCCGACGATGTGCTCGGCTGCGTCGGGGTCCACGTAGGGGTCGTCGAACAGTCCCAGGCGGAACTTCCACAGCAGCATCGGCGCGACCAGCTCGTCCAGCTCCGTTTCGTCCAGCTCCCCGCTGCGGACGAGGTCGGCGAGGTGGAGATAGCAGTCGGGCTCGGGAAGCTCGATGTTCACACCGGCGCGGACGGCGAGCACGGCCGCCTCGCGCTTGTCGGCGGCGACCCCGTGGCCGTGGGTGTCGGGGCGGTCGTTCAACTCCCAGATGGCGTAGTAGTCGGACACGACGAAGCCGCGGAAGCCCCACTCCCCCCGCAGCACGTCGCGCAGCAGCCAGCGGTTGGCGTGCGAGGGAACGCCGTCCACCTCGTTGTACGAGGGCATCACGCACGCGGCGCCGCCCCGGGTCACCGCCTCGCGGAAGGGGGCGAGGAAGACGTCGCGCAGCTCGCGCAGGGAAACGTTGGCGGGCGCGCAGTTCATCCCGCCCTCGGGCTGCCCGTGCGCCACCAGGTGCTTGAGGGTGGCGAGGATGTGCTTCCCATCGCTGAACGTGCCGTCGCCCTGGAAGCCGCGCACGGCGGCCACGCCCATCCGCCCGGCGAGATACGGGTCTTCCCCGTACGTCTCCTCCACCCGGCCCCAGCGGGGGTCGCGCACCACGTCCAGCACCGGCGTGAGCGCCTGGTGCGTACCGCGGACACGAGCCTCCCCGGCCGTCATCCCGTACAGCCGCTGGACGAGATCGGGGTCGAAGCTGGAGGCGAGCGCGATGGGCTGCGGAAAGCTGGTGCCACCCACCGCCGCGTGCCCGTGCAGGCACTCCTCGTGGAAGATCACGGGGATGCCCAGCCGGCTCTCTTCCACGAAGAAGCGCTGGATGGCGTTGGTCAGCTGGGCCATCGCCCGCGGCCCGCGGCCCTTCTCGGGCTGGTGCCCGGTGCCGCCCGCGTCGCTGGGCCGCCCCACCTGACCGATGCCGTGGCCATGGCCAAAGGCGGCGCGTGCCTTGTCCAGGTCGAACGCGCCGGCCTCGTCCACCAGCGTCTCGGCCTTCATCTGCCACACGCAGGTCATCTGCGCGGCCTTCTCCTCCAGCGTCATCTGCCGGAGGAGGTCATCGACCCGCTCGCTGGCGGGGAGGGTGGCGTCGCGGAACCCCGGCATCCTCGCTCCGGAAAGTGTTGTGATTCGCTCGTCCCACGCGGATCCTGCGGGGAGATCGTCCGGCGCCGTCCGCGCGTCACGGCGCGGAACCTGCCGCCCCTCCACCGGTCTCCCCATCCTCCCCCACCGCCGTCCTCTCGGACGGAAGGAGGAACCCGATGCACACCGCCCTGCCCCGCGCCGCCGCGCTGGCCCTGCTGGCGCTCACCGCCGCCTGCGCCCAGCCGCGCCACGAGCCGCATCCCCACCCCGAGCCCGAGGGCGAAGACGAGATCGCCACGGGCTACGGCCGCGAGCCGCGGGCGACCTCCACCGGCTCGGTGGCGTCGGTCACCCGGCGGGACGTGGAAGAGCGCCACGCGGCCAGCCTGCAGGAGCTGCTGGAGCGGGTGCCCGGCGTGGAGGTGATGCGCCTGGGCAACGGCCGCTTCTCGGTGCGCGTGCGGGGGATCCGCACCATCAACGGCGACAACGAGCCGCTGTTCGTGGTGGACGGCGTGCCCCGCACCAGCACGGGCTTCACCGGCTCGCTCGAGGCGATCGCCCCCGGCACCGTGGAGCGCATCGACGTGCTGAAGGACGCGTCGAGCCTGGCGATGTACGGCGCGCGCGGCGCCAACGGCGTGATCGTGATCACGACGGTGGACGGGCGATAGCGACTACTCCAGCCGTCCCGCGGCAGCCGAGGATTCGTCGGCGGACGCGGTGAGACTCGTCGCGGAGGGCGGGCCGTGGCGCATGCCGAGGCTGGCCCCCTCCCCCGGCCCCCTCCCCCGGTTCGCGGGAGAGGGGGTGAACTGCTTGCGGGGCGCGGAGGGTCGGGTGGAATCGAGACTTCCGTACTTCCGTACTCCGCACTTTCGTACTTTCGTACTCCGTCAGTATCCCGGGTTCTGCGGGAACGACGCGGCGTTGCCCGAAGTCGCGTCGATCTGCGCCTGCGGAATCGGGCGCAGCAGGTGCTTCTGCTGGATGTTGAGGCCGCCGGTGGGGTTGTAGCGGCGCACCCGGTCCAGGAGCTTGTTCAGGCGCACCAGCACGTACCAGCGCTGCTCCTCGCCGGTCAGCTCGCGGGCGCGCTCGTTCAGCAGCAGCTCCAGCGCCCGGTCGCCGCCGCCGCCCAGGCTGTCCAGCTGCGCGGAGTTGAGGTCGTTGACGGTGGAGCCGGCGGGGATGGCCGCCCGGCGCCGCAGGGTGTTGAAGTCGGCCGCGGCCGCGGCCGGGGCGCCGCCGCGGATCAGCGCCTCGGCGCGCAGCAGGTACACGTCGGCCAGGCGCCACAGCTGCCGGTCGCGCTGGCTCTGCTGGGCGGCCACGCTGGGCTTGGTCTGGTCGAGCCACTTGAGCAGCGTGGGGAACACCAGCTCGGTGTACTGGTTCTGCCCGAACGCCTTGTAGCGCTTGGGCTGGTCCGGGTGCACCACGCCGCCCCCGTCCACGAAGAAGCGGTTGGCCAGCGGCACGGTGTCGGTGCCGGGGAGGTAGAGCGCGGTGTCGCCGCCCAGCGCGGACGCGGCCGGGCACGCCGGGGTGGCCGTGGACGAGCAGGTGGTGGAGCGCCACAGCGTCTGGAACGTGCCCAGGTAGCGGCTGTCGGTGGCGCGGTTCCACAGGTCCAGCGTGTAGCGGGTGGGGCTCAGGCGGCGGAAGGGGCGGTCGTACTCCAGGGTGCGGCCCAGGCCGGGCGCGTTCTGGGTGTCGTAGCCCATCGTCCAGTACCAGTGCAGGCTGTTCCCCGAGATGTCGCGGGTGCCGTCGCCCGTGTACTGCACCGCGAAGATGTACTCCTTGTTGGCCTCGAGCGAGGCCGCGAAGTCGCACGGGCCCAGCGGTCGCTCGGGGCCGCAGAACACCTCGCGGTAGGTGGGGTTGAGCGAGAAGGTGCCCGAGCTGATCACCGCGCTGGCCAGGTCGCGCGCGCGGTCGAAGTCGCCGGCGCCGCCGCGGGTGAGCAGCACCTCGGCCAGCAGCGTCTGCGCGGCGCCCTTCGTGGCGCGCCCCTGCGTTTGCGTGGTGGGGAGGTTGGCCACCGCGAAGTCGAGGTCGGGGACGATCGCCTGCGCGTAGATCTCGGCCACCGGCGTGCGCGTGGCCGCGTCCACCACGCCCTCGGTGGGCTCGAGCGTGAGGTGCACCGCGCCGTAGTTGCGCACCAGGTTGAAGTAGAAGATCGCGCGCAGGAAGCGGCCCTCGGCCAGGCGCACGTTCTTCTGCGCCTCGGGGATCACGGTGCTCTGGCCGATGAACTTGATGGCCGTGTTGGCCGTGTTGATGGCGAAGTAGTGCTGCTGCCACATGTCCTGCAGCGACTGGCCCAGGCTGGGCCCCAGCTCGCTGGTGTAGTCGTTCCACGGGCCGCAGCCGTTGCCCAGGCACTGCTCGCCGCGCTTCCACGCGTCGGTGCCGGCCATCCCCATCCGGATCTCCTGCTCCTGCCCGTAGTAGTCGCGCAGGCGGGCGTAGGTGCCGGTGATGGCGGCGTCGGCCCCCTCGGGGGTCTCGAAGTACTCCTGCGTGACCCCCGACACGGGGGTCTCGGTCAGGTCCTGGCAGCCGGCCAGCCCGCCCAGGGCGGCCAGCGCGAGACCCGCCAGCGTCAGCTTGGTGTTGGTTCGCATGTTCGCTCCGCCGTGCTCAGAAGGTGAGGTCGGCGCCGAAGGTGAAGGTGCGGTAGCTGGGGCCGCCCACGTCGATCTGCGAGTTGGTGCTGTTGCCGTCGCCGATGTTGAAGCCGTTCTCCGGGTCCCACCCGTCGAAGCCGCGGGTGAAGACGAACGGGTCCTGCGCCTTCACGTAGAGCCGCGTGGCCTGCCCGCCGAAGCGCCCCACCAGCCGCTCGGGGAGGCGGTAGCCCAGCGTGATGTCGCGGATGCGCACGTGCGAGCCGTCCTGGTAGTAGCTGGACGAGGCGAACTGCCCCTTCCCCGCCGGGTTGGGGCGCGGGTACTCGTTGCTGGGGTTGTCGGGCGTCCAGTAGTTGACGTTGCGGCTGTTGAAGCGCCCGTCGAGGTTGGTGTAGGCCTGGATGAAGCCGTTGTTGACCATGTAGCCCCAGCGCGCGGTGGCCAGCACCGACAGGTCCAGGGCGCCCAGGGTGAAGCGGTTGTTGAGGCTCCCCTGCCAGTCGGGGAAGTTGTAGTTGTTGCCGATGAACACCCGGTCGTCGGCGTTGATCACCCCGTCGCCGTTGGCGTCGTCCACGCGGATCTGGCCCGGCTTGCACGCGCACATCACCCGCGCCATCGCCGAGTCGGCCGTCTGCCAGATGCCGTTGAAGCGGTAGTCGTAGTTGACGCTCACCGGCGCGTTCACCCAGCGCAGGTTGCCCACGTCGAAGGGCGCGCCCTGCGCCAGCGCGGTGATGCGGTTGCGGTTGGCGGAGATGTTGAAGCTGCTTTCCCAGGTCAGCCCGTGCCACCCGTCCAGGTTGACGCTGTTCAGCGACAGCTCCACGCCGCGGTTGGTGGTGCTCCCCACGTTCTGCAGCACGCTGCTGTAGCCGCTGGTGAAGGGGAGCCGCCGCGACAGGAGGAGGTTGCGGGTGTTCTCGCGGTACACGTCCACGGTGCCGCTCAGGCGGCTGCCCAGCAGCGCGAAATCCAATCCCAGGTTGTACTTGTCGGTGGTTTCCCAGCGCAGGTCGGGGTTGGGGATGCTCCCGGGCGCGAAGCCCACCGCGTTGGGCGTGGTGGTGCCGAAGGTGTACCACTGCTGGCTGAGCTGCCCCAGCGTCTGGTAGGCGCTGATCCCGCTGTTGCCCACCCGCCCGTACGAGCCGCGCACCTTGAGGTCGTCCAGGAAGCCCACGTTCTTCAGGAAGCGCTCCTCGCCCAGCCGCCACGACAGGCCCACGGCGGGGAAGAAGGCGTACTTGTGCCCCTCGGCCAGCACGCTGGAGCCGTCCACGCGGCCGGTGAGCGTCAGCGTGTAGCGATCGCGGAAGGTCCAGTTCATCCGCCCCATGTAGCTCTGCAGCGCCGTCTCGCCCAGCGAGGCCTTGAGCGCGGGCGTGCCGCTGCCGCTGCCCAGGTTGTACCACAGCTGCTGCGAGTAGGGGAGCTGCGTGGCGTAGGCGCTGTCGAAGTCGAGCCGGGTCTGCGCGATCTCGTAGAGCAGGGTGCCCTGCACGCGGTGCTGCGTGCCCAGGCGCCGGTCGAGCTGCAGGTAGTTGGACAGCGTGTAGCTGGTGCGCTTGTCGATGTCCACCCCCGCCTCGGGGAGCGCGGTGCCGCCCAGCTTGCGGGTGAAGGTGCCCACGAACACGCCGTCGTTGTCGGTGCTGTACTGCGGCCCGAACGCCGACACCAGCTGGATCCCCCGGGCGATGTCGAGGGTGCCGGTGACGGTGGCCAGCACGTTGGTGCGCGTGATCTGGCGCGTGTTGTTGCGCGCCTCCAGGATCGGGTTCACGCGCAGCTCGTCGCGCGTGGGCTTGAAGAGGAGCGTGCCGTCGTCGGCGCGGGCGCGGCCCAGCGGCGAGTTGAACAGCGCCTCGTCCCACAGGCGCGCGCCCACGCTGGCGTTGCGGAAGGTGCGGCTGGCCTGGGTGGTGAGCTGCAGGTCGAAGCGGCCGAAGTCGTGGCCCAGGTTGAGGCTGGCCTGCTTGGCGTCGTACGCCTGCCCCATGGTGATGCCGTCCTGGTTGAGGTACCCCACCCCCAGGCGGAAGCGCGTGTTCTCGTTGCCCCCCGAGATCCCCAGCTGGTTGTTGCGCAGGATCCCCTCGCGCAGGATCTCGCCCTGCCAGTCGGTGCTGATCCCCGCGGCCAGCGCGGCGCGCATGCTGTCGTCCAGCACCACGGCGTCGCCGGCGGCGCAGGCGGTGGTGCCGGGGCAGTTGTAGGTGCCGGCGTTGCGCGCGGCCTCGCGGCGCAGCTCGGCGAACTGCTCGCCGTTCATCAGGTCCACCGGGTGCAGCACCCGCGACACGCCGTAGGTGGTGTTGTAGGTGAACACCGTGCGCCCCGGGCGGCCCCGCTTGGTGGTGATCAGGATCACCCCATTGGCGCCGCGGCTTCCGTACACGGCGGCAGCCGAGGCGTCCTTGAGCACGTCGATGCTCTCGATGCTGTTCTGGTCGATGTCGCGCAGGTCGCCGCTGATGGGCACCCCGTCCACCACGTAGAGCGGGTCGTTGGTGGCCGTGATCGAGCGCGCGCCGCGGATGCGGATGCGCGCGCTGGCGCCCGGCTCGGGCGAGTTGACGGTCACGTCCACGCCGGCGATGCGCCCCTTGATGGCGTCGGCCGGGTTGGCGGCCACGATCTGGGTGATGTTCTCGCCGCGCAGGCTCGACACGGCGCCGGTCACGTCGCGCGCGCGCTGCTGCCCGTAGCCCACCGCCACCACCGCCTCCAGCCCGATGGCGGCCTCGGCCAGCTGGAAGTTGGCCGTGGCAGTCTCGCCGGCCGCCACCACCACGGTGCGGGTCTGCGAGGCGTTGCCCAGCAGGCTCACCGTGAGGGTGTGGGTGCCGGCGGGCACGTTGTTCAGCCGGTATCGTCCCTGCGGGTCGGTCACCACGCTGCGGCGCGGGGCGGTGACGGACACCGTGGCGCCCGCGAGCGGCCGCCCCGCCGCCGTGGTGACGGTGCCGGTGATCTGCCCGGCGTTCTGCGCCCGCGCCTGCCCCGCCCATGCCAGCAGCAGGGAGAGCACGAGCAGAGTGATCCGACGTGTCATTTGCGCATGCCTCACGTGGAGTGTGGTGTGGAGTGGAGGGCCGCTCGCGCGGGGGTTGGTGTCTGGTGACCTGATCAGGTTGTGCATCCGCCGTGTCCCCGTCGTGCCGAAGGTGGTCCGGGGTGCGTGGCCGCACCCGGGTTGGACGAGGGGACGCTTACGGGGTGACGTTCACGGTGAGCGAGTCCACGGCCTCGTCGCCGGGGAAGCCGGGGGCCGAGGCGCGCACGTACACGCGCGCGGTGCCCGCGGCCACGCCGGCCACGGTGGCGCCGGTCTCGGTCTGCGTGGCGGTGGCGACGGCGGTGTTGCCCGAGGTGACCGTCCAGCTGGCCGACTTGTTGGGCCCGGCCAGCACGATCTTGACGTTGGACGAAGCGCCGCGGGCCACGCTGACGGTGCGGGGCTGGATGGTGAACTGTGGATACGGCGCGAGCGCGTCGCTGCAGGCGGCGATGCCGGCGGCCACTAGGGCGGCGGCGGCAAGGCTGCAGGCGAGGGTGCGGCGCTGCGGCATGGATCCTCTGGAGGGGCAGGGCGTTCCGGGTGGCGGAGAGCGGCGCGGCGGTCGCCGGCGCCCTCGGGTGGTGGCCTACGGGACCTTCACACTTCCCGTGGAGCGCGGCGGAGCGGGGTTCCACGGTCCGGCTATCGGGCGTGCCGCACGGGGCGGCGGAGGCTGAAAAGAAGTGAGGTGATAATATCACCTCACCTATAGTACGGTGGTTGAACAAACGCGTCAAGGTCGGTCACATTACCGTCTCCGCGACGCCTTCACGACCACGCCCATCTACCGCTTTGACAGCAACCTGAACCGATTCAGGCCGTTGGGCGCACGGGTGCTGGACACGCCGTTCCATGCGCATCCACCGACCTTCTTCCATCGATCCGAACGCCCGTGATCCCATCCTCAGCCGTTGCCGCAGACCGCCGCCGTTGTTGAACAGCGGAGCGCGGGAACAGGCGCCATGTCACCGTGAGTCTCCCGCCGCGCCCTCGGCGACGGAAGGATGAAGGGTCGCCGCGGGGACAGAAGCACCCAGCCGTTGAAGCCTCGCGCAGTTTGCGAGGCTTTTCGTAGTTGTTGCTGCGGCTTCAGCCGCCGGTCCGGAGCCCGCCTGCCGACGTTCTAATCAGCGACGAAAGAACTCGCGGCCTGCGTCCGAGCGGAGGGCCGCCTGTCGCTCGAACGGCGAGCTTAGATCCTTCGGCGCCGCCAGAGCCTTGTCCCGACATCGATTCCGGCGCGGCGGCGCCTCAGGATGACATCGTGTGGTTCGCGACCACAGCGCGGACGAGGCTGATCAGCGGGCGAACAGCGCCAGCTCCACGGCCTCGCCCATCATCCGGTGTCCTGCTTCGTTGGGGTGCAGGTGGTCGCCGGTGTCGGCCTCTGGACGCAGGCGCGTGGGGCTCGCGGGGTCGCGCAGGGCGGCGTCGAGGTCGATCACCGCGTCCCACTCGCCGCCCGTGCGGATCCACTCGTTCACCGTCTGCCGCGCGGCCTCGCGTTCAGGGCTGTCGTAGAACGAGCCGCCGAAGGGGAGGATGGTGGCGCCGTACGCGCGGATCCCTCGCGCGTGCGCCCGGGCGATCATCCAGCGGTAGGCGGCGATCAGCTCGCGGGCGGTGGCGGCGGCTTCCTCCGCCCCACGCGCCTCGCCGATGTCGTTGACGCCTTCCAGCACGATCAGCCAGCGCACCCCGCTCCGCTCGGCCACGTCGCGGTCGAAGCGCTCCAGCGCGGGCGGGCCCAACCCTCCGCGCAGCACGCGGTTCCCCCCGATCCCCATGTTCAGCACCGCCACGCGCGCGGTGCGCGGGCTGGACTGGAGACGGCGGGCGAGGTGGTCGGGCCAGCGGTTCTGGCGGTCGGTGCCCGAGCCGCGCCCGTCGGTGATCGAGTTGCCCAGCACCGCCACTGCGGCTCGTCCCTCGGCCGGGACGTCGATCCCCGCCAGCAGGTACCAGTGCTCGGCCGACGCGGCGCCGTCCAACAACGGCGCCGACACCGCGTTCCCGCGCTGCAGGTACGAGGTGGTGCGCGAGCCCGGGTGCCCCGTCACCTCCTCCGGCGCGTCCGCGATATGGACGGTGACCGCCACGCGCGACAGCGGTGGGAGCGTGTAGCGGAGCGGGTCGGACACCACCGTCGCCCCCGGCGCGAGGGTGACGGACGCTGCGCCGGCGAAGCTCACCTCGCGGTCGGTCGCCACGTCGATCGCGCTCGCGCCGGTGGATGCGGCGACACCCACCGCCGCCAGCGTCAACGGGCGCGTGCCGAACTGGTTGGAGAAGCGCACCCGCACCCGCTCGCCGCCAACGGACACCTGCACCACCTGCCGCAGCGTGCTCCCCGCCAGCCCCGGCGCGGGCGGAAGGTTGCGGGGCTCCGTGAGCTGCTGCGCCGCCGCCCACGTCCCCATCCACCCGTCGGACGAGGGGGCAGGCGCGACGGTCCTGCCACAGCCCGCCATCGCCAGCACGGCGGCCATGCGCAGCAGGCGGAGCCCCGAGCGTCCGCGGCGGGGGGCCCCCACCCGGAGATTCGTGGACGGTACGGCTGTCCACGAATCTCCGACCTCCCCCCAAAACTGCCGGGGGGAGGTGACGGAAGCACGTCGCGTCTCCACCAGGCTCGTCGCCGACGCGCAGACGCCGCTGTTGAAGCCTCGCGCAGTTTGCGAGGCTTTTCGTAGTCGTTGCTGCGGATTCATCCGCCGGTTAGCGAAGAGATCGCGGTCCATGGGACAGGTGGTCCTCATCCCCCGATCGCCCATCACCACCCGTCGGTGCGGAAGGGCGCGGCGGGGAGGCCGGCGGCGTTGTAGAGGGCCAGACCGGCCGGGCTGTTCGACCACGCGTAGCGCACCGCCACGGGTTTGGGCACGGCGTCGCTCCAGAGGACGACGCGGCCGCCCTCCACCCGTGCGTGCGCCCACACCCAGCGCCGGTCGGCGCCGGCCACCGCGAAGCCCGGCAGCTCGCCGCCGGCCGAGCGCGCCACCAGCCCCGCCGCGTGCGCGAAGTGGACGGTGACGCGGTTGCCCTGGACGGTGTGGCGCAGGTAGGTGGGGCCAGACGATTCCACCCGCTGGCCGTAGACGGTCGACCGCGCGACCAGCGCCAGCCGCCGGCCGACGTCCTGCTTGTTGGGCGGATGGAGGTTGCCCGCCTCGCCCACGTCGATGATCACCGCCTGCCCCGTGGCCGGCAGCGCCAGCGCGGCCGACTGGCTTTCGCGCAGCAAGGCCCACCCCGCCGACGCAGGCGGCTCCGTGTCGGGCGTGCCGAAGTTGGGGAGCTGCGCCCACAGGAAGGGGATGCGCCCACCGGCTCCCGTCCACTCGCGGCGCCAGCTGGTGATGATCGTGGCGAACTGGGCACGGTAGGCGGCGGCCTGCGCGTCGTTGTTGGCGTTCGACTCGCCCTGGTACCAGATCACACCCTTGATCGGCAGCTGCAGGAGAGGGTGGATCATCCGGTTGTAGAGCACCGTGGGGATCTTGTTGATCCGTTGCCCGTCGTCGCCGAACGTCACCTTCCCCACGCGGAACTTCCACTCGCCGTCCAGCCGCCGCCGCGCGCCGCCGGCCTCCACATAGACGGTGGAGAGGTCGCCGTAGATGCCGCCGCCGCCCTGGCCGTCCGACACGCGGATCGCGAGGACGTTGCGCGCGGCCCGCAGCGCGGCGGCGGGAACGTCGTAGCGCCGCGGCTTGGTGTAGCCGCTGGTGCGCCCCACCTCCACCCCGTTCACCCAGGTGATGTCGTCGTCGTCGATCATCCCCAGCGACAGGGCGACGCCGCGGCGCGCCTCGTCTTCCGTGAGCGTGAAGGCGGTGCGGTACCAGGCGATGCCGTCCAGCCCGTCGTACCCCTGCCCTTCCCACACGCCGGGGACTGTGATCGCCGCCCAGCCAGACTCGTCCAGCGCCGGGTCGGCCCAGGGCGCGCGGCCGTCCACCAGCCCCGAGTCGGCCGACGGCAGCGCGCCGATGCGCGACTGCAGCGTCTGGCGCACGGCGGCCTCGCGGGCGCGCTCCTGCTGCTGCAGCGCATTCCAGGCGCTGTCGGTGAACCCCTGCGCGGCGCGGCTGGTCCACGTCTCCACGTTGGCGCCGCCCCAGGAGGTGTGGATGATCCCGATCGGCACGCCCAGCGATGCCCGCAGGTCGCGCGCGAAGAAGTAGGCCACGGCGGAGAGGTGGCCCACGTGGGCCGAGTCCGCCGCTTCCCACGCGCCGCCCACAACGTCGTCCATCGGCTGCGGAGACCACGACTTGGGCACGGTGAAGTGGCGCAGCCGCGGGTCGTTCGCCGCCGCGATCTCGCGCAGGGCGTTGGTCGCCTCGCTGACGGGGAACTCCATGTTCGACTGCCCCGACGCCACCCACACGTCGCCCACCAGCACGTCGCGCAGCACGATGCGGGCGGCGCCCTGGGTGACGGCGATCTCGTACGGACCGCCGGCGGCGAGGGCGGGGAGCGTGGCCTTCCACCGCCCTCGCGCATCCGCCGTCGCGGTGGCAGTGTGGCGGGCGAGGGTGACGGCAACGCGGCTCCCCGGCGGCGCCCACCCCCACACCGGCACCGCCGCGCCGCGCTGCACCACCATCCCGCTGCCAAAGATCCGCGGCAGCCGCAGCGCCGCCGTGTCCGCCGACGCCGTGTCTGCCGACGCGGTGTCCTGCGCCGCCGCGTCCGTTGTAATCGACGCAGCCGACGCGGCGATCGCGGCCGCGATCGCGATCGTCAGCAGACGCCCCGGCAGTCTCCTCCCCACTCCGCTGATCAGGCGTGCATTTGAACGGCCGTTACGGAACGAGGTCACACGGAGCAACGGAGGAAACGGAGGAACAACAGGCAGTTCTCCGTTGCTCCGTGTGACCCCGTTCGTCTCTGGAGATGCACGACGCATCGACGGAATGGGCGTCATCGCGGCTGGCTCCACAACGCGGGGCACGCTCATCGGGTCCGAGAGGGTGGAATGATGGATCACGCGTCCGCAGCCGCGGCGTCGGACGCATCGAGGTCGGAGGCATCGGCGGCGAGGACGGGACGCAGCGCGGGGTAGAGCGCGCGGAAGCGGCGATAGGGCGCGTCGTAGGCGGCGTGGGCGGCGGCGTCGGGGCGCTCGGGCTCGGTGCGCGCCAGCGTGGCCGCCGCGGCGGCGGCGACATCGGGGAAGACGCCGGCGCCCACCGCCGCCAGCAGCGCGGCACCATAGGCCGGGCCTTCCTCGCGGTTCACCGTCTTCACCGGCAGCCCGTAGACTTCGGACTGGAGGCGGCGCAGGAACGGGCTCCTCGCGCCGCCGCCGGTAAGCAGCAGCTCGGCCGGGGCCACGCCCAGCTCCTGGAGGATGGACACCGAGTCGCGCATGGCGAAGCACACGCCCTCGAGCACGGCGCGCGTCAGGTGCGCGCGCGTGTGCGCCAGCGTGAGCCCGATGAACGCCCCGCGCGCCGAGGCGTCGCGGTGCGGCGTGCGCTCGCCCTGCAGGTAGGGGAGGAAGGTGAGCCCATCGGCGCCGGGGGCGATGGCCTCGGCCTCCTCGTCCAGCCGCTGGTGCGCGTTCGGCGCGGCGGCCAGCTCGCGCGCCAACTGCTCGCGGTGCCACGCGAACGCGCCCCCGGCGGAGAGCACGACACCCATCAGGTACCACGTTCCCGGGACCACGTGGCAGAAGGTGTGGGCGCGCATCCCGGTATCCACGTGCGGCTCGGCCATCGGCGCCAGCACCGTGCCCGACGTCCCCCAGCTCGCCACCGCCTCGCCCGGCGCCACGACGCCCACGCCCGCCGCGCCGCACGCGTTGTCGGCCCCGCCGCCCACGACGGGGGTGCCCTCGGCCAAGCCGGTGAGCCCCGCCGCATCGGCCGTCACGCGCCCCAGCACCTCGGCCGAGCCGCCCACGGCGGGGAGGAGCGATTCGGGGAGATCCATCGCCCCCATGATCTCGCCGCTCCAGCGCAGGCGCGCGGTGTCGTACATCAGCGTGGCGCTCGCGTCCGACGGCTCGGTGGCCAGCGCGTCCGTCAGCCGGTAGCGCACGTAGTCCTTGGCCAGCAGCACGGTGGACAATCGACCGAATGCGTCGGGCTCGTGGTTGCGCAGCCAGAGGACCTTGGGAAGGGTGAAGCCTTCCAGCGCCGGGTTGGCAGCCAGGTCGCGCAGCCGCTCTTCCCCGCCCACGCGCTCCGTGATCTCCGCGCACTCCACCGTCGTCCGCCCGTCGCACCAGAGCAGCGCGGGGCGGATCACCTCGCCCGCGCGGTCGAGGAAGACGGACGAGTGCATCTGCCCCGAGATGCCCACCCCGGCCACACGCGCGCCGGGCGCAGACTCGACCACGCGGCGGATGGAGGCGACCGACGCGCGCCACCACGCCTCGGGGTCCTGCTCGGCCCACCCCGGGCGCGGTGTGGACAGCGTGAGCGCCGTCGTGGCCGACGCGACCACGCTGCCGCCCGCGTCCACCAGGATCGCCTTGACCCCGCTGGTGCCCACGTCCACGCCCAGGAACGCGTCGCCCATGGTCAGCGCACTCCCAGCAGGATCTCCATCGTGAGCTGGTCGAGCCGCTCGTAGCCGTACCCCTGCGCCCGCACCGCGTCCAGGTCGAAGCGCCGCTCCTTCAGCTCGCGCGCCGCGTCCTTCGAGAACGGTACTGCGTCTGCCGAACCGCCGCCGCGCGCGGCGAAACCGTCGCGGATCTGGCGGATCTCGGGGTCGGCGTTCCAGCGCGCGGCCTTTTCCTTCAGGATCAGGTAGGTGCGCATGCTGCCGGCGGCGAAGTCCCACACGCCCTGCTCGTCCTCGCTGCGGTAGGCGTGGCTGTCGAAGTGGCGCATCCCCTTGTATCCCGCGTCTTCCAGCAGCTTCACCAGGAAGAAGGCCTGCTTGGGATCCTCGCTGCCGAAGCGGTGGTCCTGGTCGTAGCGGCCGGGCTTCTGGGCGTTCAGGTCGATGTGGAACAGCTTGCCCGCGTCCAGCGCCTGCGCCACGCCGTGCGCGAAGTCGAGCCCCGCCATGGTGTCGTGCGCCACCTCGGGGTTCAGCCCTACCATCTCGGGGTGGTCGAGCGTGTGGATGAACGCCAGCGCGTGGCCGATGGTGGGAAGGAAGATGTCGCCGCGCGGCTCGTTGGGCTTGGGCTCCAGCGCGAAGCGGTAGCCGTAGCCCTGGTCCATCGAATACTCGCACAGGAAGTTGAGCGCGTCGCGGAACCACTTCAGCGCGTCGCGCGCGTCCTTGGCGGCATTGGTCTCCGTCCCCTCGCGGCCGCCCCAGAACACGTACGTCTCCGCGCCCAGCTCGGCGCCCAGGTCCATCGAGCGCATGGCCTTCTGCACCGCGTAGGCGCGCACGCGTGGGTCGTTGCTGGTGAAGGCACCGTCGCGGAAGGCGGGGTCGGAAAAGAGGTTGGTGGTGGCCATGGGCACCTTCACCCCGCTCTCGTCCAGCGCGCGGCGGAAGTCGGCCACGATTGCGTCGCGCTCGGCCGCGCTGGCGTCGCGGGGCACCAGGTCCTCGTCGTGCAGGTTCACCCCGTAGGCGCCCAGCTCGCCCAGCTTGCGCACGATGTAGCCCGGGGCGAGCGGGGCCCGCACCGCCTCGCCGAAGGGATCGCGCCCCACGTTCCCCACCGTCCACAGGCCGAAGGTGAAGCGGTGCTCGGGGCGCGGGGTGTATGCGTCGTTGGTCATCCGTGTCTCGGTGCTCAGGTGATCTGTTGACTTTTCACGACAGGCTACGCGGCTTCTCCGCAATGTCAGCGAGGTCTGCGCGAACGATGTGCAGGTCGGCAGGCCTTTCGCGCGAACAATGCGCAGGTCGGCCGGCTCTTCGCGCGAACAATGCGAGTAAACTCGCGGCTACAACGGCACACAGTCCGCCTGCGCGGACTTCTCGCTGCCGACGCTCTGGCGCACGGTCCAGCTCACATCGCGGCGGCGGATGCGGCGTTCGGCGTCCCGCTGGCGGCGGAGGCGAGGCCGGCCATCTGGGCCAGCAGGCGGTCCTGCGTGGCGCTGGCCCGGGGCATCTCGGCCACGAGGCGGCCGGCGCGGAGGACGAGGATGCGGGTGGACAGCGCCAGCAGCTCGGGGAGCTCGCTGCTGATCAGCAGCACGGCGTGGCCGTTGGCGGCCAGTTGGTCGATCAGCGCGTGGATCTCGGCCTTGGCGCCCACGTCCACACCGCGGGTGGGCTCGTCCAGGATCAGCACCTTCGCGCGCGCGGCCAGCCAGCGCGCCAGCACCACCTTCTGCTGGTTGCCGCCCGAGAGGCCGGCGACGGGCGCGTCCACCCCCGGCGCGCGCACGCGCAGGCGCTCGAAGTACTCGGTGGCCAGCGCACGCTCCTCGCGCCGGCGCATCCAGCCGAAGCGGGCCAGGCGGCGCAGGATGGGGAGCGAGGTGTTGTGCGTGCCGCTGCCGCCCAGGATCAGCCCCTCGCGCTTGCGGTCTTCGGGCACCAGCCCCATTCCCAACCCGATCGCCTGCCCCGGCGTGCGGATGTGGACCCGCTTGCCCGCGAGGTGAACGGTTCCCCGCGCCCGCGGCTCCAGCCCGAACAGCGCCCGCGCCACCTCGCTCCGCCCCGCGCCGACGAGGCCGGCGAGGCCGACGACCTCGCCCGCGTGGAGCGAGAACGACACGTCGCGGAAGGCGCCGGGGAGCGCCAGGCCGTCCACGCGCAGCAGCTCCTCGCCGCGCTGCGTGGCCAGGTGGCTGGGGAAGTATTCCGCCAGCGGCCGGCCGATCATCAGCCGCACCAGCTCGGCCTCGGTCAGGCCGGCAACGGGGCGGGTTTCCACGTGGCGGCCGTCGCGCAGCACGCTCACGGCGTCGCACAGCCGGAAGATCTCGGGCATGCGGTGCGAGACGTAGATGCAGGTGACGCCGCGCGCCCGGAGCCGGGCGATGGTCTCGTACAGCCGCTCGGCGTCCACCTGCCCCAGCGAGCTGGTGGGCTCGTCGAAGACGATGATGCGCGCGCCGCCGCCCACCGCCTGCGCGATCTGCACCAGCTGCTGCTGCGCCACGTTGAGCCCCCCCACCGGCCGGCGCACGTCCAGCGCGGCGCCGATCTCGGCCAGCATCGCTTCCGCGCGCCGCTCCATCTCGTCCACGGAAAGCAGTCCCCGCTTCCGTGGAAGGGCGCCCAGGCACAGGTTCTCCGCGACGGACAGGTTGGGGCAGAACGCCAGCTCCTGGTGCACCACCCCCACCCCCGCCGCCAGCGCGTCACGCGGCCCGCCGAAGCGCACGGGCTTGCCGTCGATCAGGAGCCGGCCCTCGTCGGGCGCGTGGATGCCGGCCAGGATCTTCCCCAGCGTGCTCTTCCCCGCCCCGTTCTCGCCGCACAGCGCGTGGCAGCTCCCCGCCGCCACGCTCAGCGTGACGCCGGAGAGCGCCAGCGCCCCCGGAAAGCGCTTGCTCACGTTCTCGAAGCGAACGGCCGGCTCCGTCATCGCACCCCCGGTGAGCACTGAACCATCGACCGAATATCCCAGTCCTGCCGGATCTCGCACGAAGCACCGCCTGACGCGCCGATCTCGCCAAACAGCCTCGCGCAGCTTGCGAGGCTTCCCGTAGTCGTTGCCGCGGCTTCAGCCGCCCGTGGTGAAAGCCGCCTCCCGCCCGTCAACTCTCATCCACACCCGACGCTCACCGGCTCAGGTACTGCGGGTCCACATCGGTGAAGCCCCAGTCGCGGAGCTGGCGCGCCCACTGGCCCAGGTTCTCCTTGCTCACGCGCACCGTCTGCATGGGGATGATCTGCGGCGGGTCCTTGTGGTCGTGCAGCTTGGCCACGATGGTCTGCACGCCCACGTAGCCCCACTGGTAGACCGGCTGGGCGAGGAGGACGGGGGCGATCCCCTTGTCCACGTAGGCCAGCTCGGCCGGGAGCGCGTCCACCGACACCACCTTGTAGCGCGCGGGGTCGAGGTCCGTCAGCAGCGTCTGGGTGAAGAGCGGCCAGCCGCCCACCATCGCCCAGCCGTTCACCTCGGGGTAGGCGTTGTTCACGCGCAGCACCTCGGCGGCGGCGTCCTGCGGCGTCTCGATGTGGTTGAAGACGTTGACGATCTTGATGCCAGGGTGGCGCGTGGCCTCTTCCTTCACGCCCTGCACGCGGCGCTGCAGGTTGGGGGCGTTCTGGTTGCCGGCCAGGATGGCCACGGCGCCCTTGTCGCCCATCTGCGTGGCCAGCTCGCGCATCACGGTGCGCCCCACCTCCATGTCATCCACGCCGTAGTAGGCGAAGCGCCTGGACTGCGGCACGTCGCTGTCGAACGTCATCACCGCCACGCCGCGGCCCACGGCGTCGTCGATGGCGCCCGCCACCTTCCCCGCGTCGCTCGCGGCGATGAGGATGGCGTCGGCGCCGTCGTTCACGGCCTGCTGGATGCGCTGGGCCTGCACCTGCCCGTCCTCCTGCGGCGGCGTGAGCCAGGTCACGCGCACCTGCGGGCCGCCGGGCCGCGCCGAGATCTCCTTCGCCGCGGCCTCGGCGCCGGTGCGGGCGGCCAGGAACACGGGATTGTTCGAGCTCTTGGCGATGACGGCAATGGTGATCGGCCCGCCCGCCGCCGCCCCACCCGCGGCCGGGGCCGCCTTCTCGCCCCCCGCCGCCGCGCCCCCCTTGTCGCCCCCGCACGCCACCGACCCGACCACCGCCAGCGCCGCCGCGGCGCGCATCCATCCTCTCGTCATCTCCACCCTCTCCCCGATTTGGGTTGAATACGCCCGCTTCAGCCTCCGATAGAACCCTGCAAACCCAAAGCGATGTCATCCTGAGCGGCGCCGCTGCACCGCAGCCCTCCCGGCGACGAAGCCCGGCGGCGCCCGAAGGATCTGTGGCCTGCGTCGGCACGATCGGCCGCGACCAACGAGATGTCATCCTGAGCGGCGCCGCTTCGCCGGACCCTGCGCGGCGACGACCACCGGCGGCACCCGAAGGATCTGTGGCCGGCGCTGGCGCGATTGGCCGCCAGTCGCTCGATGGCTGGCTATGGATCCTTCGGTCGCCGCCAAAGTCCCGCGTGAACATCGATTACCGTGCGCGGCTCTCTCAGGATGACATCCCACGGGTCATGAGATGCGCTGCCGAGCACGGAAAATTCGCCTCACAGCCTCGCGCGGTTTGCGAGGCTTCCCGTAGTTGTTGCTGCGGCTTCAGCCGCCGGGCTGAAGCCAGGCGCTCCAGCTTCTGCCGGACCCTGCGCGGCGACGACCACCGGCGGCGCCCGAAGGATCTGTGGCAGGCGTCGGCACGATTGGCCGCCTGTCGCTCGATGGCCGGCTATGGATCCTTCGGTCGCCGCCAAAGTCCCGTGTGGACGTAGATTACCGTGCGCGGCTCTCTCAGGATGACATCCCGCGGGCCATGAGATGCGCGGCCAAGCACGAGAATTCGCCTCACAGCCTCGCGCTGTTTGCGAGGCTTCCCGTAGTTGTTGCTGCGGCTTCAGCCGCCGGTGCAGTCGTCTCGCCCCCCGCCCCAATCCCCGCCGTGCGGCTCAGCCGCCGCGCGGCCAGGCGCCCGCTCCACTGGTCCACCACCACGGCCACGATGATGGCGCCGCCGATCACGATCCACTCGTAGTTCTGGTCCAGGTGCAGCGTGCGGATGCTCTGGCGGAAGAGCACGATCAGCAGCGCGCCCAGCGTGGCCCCCAGCGCGCTCCCCTTGCCGCCGATCAGGCTGGCGCCGCCCACCACCGCCGCCGCGATCACGTACAGCTCGTACCCCTGCGCGTCGCCCGACGAGGCCGAGCCGTAGAAGCTGGCGCCCAGGAACGCCGCCACGCCGGCGGTGAGCCCGCTCACGGCGAACACGCCCAGCTGGATGCGGTTGAGCGGCAGCCCGGCGAAGCGGCTCGCCTCGAGGTTGCCGCCGAAGGCGAACACGTGCCGCCCCGAAACCGTGCGCGTGAGGTACAGCGTGCCCACCACCGCCGCGGCGATCATCGCCAGCATGGGCACGGGGTAGAGCCCGCCGCCCAGGCCCAGCGGCGCCTTGGCCACCCGCGTCAACGCGTTGGGCACCAGGATGCTCTCGGCGCGGCTGGCCACGAACGCCACCCCGCGCAGCATCCACATCGTCCCCAGCGTGATGATGAACGGATGTACGCGCAGCCCTACGACCAGCGCGCCGTTGATCAGCCCGCAGACGAGACCGATGCCCAGGCACACCACGAGTGCGAGGAGGACGGTAGAAGCGGAGCCCATGGGCCCCGCGGCCCGCAGCACCAGCGCCATCGCCACCCCCGCCAGCGCGTAGATCGACCCCACCGACAGGTCGATGCCGCCGGAGATGATCACCACGGTGGCACCCACCGCCATGATGGCGAAGAAGGAGGCGTCGGTGGCGGTCTGCACCAGCGTGTGCGGGTTCCAGAAGTCGTTCACCACGCGGCCGGCGGCGCGGTCCATGTGCGAGCCCGCAAACACCGTGAGCGCCACCGTCACCAGCGCCACCACCAGCACCAGCCCCGCCTCCTGCGATCCGATCAGCCGCCGCCCGAAGGCGGCCAGGGTGGAGGGGCGATGCGGCTGGGTCACGGCGCGGCTCCGGGAAAATCGGGCACCTCGGGGCCCACGCGGCGCTGGTAGAACTCCAGCGGGTGCGCGGCCGGCGGGGCCCCGGCGGGGAAGGGCTGACGCGAGAACTGCTGAAAGTACAACAGTGCCGCGTCTCTCCACCACCTCGCAACCTTCTCCTGCGTGAACAGGTGCGCGCGCACCTCGCGGAAGCGCTCCTCGTCGACCTTTCCGCGCACCCCGTCCCACGTCCTGCGCATGGCGCGGACGGAATCGACGCCCGCGTCATAGCGGTGCACCAGCTCGCCCCACAGCGTGCGCCCCGTCGACAATCGCTCGTTCCACCCCACGCGGTGGAACCAGAGGAGGAGCGAGTCGGGCACCGTCCTTCGATCCGCATACCGATCCCGCACGGCGGGCGCGTACTGCGCCACCGCGTCGCTGCCGGTGGAGGTGCGGTCGAAGCCGATCCCCAGCGTGTCGGCGCGGTGGTAGTAGACGGCCGTCCAGTCCGCGCGGCCGCCGCCCTCCACCCAGGGGCCGGGGCCGTAGTGGTGGTTGCGCGCCATGATGTGGTGCAGCCCCAGCGGCGTCATGTAGTTCACCGCCGCCTCGCGGCTCCCCATCATCATCGCGCGCGCGGGTCGCACGAACGACGCATCCGCCGTGAACGTCATCTTCAGCCACTCGTCCGCGAGCTCGGTCGACGCAAGGCCGGGGTCCCACGCGAGGCGGCCGAACGCGTACCAGTTCGCCTGGCCGAACGGGTGCCCCGTCCAGTCGCGCTCGCTCCCCGTGTTGGCCACGCCGGCGATCCCCGTGAGCCGGTGCCCCTCGAGCGACCCGTCGATCACGCGTGCCACGGTGGATCCGGCGCCGCGGGCATGGGTGTCCGCGTCCAGCACCTCCTCGAACAGGGGCGCGAGGTAGACGAGGTCGCTGCCCTGTCCCAGGTACTCCTGCGTGATCTGCAGCTCCAGCATCAGCGGGGTGCGCGGCATGGCGCCGAAGAGCGGGTGGAAGGGCTCGCGTGGCTGGAAGTCGAGCGGGCCGTTCTTCACCTGCACCAGCACGTTGTCGCGGAACTGCCCGTCGAGCGGATGGAACTCGTCGTACGCCTGCTTGATGCGGTCGGTGGGCACCTCGGCGCTGTAGACGAAGGCGCGCCACATCACGATCCCGCCGTGCGGCGCTACCGCGTCGGCCAGCGCGTTGGCGCCCTCGGCGTGCGTGCGATGGTAGTCCTGCGGCCCCGGCTGCCCCTCGCTGTTGGCCTTCACCAGGAAGCCGCCGAAGTCGGGGATGATGCGGTAGATCTCGTCGGCCTTGGCCTTCCACCACGCGCGGACGGCGGGGTCGAGCGGGTCGGCCGTCGGCAGCCCGCCCAGCTCGATGGGCGCGCTGAAGCGGGCGGTGAGATAGACGCGGATGCCGTACGGGCGGAAGACGCCGGCCAGCGCCGCGACTTTCCGGAGATACGGCTCCGTGAGCACCTGCGCGTTGGCGTTGACGTTGGTCAGCACCGCGCCGTTGATGCCGATGGACGCGTTGGCGCGCGCGTAGTCGGTGTAGCGGCGGGAGATGGAGTCGGGCAGCACGCTCCACTCCCACAGCGAGCGGCCGGCGTACCCCCGTTCGACGGATCCGTCCAGATTGTCCCAGTGGTCGAGCACGCGCCGCTGCACCCGCGGCGCGCTCACGGCTGCGAGTCGATCGACGGATAGCCCCGTCTGCATCCCCCGCAGCAGGTGAAAAGCGCCGTAGAGCACGCCCACGTCCGAGTTCGCGGCGATCACGATCACACGTCGGCCGCCTACAGTCATCGGGCGGATGATGAACCCCTCATCCCCCACCCCCCGCAGGTCGTCGCGCAGCCCGAGGGCTCGGATCGCAAGCGAGGACGACGGCGTCCCCGCCACGATCGCACCATCCATTGCGGAGGTGGCGAGGGCGAGCTCGCGTCCCAGCAGCCCGCGCATCCCTCGCCGCAGCTCGTCCCGCGCCGCGCGCAGCGTGGGCGACGAGGCGGGGATGACGAGGCGCGACGCCGCCGCGCGGTACTCAGCCAGCCGCGCCGCGTCGGACACGCGCGTGTAGCGCAGCCACAGCTCGTACCCGTCCTCCGCCCGCAGCGGGGACGGGGCAGACGCACAGGCGAGCGTGACGGCCAGCGCCAGCATCCCGCCGCGCACGAGCTTCGCCGTCAGGCGCCGGAGCGCACTCGCGCACCCACGCACTCGCGCACCCGTTCGGCGTCGGACGCTCACCGCGGAATCTCGGGGACGCGGTCGTCCATGGGATCCGCCCAGCGCCCGTTTGGGATCAGCGGCGTCCAGCCGGGGCGAAGCGGGTCCTGGTCATAGGGATAGCTGCCCAGCCGCAGGAACTCCTCGTTGTATTGCCGCAGCTTGTCGCGGTCGAGCGTCACGCCCAGCCCGGGCGCGGTAGGGACAGCGATCGCGCCGTCCACGTATTCCATCTTCCCGCCGGTGATCACGTCGTCGGTAAGATGGTGGTAGTGCGCGTCGGCGGCGAAGGTGAGGTTGGGGATCACGGCGCCCAGGTGCAGCATGGTGGCCAGCTGGATCCCCAGCTCGCCCGACGAGTGGACCGCTACGCCCAGTTGGAACGCCTCGCAGATCCCCGCCGCCTTCACGCACGCCCGGATGCCGCCCCAGAAGGTGGTGTCGAGCAGGATCACGTCCACCGCGGTCTCCAGCGCGTTAGTGGCCAGCTGCTCGAAGCCCACGACCACGGTGTTGGTCGCCAGCGGCATCCGCACCTTCTCGCGAGTGCGCCGCATCCCGTGCAGCCCGAAGACGGGATCCTCCAGGTAGTCGTTGTTCACGTCCTCGATCCGCTGCCCGAACCAGATGGCCTGCTCGGTACTCCAGACGCCGTTGGGGTCGAAGCGGAACGAGTCGCCGGGGAGCGCATCGGCCAGGGCGCGGTAGCACTCCAGCTCGTAGCCGGGCGCGAACACGCCGCCCTTGAGCTTGTGCGAGCGGAAGCCGTGGCGCGCCTTGAGCGCCAGCGCCTCGGCCACCACCTGCTCCACCGTGCGCACCTCGCCATCGCCGCCGGCGGAGTTTGCATAGCGGTAGAACAAATAGCTCGCGAATGGCACGCGGTCGCGCAGCGCGCCGCCCAGGATGTCGCTCACCGGCACGCCCCACTTCTGCCCCAGCAGGTCGAGGCAGGCGAACTCGATGGCGGCCAGGCACTGCGTGCGGTTGTTGTAGAGCGAGGCGGTGGGGTTGGCGATCAGGAAGCGCAGCTCCTCGAGCTTGGCCGGGTCGCGCCCCAGCAGGTACGGCTTGAGCGCGGCGAAGGCGTCGCTGGAGCTCTGGCCGCCGCCGCCCATCTCGCCCAGCCCCACCAGCCCCTCGTCGGTCTCGACCTCCACGATGGTGCGCACGAAGCGGCCCCAGTGGGCGCCGTTGGCGTGGCGCAGTGCGGCATGGAGGGGAACGCTGACCGAGGTGGCCCGGATGTCGGTGATCTTCACGCGTTTCAGGAAGGGTTCTCGGGGTTGGGCGGGCCCAGCCGCAGCAGGGCCTCGCGCACGCCGCGCAGGTGGTCGTTCATCCGCGCCGCGGCCAGGGCGGCGTCGCGGCGTTCGAGGGCGCTCAGGATCTGCAGGTGCTCGCGGTGGAAGCGCTCGCGGGCGGCGTGGGTGGCGTTGACAAAGTGCTGCTCGGCCTGGAACACGTTGCCCAGCGCACCCAGCAGCTGGTGCAGCACCCCGTTGCCCGAGGCCAGAGCGATCTCGCGGTGAAAGGCGCGGTTAGCCTCGCTCACCTCTGCCGGGCTCTCCAGCCGCTCGGCCGCCTCGTCCAGCAGGTCGCGCATCCGCCGCAGCTGCGCGGGCGTGGCTTCGGTTGCCGCCCGCGCCGCCGCCGTCACCTCGATGGGCGTGCGCGCATCCACCAGGTCCAGCAGCAGCGTGCGGGTGACGTGGCCCTCGAAGGCGGGATTGGTGATCAGCAGCGCGTTCTCGTCCACCCCCACGAACACGCCCGACCCGTGGCGGATCTCCACGATCCCCAGCGTCTGGAGCTTGCGCAGCGCCTCGCGCAGCGTGGGATGCGCCACCCCGAACTGCCGCGCCATGCTCCCGATGCTGGGCAGCCGGTCGCCTGGCGCATACCCCCCGCCGGCGATCATCCGCCGCACGCGCTGGGCGAGCTCGTCACTCAGGCTCTGGCGCGCGACGCGACCGGGTTCCATCAGCTGCCCACCGGGATGATCACCAATTCACCTTATCAATTTGCGGAAGGTAATGAGTGAGTGATTCCGGGTCAAGCGTTTCCATCAGCGGGCTCGGGTCCGAGGGCGCGAGGCAGCGCCGCACTGCCCTCAACATAGGCGACGTGCACGACGGCAGCGCGGAGAGATTACCCGTGGCTGCCGCGATGTTTATCCCAGTGGGCTAACCTTCGACATGTTCGGCAGTGCTGATGGCCATGCGGCTGTGCCCATCGGGCCGACGAGGTACTGTCCATCACTGCGGTTGAAGGCTCACTCCGCAACCTGGGGCGGAGCCGTCGAGGGGCGAAAACGTCCGGCAGCCGGCGAACACGCTGGGCGGTGCCGCCCGCCTGCACGTTACACCGCGGCCACCCATGATCCAGCCCTCTTTGTGACATCATTGGCATGCATCAAGCGGCGCGGTCAGGCACTCCGCACGCTGGCGGTGCCGATCGAACGCGGCCCGCCGCGAGAACCAACCATCAGGAGTTGGAGGGAACCATGTTCGACAGCCATGAGCTGGAAGGGGTGCGCATCGCCGTGCTGGCGGCGGACGGCTTCGAGCAGGTCGAGGTGACGCGGCCGGTGAAGGCGCTAGAGAAGCACGGGGCCGAGGTCGAGATCGTGTCGCTCCGCCCGGGGTCGATCCAGGGGATGAACCTGCTCTACCCGGGCAAGAAGATCCATGTGGACCGGACGGTGTTCACCGCCGACCCCGACGCGTACGACGGCCTGCACATCCCCGGCGGGTTCATCAACCCCGACTTCGTGCGGCAGAGCGAGCACGCGCTCGATTTCGTGCGCGCGTTCGAGGCCGCGGGCAAGCCGATCTCCACGATCTGCCACGGCCCGTGGGTGCTGGTCTCGGCGGGGCTCGTAGGCGGGCGGCGCCTCACCTCGTGGCCGGGGATCAAGGACGACGTGCGCAACGCGGGCGGGACGTCGGTGGACGCGGAGGTGGTGCACGACCGCAACTGGGTGTCCAGCCGCGGCCCGCAGGATCTGCACGCCTTCGACAAGGCCATCGTCGAGCACTTCGCCCGGGGCGCCGGCCGCGCGAGCCACGCTTTTCGGACGGCCCCCGACACGGCGGCCGACGCGTCGTGGCAGCGCCTCCTCGCCGGCGGGGTCGCGATTGCGACGGTCGGCTACGCGGCGCGACAGGCGTGGCGGGGGCACTGAACGCGCTGCGCGCCGCGGAACGCGCCCCGGCCGGCTGACCACCCCGCCGCGAACGCGGCCTCACGGTGTATCGGATGGGCGCACGCGAGGTAGTGCGGGCCCGCCGTCTGAGGGGACTAGCTGAAACACACGGCAGCCGCGGGAAGGATCACCTGCGGCTGCCATGAGAGTTGTCCAGTTAACGCCAGGTTCAGCCGCGGGGCGGCACGAGTGAAGCCATGGGGCCCTGCACCGCCTCGTCAGCTGCAACGATTCGTTAGGCCATGCTAGTCGAGGCGTGCGTGATCAGCGGCTGCGTCGGAACATCCAAAGTCAATGATTACCGGGTGCCCGGTTTGCCAGTGCAGCGCTGATGCGTCACCGACGTGCTTGATCCCAGCTGCTTCGAAGATATCAACGAGCGACTTCATAAGGTGCCACTCGTCGGGGCTGTAGAACGAACCGACCTTCCGCTCTTCCGGGTCCGGCGCGATCCGCTCCATCGCGTACGCAAGTTCAAGCCAGTACTCCTTGCTGATATCCTCTCCGGCCTCATTCTCCACCCGTCGAATTTTCAGCTCGCCGTGATACTTCGGTGTGTGACGCGAGAGGATGGGATGCGCCGAGGCGATCCGCAGAGCGTCGGTCTCGGCTCGGAAGACATGCGGAGCTACGTGCCCCATCATGCAATCGTTCAGGCGCCTGAACACCTTGATGGCCTGCTGTCCCGATGCGGGGGCGAAGATGTCACCGAACGCGCCGTGGCCAATCCGGTCAGCGAGCGAGAGTGCGAGATCAGCTGGCTCGCTCATCGATGGGTGCATGTGACCGTACGTCCCAAGAGTCAAGGTGCGGGGCCGGCGCGCAAGCCGTCGCCCCGCGTCCCGCGAACACATGGACGGCTCCGCATTCGCTGCAGCCGAACGTCAGGCCGCAGGTGCCGGATACCAGCCCTCAACGTACGAGCGGCGGGTGACGGTCGGCTCCGGTGCGATCCTCGAGGGAGCAGCGGCGAACAGAACCAATGCCGGTCGTCACGTACTGGTCCGCGCAATTCCGTCGCGGATCGCCGCTTCGAGCACATCGAGGTTGATGTTGCGCAGTGCGCTGAACTTGATGCAGTACCCCGTCACACTCGCCTTGCCGAGTTCCCCGCCATAAGTCTCAGCCAGGTATGTCTTGTCATCGAGCCCCATGATGTAAATCGAGATCCCGGCTGTGTTGGCACTCAGGCCAATCTGATAGAACTCGCGGGATCGCCCATCGGCGTAGGCGATGGTCAGGAATCCATACCCGATGTTCGGGTTGGAGACCATTCGGCCGCTCTCGTCCTTACCGTCCAGGAACCACAACCGGCCGCCGGGCATCACCCTCAACATCATACTGTGCAGCGCTTGCATGTCACCGCGCTTGCGCTCCGGCTGAGCGGCCAGGTAGTCGCTGATCTGCGTTTGCACGTTCATGTCTCGCTCCCTTTCTGCTCGTACGCTCACCGTACCTGAGGCACCAGACGCCCCAGGGGTCAGGGAGCGGCGCAGGGGGCCTTGATTAGTCCCGCCTCCGGAGTGCGCTTCCCGAGGGGGGGCAGCGCTCCAAACAATGGTAGTTTCGGGAGGGATCACCTGCGCTGCTGCGGCCTGTGCCAGGAGGCCGAACGATACAGGGGCCGGGCGGTGCGGGGCCGGCGCGCAAGCCGTGTGGCCGGCGAAAGCATGGTGGGCCCCGCATCGCCTACAGCCGGTTGTCAGGCCGGTTGCGGGCTATTGCCCTTGAGTCATGTGACCGAAGGCCACCCGCCCGTCATGGACAAAACACGTCTTGGAGAAGACGCTCAGGTCCAGCGGATTGGGTAGCCTGACATCGCCCAGGCCCGGTACCCGCTTCCCTGCACCGTCGAAGCTCCGTTGGATCTGAGAGAGGCAGACGATGATCAGGCCGCGCTCCCGGGCGAATGCCGCCAGGGATGCGATCTGCTCCGACAAGCTCGGGGTTTGACGGTTCTGATCGAGGAGTTGAAGGTAGTCCACGATTACGACGGTACCGGGGGCAGCGGTATCCAGTGCCCTGATGATATGGGCTCCGCTGATGTCATCCGAGGTGTCGATTCGTAGCCCGGTCTTGAACGTTCGAGGGTCTTCGCCCAGCTCCGTCAAGCACCCCCACACCTCGGCCGTGGTATATGCGAGGGTGAAGAAGACGGCCGAACGCCCGGCTTTTACGGCTTCGGCCGCAAGCTCGAGGCTGAGCAGTGTCTTTCCCTGCCCGGGTCTGCCGGCCAGCAAGACGAGATCACCCGGCGAAAGCTCCGACAGGATGGCCCTGCGAGTCACTGGTGCCGGCGCGCGGGCGACCATCAGGCTCCACGTGCGATAGCCCTGTTCACGGGCGATTCGGTCGAGCGCGGCGTGGAGAGGGATCCCTTCGCTCCGCGAGAGGAGCCTCGCGCGGCGCTTCAAACGATAGATCGGCTGTGACAGTTCCATCTCGGCCTCCTGTCTCGAGCCGGCATCACAACCCCTCCTCATGTGATCCAGCTCAAGCAGTAGACTCGAGAAGGAGCTAGCCCCGCACGTGGAGTACTTCCCCGAAGGAGGGAGGAGGCATGGGCTTCAGGCCTTCGCCAATATCATCTTCCCACCGGGTGCACGCAACGCTCGGAGAACCGCCTGGACATGGACGGCCCGCATCCCCTGCAGCCGGTTGTCAGGCGGCGGCACGGCGACGCTGGCGAAGCCGTTGTCAGGGTACGCTGGTCGGCGACCGCATCCGGCGATGATTGGCTTAGCTGATCCTGCTTCGTTGGAAGGTACCTGCGAGGGAGAGCAGTGGCCGAAGTGTGCTTCAAGGCTCGTCTCAAGAATCCTTCTGCCGCTGCTGGAGCAGAAGTGTGGCGTACTCCGCACGTGAAGAGCCGTTGATCGGTTTCCTTTTGCGTTTGCACCAGCTCACGAGCTCCTCCACATCGATGTCAACCAGCTGGTATGGGATGCCGGCCTCCTGGAAACGGCGGAGGCTACGCTTCATCATCGCCAGCCATTCCTCATGCGTTTCTTCGAGCTCCCCAGGATCAGAAGCAACCTCACGCAGCCGTCCCCATTGCTCGGCAGAGTACCAACAAATTCCGGTCACCAGATCGTCGCCGGGCTTGAGCAGGTCTCGAATGTTCATCGCGTCATCATCCCATCTGTTGCCGGCCACAGCAGCGGTTCACCGGTGCGAGCTGTCTGCCGTGCGCGGAACTCAGCCACAGCCGCCTAACGGATCAAGAGTCATGCGTGCGGGGCCGCTCACAACCACGTCAGGCCCCGTCTTCCCTGCAGCCGATCGTGAGGCGTGCTGCCGAACTAGCTATCCTGATCGCCGAATGACCTCACCGACGTAGGCACCCAGAGCGAACATGCGTGAGCCGAGGTCCGAACTCAGAAGTCCACGGCGTGGGCTCGCCCGTGATATAACGGTGCAAGCTCAGCGACAGAGGCTGGCAAAGTAATGTCGCTGGAGCGCGTGGTGAGGCGGTTAGCTCCGACGGGAGAAATCCATCGTCCAATTCGTTTCCCAGGTGATTCCCGCGTCGTTCGAGAAGGCTTGCTCCCATCGCGGCGTATCGACTGGCGAGCGGATCCAGGTAAAGCGGACGCGAACGGGTACGCCGCCGACCACGGTTTCCGCGTAAAAGAGGCCGGTGCCGGCGGCGAAGCCACCTTTTACAGGCACATCGAGATTCCAGGGATCGCGGCCGTCCAGCCACCAGATTGCCCATTCGCCTACGGCCGCGTTGAAGGAACGCAGGGCGACTGCACGATAGGGCTCGCCGGGAAAATCGAGCCAGTTATCCTCGACGTTACCCGCGCCGTCCATGACCTTCCGCGTCTCGCAGGTCCCGGGGAACGCAACCCATTCGTCGCAGTCGACCAGGCGCTCCTTGAGCCGTCGATGAGCAACGTTCCACCGGCCAATGACGAAATCGAAATCAGCGGGACTCGACATGGCGGTCTGTAGCACGGTGAAGAAGTTGGGGGCGCTCATCCGGGCGCAAGGGCGGACACAATGCGATGCCTGACGATGCAAGGTCAAGGGTGTGGGCTGGCGGCGCAGGCGCGCGGAGAGATCGTCGCCCGACATGGCAGAGCGGTTCGACCGCCGACCAAGGACTGAGTACGCGCTGGTGCTTGCAGCCATAGATCTTCGCGGCGATGCGCAAAAGGCTATCGGCAATCAAGCCCATCGGCAGGACGATCGGGATCGGGGTGGAAATTCGTCTCACCCCGATTCTTCATCGATCGGCTCCGGGGCCACCGTGCCGGGGAGGAGGCGGGACGAGCGCGTCAGCACCCGGGCATTCCCGCGCAGGTGGCGCAGGTCAGGCACGACGGCTGGTCGAAGGTGTCCTCGGGGAAGGCCAAGCAGTCGGAAGCCCGCCGGGTATCGAGCGCGCACACCTCGACACAGGTATCCTCCTGGAGATACGACTGCAGGCAGCCGCATCCCGACACTGCGGTCTCCGCGCCGCGCACCGTCCCGCGCCCCCCCTCGTCCGGGGCAACGGTGGCGAACGACTGCACGTCCAGCGCGTCGACGTCGAGATGGATCTTCTTCATGCGGGCGCTCTCGGGATGAGGGAAGAAAGAGAGATCTCCAAGAGATTAACGTAATCAGCCACAAATCACAAATGCAGACATCATTGAACAGGCTTTCCCCTAAGCGGCCTAACGACACAAGGGTCAGGGGTGCGGGGCCGCCGCGCAAGCCTCTACTCCGCCCCAAAGCATGGACGGCCCCGCATCCCCTGCAGCCGATTGTTAGGCCGCGATTACTGCGTTCAACAACCTGTGGCGGGAACATCGCTCGGCGGTACGCCGTCAGCTACATCCAAGCCATAGTGCGCGATCAGCATGTCCGCATACCGCTGAACACCGGCCTGTACCACGTCGCCGATACCCCACTTCGCCTGCGCCTCGGCCAACCAGTCGATTGCAAGAGCGAGATCAGCGGAGTCGTAGCGGGAAGCGTTCCGCAGTTGCCTGATCTCTGCAAGATCTGCTTTCGGCACGGTGAGAACGGTCACCTGAGTTTGGTGTGTGTCCTCGCCAAAGCGGTAGAACGCTTCCATCTTAGCGCTTTCGAAAGAAGTATTCAGCAGGTGCAATTGTACATGCCGCATCTCCCTTAGCATAATCAGCATAGCATCTTGCGTGTCGTAGATGCGAAGCGGAGTCTCCCCACGTCCTCGGTCAGCGAGATCAAGGGGGAGCACCTCCTCTATTCCCACGAACTCCATCAGCGCAGCACGCAGATAGGCCACCTGCATTATCGGCACGTCTGCATCCGTAACATGGAGGTGTTCGGCTCTACTCACGATATTCTGCCGAAACCGCAACGCTGCTACTGCCCGAGTACGAGCGTTCGGCAGCTTCTGTAGGGCGCGCTCAGAGTTGGACGCCAGCGTGCACAACATAGGAGATGTCTCAAACGTCGGCAGCGCGTCGAATCGTAACGGGATTGGTTGCGGCATCAGTGATAGATTGCTTCGGCTTGAGACGCACTACCATGGAATCGGTGGGATCGCACCCTGAGATGCCGCGATGTATGCCCAGCGGCCTAACACCAAGTTCAGCTGCGCGGGGCTGCGCAGGAACTATAGTACTGTACCGTCATCCAGGCCCCGCGTCAGCTGCAAAGCCTAGTTCGGCGGCGGGAGCTCACCGATCAAGGCGAGGGGATCGGCACCCATCGGTCATCCTCCAGACGCTTCGGCTGCTCCACCCAGCCTCCTGGCTCCACTGGATCCCAACGCAGGTGGAATGTGCCGGACTGCAGAGGCGGTGCCTCAATCAGGAAGACGTTCGGCCCGTCGCGATCGCTGGCGTCCACGACCATATCGAAATCCAAGTGCATCGTTCGAGCGCCCTGGTAGAACGAGATACGGTGCACATACAGGCGACAACCGGAGACAGAGCGCCAGAGATACCGCTTGGGATCTCCAGGAACTGGTAACGGCGAATGGTCGTCGAAGAAATCCCGCTCCGGCGCCTTTCCGGGATCGGTGGTCACAATGCTGTCTAGCGCGGCCGGGTTAACGTAGCGGCCCATCGAATCTCGCACCTCCACCAGCACGGCCACGGGCGAGCAACTCTGCGCCGCCACAGGCGCGGTCGCGGCAAAGACGAGTAGACAGGCGACTGCGCTTGGCAACTTCGAGTGGCTCACGGGACGAACCAATCAGCGGAAGGGGATAGGAAGCCGCCTAACACCAAGTTCAGCGGCGCCGAGCTGCGCCGCCGCTTTAGACTGCACCGTCACTTCGGCTCGGCGTCCGCTGCAACGACTGGTTCGGTGGCGGCTTGCTGGATGGATGCTGCATAGCTCTGTGGGATCCATCCCACTCCCCCACAGAAGCATATCATCCGCGGCCTACCCGTCATGGATCCAGAGCCGCTACACCCAGGGCATTCTGCGTCACCTGGGCCACGTACCGGTCGTAGCTGCGTGAGCTCCGGATACTCCAGCGATGCTTGCGCAAGCACACGGTGGCGAACGTCTGGACTGTCCTCTTCCTCGACAATCGAATAGTCGACGTTCTCACTACGCAGCACGCGACCCCCCAAGTCCACGGAGTACTGCCAATCCCATCCGGAGGGAACCGGCCAGTAGCCCCGCGCACGAGCAGCGTCCTTCCAAGTCGGCCCCTGCGACGAGAGGCGCACGTCGAGCCACGCGATCAGCGAGCGGAACATCGTAGAACCCAGTTGCGAGCCGCCGAACACCAAGTTCAGCTGCAACGCGCAACTCCGAACTTTCCTGACGAACAGACCTACGGCGCGTTGTCAGCTGCAACGCCTGGTTCGGCGGCGGAATCGCCCCGCACGGTTACTCGTAACGTGTCTACCCGTGCGCCCAGCTTTGCGAAGACACATAGTCTCCCTGGCCGCCGGCCGACGACGAGCAACAGCTGCTCCTCAAAGGGCGTGTGAGCGGCCGCGAAGCTAATGTCATTTCCACAATCATTCGCGCTTTGCCACGGGATGATTGCTACCACCTCTCCAGTGCTGTCGCGAGCGACCGCACGAAAAAACGCGGTATCCCCGGGTACAAGCGTTGCCTCGTCAGGCTCCCAGCGTGGGGTTGCCACCGAAGGGTACACCGACACCAGATGGGTGATTTCCTGAGCACAACGGAACGCAGAGATCATATGGTATCCGGGTGAGTGTGCCATCACCCGCATCCTGGCGACCTGCCGTCTCGGCCCTATGGTCACTCGGCGAATACCCAAGCCATGGGCAGTTTCGGTATGCCAGCGAAAGCTGTCCACTGGCAGCTCTCTGCCGGAGCAGTTTCGTGGCGCCGGCGCTGTATCGGCTGAAGCGCCCGGCTCGACGGCGGGAGCGGCTCCCTTCAGCGGCCTGGCGTCGGTGGCGACGGGACCGACCCTTCCTCGTACTCGACCGGCACGACGACGCTTCCCGACCTGTCGATGACCCCCCACTTTCCGCCGGCCATGACTGAGTGCTCGCCCTCCCGCTGCTCGGCGCAGCCGACGCATACTCTTGAAAAGCCGCCGGCGAACGGCTCGGCGAAGTCCCATCGGGCTTCGACGACTTCCGTGAGCTCGGAGTTCACGAAACCCATCTTGCCGTCACGAATGGTGCGAGCCAGACCTTCGACGACGGGGTCTGGACCGTTGTCGAAGTAGAACGCCCGCGCGGTCTTCCCCGTCCGATTGACGAAATACAGCTCTCGGTCGATCCACACGGCGGAAAGACCGTCTTCCCCGAACGGCGCCTCGGCCAACACCTCGCTGCTCACCGTCAAGCTGCCGTCGGGATTGCGGACCGCACAGTTCTCGACCGTCTCTCCGGGCGGATGAAGATCGCAGCTGACCCGGTCCGACGTGCCGGCGGCGGAGCACCCTGAGAAGCCGCACACGATCACCGCCAGCCACGCTCGCGTCATCAGGCCTCGATCAGACTAGAGGAAAGAAGGCGTCCACTCACGAAACGGGAAAATCGTACGCTAAGCGCTCGCCACCCCAGATGGGTCAAGGAGCGGCCCTAGTGCCCACTTGAGGCCCTCAGCCTGAATCCTTCCCGAAGAGCTCTTCGAGCAGTCGGCGAGCCTGCGTGAGCCCCTCATCGGTGAACCACACCGATTTAGCCTTTCCGACGGGGTCGGAAATGAAGCCCTTCTCATGCAGGCGGCTCATGGCGTCCCAATCAAACCCTTTCCACGCGCGGCCCTCGCCGTGCAGACCGAGGTAGAGCAACGCCAACACCGCGCGATCGATCTTCTCCTCGTCGAGTTCGATGCGCGTTTCTCGTCCTGAGCATGGCTGGCACCCGGCCGGTACTCCTGGGGCGCCTGCCTCTGCCGCCGAACTTGGTGTTCAGTGGACGGAATTCCGGCCAACAGCACGACTGGCGCACATGGCCGAATCCGCTCCATTCCAGATAATACTCTGCCGTGCGACCGTCAAGCGGCGGTAAATCACACGGATGCAATCCGATAGGCCATGTGCTACGGCGCGTTGCGCGGATATATACGCGCGATTGCGGGATAACGCTCCTGTTCGGTGTGTTATCAGGAACTAACGTGCGCGGCATCCGTTCCGATACCTCGAATCAATCTCCTGCCTGAGTCCCGCCTCACGACGCGGGCCGTGCGTCCTCCCCGTCCACCCGCGCGGGCTCCAGGCGTGGGACCAGCGCGTGCACCAGCACCCACGCGGCCACGTACGCCAGCCCGCACACGATGAAGATCGCGCGGTAGTCGCCGTGGGTCACGTCGAGCAGGTGGCCGGTGGCGCGCTGCGAGGCCATGGCCACCATCGCCCCGCAGAAGCCGCCGATGCCCACCACCGAGCCCACGGCGCGCCGCGGGAAGAGGTCGCTCACCAGGGTGAACAGGTTGGCGCTCCACGCCTGGTGCGCGGCGGCGGCCACGCTCACCAGCGCCACCGCCACCCACAGGCTGCCGGCCCACGGCGCGAACATCGTGGGCACGATCAGCAGCGCGGCGATGAGCATGGCCGCCTTGCGGCCGCGGTTCACGCTCCAGCCGCGGGCGATCAGCCGGCTCGACAGCCAGCCGCCACCCACCGAGCCCACGTCGGCGACGAGGTAGATGGCGATCAGCGGGGCGGCCAGCGCGCCCAGCTTCACCCCCCAGCGCGCGTCCAGGAATTTGGGGAGCCAGAAAAGGTAGAAGAGCCACACCGGGTCGGTCATGCACTTGCCCACCACGAAGGCCCACGTCTGCCGGTGGCGCAGCAGGCGCGCCCAGGGGATGGAGCCCGTCTGCTCGGCCGGGTCGCTGCGGATGTAGGCCAGCTCGGCGGCGGCCAGGTGCGGGTGGCGCTCGGGCTCGCGGTACACGGCCAGCCACACCGCCAGCCACACGAAGCCCAGCGCGCCCGTGGCGATGAACGCCCAGCGCCAGCCGAAGTGCAGCGCGATGAAGGGGACCAGGAGCGGGGCCACGATGGCGCCCACGTTGCTGCCGGCGTTGAAGACGCCCGTGGCCAGCGCGCGCTCGCGCCGGGGGAACCACTCCGCCACCGTCTTCACCGCGCCGGGAAAGTTGGCGGCCTCGCCCAGCCCCAGCGCGGCGCGGGCCACCGAGAAGGCGCCGGCGGTGCGGCCCAGCGCGTGCCCCATCGCCGCCAGGCTCCACACCACGATGCCGAAGGAGAACCCCTTGCGCACGCCGATGCGGTCGAGCACGCGCCCCATCCCCAGCAGCCCGAAGCCGTAGGCCAGGCTGAACCAGCTGACGATGGCGCCATAATCGGTCTCGCTCCACCCCAGCTCGCGCTGCAGGGTGGGCGCCAGCAGCCCCAGCACCTGCCGGTCCACGTAGTTGATGGTGGTCGCCGCGAACAGCAGCGCCACGATCGTCCACCGCAGCCCGAACCCCGGCGGCGGCGGGACGTCGGCCGCGCGCGCGGGCTCGGCGGGGGAGCCCGTCGCCGCGGTCTCGTCGGGCAGGGTGGCGGGTTCTGCGATGGGTGCCATCGATTTTGCCCCGGGTTGGACCGTTCGTTGTGACGGGAAGACCCAGCCGTGGAGCCTCGCGCGGTTTGCGAGGCTTTTCGTAGTCGTTGCTGCGGCTTCAGCCGCCGGTGCAGTCACCCCGCGGTTCGGCAGACAGCGCGTCCCACAGGCCCTGCAGGTAGGCGGCGCCCAGGGCGCGATCGTACAGGCCGTAGCCGGGGCGGCCGGCCTCGCCCCAGATGCGGCGGCCGTGGTCGGGTCGCACGGGGCCGGTGAAGCCGGTGTCGCGCAGCGCCCGCAGCACCGCCAGCATGTCCACGCTGCCGAAGCGCGAGGGGTGCGCGCTCTCGTGGAACTGCCGTTCGCCGGTGACGAGAACGTTGCGGCAGTGGGCGAAGTGGATGCGCGGGCCCAGGCGGCGCACCATCGCCGGCAGGTCGTTGGACGGGAGCGCGCCTAGCGAGCCGGTGCAGAAGGTGATGCCGTTGGCGGGGCTCTCCACCAGCCGCGTCACCCGCTCCAGCGCGTCGCCGTCCGTCACGATCCGCGGCAGCCCGAAGATGGGCCACGGCGGGTCGTCGGGGTGGATGGCCAGGCGCACGCCCACCTCCTCGGCCACCGGCACCACGCGCTCCAGGAACCAGGCGAGGTTCTCCCACAGCCGCTCCTCGCTCACCTGCGCCCAGGCGTAGAGCAGGCGGCCCAGCTGCGCGGCGTCGTAGGCGGCGCCCCAGCCGGGGAGGTCGCCGGTGCCGCGGGAGAGGTCGATGCCGGCCAGCGCGTCGTGGTCGTACGCCAGCGCGGTGGAACCGTCGTCCAGTCGCATCTCCAGCGCGGTGCGCGTCCAGTCGAACACCGGCATGAAGTTGTAGCAGACGACGGGGATCCCCGTCTCCCCCACGTGGCGCAGGCTTTCGCACCACGCGTCCGTCAGCCGGTCGCGGCGGGCGCAGCCCAGCTTGATCTCCTCGTGCACGGGGATGCTCTCCACCACCGCAAAGCGCATCCCCGCCGCCTCGATGCGCTCGCGCAGCCGCTCCACGCCGTCGCGCGGCCACGCCTCGCCCGACGGCACCTCGTGCAGCGCGCTGACGATCCCCTCCACGCCGGGAACCTGGCGGATGTGGCTCAGCGAGACGGGGTCGCTCTCGCCGAACCAGCGGAAGGTCATCTGCATCTCATCCCTCCCGCGTCACACGCCGCCGAAGGCGCTGAAGCCGCCGTCGATGGGGATCACCACGCCCGTGACGAACGAGGCGGCGTCGCTGCACAGCCACTGCACCGCGCCCACCAGCTCCTCGGCGCGCCCGAAGCGCCCCATGGGCGTGTGGGCGATGATGGCGCGCGCGCGCTCGGTGTAGCCGCCGTCCTCCGTGAGCAGCACGGCGCGATTCTGTTCGGAGATGAAGAAGCCGGGGGCGATGGCGTTCACCCGCACCCGGTCGCCGTAGCGGCGCGCCAGGTCCACCGCAAGCCAGCGGGTGAAGGCGTCGATCCCCGCCTTGGCCACCGAGTAGCCCCCCACGCCGCTGATGGCGCGGATGGCGGCCATCGACGAGATGTTGACGATGCTCCCGGCGCCCTGCCCGGCCATCGCCTCGCCGAACACCAGCGAGGGCACCACGCTGCCGTGCAGGTTGAGCCGCAGCGCCTCGTCGAAGGCGTCCATCGGCACCTCGAACACCGGCCGCGCGTCGTTGCGGGCGCGGGCCACGTTGCCGCCCGCCGCGTTCACCAGCGCGTCCACGCGCCCCCACGCGCGCAGCAGCTCGCCGCGCGCCTCGCGCAGCTGCCCCTCGTCCAGCGCGTCGGCCACCAGCGCCATCGCCTGCCCACCCGCCGCGCGGATCTCCTCCGCCTTCGCCTCCGCCGCATCCCGGCGGCGGCCGAGAACGGCCACGCGCGCGCCGGCCGCCGCCAGCCCGCCGGCGAGGGCGCCGCCCAGCACGCCATAGCCCCCGGTCACCACCGCCACGCGATCCGTCAGGTCGAACGCGCTGCTGCTCATCCTCTCCCCACGTGCGAGTACCGTCCGCCGAGAACGCGGGCGCGGCATCGTTCAACCAGTGAACAAATCATAAGATGATTCATACGGTTTCAGCGAAGTGGCGTCAACCCTGATGCCGGCGGAGGGATGGAGTCCTCGCCTGAGGCAGGAGACTTGCACAGACGTATCCGGACGTTAATTCTGTAGACGCCTCGACTGTTCAGGTCCCTCACGCGGGGGCTTTGGGTGCCGCTACGAAACGGATTGGCAATCGCGATGCTTCGGCGCGCCTGAAGCGCCGCATGGGATGGGACCTGACGTTCGCGCCGGCCCGCGACCGCGAGGCCGGGAAACCACCGCACCACCTGGGAGGATGCAATGCAGATCAAGCTCTCGCTCAACCTGGAAACGCTCGACGTGGAGTCGTTCGAGACGGCGAAGATCATCCCGCCCGCCGAGAACGTGCTCACGTGTCTCAACACGAACTGCGGCAAGTTCCTCTGCTGTGCGTGATCCAGGCGCGGCAGGGGTGCCGGCTGCAGGAGCATGGGCAGCCATGGCCCTGTCCCGTCCTGAAGAAGATGCGGCCCGCCTCCGGCTGGAGGCGGGCCGCTTCGCGTCGGTCGAAGCCGGGTCAGCGCCCCGGATGGTGTCCGGCGTGCTCCGCGGGCTCCTTGTGCTCGCCGTCGTGATGCGCGGCGGCGGGGGCGGGGTGCTGCGCGGCCAGGCGCGTGAGGCCGGCGAGCTGCGCGGGCGTGAGCACCGCGGCGGCATCGGCGTCGTGGCGGTCGCCGATCTCCTTCATCTCGCGATGGTGGGCGTCTTCCTGCGCCGGGGTGGGCGTGCCGGCGTGCATCGGCGCGCAGTGGACGCGGTGCGCCTCCGTCAGCGACGCCTTCACCGTCTCCAGGCGGGCGACCTGCGCGGTCGATAGACCCAGGTCCTGCACGTAGCGCAGCGCGGTGAGCGGGCTGGGCGGCGGGGCGGCGTCCGGCGCCTGTTGCGCGCGGGCGGCGGCGGGCGCGGCAAGGGCGATCACGAGCGCGGCTGCGCTCATCAGCTTCTTCATGAGACGGTCTCCGTGGGGCGTGCGACGGGGGTGGGCCCGCCGGCCGTAGCTCGTACGAGCGCGCGGGGGATGTGGATCCGGCCCCAAAGCTATCCGCGAACGCGGCAGACTTCAACGCCCCGGCTCGCCACGAACGGCCCCGGAAAATCCCGGGAGACTTCCCTTCCCGCTACCTCCCGCCACCGTCCGCGCCATCCGACCCATCCCGCGAAACGCCGTAATCCCTTTGGGCCAAAGTGCTTGCAGAGCTCGTTGGATCGATCGCCAGCGAACGGCCGCCTCGCTTGCTTGACATGCGTGATCCGGAGAATAGATTGAGAATGATTCTCAAACGCATCTACTCACCAGATTCGATCATGCCGACGAGCGAGACGTCGCCGCTGTACGAGACGGCCAACGGCAGCGCGGTGTTCTGCACCTGCTGCAACCGGGTGGAGATGATGCTGGGCAACGCGGTGCTCTACCTGCAGCGCGACGACTTTGCGTCGGTGCTGCGGGTGATCGACGGCTTCGACGCCGAGAGCGCGCCCGACTCGCCGCGCCGCGACTTCGTGATCCGCACCGAGCACGACGACGCGGCGTTCGCCTTCACCCGGCGCGAGGTGCTGGAGCTCCGCGGCCTGGTCGTGGGTGCCCGCGGCGCGCTGCGGCTGTACGACGGCCTGACCTCCGCTCGCTTCGACGCGCGCGAGCTGCTTCACTGAACCCATACGGACCCCACGCCATGCAACGCCCCCGTCTCAAGATCATTCGCCGCCTGGGCACGCCGCTCCCCGGCCTCACCCGCAAGGATGCCGACAAGAAGCCGTATCCTCCCGGCGCCCACGGCAACGGCGGCAAGCGCCCCAACCGGCCCAGCGCCTACCGGCAGCGGCTGGTGGAGAAGCAGAAGCTGCGCTTCAACTACGGCATCTCCGAAGGCCAGCTGCGCCGGTACTTCGAGCGCGCCGCACGGTCGGGCGGGGTGACGGGCGAGGCGCTGCTCGCGCTGTTGGAGCGCCGCCTGGACAACGTGGTGTTCCGCCTGGGCCTGGCGCCCACGGTCCCCGCCGCCCGGCAGCTGGTGGCGCACGGCCACGTGCGCGTGGACGGCGCCCGGGTCGACCGCCCCGGCTACCTGCTGCGCACGGGCGAGACGGTGTCGATGGGCGAGCGCGGCCGCGCGATCCCCGACGTGGTGACGTCGGTGGAGCAGGGCCCGCAGGTCCGCCTCCCCGGCTTCCTGGCGGTGGACCCGTCGGACCGCTACTCCGGGCGCGTGATGGCCATGCCCATGCGGGCCGACGTCCCCTTCGTGGTGGACGAGGCGGCGATCGTGGAGTTCTACGCGCGCTGATCGCGGCCGGACTCCCGACCAGATTCGGATCTCACGCAGAGTCATCAGAGTCATCAGCTGATAATGAATCTCCGCTGGCTCTGATCACTCTGCGTCAGCGCTCCTCCCCGACCCTATCCCGATTCGTGCTCGGCAATCCGCTCTGGCGGCCGGAGGGCTGGTCAAGCGGATCGGGCGGACGGGTGCAAGACGGAGGACGCGCCCACGTCGCCACGGGCGCGGAACGAAAAGGCCGCCGCCGACAGGAAGACCCGCCGTCGAGCCTCGCGCGGTTTGCGAGGCTTTTCGTAGTCGTTGCTGCGGCTTCAGCCGCCGGGCCGGCCGCTTACGGCCGCACCCCCAGCATCTGCCGCACCCGGATGTCGGCCGACGAGGCGCCCACCTGAAGCTCCACGCGGCCGGGCTCCAGCACCCAGCCGTGGCGCGCCGCGCTCCAGTAGCGCAGCTCGGCGGCGGGGAGCGGGAGCGTGACCGTGCGCGTCTCGCCCGGCCGCAGCGGCACCCGCGCGAACCCCTTCAGCTCGCGCACGGGCCGGCTCACCGCCGAGCCGGGATAGGCCACGTACAGCTGCACCACCTCGTCGCCGGCGCGCGCGCCGGTGTTGGTCACATCCACGCTCACCCGCACTGTATCGGTCGACGTGACGGACGGCGCGCTGGTGCGGAGGTTGGCGTAGCGGAAGGTGGTGTAGCTCAGCCCGTGGCCGAACGGGTACAGCGGCTCGCCGCGGAAGAAGCGGTAGGTGCGCCCTTCCATCGCGTAGCTCTCGAACGGCGGCAGGTCGGCCACGCCGCGGTAGAAGGTGACGGGGAGGCGGCCCGCCGGGTTGTAGCCGCCGAAGAGGACGTCGGCGATTGCCGGGCCGGCGGCCTGGCCGGGGTACCACGCCTCCACGATGGCCGGCACGTGCGCCTGCGCCCAGCTCACCGCCAGCGCGCTCCCGTTCAGCAGCACCAGCACCGTCGGCTTCCCCAGCGCCGTCACGCGCTCCAGCAGCCGCTGCTGCGTGGCCGGCAGGTCGAGCGTCGTCCGATCTCCGCCGCGGAAGCCCTCCACCTCCACCCGCATCTCCTCGCCCTCCAGCCGCGGCGAAAGGCCCAGGAAGAGGACCACGGCGTCGGCCCGCCGCGCCGCGTCCAGCGCCTCGGCCTCCAGGTCGCCGTGCGGCGCCTCCCACAGCAGCTGCACCTGCGCGTCGCCGTACGACTCGTGCGCGTCCAGCCGCACGCGGTACGTCTTCCCCGCTACCAGCTCCAGCGCCGGCGCGGCGACAAGGCGCGGGTCGCCCAGCTCGTTGCGGTAGTTGTAGGCCGAGCGCAACACCAGGCTGTCGTCCACGAACAGCTCCCAGCGCGTGGTGGCGATGGTGGCGAAGCGGTAGGTGCCCGTGCGGCCGGGCGCGAGCGTCCCCGTCCAGCGCACGCCGAAGTCGTCGGCGTCCATCCCCGCGCGCGGCGACTGGTCGTGCCAGTTCGCGTCCACCACGCTGTCGGCCGACGTGAAGATGGGCGCGCCCGGCAGCTCGCGTCCCCGGAAGAACTCCGCCCGCACCCCGCCGCCCGCGCGGAAGGCCGACGCGGGCACCACCTCGTACGTCGGCATCCCCGTGGCCAGCTCGGCGCCGCGCGCGAACAGCACGCGCGTGCGGGGGCTCACCGCGCGGCGCACGCCGGCCAGCGGCGTCACCGTCTCCGAGGGGACGCCGTTGTAGTTGCCCAGCAGCATCAGCCACTGGTCGGCATTGGGCCCGATCACCGCCAGCGTGCCCAGGTCGCGCCGCAGCGGGAGCACGCCGCCCTCGTTCTTCAGCAGCACCATCGACTCGCGCGCCACCCGCAGCGCCAGCTCGCGATGCGCGGGCTGATCCACCGCCGAATAGGGGATCCGCGCCCAGCGCACGCGTGACGGCGGGTCGAACATCCCCAGCCGCATGCGCGCGGTGAACAGGCGCTTCACCGCGGTGTCCACCTGCGCCTCGCTCACCAGCCCCTGCCGCACCGCCTCCACCAGGTGGGGGTAGACGCGGCTGCCACAGTCGGTGTCGGTGCCCGCGCGCAGCGCCTGCGCCGCCGCCTGGGCCGCGGTCTGCACCAGCTTGTGGTTGAGGTAGATGTCGTCCAGCGCCCAGCAGTCGCTGGTGATGAAGCCGCCGAAGCGCCATTCGCCGCGCAGGATGCCGCGCAGCAGCGGGTCGCTGGCGCAGGCGGCCGCGCCGTCCAGCCGGTTGTAGGCGCACATCAGCGAGTAGGCGCCGCCCCCGTGGATGGCCCGTTCGAACTGCGGCAGGTAGCTCTCGCGCAGGTCGCGCTCGCTCACCCGCGCGTCGAACACGTGGCGCTCGGGCTCGGGGCCGCTGTGCACCGCGAAGTGCTTGACCGTCGCCACGGTCTTGAAGTAGGTCGGGTCGTCGCCCTGCAGCCCGCGGACGAAGGAGACCGCCAGCCGCCCGGTGAGAAACGGGTCCTCGCCGTAGGTCTCCTGCCCGCGCCCCCAGCGCGGGTCGCGGAAGAGGTTGATGTTGGGCGACCACAGGGTGAGCCCCTGGTAGCGCAGGTGGCTGTCGTGGCGCAGGTACTCGTGGTGCTTGGCGCGCGCCTCGGTGCTGATCGCGTCGGCCATGCGAAAGATCAGCGAGTCGTTCCACGTGGCCGCCAGGCCGATCGCCTGCGGGAAGACGGTGGCCAGCCCCGAGCGGGCTACGCCGTGCAGCGCCTCGTTCCACCAGTTGTACTCGGGCACCCCCAGCCGTGGGATGGCGGGCGCCTGGTCGACCATCTGCAGCGCCTTCTCCTCCAGTGTCATCCGCCCCACCAGGTCGTCCACCCGCCGCTCCACGGGCAGATCGGGGTCGAGGTACGCGGGCACCTGCTGCGCCGCCGCGCCGGAAGACATCACCACACCAGCCAGGGCGATCCATCGGAAAGCGCGCATCGGAAGATTCCCCTGGCGAGCGTGTGCAGGATGGGCAATGGAGTAGACAGGTGACATTATGACTCTGTTGAATGACTGTTGTCCATAGTCGCCGCCCAACCCAGGGTGGTCGAGCCGCTCACATCAACCGTATCATAGCGAATCGGCCGACGAATTGTGCATCCATCGTAATCCCGGGGATGCCATCGAGACGCCACTGACCTGATTCTGTCCACCCGGGCCACGTCCGGCAAACAGCGTGAACGCGGAGCAGCGGAGAGCGCGGAGGAAATGGAGAACTGCTTGTCTTTCCTCCGTTTCCTCCGCTTTCCTCCGTTGCTCCGCGTTCACGCTGTTGACGACATCAGACGACTGGAGGAATTCTGGCGAGAATACAAAGCTGATCGGCAGAACGGGTATCAGATCAGTAGCGCAAGCCCGTTGCGATTTCGCAGCGGCCGGTCCGGCGCATATAGTTCCACCCCCTGCCGCGTTGCCGTTCGCCGGAACCACCGGCCCGCCATGGTCGCGCGGCGCGCCGACCGACCCGCTGCCCACGACCGATCGCCTCCGCACCGATGGAAACCGACCGCCTGCTCCGCATCACCCGCGCTCTTCTCTTCCCCGCCCTCCTCTGCGGCACCCGTGCGCTGAAAGCGCAGGAGCCCAGCGTGTTCGACTCGATCCAGACGCCCCACGGGGTGTGCCACGTGTGGGTGGGCATTCCGGGCGGGACGGGCACCGAGGACCTGTCCTACGCACGCTGCGCGCTGGACCGGCCGCCCCGGATGCTCTCCGCGCCCGAGCTTCCGCAGCCGTTGATCGGCTCCCGGATGAACGGGGATTTCACCGTGGTGGTGAACGCCGACGGCAGCGTGGACCGGAAGCTCACGCGCGCGTGGAGCATCGGGATGGACTCGGTCGCCTACCGCCGCGCGCTGGACGGGCTGCGGGCGTGGCGCTTCCGGCCCGGCATCCGCGCGCGGCGCGCAGTCCGCGGCGGATTCAGGTTGAGAGTGGAGACGGACGCGCGCGTGGACACGCTTCCCTCGCGCCTGCGCTGGAGCTATCGCACGGTTCCATTCGGCACCGACACGCTGCGAGGCACCTGGGTGGCCGACCCTGCCGCCGTGCCCCCGCTCGCGCCGGCGCGGCGCGACAGCGTCTACGCCGCCATCTACCGCAGCCTGATGAGCATGCGCGTGATCGTGCCGGGCATGGAGCGGTCGTACTGCCTGGTCACCCCCGACCCCGGCGCGGAGGCGGCGTGGGGGCGTGCCCTCCCCCGCGGCCAGCGGGACGCGTTCGAGGAGGGCCAGGCAGACGGGGGACCGTGGAGGGAAGCAACGGGCGGCTGCGAGCAGAGGCCCGGGACGATCCGGCTCTTCCTCTCGCGCCCGCACGCCACCGAAGACGACCGCGTGGTGCTGGGCGTGGCCGGCGACTACCTGGCCGACTGGCCCCCGGGGTTCGGCGGGCCCACCTACGCCGGGTGGAGCGGCCGGTGCGTGGCGCGCGCCCCCGCGGGCGCCCCCGCCTGGGCCAACTGCGACGTGAGCCCGCGCCATGCCCCGCCGCAGCTCCTCCAGGCGCAGGCGCGGCCCTCGCCGCGCTGGTACCGGCCGGGCGACCCCATCCGCGTGACGGTGGTGGCCATGACCCGCGGCTCGTTCCAGAGCGACACCCTGCGCACGGTGGTGAAGCTTCTTCCGCGGCTGAGCCGGCAGGCACTGGTGGACCACGCGCCCACCTGCAGCTCGGCATGGAACGCCTACACGGCGCAGGCGGGCGGCCGGCAGTACGTGGTGAGGAGCCTGGCGAACAGCGGCTGGCCGCTGGACGTGACCAGGGTGGTGCATGGCCCGCCGCCCACGCGGCCGCGCCCCGAAGCATGCGCGCGCAAGCTCACGCCCGACTCGGCGCTGGCCCTGTTCTTCCTGGGCGACGTGGGCGACCCCGTGAAGGCACCGGTCACCTTCTGCCTGGGCGAGCCGTTCTGCGCGCTCCAGTACCGGGTCGATCCGGCCCGGCACACGCTGGCCGCGCGCGCCCACCTGCGCGTGCGCATGGCCGACCTGCGCCCCGGCAGCCGCACGGGCGACCAGCTCGTCTTCCGCATCACCGTCGACCCCGTGCCCGAGGGGCTGATGCCGCTGGTGCTGATCCGCAGCGCCAACTGGCACCTGAGCCTCTCCGGCACGCGCCGCGTGGCGCTGGATACATGGGAGTACGGCGTGACCTTCGACCCGCGCTACCCGCCCGACACCGAAGCGGCCATCTACATCGTGGCGCGGTGATCCGCGGCCCGGTGGAGCCCCGTCATGCGACAGGCCGGCCGCGGGACGCGGGCCACGATGGCCTACGCGCGCGTCATGAACACCATCACGAACTCGTCTTCGTCCGTGACGAACAACTCGTGGCAGAGCACGCCTCGCAGCTCCCCGGCAACGGTGCTCATCCGCTGCTCCAGGCCGCTCAGATCTTCCAATCCGTCCACCTTGCCCAGTGAGCGCGAGGTCAGCCGCACCTCGTAGGGCGGTTCGTCGTCTCGATAGCCTACGGTCAGGACGAGCTTGCGCGCGCGCTCGATGAACTCGACCCCGATGCTCTTCGGCGCGATCCGCTGCTCTCGCACGAACGTCTCGACCTGCCCGGCCAGCGGCCCCAGGTCGCCGTTTCCCGGGGTACCCGTGAACACCTTGAACTTGTCGTGGACCTGCGCGGTTACGTCAGCCATTCCGACCTCTGCCGGGTTCAGGGGGGAGCTTGCCTCTCGCGCGCCGAAGCTACTCCCGCGCACAAGCGCCAACAAGCCTTCCGCTACAGCTCCGCGGGGCGCGAAGCACGTGGCCGACGACCGCCGCAGGGATGGGGAGCACGACGCGACGGATCGCATCGGACGAAACGACGCCACCGCCTCTGCAGGCGCGGCAATCAGCCGGCGGAGCAGCGACCTCCCCATCCGTTTCGCGCACGTCGTCTCCGAGCGGGCTCCGGGGGGCAGCCAGGGACGCCGTGCTGGAAACGACGACGAGCCCGCCAGGCCGGCGCCGGCGCCGGGCGGACGATCGATCTCGCCCTTGCGGAATTGCGCGCGACGGAATTCCTTGATGGGAAGATACGGGGGACCCCCCGTATCCAGGCGGTGTACCGGTGCCCATGCGACGAAGCGGACGGGAACCCGGCGACGGGATGGATGCGGACACGGGCCGCGCGGCAAGCACCGCGGCGGCCGTGGACGCGGTGCGCCGCATCTTCCGCGCGCTGCGGGTGGCGGCGCAGCAGACGCAGCGCGAGGCGGGGATCAGCGCCGCGCAGCTCTTCGTGCTGTCGAGCCTCTCGAGCGGGGCGGCGCGGTCGCTCACCGAGCTGGGCGAGCGGACGCACACCGACCGCAGCTCCGTGGCCGACATGGTGGAGCGGCTGACGGCGGCGGGGCTGGTGGAGCGGTTCCGCTCCGAGCACGACCGCCGCCGGCTGGAGGTGAGGATCACCCCCGCGGGCCGCGCGCTGCTGGCCCAGGCCCCGGCGCCGCCCACCGCGCTGCTGATCGCCGGGCTGGGCGCCATGGACGACGCCGCGCTGGCGTCGCTGGCGCAGGGGCTGGGCCGGCTCACGCGCGCCATGGGGCTGGACGGCGCCCCCGCGCCCATGCTCTTCGAGGACGACGGAGCCGTCGGCGGACGGACGCCGGATGAACGGGTGCGAGATGCCTGAATCGCGGCTTCCCGCCCCGCCCCCCGGCGCACTTCCAGGCCAAGCCTCCCCCACCGGCGCTTCGGGTTTCGAGGCGCCGTTGCGTTCGCGCCGTATGCTGCGGCGGGCGGCGGGGGTGTGGGAGCGGGTGCTGGCCGCGCTCGAACGTCTCGACTGGGACGAGGGCGGCGTGCTGATGGTGTTCGGCGCGCTGATCGGCGTGGCCGGGGGCCTGAGCGTGGTGGCCTTCTACCGCCTGATCGACCTCTGCTACGCCCTGTTCGTGGTGTGGCCAGCGCGCTTCGGCGCCCCCCGCTCGCCGCTCTACTTTCCCGTGCTCACGGCCGCCGGGGTGTGGGCGGCGTGGGCGCTGGTGCGGCGCACGCACACGGCCGAGGGGCAGAACGTGCCCGACGTGCAGCTGGCCGTGGCCAAGCGCGGCGGGCGCATCTACGGGCGGCCGGTGGCGGTGCGCACGATCGCCTCGGCGATGACGCTGGGCGCCGGCGGCTCGGCGGGGAGCGAGGGGCCGGTGGCGGTGCTCGGCGCCACGCTGGGCTCGGCCATCGGCCGGCACCTGCGCTTCCAGCCAAGGCAGATCAAGGTGCTGGTGGGGTGCGGCGCGGCCGCGGGGATCGCTGCCGCGTTCAACGCGCCCTTCGCCGGCGCCTTCTTCGCGCTGGAGGAGGTGCTGGGCTCCTTCAGCGTGGGCGCGTTCAGCCCGGTGGTGATCGCCAGCGTGGTGGGCGCGCTGATCGTGCGCCCCTTCCTGGGCGTGCACCCGGCCTTCCGCATCCCCCCCGCGGGCGACGTGCACCCCATCGCCAGCGCGCTGCTGGGCATCGCCTGCGGGCTCGTCTCGGCGCTGTACTCGCGGCTGTACCTGGGCGCGCCCGCGTTCTTCGAGCGGCTCCCCGGCCCGCGCTGGCTGCGGCCGGTGCTGGGCGGCGCGCTGACCGGCGTGATCGTGGCCGCCTCGGGCGGGCTGCTCGCGGGCAACGGGCACCTGGCAATCCCCGCGCGGGTGTTCGGCGGGCTGGCGTGGTACGCGCTGCTGGCGCTGTGCTTCGCCAAGATCCTGGCCACGGTGCTCACGCTGGGCTCGGGCGGCTCGGGCGGGGTGTTCACGCCCACGCTGTTCGTGGGCGCGGCGCTGGGCGGCGGGCTGGGCGTGCTGGGCGAGAGCGTGGTTCCCGGCGGGGTGATCTACCCGCACGCCTGGGCGCTGGTGGGGATGGCGGGGCTGGTGGCGGGCGCGACCCGCGCGCCGCTCACGGCCATCTTCATGGTGTTCGAGATGACCGACGACTACAGCTACGTCGTCCCCCTGATGATCGTGGCGGTGATCGCCTACGCCACGGCCAAACGCTTCGCGCCGCACGGGCTGTATGACGGGTGGCTGGCCGGCCGCGGCGAGCAGCTGTCGCACGGTGCCGACCGGGCGCTGATGGAGCGGATCCGCGTGCGCGAGGCGCTGGACCCGGGCGCCGTGCAGGTTGCGCCCGGCGCGCGGCTGCACGAGCTGGTCGAGGCCGCCGCCCGCACCCCCCGCGGCGTGCTCGCCGTGGTGGACGACGACGGCTGCCTGGTGGGGCTGGTGTCGCACCACTCCCTGCGCGAGGCCATCCTGGCGCGGGGCGACCTGGCCCCGCTGCTGGTCGCCGCCGACCTGGCCGAGGAGCGGGAGCCGCTGCACCCCGCGCAGTCGCTGCGGGCCGCGCTGGCCGCCATGAACGCGCGCTCGACCGACGTGCTGCCGGTGGTGGAGGAGCGGGAAGAAGGCCCCTTCTTCGTGGGCCTGCTGGGCCGCGCCGACGTGCTGGTGGCGTACGAGCGCGAGTTCGCGCACGAGGTGTGATACGCATCCGGCTGAATGATGGTGCTCTCCGGACGGATCGACTCACACCCGCTCCAGACCGGCGGCTGAAGGCCGCAGCAACAACTACGAAAAGCCTCGCAAACTGCGCGAGGCTCCACGGGTGGAAGACTCGGCTGGATAATTTCGCGGGCGGTGCGAAAGGCACAATGAATCCCGAGATCCGATATCTACCCCTGCCCAATCGTTCCGTGCATTCCCACGCTCGAAACAGCATCACCGAGGCAACGGGGGGGGGACTGGAGAACCAAGGGAGGATCAATGCGGCTCCGTCGTCCCTCCGGTCCTCTGGTGCCTCTGTGTGAGGATGTGGCTGAAACACGCCGAATGCACGATCAATCGGCCGAATACGGTTCGAACACACCCAGGGTTCAACCATCCCGCGGGCGTGCCGCTGGAACGAAGACGGAGTGCAGGAGCCCCGCGTAGGGCTCGGGGAGCGGAAAGCGGCCGGTGACCATCACCCGGCCGAGACGGCTGTGCTCCAGCGCGTCCAGCAGCGCGGCGAGCGTCGGGGCTGACTGCGGGTCTGGCGATCCGTCTCCGCCGGCGCCGCCCGGCTGGTTGTGCTCGAAGCCGTCCAGCACGAAGAGGGGCGCGGGATGCCCCGCGCCGGCGAGCGCCACGAGCGCGGACTCGATCCGGAAGCGCAGGTCGCCGCCGGACGGATCGCACAGCGCAGCGCGGACGGGCTCGGGCAGCTCCGGCGCCCACGCACGCACGAGCGCCGGCTCGTCCAGCCGGCCGAGCACCACCACGCGCTGGAGCTCCGTGCGCAGGCGGTCGCAGAGGCGCGCGGCCACGCTGCTCTTTCCGCACCCGGCCGCCCCGTGCAGCAGCACCCCCACGCGCCCGCCGCCTGGCCGGCGCAGCGAGCGCAGCGTGTCCTGCACCAGGCGGCGCCGGCCCGCGAACTCGGCGCGCGTGGCCACCCTGAGCGTTCGGGTCAGGGGGTCGAGAAACGCGGCTTCCGCGGGGCGCCCCCCGCGCTGCGGCCGCCCCGGCGTGCGCAGCGGCGTGACCAGCGACGCGAGCGGGTCGCCCGCGCAAAAGAGCCGGAGCAGGTGCCATTCCTCCCTGCCGGCATCGCGCAGCCGTGCATGCGTGCGGACCACCGCCAGCGGCAGCGAGACCCCCGCGGCCAGGTGCTCGTACAGGTGCCGCGCGGCCTCCGTGGCGCCCAGATCGTCCACGCGGTGGGCCCAGCCCAGCACCGCGCGGAACCCGTGCCCCACCAGCTGCTCGGCCAGCGAGAGATCGGCGCCGGGGCTGGGGCGGCGCCCCGTGTGGCAGCCGGAAAGGAACACCAGCGGCGGCCGGTGCGGCAGCCCGCCCGCCAGCTCCCGCGCGGAGACGCGGGCGCACCGGCCCTCGCTGTCTTCCAGCAGGAAGACGGGCGTGCCGTCCGCCCCGTGGGCCGCGTGCCCGGTCAGGTGCAGCACGTCGAAGTACCCCGCCCCGTGGGCCTGCAGCAGCACGGCCAGCTCCTCCAGCGACCCGCTTTCCTCCACCACCAGGTTCATGGGCCAGCGCTGGGTGGCGACCAGGATCTGGTGCTCCTCCCATCCATGGTTCAGCACGGCCTGCACGTCGCGCGGGCTGGCGGCCATGAACACCGCCTGCAGCGGCCGGTTGGCGGGCGCGTGCGCCGGGGGCCCGGCGCGGCGCCACCGGACGGGGAGCACCGGCGGGTCGAGCGCGTGCACCAGGAAGCCGCCGTCGTCGTGCAGCGCCTCCCACGGCAGGTGCGCCAGCCCCCACCCCGTGGAGACCGCCAGCACCAGCACGTCGGTTCGCCCGGCCGCCGCCGCGATCTGCGCCGAGAGCCGCCGCTCGGCGCCGTCCAGCCAGCGAAAGAGCGTTCGGCCCAGCTCCACGAGGCGGGGCGAGCCCGGGGCGTAGTAGTCCGTCTCCGCCCTGTCGACCAGGCCGGCGATCTCGGCGAGGGAGAGCGTGCGGGTCCACATCTCGTTGGGATTGTCGCGCCAGAGCCGCAGCTCCAGCGCGGCAGCGGTCTGCTCCACCAGCTCCACGTGCAGGATCTCGGGCATGCGCTCCAGCGGTTCGGTGAGGGTGGGCCGGCGCAGGAAGGGAAGAGTGCGCGACTCGGAGTGTGCAAGACATCGGAGGATTCATCACCGAGCAGGGACCCCGAGGGCGGACCTGCCCCCGAAGGCCGGGGCGCCCCGTCGCCGTCCACGACACCGGCCGGGTGGCGGCAGGCGGACGGGCGATGTCGGGTGAGCGATCGAACGCCGTATCCGCGCCTCGTAATACCATATTTTCGATCAAGCGATCGTGCATTCGGCGGGTTCAGCAACCTCATCACACAGAGGCACCAGGGGGCCCGGAGGACCAGAGGAACGACCGGGAGCCACACGAGTTCCCCTGGTCCTCTGGTCCTCTGGTCCTCTCCGTTCCCTCCGTGTGATGCTGTTCCGATGACGGAATGCACAGGACGATCAGGAAAACGGTATAATGCCGAATCCGGGTGCAGGGTTGCTCTTCGGATGCGGATTCCGAGCGCCGGCTATAGATCCTTCGGCCTGCCAAGTTTTTTTTCCAGGTCGTAAATTGCGCGTGGTCGGCCTCAGGATGACATCGCCCGGTTATGGGGTTGGAGCGGCAAGGGT
>Ga0247773_1000025_pt1 | contig 61204 bp, 57 predicted proteins | sample UWRJL092311B6_FD_179934 | JGI IMG/M metagenome (GOLD analysis project Ga0247773, IMG submission 179934) | Plant litter microbial communities from Arlington Agricultural Research Station in Wisconsin, United States - UWRJ-L092-311B-6 | ecosystem: Environmental > Terrestrial > Plant litter >... | reverse complement strand
CGGTGGGTCGGCTCGGTGGTGGTCGGCGGCGTGGTGGTGTTGCTGTTGGTGTCGTTGCTGTGGTTCATCCCATCGTTGGTGGTGCCCATGTTGTTGGTGGTGCCGTTGTTCATCGTGCCGTTGGTCGTGGTGCCGTTCATGTTGCTCTGGTTCACGGTCCCGCCGTTGTTCATCGTGCCGTTCATGTTGCTCTGATTGACCGTGCCGCCGTTGTTCATGCTGCCATTGTTCATCGTCCCGTTGCTCATCGTGCCGTTGTTCATGGTGCCATTGTTCATCGTCCCGTTGCTCATCGACCCATTGTTCATGGTGCCGTTGTTCATCGAGCCGCTGGTGGTGCCATTGTAGTTCGAGCCGTTGCTCATCGACCCGCTGCTGCCGTTGTTGTAGCTGCCGTTCATCGAGCCGCTGCCGCTGCTCATCCCGCCGCTGCCGTTCCAGTCCTTGCTCACGCGCATCGAGCGGCGGGTGCCGTTGCCGTCACCATTGCCGTTGTTCATCGATCCGTGATCCATCGAGCCGTTGCCCATCGACGAGCCGTCGTTCATCGACCCGCTGCTCATGGAGCCGTTGTTCATCGACCCGTGGTTCATGCTCCCGGCGGGGCGCACCAGGCCGCTGCTGTAGTCGGCGTTCCCCTGGCCGTTGGTCACGGTGCCGCCGTTGTTCATCGTGCCATTGTTCATGCTGCCGTTGTTCATCGAGCCCGAGCCGGCGGGGGGCTGCTGGTTCTGCCCGGTGGTGACCTGCGCCTGCGCGGGAACGGCCGCGATCACGGCGGCGGCCAGCACGCCAAGGGTAAGGTTGCGTGTCACGTTCATGGTTTCCTCCATCTTCGGTTGAACGACTCGCCCCGTGGCGCCCGAAGCGTACGGAGCGCGCGAGGCCGGAATTTCGAGGCGGGGAGTGGCGGCAACTTCCGCGCCCCGGCAGCCGCACGATTCGCAAATCGTGGCCGTGCGGGGGGGTGGACCGCCTTGCATCCCGCGCATCAGCAGCCTGATCGGCGAGCCATGTCTCCAAGGTATGCGCATCCTTTCCTATACCGCCGGATGGTTTCTCGTGGGGTCCATCATCGAGCCGGACGCGCTCACCACGTTGGACACGCAACCCGTTATCGAGCAACGCAATGCATCTCCTTCCCCCGGAATGTGCACGCCTCCGGGGTTTGCACGGCGCTCCATTGAAGCCCGAAAAAAGACCCTTGACACCCATGAGCCTCGGGTTTAGACTTGCTCCTGTCTGCTACCGCAAATGGTAGCAGTTGATGAACCAATCCTTTATGGAGGTGGCAAGATGGCTTCGTATTGGACGCAGAATCAGTGGGGCGGGGATCAGGCGCCGTGGCATCCGGGCGGCACGTTCGTGCTCGGCGCGCGGTCGAACCAGAACGTGGTGGCGATCGACATCACGTCGAACGACAACGGGAAGACGTTCAGCGGGACGATGACGTACGCCGGCGAGGGCCCGATCGGCTTCAAGGGCACGGCGGTGATGCCCAACAACTACCAGGTGCAGAACCAGTGGGGCGGCGACCAGGCGCCCTGGCACGACGGCGGGTACTGGGTGATCGGCGCGCGCTGCCCGCAGCCGCTGGTGGCGATGAACGTCACCTCCGGCGACAACGGCCAGACGCTGACGGGATCCATCACCTATCAGGGTGAGGGCCCGATCGGCTTCACCGGCAGCCAGGACGGCTGAGCCCAGCCGCGACGGGATGGACGAGGCGAGCCCCGGGAGCGATCCCGGGGCTCGCTTCGCATTTCCCCGATCAACGCGACGGCGCGGGTTGACGAATCAAGATTTGTTGATACGTTAGATGTCATGGATACGACGACCGCCGCCGACCTGGCCCGCACCGCCCGCCTCTTCCACGCGCTCAGCGACGAGACGCGGCTGCGCATCGTGACGATGCTGCGGGAGGGGGAGCGCTGCGTCTGCGACCTGACGGGCGCGCTGGACGCGGCGCAGTCGCGGCTGTCGTTCCACCTCAAGACCCTGCGCGAGGCCGGGATCGTCAGCGACCGGCGCGTGGGGCGGTGGGTGTACTACTCGCTGGTTCCCGGCGCGCTCGACGAGGTGGCGGAGCTGGCGCAGGCGCTGCGGCCGGTGGAGCGGCCGTGGGTGGCGCGGGACGCGGGATGCTGCGGGTGATCGCGGCGTCCCTTTTTTTCACGATAAGCATCAATTTTTGTTGATGCATACCTCCGGGAGGGGATGATGGGCGAGACGAACACGATCCGCGAGACGGTGCGCGAGCGCTACGGCCAGGCGGCGCTGCGGGTGATGGCGGGCGATGCGAACGGGTGCTGCGGCGCGAGCGCGGCCAGCTGCGGCGGCACCGATCCCATCACCCGCGACCTGTACCTGGCGGGCCAGACGGACGGGATCCCGGCCGAGGCGGTGCTGGCATCGCTGGGCTGCGGCAACCCCACCGCGCTCGCCGAGCTGCGCGAGGGCGAGACCGTGCTGGACCTGGGCTCCGGCGGCGGGATCGACGTGCTCCTCTCCGCCCGCCGCGTGGGGCCCACCGGCAAGGCGTACGGGCTGGACATGACCGACGAGATGCTGGCGCTGGCGCGCGAGAACCAGCGCCGCGCGGGTGTCGTCAACGTGGAGTTCCTCCAGGGCCACATCGAGCAGATCCCGCTGCCGGACGACTCGGTGGACGTGATCATCTCCAACTGCGTGATCAACCTCTCGGCCGACAAGGGCCGGGTGCTGGCCGAGGCGTTCCGCGTGCTGAAGCCCGGCGGGCGCTTCGCCGTGAGCGACGTGATCGTGCGAGGCCAGGTGCCGCCCGAGATGCGGCGCAGCATGGAGCTGTGGGTGGGGTGCGTGGCCGGCGCGCTGGAAGAGGGCGAGTTCCGCTCGCTCCTCGCCGGCGTTGGCTTCGAGGGGATCGACATCGAGCCGACGCGTGTCTACGATGTGGAGGACGCGCGCGGGTTCCTGGAGGGGAGCGGCGTGGACGTGGACGCGCTGGCGCCCGTGGTGGACGGCCGCTTCGCCAGCGCCTTCGTGCGCGCGACCAAGCCGGTCGCGGTGCCGGCGGCCGCCGGCGCGGCCAGCGATGCGTCCGCCGATGCGGGCGCGGGCGCCTGCTGCGCGCTGGGGTGCTGCGGGAACTGAGGATCGGAGGCGCGGGGGTGGGATGGCGGTCGATGCGCGCCCGCGGCGCCGTCGCCCCCTCCGCGCGCCGAGGCTCGCACCTCCCCCCTTCCGGGAGCGGTTGGCGGTGCGGGCCTCGATGCGGCTCCGCTGCACCAGGGCGTACGGGTGTTCGCGGCGTGCGGTCCGCGCAGGCGGACTTCGCGGGGTCGTAGCGGCGAGCTCACTCGCATGTTCCGACAAGATCGTACGATCCAGATGATTGGCCGCGCGGGTTTTCTTTCTTCGCGCGTGATCCGCATCGAACAGGGACGGGGACGATGGGCGATTTCGAGATCCGCGCCGCGTCGGCGGCGGACCGGGAGACGGTGGAGGCGCTGCTGCGGCGCGCCGATCTGCCGCCGGATGGGCTGGACGAGCAGTTCGGCGAGCCGTACGGCCTGGCCGTGGCTGACGGCGCGGTCGTGGGCGCGGCGGGGGTGGAGGTGTACGGCGACGCGGGGCTGCTGCGCTCCGTGGCGGTGGATCCGGCGTGGCGGGGGCGCGGCGTGGGCGCGGCGCTCACGCGCGAGCGGCTGGAGTGGGCGCGGGCGCGCGGGCTCGGCGCCGTGTACCTGCTCACCAACACGGCGGCGGGCTACTTCCCCCGCCTCGGCTTCACGCCCGTGGCGCGCGACCGGGTGCCCGAGGCGGTGCGCGGATCGCTGCAGTTCGCCTCCGTCTGCCCATCCACCGCCAAGGTGATGGTGCTGGGGCTGCGATGATCGCGAAGCGACGGCAGCACTGACTTCGTAGCTGCTCGAGCCGGAGCTGGTGTGTGAGGCCGCCGTTGCCGGCCGGCGGCTGGAAGCCGCAGCAACAAGATACGGGAAGCCTCGCAAACTGCCGCGAGGCTGCGGGAGAGGCACTGGCGCGCCGCCTCTCGCGTAACGGCAGCGCCGATGGTCTCTCTCGAATGTTGGCCGGCACGCGGGGGATGGTGGCGAGCAGTCCGCGAAGGCGGACTTCCCGCAGGCCCAGCGGCGGGCTTCAACCCGCCGAGACTCGCCCACTCTCAGCTTCTCTCGCCACCGAGCCCGCCGGCGCCACGACGACGGTTTGCATCGTACGATGAAAGCCGCCCGGAGCGACCTGCCCCGGAGCGGCTTCTCATCGTACGTCGCCCTTCATCCACCCGGAACGGATCGACCCGCGACCCGATCCGCCGTCGGTTGGATGCTTACGGCGCGGGCGGGGTCATCGACTGGAGCATCTCGTCCACGGCGGCCCGGGTGTCGGGGTAGCGCAGGGTGGGCGAGGCCGCGCGGAGCCGTGGCGCCAGCGAGGCGCCCACGCGCTGCACCGCGTTGACGGCGTCGCGGCGGACCGAGGCGCGCGGGTCGTCGAGGCGCGCAACGAGGCGCGACGCCGCTTCGGTGCTGCCGCGGCGGGCGAGGGCGGCCAGCACGTACACCGCGTTCGGCGCCTTCCCCACGCTGGCGTCCACGTCGGCGATCATCGTGGTGTCGCCCAGGCTGGCGACGCCGTTCAGCGCGGCGCCGCGGATGGCGTCGCGGTAGCTCTCCATCGCCAGCGCCCGGCGGATCAGCGCCGCGTGGCCCGTGCTGTCGGCGCGGACGGCGGCGGGGAGCGCGGCCGCCCGCACCTGCGTGCTGGGGTCGCGGTCGAAGGCGGCGCGCGCCATCTCGCCCGCCGCCGCGCCGCCCACCTGGCCGAGCGCCGCCACCGCCGCCGTGCGCACCTGCGACGAGGTGTCGCGCAGCGCCTGCCGCAGCACGGGGAGCACGGCCTGGGCCGGGCGCGTGCCCAGCGCGGTGGCGGCCTGCGCGCGGATCAGCGGGTAGCTGGCCGTGGTGGTGGCGATGGCGAGCGCGGCCGTGGCGGCGTCGTCGCTCGTTCGCGCGGCCAGCTGCTGGATGGCCCACTGCCGGTTCCAGAGCGTGGTGTCGCGCCGCAGCTGCTCGGCCAGCCAGGGCGTGGGCTGCTCGAAGGTGAGCCGCTTGAGGATGCGGTTCCCCGCGTCGAACACCACCATCCGCGGCTCGGCCACGTTGTCGATCGCCAGCGTCTGCTCGCGCTGGTCCAGCTGGAAGGTCTTCCGCGCGCCGCCGGCGGCGGTGCCCACCCACACCGTCACCGGCGTGCGGAACACCGCGGGTGTGGTGTAGCGCAGCCCCGTGCTGTCGGCCGTGGCCGTGTCCTGCTGCGTCTGGCGGACGTTCAGCGTGAGCCGGCGCGCGGCCGCGTCGTACTGCTGCGTGACGGTGAACTCGGGGTAGCCGGCCTGGTAGATCCACTGGTCGAAGAACCACCCCATGTCTTCGCCCGTGGCCTGCTGGATCGCCACGCGGAAGTCGTCGGTGGTCGCCGTCCCCAGCGCGTTGTTGCGCAGGTAGCGGTTGACGGATGCCCAGAAGCGGCGCGGGCCCAGGTGGTCCTTCAACATCTTCAGCACCAGCGCGCCGCGCGGGTAGATGTTGTTGCTCCCCATCGCCGCCAGCGGCATCCGGTGCCGCGCGTCGATCGCCATGAACTGGCGGTACTCGTCCACGTAGTACTCGTCCTCCACCAGCCGGCCGCGCTTCTCGGCCCAGTACTGCCCCGGCATGAACTCGGCGAACCCCTCGTTGAGCCAGGTGTGCGCCCAGTCCCGCGTGGTCACGTAGTCGCCGAACCACTGATGCGCCAGCTCGTGCGGGATCAGGATGTACGGGTACCACGGCCGGTCGATGTAGTCGCCCGGGCCGGGGAGCCAGTCCACCAGCGTGGTGGCGCTCACGTTCTCCATCCCGCCGAAGAAGTCGGCCACGGTGGTCTGCGCGTACTTGCTCCACGGGTAGTCCACCCCGGTGAGCCGCGAGTACACCTCCATCATGTCGGGGGTGACGCGGAAGAGCGGGCGCGCCAGCGCGCTGTCCTGCCGATAGACGTAGTAGTCCACCGGCCGCCCGCGCCACGTGTCGTGGACCTTCACCAGGGGAGCGACCACCAGCGAGACCAGGTAGGTGGCGTTGGGCCGCTCCATCCGCCAGTGCTGGGTGCGCGTGCCGCCCACGCGGGTGTCGCTCATCAGCTGGCCGTTGCTCACCGCCGTGTACTCGCCGGGGACGGTGGCGATCAGCTCCCAGGTCGCCTTGTCGTTGGGAAAGTCGTAGGTGGGGAACCACTTGTGGTTCTCCATCGCCTCGCCCTGGCTCCACAGCTGCCGCGGCCGGTGCGGCTGCCCCTCGGGCTCGATGAAGGTGAGCCCCTCGCCGTTCTTCACCCGCCCGTCGTAGGCGATGTTGAAGCGCACCGTGTCGCCCATCGCCGCCGCCCGCGTGGGGAAGACCACGATGGTGTCGCCGTGCTGGGCGTGCCGCAGCGCGGCCCCGGCGGCCGACGTCACCGCCGTGGGGCGGAGGAGGTGGCCCATGTCCATGACCACGCTGTCCAGCCCCGCGCGGCGCGACACGAGCGTGGTGGCCACGCGCCCGCGGAACGAGGTGGAATCCCAGTCGAAGTCGCGCACCTCGATGCGCTGGTGCACCAGGTCGTAGTCGTGCGCGCGGCCGTACACGCCGCTGAACAGGCGCTCGCGGTTGCTGGGCGCCTGCCGTTGCTGCGCCGTGGCGGGCGCCGCCGCGGCGAGCGCGGCGGCGGCGAGCACCGCCACGCGCCGGGATGGATGGCTCACGTGGGTCTCCGTGGGATCGTGTCTGCCGGGTGGGATTTCCGTCTTGAAAGCTGGCGGCGCACCCCGTCCGCGCGCAACTCGCGCCACGCGGCGGGCACCGGGCGCGCACGATCGGCGCCCGCCTGTAGGGGAACGGACTACACGGCTCGGGGCGAGTCGGCTACAAAAGACGGGGGATTTCCGCAGCCCGCACACGGAGGTGCCATTTTATCGTTGTTGCACGGGTACCGCGGATGCGGCGCCCACCCGGATCTCGCACACGAGGGGACCGATGGAAAGCTCGATCACGATCGGGGACGACGGCGGCGTGCTGACCGTGCGGCTGCGGGGTCCCGTCACGCGCGAGGAGGCGCGCGCGGCCGGCGAGCGCCTGTCGGCGCACACCGCCGCCGCGGTACCGCCGGCCGTGGTGATCGACGCATCGGAGCTGGACGTGAGCACGCTGACCTCGGCCGAAATCGAGGCGCTGGCGCAGCACCCGGTCCCCTGCCGCCTGCTGGCGGTGGTGGCGGAAACGGACCTGCGCTTCGGCCTGGCGCGGATGTTCGAGCTGATGCACCAGGAGCACGAGCACTGCTGCCGCACCGCCGTCTTCCGCACCGCCGCCGCCGCGCTCGCCTGGATCGCCAAGGGCGATATCTCGCTCGTCTCCTGACGGCGGCGTCACCCTCCACGTCTCGCCGCTCCCGCGGCTGCCGGTCTCCCCGTCCGCATCTCCCGGCACCATCACCCGTCAACGGATCTTCATCCCCCGGATGAATCGATCACCCGTGTCGCGCCGCCCCGTTCCTGGGCAAGCCGACGCGATCTGGTGCATCCCGTGGCCCGATCCCGATCCGCCGCTATTCCCGTACCGCCGACGCGATCCGCATCCGCCGAAATCCCCAAGATTCCCTCCCGCAAAAACATAGCGTCGTTCACCCCGTGAACCATGCGTAAATCGTGTGTTCGCGGTTTGGTTCTTGCCGCGAAACTCCGGACTACCACTCCAGGCTGATCGGACCGGAATCCCGGAACGTGCGGCGTGCGGCCCCACCGCGCGGCGCGTGCTTTCCGCCCTTCCACGAAAATCTCACCGGCCTGGTAGGGCGCGGGGCTGCCCCGGCCCCAGCGCATCACCCGTCAGGAGAGGACGAACCCATGCGGAGACTCCCCACGCTCCTGGCCGCCGGCGCGGCGTTGCTGCTCGCCGGCTGCTCGGACCAGTCCACCACACCCCGCCAGGCGCCGCGCGACACCGGCGCCGCCACCCGGCTGGACCCCGTGTTCGCCCGCGCGGCGCAGGAGTTCAACGTTCCTGCGGACCTGCTCAAGTCCGTGGGCTACGTGGAGACGCGCTGGCAGATGGTGAGCGGGCGCAAGGAGTTCGACGGGCAGGAGCCGGCGTTCGGGATCATGGCGCTGCGCGGCGCGCGGCTGGACGAGGGCGCGCGGCTGGCCGGCGTCACTCCCGAGCAGGCGCGCACCCTCCCCGAGGCCAACATCCGCGCCGCCGCGGCGCTGCTCTCGCGCTACGCGGGCGAGCTGCGGGTGAGCCGCGCCGACGTGGCCTCGTGGGGCCCGGCGGTCGCCCGCTACAGCGGCATCGCCAACGCCGACGCGCAGGCCAGCTACGTGCACACCGACGTGTACGGCACGCTCAACAGCGGCGCGGTCGCCCGCGCGCCCGACGGCGGCGTGATCGCCAGCATCGCGGCCAAGCCGGGGATCCGCGCGGCGCGGGTGCCGGCGCCGCTGCGCAAGGTGGCGGGGCCGGACTACGCGGCCTCCATCTGGCGCCCGTCGCCCAACTACGGCGCCCGCCCCACCGGCACCATCGGGCAGGTGGGGATGGTGATCATCCACGACTGCGAGGGGAGCTACACCAGCTGCTGGAGCTGGCTCACCGACACGCAGGCCCAGGCCAGCGCGCACTACGTGGTGAACGAGAGCGGGAGCGAGATCAGCCAGCTGGTGCGCGAGAGCGACCGCGCCTGGCACATCGCCGCCACCTACGACTGCACGCTGAACAGCAACGTGGAGTGCTGGCGCAACGGCTACAGCGCCAACCATTTCACCGTGGGGATCGAGCACGGCGGCTTCGCCAGCCAGACCAGCTGGCCGGTGGGGCAGATCGACGCGTCGGCCAAGCTGAGCTGCGACATCAGCCAGGCGTACGCGATCCCGCGCGACCGCTACCACTTCGTGGGCCACGGCCAGCTGCAGCCCTCCACCCGCACCGACCCCGGCCCCAACTGGCCGTGGACCGACTACCTGAACCGCATCAACAGCTACTGCGGGAGCACCGGCGGCACCTCGCTGATCGTGGACAGCAACAACAGCAACAACGACACGAGCAAGGGCTACATCTCGGTCTCGGCCAACTGGACGTCGACCTCGTCGACCGCCGGCTACTACGGGAGCGGCTACTACTTCGCCAACACCGCCGCCGTGTCGGACCCGGCCACCTTCTACTTCTACCTTCCCGCCGCCGCCACCAAGACCATCGACGCCTGGTGGACGTCGGGGACCAACCGCGCGCCGAGCGCGCCGTTCATCGCCTACAACGCGGCGGGAACGCAGCTGGGCACGGTGAACGTCAACCAGCAGGCCAACGGCGGCCAGTGGAACACCCTCGGCTCCTTCGCCTTCACCGCCGGCTGGAACAAGGTGGTGGTGTCGCGCTGGACCACCACCGGCTACGTCGTGATCGCCGACGCCATCCGCGTGCGGTGATGCAGGGGTGACGGTAGATGCGGGCGGCGCCGCGCCGTCCGCATCACCTTTACGTGAGGTTGGATGAGTTGTCGTTCGATGTCGTCCTGAGGCCGGCCACGCTGGCTCGTCTGGCGAGAATGGCGGCAGGCCGAACGATCTATCGCCAGTCCCCGGGACCCGTTTGCCGGAGCGCGGCGACTACGGCCTCGCGGCGCGCCCGATTCCGGGGTCCGAGGGGACGGTTTAGATCCGTCGGCCTGCAACCGGTTGTGTGGCCGAAAGTCGGGGCGTGGTCGGCCTCGGGATGACATCGTTGTGGTGCATTGCGCGCAAGATGCACTGCGGGCGTCGCAGCGATCGTATCCGCTGAAGATGGAGGCGGCGCGCCTCGGCGATTTCGTCACCCGGCGGCTGAAGGCGCGGCAACGAGGACGAAAGGCCTCCCAAACGGCGAGAGGCTTCAACTGCATGCGGGGAGATGGGATGAGAATCGCTCCGGCGGGGTGGGTGACGATGATGGCGGTGGCGGCCGCGGCGTGCGGCGGCGGCACGGACGCGGCGGATGCGCCCGCGGGCGATGCGCCGCGCGCGGCCGCGCCGGCGAGCGCGGACACGCTGACGCTGGCGGAACGGCGCGCGGCGGGCGGACGCATCGTCTTTCTCTCGGAGCGCGGCGGAGCGGCGCAGGTCTACGCCATCGCGCCGTCGGGCGAGGGGGAGCGGCGGCTGTCGCGGGGCGCGGGAGCGGTGTTCCCTGCCGCGGTGTCGCCGGACGGGCGCACGGTGACGGGCGTGGCGGTGCGCGAGGAGGGCGCCGACCATGGCGAGCAGCTGGTGGCGCTGCCGGTCGGCGGCGGCGCGGCGCGGGCGTTCGGGCCGGCGAGCGCGCGGGCACGGTCGCCGTCATGGTCGCCGGATGGGCGCTGGCTGGTGTTCGAGAGCGACCGCCAGAGCTTCCGCGACCTCTACCGCATCAACGCCGATGGCAGCGGATTGAAGCGGCTGACGGAGAACCGCGAGGGGAACTTCGATCCCGCCGTGTCGCCGGACGGAGGGTGGATCGCCTTCGCCAGCAGCCGCGACGGCGACGCCGAGGTGTACGTGATGCGCGCCGATGGATCGGCCCAGCGCCGCCTGACCGCCTTCTACCGCGACGACCTGCGCCCCACCTGGTCGCCCGACGGGCGCACGATCGCCTTCATCAGCAACCGCCAGGGTGCCGACCGCATCTTCCTGGTCAGCCCCGACGGCACCGGCCTGCGCGCCCTCAACGCCGCCGACAGCGCTCGCAAGGAGGCGCAGGAGGCCGACGCCGCCTGGTCGCCCGACGGCTCGCGGCTCGCGTACGCGCTGCACGTGCGCCAGGGCGTGTCGCACGTACACGTCGTGGACGTGAAGACGGGCGCCGCGCGCGAGATCGCCGGCGTGGACGGCGCCTCGCAGCCGGCCTGGTCCCCGGACGGCCGCTACCTCGCCTTCACCGCCGGCACCGCCGCCGAGGCCGACGTCTGGATCGCGCGCGCCGACGGCACCGCGCCCACCCGCATCACCCGCGCGAAGGGCCCGGACTGGCTCCCGCGCTGGGTGCGCTGACGGACGGCGGCGCATCGCGCTCATCGAGTGGACGGCGGAAGCGGCGAAGGGCCGGGAGAGGCCGTTCGCCGCTTCCCTCCATCCACCGCGTGATCCCGCAACGTCATCCAGCGCAAGCAGATGGTGACGCGGACGCACCATCGGTCGTCTATCGCCATCCCCCGCGGTTCATAGGCAGATTGCGTCCGGCCGATCGACGGCCTCGCCGATCCTCTCCTCCGCAACGACATCCCCCCGCCCGCCACCGGAGCCATTCGTGTCCGGAGACATCCCCGAGTTCATCGTCCGCAAGCTGAGATCGGGCGAAGACATCGCCGTTCGCATGCAGAAGCCCGAGTGGTTCACCCGCGGCAACCGCGACATGCTGGACGGCATCATCAAGGAAGCGATCCACTACATCCGCGGCCGCGAGTGCCCCGGCCGCCTGCAGCGGCTGGACGCGCTGGAGAGCGCCGAGACGTCGCTGTCGGCGGTGCGCGGCCCCACCGCGCCGGGCTCTCGCCACCACCTGGAGACGGTGTTCGTCTGCCTGCGCGCGGCGCGCACCGGCCGCGGCTTCCCCTCGGGCGTCAAGATCCGCTAGCCCACCCGTCGCGCTCGACCTCGTCCGTGTGCTCGCCCAGCGCGGGCGCGGGGTGGCGCAGGCCGGCCGGCGTGCGCGAGAAGCGCAGCGGGCTCGGCACCGTCTCCACCGATCCATAGGTCGCGCCCTCCATCGGCCAGGTGCCGCCGCGCTCCGCCAGCACGGGGTCGCGCAACGCCTCGCGCACGCCCTGCACCGGCGCGCAGGGCACGCCGGCCACCTCCAGCACCGCCAGCCATTCGGCCGCCGGGCGCTGGCGGAAGATGGCGGCGAGCGCATCCACGACCTCGGCGCGGCTCTCCACCCGCCCCGGGTTGGTGGCGAAGCGCGGCTCCGCCCCCAGCGCGTGGGCGCCGATCGCCTCGCACAGCCGCCGCCACTGCGCGTCGTTGCCGACGGCCACCACCAGCGGCCGGTCCGCCGCGTCGAAGGTCTGGTAGGGGACGATGGTGACGTGCGCGTTCCCCCAGCGCCGCGCCTCGCGGCCGGTGACGAGGGTGGCCTGCGCCACGTTCACCAGCCCCGCCAGCGCGCTGTCGAACAGGCTCACCTCCACGCGCTGCCCGGCCCCGCTCCCCTCGCGCTCGCGCAGCGCGGCGAGGATGGCGATCGCCGCGTTCTGCCCCGTCAGCACGTCGACCACCGCCACGCCGGCCTTCATCGGCGCGCCCTCGGGCTCGCCGGTCACGGCCATCCACCCGGTGCGCGCCTGCACCGCGAAGTCGTAGCCCGGGCGCCCCGCCTCGGGCCCATCGGTGCCGAAGCCGCTGATGGTGCACCACACCAGCCGCGGGTTGGCGGCGGAGAGATCGTGCCATCCCACCCCGCACCGCTCCAGCGTTCCCGGCGCGAAGTTCTCCACCACCACGTCGGCCTCCGCCGCCAGGCGCCGCACCAGCGCCTGCCCTTCCGCCGTCTTCAGGTCCGCCGCGACCGAGCGCTTGTTGCGGTTCACGCAGAGATAGTACGCCGCCTCGCGCCCCTCCGGCCCCTCGGCCCACGGCGGCCCCCAGGCGCGCGTCTCGTCGCCGCCGCCGGGGCGCTCGACCTTCACCACGTCGGCGCCGAGATCGCCCAGCACCATGGTGCAGAGCGGGCCGGCCAGCACGCGGCTCAGGTCCAGCACGCGAACGCCTGCGAGGGGGCCGTGGGGCACGGGTTCGGCTCGTCGGAACGGTGGTTTCGGGATGATGCGGATCGAACGCGGGAGGATAGAGGTGCATCGCCCGGCCGGCAACACGAAGCGAGCGTCGTCCGCCGGGTGGAGCCCTCTCCCTGGCGTTCAGGCCCCCCGACCACGTCGGGTCCTGAACGCCCGTCCCTCCCCCGAACCGCAGGGGAGGGACGGGCCGGCGTGCCCTGCATCCACCGACGTGGTAAGCAGTTATGGGCGCCGGAGAGTGCGCGCAAGAACATCTCCCCACGCCGAAGCTCTTCCCCTCCCCCAGGTGGTTTTGGGGGAGGGGGTCGGGGGGAGAGGGCCACGATCGCATGGCCCGGGATAGGCAGGAGACTTGCTGACTGCTAGATTGGCCGCCCTTTGGGAAACACACCTGGACCGACGGACCGGACAGACGCATGGCTTCGTTCAACGACCTCGGGCTCCGCGAGCCTCTCCTGATGGCGCTCGAGGAGGAGGGGATCGAGCATCCCACCGCCCTCCAGCAGGCCGCCATCCCCGTGCTGCGGCGCGAGGGGAACCTGGTGGCGCGCGCCTCCAGCGGCAGCGGCAAGACGCTGGCGTACGCGCTGGGCGTGCTGGACCGCATCGAGCCGCGCGCCGGCGCCGCGAGCGACGACGAGGACGAGGGCGGCGGGGACGAGGGCGACGACACGCCCGCCACCGCCGCGGCCGACGAGGCGCCCGGCACCCGCGTGCTGATCCTGGTCGCCACGCCGGAGCTGGCCGAGCACACCGCGCTCTCGCTGGTGCCGCTGGCCTCGGCCGCCGAGCTGGCGCTCACCGCGCTGGGCAGCGGCTGGGGCACGCCGCCGGCGGAGGCCGACGTGGTGGTGGCCACGCCGCAGCAGGTGATGGAGTCGGTGCGCACCTCGGGGATCAAGCTCGAGGCGGTGGAGGCGGTGGTGATCGACGGCGCCAGCGACATCGAGTCGCTGGGCGGCTTCGAGCAGCTGGAGACGCTGTTCGACAACGTGCCGCGCACCGCGCAGCGCGTGGTGGTGACCTCCATCCACACGCCCGCCGTGCAGGACCTGGTGGACCGCCGGGTCAAGCGCGCCATCCGCTACCCCACGCAGGCCGCCTCGCCCGATCCGCACGCCGAGCCCGAGCCGATCACCGGGATGGTGGGCTACGTGCCGGTGAGCGAGCGCGAGAAGATCAAGGTGGTCGCCCGGCTGCTGGGCGGCGAGAGCGGCGACGCGGCCCCGCTGCTGGTGTGCCGCACCGAGGAGCGCGCGGCGCAGGTGGCCGAGGCGCTGGCGCTGCGCGGCTTCGCCATCGGCGATCCGGAAGACGACGACGCCGACGTGATCGTGGTCGGCAACGACGCGGCCGCCGAGGAGGCGTCGGGGACGGTGATCTCGTTCGACGTGCCGGGCGACGAGGCCGCGCTCAAGGCGCGCCACGGCGCGGGCGACCATACCGGCTTCGTGCTGGTGCAGCCGCGCGAGCTGCAGCACCTGCGCGACATCGCCCAGCGCGCCAGCATGGAGGCGCGCGCCGCCGGCATCACCGGCGAGGCGCCCGCCTCCACCGACGAGCTCCGCCGCTTCCGCCAGGAGATCCGCCGCGCGCTGCGCGAGGAGGACCTGGGCGCGCAGATGCTGGTGCTGGAGCCGCTCTTCGAGGATCACACCGCCGCCGAGGTGGCGGCCGCCGTGGCCGCGCTGCTGCGCAAGCGCCCGCGCGTGGCGCGGGAAGACGGCGACGCGTCGTCCGGCGCCGCGTCCACGCGCACGGCGGGAACGCAGCAGCGCGCGGGCGCCCCGCGCGAGAGCACCGCGGGCGGCGCGCCCGCGGCGTTCGCGCGGCTGTTCGTGAGCGTGGGCCAGCGCGACGGCGTGCGCGCGGGCGACCTGGTGGGCACCATCGCCGGCGAGGCCGAGATCCCCGGCGCGCAGGTGGGGAAGATCGACATCCGCGACACCTTCTCCATCGTGGAGGTGCCGGCCGACGTGGCGCAGAAGGTGATCGACACCGTGAACGGCACCACGCTCAAGGGCCGCAGCGTGCGCGTGGATTACGACCGTGGCGGCGACCGCGCCCGTCCGGGCGGCGCAGGCGGCGCGCGTGGACCCGGCGGCCCCCGCGGCTCGTTCGGCTCTCGTGGCCCGGGCGGCCCCGGTGGCCCGCGCGGCGGTTCGGGCGGTCCGCGCGGCGGCTCCGGCGGCCCGCGCGACGGTGGCGGCACGCGCCGCGTAATCCGCCGCCCCCCGCGCGACGAATAGTCCGCGGACGCGGTACGAGGACGAGACGACGCCCCGGCGAAGGTTTCGCCGGGGCGTCGTCGTTCGAGCCGAGGCGAGGTCCGCGTCACCCTCCGTTCTTCGCGCGCTCCGAGGCGAGGCGGGTGGCGAGCTGCTGGCGGGCGGTGGCCGCGTAGCGCTTGCAGGCGGTGCCATCGAGCAGCGCGTCGCGGTTCCCGCGCTCGCGCGCGGCGACGCGGTCCCACAGGCCGGAGGCGGCGGGGTGCGGCGTGACCAGCAGGTCGCACCTCATCCCCTCCAGCGCCGCGAAGCCCCGCTCGAAATCGGCGACGGCGTTGGGGTACGTGGCGCTGCTGGTGAACGAGAAGCCGTCGGCCGAGACGGGTGTCTGGCTGTCGGCGTAGACCAGCTCCAGGCAGCGCTGGCGCTCGCACGAACGCCACGACCAGGTGGTGCCGCCGGGCGTGTGGCCGGGGGTGAAGCGCGCCGTCAGCGCCACGCTCCCGGCGCGCACCGTCTCTCCATCGGCGATCACGCGCACGCCGCGCACCGGCGCGAAGCCGGGGAGCGAGCCGTACTGCGGATCGTCCGTTCCCGACGCGCCACGCTCCAGCACCGCCGCGCTCGCCGGGCTGGCCGCCACCACCGCATGCGACAGCCGCTGCAGCTCGGCGATCCCGCCCGCGTGGTCGAAATGCGCGTGGGAGTTGAGGATCAGCTCGACGTCCTCCATCCGGAAGCCGAGCGCGCGGATGTGGTCGCGGATCAGCGGCGCGGACTCGGGGAGCGCGCCGTCGATCAGCACGTGGCCGCGGGGCGAGGTCACCAGGATGGCGCTCAGCCCGTGCGTCCCCACGAAGTACGTGTTTCCGTAGATGCGGAACGGGCGCTGCGGCGCGTTCCACTCCGCGCAGCTGGAGCAGCCGGGCGTGGGCCGCGCCGCCGGCGTGGCGCCGCCCTGCGCCGCGAGCGGCATTGCGGCCAGCACGCCGAGAAGCGCGATCCGCGCGAGTCCGTGGTGCATCGTGCTCCTGAATTCGTGGTGGTGGGTCGATCTCCGGAATCCAAAGATGCGCTCCCCTCCCTCCCCCGAACAGCCCCGCCACGCGCCATCCATCGGCCACCGCCGCGAAAGCGCCCGGACCCATCCGCCGCGACCGATGGTCGTTTCGACGACGGAGGGTTGCGAGGACGCGATCGGGGCGGAATCTTTCGGACGTGTTCACTCTGACGCCCATCGGCCACGTCCGCTCGCCGCTGACGGATCGCGCCCACGCGCCCAGGCAGGGCGGCGAGGGCGCGCCCGAGGCGGTGCTCGAGATCGCCCCGGCGTACGCCGAGGGAGTGCGCGACCTGCGCGCGGGCGACGACATCCTGGTGCTCACCTGGCTCCATCGCGGCGACCGCGCCGTGCTCGCCGTGCATCCGCGCGACGACCCGGCGGCGCCGCCGCGGGGCGTGTTCAGCACCCGCTCGTCCGACCGGCCGAACCCCGTGGGCATCCACCGCGCCCGCATCGTGGCGGTGGAGGATGGGCCGCGCATCCGCGTCGACGCGATCGAGGCGGTGGACGGCACGCCGGTGATCGACATCAAGCCCGTGCTGGACCGCGTGCTCGAGCGCTGAGCCGCGGTTACTTTCGCACTCTCGTACTTACGCACTTTCGCACTCCTCTCGCACACGTGCCGACTCCCTCACCGACCTCGTCCGCCCACGACACGCACCGCGCCATCGACGCGGTCTGGCGCATCGAGTCCGCGCGGCTGATCGCCGGGCTGGCGCGGATGGTGGGCGACGTGGGGACGGCGGAAGACCTGGCGCAGGACGCGCTGGTGGCGGCGCTGGAGCGGTGGCCGGAGACCGGCGTTCCCTCCAACCCCGGCGCCTGGCTGATGGCCACCGCCAAGCGCCGCGGGCTGGACCAGCTGCGCCGCGGCAAGATGCTCGACCGCAAGCACCAGATGCTGGCGCACGAGCTGGACGCGCGGGCGGAGGAGGGCGAGGCCGCGCTGGACGCCGCGCTCGACGACCACGTGGGCGACGACCTGCTGAGCCTGATCTTCACCTGCTGCCATCCCGTGCTCGCCACCGAGGCGCGCATCGCGCTGACGCTGCGGCTGCTGGGCGGGCTGAAGACGGAGGAGATCGCGCGCGCCTTCCTGGTCCCCACGCCCACCGTGGCCCAGCGGATCACCCGCGCCAAGCGCACGCTGGCCGAGGCAGGGGTTCCCTTCGAGGTGCCGCGGGGGGATGATTTCGACGCGCGGCTGGAGTCGGTGCTGGCCGTGATCTACCTGGTGTTCAACGAGGGATACTCGGCCACGGCGGGGGACGACTGGGTGCGCCCGGCGCTCTGCGAGGACGCGCTGCGGCTGGGGCGGATCCTGGCCGGGCTGATGCCGCGCGAGCCCGAGGTGCACGGCCTGGCGGCGCTGATGGAGATCCAGGCGAGCCGGCTGCGCGCCCGCGTGGGCCCGCGCGGCGAGCCGATCCTGCTGCTGGACCAGGACCGCGCGCGCTGGGACCAGCTCCTGGTCCGCCGCGGGCTGGCGGCGCTGGAGCGGGCGCAGTCGTTGGGCCCGATGGGGCCGTACACGCTGCAGGCCGCCATCGCCGCCTGCCACGCCCGCGCCCGCAAGGCGGCCGACACCGACTGGGGGCGCATCGCCGCGCTGTACGACGCGCTGGCGCGGATGGCGCCCTCGCCGGTGGTGGAGCTGAACCGCGCGGTGGCGCTGTCGATGGCGTTCGGGCCCGAGGCAGGCCTCGCCGTGGCCGATCGCCTCCGCGACGAGCCGTCGCTGCGCGAGTACCACCTTCTCCCCAGCGTGCGTGGCGACCTCCTTGCGAAGCTCGGCCGCGCCGACGAGGCGCGCGCCGAGTTCGAGCGCGCCGCCACGCTCACCCGCAACGAGCGCGAGCGCGAGCTGCTGCTGGAGCGCGCCCGCCGGGCCGTCTGAACCACATCTCCGGGAGATTCGTGCGATGTGCCGCAACATCAAGGTGCTCTACAACTTCGATCCGCCCGCGACGGACGACGAGATCCGCGCGGCCTCGCTCCAGTTCGTGCGCAAGCTCACCGGGTTCAACAAGCCGTCGCAGGCCAACCAGGCCGCGTTCGACCAGGCGGTCGAAGAGGTCACCGCCGCCGCGCGCACCCTCTTCGAGTCCCTCTCCACCACCGCGCAACCCAAGGACCGCGCCGTCGAAGCCGAGCGCGCCCGCGAGCGCAACCGCGTCCGCTTCGGCCCGCGTCCATCGGCGGAGGCGTGATCGTGGCGCTGTCGCGACGGACACCTCGTTTGCTCTCGCACGTGCGCTTGACGCGCACGGGCAGGCGACGCAAGTGACGTCCGTGCCGCGCGGGAACGCCAGCCGCCGCGCACTTGTGTGCGATCGCACGAGTGATGTGCGGTTGGCGCACCAATGCATCGCGGACGGTGCCTCTCGCGCGAACGCCCCGGCTGTCATCCTGAGGAGCCGCCGCGCGTAACCTGTTGTTGCACGGGTGCTTGGCGGGCGCCGCGAGAGAATGGTGCGTGAACGAGAGCCGTGCAGCGGCGCCGCTCAGGATGACAAGCGTGGGGCCGGTGCGAAGTCGGATCGCGGTAGCCCAATCCTCGACCGAGTCGCACATCCAAAGCGAAGGAGCGGAGAACGACGTGGCGTTCTCCGCTCCTTTACGTCCACCTTGCCGCACTTGGCACTTGGCACTTGGCACTTGGCACTTGGCACTCAGCACTCAGCACTCAGCACTCAGCACTCAGCACTCAGCACCCAGCACCCAGCACCGCAGTTATCAATCGTCGATCGACGCGTACGTGCAGGTCCAGAAGTCGTTCCATACCCTGGGGCCGACGGGCGAGGTCCAGGCCACCTGCGTCATCAGCACGGCGACGAGATCCTCGGCGGGATCGCAGTACCAGCTCGTCCCCAGCCCACCATCCCACCCGAAGCGCCCCGGCGAGGCGTACACGTCGTCGCGGCCGGTGACCACGGAGATGCCGAAGCCCCAGCCGCGGTGCGCGGGGAGGATCATCTCGCTCCCCGCCGTGTCGCCGGGGCCCAGCTGGTTGGTGGTCATCGCCATCACCGACGGCCGCGAGAGCACGCGCTCGCCGCCCAGCCGGCCGCCGCCCAGCATCATCCGCCCGAACGCCAGGAAATCGTCCGCCGTGCCCACCAGCCCGCCCGCCGCCGAGGGGAACGCGGGCGGCCGGCTCCACTCGCCCTCCCGCGCGTCGTACAGCGCCACGGCACCCGACGCGTCCGGCGCGTACGCCGTCGCCAGCCGGTGGATCTGCCCGGGGCCGACGCTGAACGCGGTGTCCTTCATCCCCAGCGGCCCGAAGACGCGGTCCCGGAGGAACGCCTCCAGCGGCTGCCCCGCCGCCCGCGCGATCAGCACGCCCAGGATGTCGATCCCCAGGTCGTACATCCACCGCTCGCCGGGTTGATGCACCAGCGGGAGCGAGCCGACGCGCCGCATCCACTCGTCGGGCGGCGGGGTGGTGCCGGGGCGCGGCGGGCCCTGCAGGATGCCGGCTTCGCGGAACGCCTGGTGGATGGGGAGCTCGCCCCAGCGGTCCATCAGGTGCCCGATCCCCAGCTTGCAGGTGAGCAGGTCGCGCACGGTGATATCGCGGCGTGCGGGCTCCGTCTCGTCCACCGGGCCGTCGGGGCGCACGAGCACGCGGCGGTTCGCCAGCTCCGGGAGCCACTCGGTGACCGCGTCGTCCAGCCGGATGCGGCACTCCTCCACCAGCACCATGGCGCCGACGGCCGCCACGGGCTTCGACAGCGAGGCCACGCGGAAGAGCGTGTCGCGCCGCACGGGCTCGCCGCCGCCCGCGGCCAGCGTGCCGAGCGCGTGCACGTGCGTCTCGCCGCGCCGGCTCACCAGCGCCACCAGCCCGGGGATCTCGCCGCGATCGACGTAGCCGCCCAGCACGCACCCCATCCGCTCCAGCCGCGCGGCGGAAAGTCCTCCCCCCATCACTCCATCTCCCGTTCGATGCCGGTCATGCGTGCGCGGCGCAGCAGGCGGGCGCCGCCGCGTGCTGGTAGCGGTCGTGGTGGCGCACCCACGACTGCACGCCCGCCTCCTCCTGCCGCCCCAGCGGCGTCAGGTCCAGGATGCTCCACAGCGTCATCAGCGACTCGCCGCCGCGCGCGTAGGTGGAGTAGGTGTGATAGATCCCGCCCCCGTCGCGCAGGAACACGCTGGCGCCGGGAAGGTCGCCCTCGTAGCCGCCCCAGCTCGCGTCCCGGCGGATGTCGCGGAAGTTGTAGTCCGTGGCGCCGCGGGCCACGTCGATCGTCGCCTGGAAGTCGAAGTTGAAGTCCGTCCGCGCGCTGGAGTAGACCGGGAGCGTCCACCCCATCCGCCGCCAGTACGCCTGGAGCCGGTCCAGCGGCCCGCGCGAGACCACGGCCAGCGTGGTGTTGGCGGCGTTCAGGTGCACGGGATCGCCGATGGTGTCCAGCAGGAGCGAGCAGCCGGGGCACCCCTCGTCCCGGTCCGCGTGCCACATGAAGTGGTACACGATCAGCTGCCGCCGCCCCTCGAACAGCTCCTCCAGCGTCACCGGTCCGTCCGGACCATCGAAGCGGTATGACCTCTCGACGCGCACCATCGGCAGCTGGCGGCGGGCGGCGGCGAGCGCGTCGCTCGCGCGCGTCAGCTCCTTCTCGCGCGCCAGCAGCGCGGTGCGCGCGGCCAGCCACTCGTCGCGCGTGGCGACGCGGGGGATCTCGGGCTTCGGCGGGTTCACGATGGTTCGCTCCTCGTTGGGATGGATGCGGCGCGGCCGGTCAGCCCCGCGCGGGGCCGGGAACGCTCACCGCCACGCGGCGGATCTCCGCCCGCTCGATCACGACGCCGGGCGCCGTCCACGCGGTCGCCGGCGGCACGGCGGCGCGCGCCTGCGCCTCGGTGTCGAACAGGATCAGCGCCCAGCCGCGGCCATCCACCGGCTCCAGCCAGTGCCCGCTCGCGAACCCCGGCGCCGAGGTGACGCGCGGGAGCACGTCGCCCATGAACGCCGCGGCCGCGGCCTGCGCGTGCGCCGGGTCGATCGTGAGGGTGACCAGGGCGGCGTGCATCAGGAGTTCACCCGCTCGCCGCGGTTGCGCGCGATCGCGTGGTCCACGCTCCACTCGCCGGCGCCGGTGAAGACCAGCAGGAGGAAGAACCAGCAGTACATCACCGCGCCGATCCCCATGTTCTGCTGTGGCCAGAACCCCTGCGGGAAGTGGAACTGGAAGTACGCAACCGCCATCTCGCCGGCCAGGATGAACGCCACCGGCCGCGTCAGCAGCCCGAGGGTGATCAGGATCCCGCCCACGATCTCCATCCACCCGCCGATCCACATCTGCGACCACGCGGGGATCGGCGGCATCTGCGGGATCGCCGGCCATCCGAAGACCTTCATCGTCCCGAAGGTGATGAACAGGATGCCGAACACGATGCGGACGATGCTGAGCGCGCGGCTGGGCCACGGCGCGGGCGCGGGGGTGAAGATGGACATCGAATGGTCTCCTCTCGGTCCGTGGTGGGACAGCTCTGATTCGCCTGCGGTTCAGTATGATGCGAGCAGCGAGGCCAGCCGGTCCAGCCCCTCGTTCCACCCCCGCGACTCGCCCCGGTCCATCCCCACGCCGGCGTGGCGCACGGTCAGCTCGGTCCCCCGCGGATGCTCGCGCAGCGTCACGGTGATGCGCATCGACGGGGAGAAGCCCTCCCGCCGGCGTTGCCCCTCCGGGTCGCCGAAGCCCACGTCGATCACCAGCCGCCCGGGCGCGGCCACCTCGCGGTACATCCCCTCCGCCCACACCTCGCCGCCGTCGGCGTGCCGGTGCTGGAAGCGGAACTCGCCGCCCGGCCGCACGTCCATCACGCAGAAGGGGATCGTGGTGCCGTGCGGTCCGAACCAGCGCGTGAAGTGCTCCGGCCGTGTCCACGCCGCCCACACCCGCTCGAGCGGGGCGGGGTAGACGCGGGTGAACACCAGGTCGCGCCCGTGCAGGTCCACGGGGGCGGCGAGCGTACCGGCGGGGCTGAACTCTTCGGACATCGTCAGGTCGGACATCGTTGGTCCTCCAGGGTGCGTATGCAGGTGCGACGAACGAACGCGCGCCGTTTCGACACCGCGAAACGGCGCGCGCACGAATCGGCCATTACATGCGGGCCAGGTGCTCGGCCAGCTTCTCCAGCGTCTGCTTGCCCAGCTCGGTGGCGCCGAAGCTCTCCACCGCCGCGCGTGCCTCGGCCGTGGGGAAGAGCGAGCGCTGCGTCACCCGCGTGCCGCCCTCCTCCTCGGTGAAGGTGATGCTCACGTGGAAGTGGGCCGGCTCCCCGGCCGCGGCGCCATGGTCGAACACGAGCCGGCTGGGCGCGTCGATCTCGCGGTACACCACGTGGTTGGGGAACACGGTGCCATCCGGCGCCACCATGGTGAAGCGCCACGCGCCGCCCACGCGGAAGTCCATCTCGTGCGTGGTGGTGGTGAAGCCGCGCGGGCCGAACCAGCGGTCCACGTGCCCGGCCCGGGTGTACGCCTCGAACACGCGCTCGCGTGGGGCGGGGAAGACGCGGGTGAGAACGAGCTCGCGGCCGGCTGTGTCGGTCGTGCCGGTGGCGGGCCCGGCGGTCTGCGCTGCGGTCATCGTCGGTTTTCCGGTGGATGCGTTACGTGGTGCGCCCGCCGCGGTCGCGGACCCCCGGCGGGCGCGTGGACGTTCAGAGCGTCGTCACCAGCTCGGCGAGCCGGTCGATGCTCTGCCGGGCGCCCCACTCCATCCCCATCCCGAGCGTGTCCGCGCGGCTCTCGGGCACGTCGAAGCGGGTGACGCTGGTGAGCGTGGTCTCGCCATCGCGCTCGTCGAGCGTGATGGTGACCGTGAGCGGCGGGAACTCCAGGTAGTGCTGCGTGTGCACCAGCCGCGCGGGCGGGGTGACTTCGACGTACTCGCCCCAGAAGCGGTGGACGGCTCCCGCGGGCGTGCTCTGCTCCGCCTCCCAGCGGCCGCCGGGGCGCACGTCCATCTCGCGCACGGTGCAGGTGTACTCGCGCGGGCCCCACCACCGCGCGAAGTGCCCGGCCTCGGTGATGGCGCGCCACACCAGCGCGCGCGGGGCGGCGAAGGCGCGGGTCATCACCACCTCGCGGTCGCCCTGGAGGGTGAAGGTGGTGGCGGCGGGGTCAGCGGCGGTCGTGGTCATCGGTGCTCTCCTCTTCCTGGAGTTCGCGAAGGTACTCACCCAGCTTGTCGAAGCTCTCCTCCCAGAACCGCCGGTACTGCTCGATCCACTGGTCGGCCTGGCGCAGCGGCTCGGCCTGCAGCCGGCACGGCCGCCACTGCGCCTCGCGCCCACGCTCGATCAGCCCCGCGCGCTCCAGCACCTTCAGGTGCCGGCTGATGGCGGGCATGCTCATGGCGAACGGCTCGGCCAGCGCGGTGACCGTCGCCTCTCCCCGCGCCAGCCGCGACAGGATCGCCCGCCGCGTGGGATCGGCGAGCGCGGCGAAGGTGGCGCTGAGGCGGTCTTCCGGTGCGATCATCTGCGCTTAACGGTTCGGTTAAATAACGTACATGTTAAATACAAGATTGTGGAGTGGGCGTCAAGGGCCTTGCTGGGGAGCGTGCGGGGTGGCAGCAGGCTTGAGTGATGGGGCCAGGCGGCTGGAAGCCACAGCAACAACCACGGAAGCCTTCCCAGACAGCGGGAGGCTCGTGATGCGAGCCGAGGTGCGCGCGGCCGCCGCTGGACGTGGGGAGAGGCGGACCCGTACCGAGGCGACAGCGACAGACAAAGTGGGCCGCCGGCGTCACGAAGTGGACGAGATTGACGGATGTCGGCTCCGTCTCTAGCTTCGATTCTCATTCCCGATGTACGCGGCGATTCCGAAAACCGAGGCAATGCGATGGCGATCCAATCTCTCGAAGCGCGCACCCTCGCGGAGAAGATCGACGATGCGGCGATTGCCACGGAGGCGCTGGCGCGCGGCTTCTTCGGAAGCGATGCGTACCTGCGCAGGGACATCGACGTGGACCGGGAAACCGGGAGGGAAGAGGCGCTGTTCGAGGTGCACTACTGCTTCGGTGATCCCGAGAACGGGTTCGCCCGCCTGGTGGAGCTTCACCAGGCCTTCACGCGTGCGTTCGCCCGGGCGATGACGCCCGACGTCCTGTCCAACGTGGTGCTGACGGCCGTCCCTGTCGATGCCGATCAAGGCTGAGGCGCTCTATGATGCGGCGACCGCCCTCAACCGGCAGCGCCCGCCGCTGGTGATGGACGAGGTGTGCGCTCGCACCATGGCGAACCGGATGTACTACGCGGCCTATCTCGCCGTGCGGGAAGCCGTGCGCGGGCAGCTGCGAGACCGGACGTTCGATGTGACGCACGGCGCCCTGGTCACCGCGCTGACCGGGTCGGGCGACCCCGACGTGCGGCAGATGGGGATCGCGATGAAGGGCCTCCGTGCGCTCGGCGGCGGACCACGAGCTGGAGGAGACCGTCACGACCTTTGTCGCGGCGATGTAGCTGGCCGATGCGCGCTACGTGCTCGACAACGTGACCCGGCTCGCCCGGCGGTTCTCCGCGATCCGGCGGTGGTGACGGCGGGCGCCCGGCGTCATGTGAATAGCCGGATCTCGGTGACCCGCGAGAACCGGGTCGGGGGGATTTCGCGTCCGGGAGCGATCGGTCGCGCTCTACCCCTCCATCTCCTGGCTGGCCCAGAGCGAGCGGAAGCGCCCGCCGGGCTTTTCGACCAGGGTGGACCAGTCGCCGGTCTCCACCAGGCGGCCGTTCTCCATCACGTGGATGGTGTCGGCGTCGCGAACGCTGCTCAGGCGGTGGGTGATCAGGAGGATGGTGACGCGGCCTTGCAGCGCCTGGATGGCGTCGCGGATGCGGCGCTCGTTCTCGGTGTCGAGGGCGCTGGTGGCCTCGTCCAGGATCAGCAGCGCGGGGCGGCGCAGCAGCGCGCGCGCCAGCGCCAGCCGCTGCCGCTCGCCGCCGGAAAGGCGGATCCCCCGGTCGCCGACCACGGCGCCCAGCCCCTCCGGCAGCGCCCGCACGAAGCCCTCGGCGGCGGCGGCGGCGAGCGCATCCCACAACTCGTCGTCGGTGGCGTCCGGCCGCGCCCAGCGCAGGTTCTCGCGCACGCTCTGGTGGAAGAGCACGGTGTCCTGCGCCACGTAGCCGATCCCCTGGCGCCACCCGCGCATCCACCCCTCGCCCAGGTCGCGCCCGTCCACCACGATCCGCCCCTCGTCGGGCCGCACCAGCCCCATCACCAGGTCGGCCACGGTGGTCTTGCCGGAGCCGGAGGGGCCCACGATCGCCGTCGTCCGGCAGGCGGGGATCGCCAGGTCGACCCCCGCCACGGCGTCGCGCCCCGCCTCGGGGTAGCCGAAGCGCACGCCCTCGAAGCGGATCCCCTCGGCCAGCGCGTGCGGCGCGGCGGCGGGGGAAAGCCGTTCGCGCTCCGCGTCGAGCACGGCGATGCGGCGGGTGAGGCTTTCCCAGGCCGGCAGGTCGTGCAGCAGCGTCTGATACATCTGCTGCAGGTTCTGCAGCCGGGGGACCAGGCGAAAGAAGATGAAGGCCAGCAGGAGCGCCGCCGTGCCGGGGAGCTTCATCACCGCCACCGCCACCCAGGTGACCAGCGCCAGCAGCAGCACCGACCCCAGGGTGAAGAGCGCGCGGCTGTCGCTGTACACCCGCGCCGCGCCGCCGAACGCCGCCGCCGCCTCTTCGGCCGCGGCGGAGAAGAGGGCGGCGTTGCGCTCCTCGGCGCCGTAGCTCTTCACCACCTTCATGCTCTGCAGGTGCTCGCCCGCGGCGGCGGTCATCTCCTTGTGGGCGCGGGTCAGCCCCTCGCCGTGGCGGCGCACGGAGCGGTTGTAGCCGCGCAGCGCCAGCATCAGCGCCGCCCCGCACGCGGCCGCCACCAGCGACGCGCCGGTGGACACGTGCAGCGCCAGCGCGAAGTACGCGGCGCTCACCATCGACAGGGTGATGACGGTGATCAGGTAGCTGGCCGCCCGCCCGGCGCGGTCGCACTCGGTGGTGAGCGCCTGCAGCAGGTCGCTGCTGCGGATGCGGGTGAAGTGCAGCCAGCGCGCCGCCGCGATCGCCTGGTACAGCCGCCGGCGAAAGGCGAGCCCCACCTCGCGCTCCAGCCGCAGCCCGGCCAGGTTCTGCGCCCGCTGCACCAGCGCCTGCGCCACCGTCGCCGCCACGAAGAAGCCCAGCACCGGCCCCAGCGTGGGTGTCAGACCGACGATGCGGAGCAGCCCCGCCACCACTCCCGCCAGCCGCCCCGCGCCCCCCGCCGCCGCCGGCAGCCCGATCGCGGAAAGGAGCGGCACCAGCGCCAGCACCCCCGCCGCCTCGCTGAGCGGCGCCAGGAGCGAGAGGCCGACCGCACGCAGCACGCGCGGCCGGTCCAACGCCCACAACTGCGCCGCGAACGCGCGCACCGTCAGCCGCTCGCCCTGCGCCGGGTCGGTCATCCGCCGCCTCCCGCGCGGCCGTGGCGCGCCAGCAGCCGCAATGGGCGCACGACGCGGTAGAGCGGGAAGAGCGCGTCCGGCAGATCCACCGCCTTCCAGTCCTCCGGCGTGGGCCCGAAGAGCCAGCGCGCCACGTACTTCGCCCGCTCCGCCGCGCCGTCGCGCAGCCGCAGGTTGAAGCGCAGGTTGCCGCGCGTGTCGTCGCCCTCCTCCACCGGCTCCGCCCCGAACATCCGGGCCACCACGTCCGCCGCGAGCGACGCGATCTCCGCGTCCGCCGCGATCTCGCGCTTCACCTCGTCCGCCACCGGCGCGCCGAGCAGCGCGTCGGCCAGGTGGAGGCCGAGGAGGACGGTACGCCGCGCGCGGAGGGCGGAGGCGTGCTCGAGGACGCGGACGGCGTCGCCGCGGCCGGCGCGGAGGAGCGCGGCGACCGCGGCCAGCCATTCCAGCCGCCGCCAGCGGTGCTTGGCGCCATGGACAAAAAGGACGAGCAGGAGATCATCATCCCCCAGCGTGCGCACGCCCGCCCCGCCGATGGCGACGGTGCGCGCGCGGCGCAGGAGCGCGTCGGTGTCGACGTCCACGCCGAAGCGGAGGGTGGAGACGCGCGCGTGCAGTTCCACCAGCGTGCGGGTGGACCGGTGGAGCAGCGGGTAGTCGCCGTCCACGCGCCGGAACCAGCGCTCCCGCGCGCCCGCCAGGCCGAGCGTGTCGTGGTACCCCGCGCGGGCGAGGGCGGCGAGGGCGCGCGGCACGTCGGCGGGGCGGACGAGGAGATCGAGGTCCGCGAAGGAGCGGAGCGACAGCTCTCCGTACGCCTGGATGGCGAGCGGTGGGCCCTTGTAGGCGAGCGCGGCGGCTCCGGCCGAGTCCAGCGCGTCCATCACCCGGCGCAGCTCGCCGGCCAGCGCGAGGGAGCGGCGCGCCTCGGCCGCGGCGCGGGCGCGGAGCCCGGCGGCCACCTCCGCCGGGAGGGAGGCGGCGCGGAGGTGGCGGTGCAGGAGCGGGATCATCCGGTGGCGCTCGGCCAGCGCCATCAGCCGCGCCGGGTCGATGCCGGGCGCGGCGAAATCTCCCGCATCGCCCGCCATCCGCGCGGCGCGCAGGAGGAGCGCGGCCTCGGGAGAGGGGACGAAGCCGGAGATCCCGCTGGTGCCGACGCCCGCACCGGTGGTTCGATCCACCGGAACGGGCGTGCCGGTGGGGGAGGCGGCGGATGGATCGCGCAAGGCGGCGGCGGTCACTCGGCGTAGGTCTCGGAGAGGCGCGCGACGTGGGTGAGCGCCTTCTCCCAGCTGCCGAAGCGGGCGGGATGGCGCTCGTGCAGCTCGCGGGCAATCTCGCCCAGCGTGGCGCTCCCGTCCATCCGCCCCAGCACGTACGCGTCGATCCGCCCGTCTTCCCCGAGCCTGGCGCGGTGGTTGTGCGCGCGCCGGCGCAGCCGCTCGAGGGTGGGCGGGTTGGCCAGGAAGGTGGATTGATGGAAGCGGAGCGGCGGCTCGCCCGCGCGTTCGATGTCGCTCCACCACGTCCACAGGTAGTCGCCGGCCACCAGCCGCGCGCTCAGCTTCACCCGCACGCGGTCGCCCCCGGCCAGCCGCACCGGCTCGGGCCAGGGGAAGAACGCCGTCTGGTAGATGGTGCTGGTCCCCGGCCCCGAGCCGAAGCCGATCCCGCCGCCCAGGTCGGCCTCGAACCAGACGCCGAGCCCGTGCGCGGTGCCGGCGCGCCCGGTCCGCCATTCCACCGTACCCTCCACGTCCGCCCCCGTGGCGGTGCGGTAGTCCAGCGTGGCCCACGCGGCGGCGGGCGCCAGCAGCTGCGTGGCCTTCAGCCGCCCGCGCGACCACTCGTTCAGCGACGCACGGCGCGCCGCGGTCAGGTCGACGCCGTGCAGGGTGCCCGGCCCGGCGAGGTCGTCCCACGCCTCGGGCCACTCCACCGGCGCGGCCAGGATCGTGTCGCCGTGCGGGATCAGCACGCCGCCGGGCGCCAGGTGCCGCTCGCGCGCGTCGGCCAGCGAGGTCACCAGCGCCTGGAAGGTGGGGAGCACGCCGCGGAGGTCGGCCACCACCACGTCGGCTTTCTCGGGGAGCTCGATGGCGGTGCTGAGCCCCTGGATGAACTCGACCCGGTCCTGCAATCCATTGTCGCGCGCCACCTGCCGCGCCACGCGGATGGCGTCGGCCGGGTCCACCGCGTATACGCGCCGGGCGCCGAGCCGCGCGGCCACCAGCGCGAACAAACCCGTGCCGGTGCCGATGTCCAGCACCACGCTCCCCGGCTTCACCGCGCGCTCCAGCGCGGCCACGTACGCATCCGTCCGGGCGCGGTCGGCCAGCATCCGCCCGTATCCCACCACGCTGTAGGTATCGGTCATCCCGCGCCTCCCGCGCGCCGCGCCACGTCCGCCTCCACCCGCTCGCACAGCTCCGGGAGCCGCGCCGCGCGCACGTGCGGCACCAAGCGCGCCAGCGGCACCGCGCGCGCCATCGCACCGTACAGCGCCAGGTCGCGCCCCTGCGCCGCGCGATCGGGGAGCCACCCCATGTAGGTGTTGGCCACCAGCGTCAGCACCGCCTGCGGCCCCTCCACCGGCTCCAGCCGCGGCGCGTCCTCGTCTTCGCGCCCGGCGAGCACGTACACCGCGTCCACCGGCAGCGGATGGGGCTGATACAGGGCGCCGCCGAGCTCCAGGTAGCGCTTCTCCCAGTTGGGGGTGAGCGCGGGGAGCTCGGCGTCGTCGCCATAGAGGGCGCGCGCCGCGTCGGGCCAGAGCTTGAGCTGGGGATAGGCGGGGCGCACGTAGACGCCGTCCGCGCGCGCGTCCAGGGCGGAGACGTCGTCGGCCAGCACGCGGTGGCCGCGTGCCGCCAGCGCGGCGGCGGTGGTGGACTTCCCGGCGGCGGCCGGGCCGCACACCAGCACCGCGCGCCCGCCGATCTCGATGGCGCTGGCGTGCAGGGAGGTGACGCCGCGCAGCCGCAGCAGCAGCCCGCAGACGGGGCCGAGGAGATACGTGGCCGCGTCGTCCAGCGTGAGCGGCGCGGGCCAGGTGCAGCCCACGCGCGTCGCCGCCTCGTCCATCGTCACCACCGTGCCGTCCGCGTAGCGCAGCCGCAGCCAGCCGCCGCCACGCTCCACCACCAGGGCGGGCGCCGCGGCGCGCCCCTCACGCTCGGAAACGTACCACGGGGAGAAGGACGAGGAAACGCCGGGAGGATGCGCGCCGATCCACAGGCGCACGTCGGGCGGGCCGGCGTGCCGCGCCGGGCGTAGTGCCGGAAGCGGCTCGCCGGCCTCGATGGACAGGCCGAAGAGTGTGTAGCGCACGTGGGAGCGAACGATGCCGGCCATGCCGCCGGGGGGCGACGGAGAAAGGGCGCCGGGCGGCCCCGGCGGTCAGGTCATGCTGAACGAGCCGTTCCCCTTGTCGTTCATGTTGTCGCTGGCGTTGGACTGGGTGACCACCTTCATCTCGCCATAGATCTTCAGCTCGGGGCGGCGGTACTCGGCCTTCGGGGCGGGCTCGCTCATGATCGCGTCTCCATGGAATGATGGGGAGCGACCGGCGGCCGACCGGGTCTTCAGGTCATGCTGAAGGACCCATTGCCCTTGTCGTTCATGTTCGCGGAGGCGTTGGACTGCGTCACCACCGCGATCTCGCCGTACACCTTGAGCTGCGGGCGGCGATACTCGAACCGGGGGGCATCATTGTCGGTCATCGGTCTGCCTTCCATGGTGAGACGATCCATCGGTCATTCCGTCACATTTCCCGCTGCGCGCCGCAGCCAGAGCGAGAGCCCCAGCGGGCGCAGGTGGATCCACAGCGGCTCGGGGACACCCTCCGCCCGGCCGCCCACGATCCGGGCGACCCGCGCCGCGTCGATCCACGGCGCCACCTCGGGGCCCAGCGTTCGTCCGCCCAGCCACGCGGCGCCGTGGGCGCGCAGGCGCGCGGAGAACGGATCGCCGCGCAGGGGCGTCTTGGGGCGGCGCAGCAGCGGCCCGGGAATGCGGCCGCGCATCCCGATGCGCAGCAAGCCCTTGTCATTATACCACTGTGCCGGGGGTACCCTCAAGACGAAGCGGATCAGCCGCACGTCGAAGAAGGGGTGGCGCACCTCCAGCGGCAGCCCCGTCGCGGCCGGATCGTAGTAGCCGAACACCGACGCCCAGAAGGGCGACGACAGCTGCTCCCACGTCCCCGGCCGCAGCGGGTGGCGCTCCACCGGCGCCGCGTTCGCGGCGGCGATCCGCGCGGGGAGATCGACGCGGCGCGCGAAGTCTTCGTCGATCCACGCGGGCGCAGCCGCGAGCGGCGTGGCCCGCGCGCCGCGCGAGCGCAGCCAGCTGCGCACGCCGGGGCGGGGGAGTCGGCGGTGGAAGGCGGCGTACTCCGCGGCCTCCCAGGCGGCGCGCAGCAGCCGCCCGCGCGCGGCCAGGTGCGTGAGCCGCGACGGCGTCTCGCGCATCAGCGGGTCGCCGCCCAGGCCGGTGAGGAGCACCGGCGCGTGGCTCGCCGCCTGCCGCATCTGGTCCGCCTCGATCGCCAGGAGCGGCGACTCCACCGGCTCGGGGCGGGCGAGGAGCGGATCGCCCTCGAAGCGGTCGAAGGGCTGGTACTCGTCCACCGCCAGCCAGGTGACCGGCACCCCCGCCGCACTGGCGGCGATCCGCGCGAACCGCGGCTCGTCGTCGGCGATCAGCCGCTGGTAGAAGGCGGTGAAGCCGGCCAGCTCCGTCGCCCGCTCGCCGCGGCGGATCGCCTCGCGGGCCAGCAGCGCCACGGCGGGAGAGTCGCGCCCGCCGCTCAGGAAGATCGAGGCGCGCCCCCGCGGCATCCGGTCGCGCACCGCGTCGCCCAGCAGCGCGACGAACTCCTCGGCGAGGCCGGCGGGCTCGCGGCGGTGGAAGGGCTCCTCCTCGGGCATCCGCCACCAGCGCCGGATCTCCGTCGTTCCATCCACCGACACCGTGAGCGTGTGCCCGGCCGGGAGCCGGCGGACGCCGCGGCGGATGGTGCGCGAGGGATCGTGCAGGTACGAGTGGACCAGCCAGTCGGCGATCGATTCGTCGTCGAGCGAGGCGTCCACGCCGCGGTCCATCGCCACGCACTCCAGTGCGCTGGCGAAGACGAAGCGCCCGGCCGGCGCGGCGTGGAAGAAGGGCTTGAGCCCCAGCGCGTCGCGCGCGCAGAAGAGGCGCCGCTCGCCCGCGTCCCAGATGGCGAAGGCGAAGTCGCCGAGGAGATGATGGACGCATCCCTCGCCCCACGCGGCGTGGGCGCGGAGGATCAGCTCCGCCGCCGGCGCGCCGGCCGGCGCGGGGTGACCGGCGGCGCGGAGGGCGGCGTCCACCCCGGCGCGGCCGTCGATCCGCGCGTCGGCCACGATCCAGCGTACGCCATCGAGCGAGAAGGGGCCGGCGGGGGGATCGGCCTCGTCGCCGGTGCGCAGGAGCGCGTGGGCCAGCGCGCAGGGGCCTGCCGCGTGCACGCCCGTGCCATGCGGCGCGCGCCGGGCCAGCGCCGCGGCCATGCGCGCGGCGAGCGCGGCGTCCGCCGGCGCGCCGTGGAGCGAGAGGACGCCCGCGATCCCGCTCACGGGGGTGCGGACGGGGAGGGGCGGGGGTGCCTCAGGGCGGGGTGATCTCCACCAGGCGGCGCCGGGCGAGCTCGCCCAGCAGGTCCGCCAGGTCACGCCAGGCCGTGTCGGCGTCCACCTCGAACTCGGCGGTGATGGCGTCGCGCAGCTCGCCGGCGGGGCGCGGCGCGGCGAGCAGCTCCCAGACGCGCGCGCCCACCCCGTCCAGCCCGTAGTAGATGCCGTCGGCCAGGTTCAGGATCACCGCCTCGCCATCCACCTCGGCCGAGACCTGGTCGCGCGCGGCGGCCACCACGGTCCCTGGCTCGAGGATGAAGCCCGCGTCGCTCACCGCGCGCGCGGACGCAGGGCGCCGTGCACCACCCGCTGCAGCGCATCGTGGATCGCCACCAGTTCGGGCGCGGGGGGCGAGAAGGCGCTGTTGGGGGCGATGCGCAGGTACTCGTTGAAGGCGCGGATCGCCTCCTGCCACTGCGGCGCCTCGTCGTACCCCTCGCGCTTCTCCACGCAGCCGCAGCGGGTGCGCATCAGCCCCTCGAGCGAGCGGGCGAGCGCGGTGGAGGCCTGCCCGAACGGCGAGGCGGGGTCCGCCCCGTGCGCCAGCGCCGTGGCCATCCCCGCCACGTCGCCCGTGCCGGGGATGGCCACGAGCAGCGCCACCACCCGCGCCTGCGACGGGGTGCGCGACGCCCTCTCCACGCTGTCGCGGTACGCCGACTCGGCGGTGCGCAGCGCGCAGCCGAGCCGGCCGTCGCGGAAGAACACGTCCCGGCCGACGCGGGAGAAGAGCTCGTTCTCGGTCCGCAACCCGGGCCCCAGGAAGCTGCCGCCCCCCGCGCCGCCGAAGCCCGACGGCGGCGGGTCGCTCTGGTTGCCCAGCTGGGCGCGGGCGGGAACGGCGGCCAGGAGCAGCGCCGCGGGAAGGGCCAGCCGGATCAGCTGTGTGCGCATGGTGTGCATCATCATCAGTAGGAGCGGCGGGGCAGCCAGCGGAAGCCGATGCCGGCCGAGAGCACGAAGCGCGCGCCATCACCCGCGTTGCCGGTGATGTCGGCGAAGCCGGCGTTGACCAGCAGCGGCAGCCGGCGAACCGGCGCCACCGAGACCCCGGCGTACAGGTCCTGCCCGTTCCAGTCGGCGATCGCCGAGAGCGGCTCCACCACCTGCAGCGCCGCCGAGCCGAAGACGTTCACCTTCTTCTCGTCGTTCACGATGTCGCTCTCGCTGCGGAAGCGCCCGGCGCCCACGCCGGCCGAGAGCGACATCGCGCTGAAGGCCGCGCCCCTGTCGTCGTTCAGGCGGACGACGTGGGTGGCCACGGCGTACGGGCTGTTCCCCGCGTCGCTCCTGCCCCAGTCGATCGCGTTCTCCCACCCCACCGCCACCCCCCACACGTCGCTGAAGGCGTGGTGCAGCTTGAAGCTGACGCCACCCGTCTCCAGCGGGCCGCCGCCGCGGATGGTGCTGTAGCTGGTGAGCGTGGTCTCCAGCGCCACCACGCGGCGGTCGCCCAGCCCGATGCCGATCGCCGCCGCGCCGTCGTCCAGCTCGGTGAAGCGGGTGCGCGCCTGGTACGAGAAGCCGGCGAACCCCTCGCCCATCTGCACCCCGAACGCCGTGGGCGAGCTGAGGCTGGCCGCCGGCACCGCCACCACCAGGTCGGCGGGGCGGCGCAGCGACAGCTGGCGCCGCCACTGGCGGGCGCTCCACTCGCGGAGCGGCGCCTCGGGGACCGTGGCCAGCAGCGGCGGGCGGTTGTCGGGCGGGCACTGGCCGGTGTCACGCGTGGCGGCGGGCGGCGGCGCTACTACCTCCGTCGGTGAAACCCCCGTGGGCGGCGCCTGGGGCGTGGCGACGGCGACCTCGTCCACGTGCGTCACGGCGCGCTCCGAGGTGCGGCACTCTTCCCGGGGAGGGGCGGAGCGGTCGGCCACGGGGGTGGTCAGCAGCTGCCGCGAGGGGTTCTCGAAGCGCGCCGCCACCACGCGGCAGTTCTCCACCACCACGTAGTCGGCGGTGCAGCCGGCGCAGCCGTTGGGGTACTCCATGTACGTCAGCGCGCCGTCGCGCCGCACCCGCAGCGGCTCGCCCAGCACCTGGCGCACCTGCGCCGGCGTCATCCCGGGCGCCACGGCGGTGGTGCGCTTGCGCGGCATGTCGTGCCGCTGCGCGAGCGCCGGCGGCGGACACAGGAGCACGGCGGCCAGCAGGATTGCGTGGAAACGTGGCATCGGGAGTCCGGGCCTGCCTGGAAGGGGAGGCGGAGAAAAGAGGAACCGGATTGTGGGAGCAGGAAGGGCGAAATCAGCGAAATGCTTACCCGCCTGGAATATGGGCGTGGTCCGGACCCGGCACAAGCCTGCGTCTCTTTCCGCATCTTTGCGGCGCGCTTACCTTGCGCGGCACAGGTTCCGGGCCTCACGCCTGCTTGCTCCCGCTCCGTTCATCTCCGCGACATGATGCGCCGACCGCTCCTTCTCGTCCTGGCGATGGCCCTTTGCGCCGCGCCCGCCGCCCGTGCCCACGCGCAGCAGCAGAGCGTGGCGAGCGCCACCGCCGCCGCCGACAGCGCGGTGCTGGCGCCGGGCGACGTGATCCGCATCGCCGTCTTCCGCCAGCCCGAGTTCAGCGGCGACTTCCCGATCGGCCCCGAGGGGACGATCCAGCACCCGCTCCTGGCCGACATCAACGTGGTCAACGTGCCCCGACCCGTGGTCCGCGAGCGGCTGCGGGCGGCGCTGTCGCGCTACGAGCGCGACCCCAGCTTCGTCTTCGGCTACCTGTACCGCATCGCGGTGGGCGGCGAGGTGCGGCTCCCCGGCCTGTACTCGCTCCCGCCCGAGACCACGCTGGGCCAGGCCGTGGCGGCCGGCGGCAGCGTCACCGAGTTCGGGCGGATGGACCGCGTGATCGTGCTGCGCAACGGCCAGGAGCTCGTGGTGAACCTGCAGCGGGCCGACGCGGCGACCGCGGGGATGCGCATCCACTCCGGCGACCAGATCCGCGTCACCCGCCGCCGCAACGTGCTGCGCGACGTGGTGGGCCCGCTCGGCGCGGTCGTCGGCGCCATCGCCGCCCTGGCCGCCGCCGTGCAGATCGGCAGCAAGGACTGACCCGCGGGCCAGGTTGGTGGATGACGAGCGGGACCGGGCGCGAGCACGCCCGGTCCCGCTCCGCGTGCGCGGTCCTCCCCCCGGCCTGGGCCGATGGATCGAGCACCCTCGACCGAGTGACGAGAACACCTCGGCGCGCCCCACCACCCGTATCCCCGCTCCCCCGCCGTCCCGCGTACCACGAGCCCCCGTGACGCGCCCCGGACTCGCCCGGCATCATCGCCAGTCGTCCGCGCAGGCGGACTTCGCGTGGTCGTTGCCGCGATTTCGATCGCCCATCTCCGCCTCCCTCCCATCTCTGCCCATCTCCGCCTCCCTCCCATCTCTGCCCATCTCCGCCTTCCTTCCGCATCGCCCCGCATCGCCCGAAGACGCTCCCGCATCCTCCTCGCCCCACCCGCTGTCAAATTCCTCTACACCGCGTCCACACCAACAGGGGGTGCCAGAATCCTAGCATTCGCGGGCCTGTTCACCCCCTCCACGCGTTCCCGTGTCCGATCTTCCGGCACTCCGCGCCTCCCGACCGGCATCTTCCGAATCAGCATAAATCGATTTGAATCAATGAGTTAGATGGTTCGTGGCCCACGGTACGGCACTGGCTAAAGACCGGGTCCGTCCGCGCCAACCCCCGGCGCGGCGCAACCCGGAGACCGGACCATGCGCGCCACGATTCGCCCCCTCATCGACCTCGCCGCCCTGATCACCCTGTCGCTCGCGCTCACCGCGTGCGGCGGCTCCGGCTCCGGCGGCGGCACCGGCCCCACCACGCCGCAGGGCCCGCAGGCCACCGCCAGCTGCTCGGTGCAGTCCACGGTCGACATTCAGCCCGGGCAGACCGCCGCGCTCACCGCCGAGCAGGCCGCCTGCTTCAAGCTCGCGCCGCACGCCGGTGCCCGCTACGCGCTGGCCGGCTTCGACGCCCGCGCCATCGAGGGCGCCCGCGGCGGCCCCGAGCCGGTGCTGGCCAGCGACCCCGTGTACGTGGTCGGCGACGGCTCGGCCGCCACGCCCACGGTCGTCTCCGGCAACCGCGCCCCCGCGCCCGCCGGCCCCGGCGACATGCACGTGCGCGCCGAGATCACCAGCGATCCGTACAGCCCCTTCAGCCGCGCCACGCCGTGGAAGACGGGCGAGCGCTTCACCCTCAAGCGCTTCGACACCTCGCCCGCCACCGCGAAGGTGGTGAAGGTGATCGGCCGCTACGTCTTCGCCCTGGTCGAGGCCGACGAGGAGAGCCACACCGGCAAGCTGATGGACGACACCGAGACCGCGCTGGAGTACCTGCAGCGCGAAGGCTTCGCCGTGATGGACCGCGTGTGGGGCGGCGCCGAGCCCGCCACCAGCCAGGGCTCGGGGCAGATGCTGATCGTGTTCGGCGCGTGGAACATCGCCGACGGCGCGGGCGCCACCACCACCTACGGCGCGCCCGACGGCAGCGGCATCGGCAGCTTCGTGTGGCTGAACCTGAACGCCCGCCCCGGCGTGGGCACCGGCTTCAACATGATCGACGTCCCCTCGTACCGGCTGAAGGTGCTGGCGCACGAGCTGACGCACGCCTGGCAGGCACGCTACGCCTACGACTCGCAGCCCGCCGGGCCGCGCAGCGTGGCGTTCGGCCCCGCCTGGGCCACCGAGGGCACGGCCGACCTGGTGGCGATGGACATCGTGCGGCGCTCGCTGGGCGTGTCGCTCACCAGCAACTGGAACTGGCAGGACCGGCTGCGCGCCCCCAACCCGGGGATCACCTTCGCCATGCAGCCCACCGACACCCGCGGCCGCGTGAGCCGCGGCTACGCCGACGCCGCCTCCTTCCTGCAGGACGTGGAGGTGCGCATGGCCCGCCGCGGCGTCGCGGCCGACGAGGCGCTGGCGCAGGTGGCTCGCGGCGCCATGGAAGGATGGTACGGCACCGACGCGGCCGGCGTGCGCCGCCAGGGGCTCTCCAACCGCGTCCGCGCCGTTCTCGGCGCCGGCTGGGAGCCGGCCGATGCCGTGCTCCTCTGGACGCTCACCCAGGCGGCCGACGACCAGACCGATTTCGCCGAGCTCAACAACCCCGTGTACGACCACGCCGCCGACCCCGGCAGCGACTGGGCCTGGAAGGCCGCGCTCGACGAGGTGCAGCCCGGGCAGGCGTTCGCCTACCAGGTGCAGCGCACCGCCGGCAGCAGCTTCTTCGTCCGCGTGAAGGACGGCGGCAGCGGCGGCACCGTCTCGCTCAGCGCCAGCGTCGGCGGCACGCGCTGGATGATCGCCCGGCTCAAGTAGGCCGCTGTCGCGATTTCGTACGCCGTCCGCGAAGGCGACAAGTTTCCGGACAGGCGAGCAATGGCGCGGAAAATCCGGGCGGGCGGGTGGCGGGGGATGGAGAAGATGTCGAAAGGCTGGACGAGGCGGAGCGGGGGGCGGAGCAGGGTTGGATCGCTGTAAGTGGATGCAGGGCAGTGATTTGGGGTGAGTGGCCCCGCGTGGCGCGAAGCTCGCTTTTCAACGCGGTGGCAGACGGACGAACGCAACCGAACCGACCACGGAGACCCGACCATGAAGATCGCGAAGATGACCATCGTCCTGGGCACCCTGGCGCTCGCCGGGCTGGTGGGCGGCTCGGACCGCACCGTGCTGCACAGCGCCGCCTGCAGCATCGATGGCGTGGCCAACGCGCTCAGCGGCACCCCCGGCAGCAGCGCGGTCTGCCGCTGAACCTTCGGCCGGCGCTCACATTAGCGCCACGTGAGCGGCGTCTTAGCCGCCGATGAAGACGGCCGAATCGGCGAAACGAACGAGTCGTGTCCGTCGTATCAGATCACGGGAAGACCAACACGGGGGAGATTGCGGCTCCCCCGAGACCAAAGGGATGGGGCATGCTGGGGAGCATGCCCCGCCTTTGTTTTTGTACCCACCTCACCTCTGCTCTACCCTCCGGCTTGTCATCCTGAGGCCGGCCACGCAGCCTTTCCGGGTGCGCCGGTGGTTGCAGGCCGAAGGATCTGCCGCCAGTCGCCTCGCTACCCCTCTCCGAAGCGCCTCACCGCATCTCACCGCGCGCGTACGGCCTCGCGCCTGTTTGCGATGCTTTCCGTAGTCGTTGCCGCGGCTTCCAGCCACCCGGTTCAGCGGAGCCCGAGCCTCCGATCCAGTTCGTCGACTCGCATCGCCAACTGCGTCATCGGGGAACTGCGATCGCCGATAGATTCGGTGCGATTCGCGAACCTCATCTCACGCTCAACACCGTCGGCCCACCGGGTTTCGGTAGATGGATCGGCTCGGTGTCCGATATTGTCCACTTTCAAAAATTTCGATGTACTCCACCGAGCGCGGCCTTGCAGTGCACTTCGGCCGCACCGTTCGCGTCCGTGGACGCGAGGGTAGGTGGGGAGGGGACCGGGTCGTCCATTCCACGTGAACCAACTCGCGCACCGAAGATCGCCTGTGGTTCGCCGCGATGATCGCCGCCGCTCTCATCCCCTCGCCGCGGCCGGCGGCAGATCCAGCGTAGCCGGCGCCCCGAAATCGCCGCGCGGGAGCACGCCGCGCTCCGCGTCCACGCACAGCGGCAGCCACGCGCGATAGAGCTCGTGCGCGCGTCCGGCGGCCGCGAGCGCCACGTGGCGATCCATCTCCTCCGCCGTCGGCCAGCGGAACAGCGGGTAACGCATGGATTGCGGCGCGCCCGCCGGCACCTGGCCACGCGCGATCGCCTCGACGGCGTCGGCCATCAACTCCGCCGCCAGCTCCCAGCAGCGCAGCTCCAGCGTCGCGAGATCCGTATCCTCCACCGCCACGCGCAGGAGCCGCCGCTCGATCACCGCGCCCGTGTCGATTCCGCGATCGACCGAGTGCAGCGTGGCCCCCAGCGGCACGCCGTGCTCCAGCGCCGCGCCCACCACGCCCGTGCCGCGGATCCACGGCAGCAGCGCGGGATGCGCGTTGAGCACGCCGGTGCCCGCGGTTGCGATCACCTCCGGCGCCACGATCCCGCCGCCGCCCAGGAGAATCCACTCCGGCGCCAGGGCCCGCAGGTCGCGCAGCATCCGCCGGCTGTTGATCGCCCCCGTCGCCATCACCCGCGTGCACCGCGCCGCGTACCCCGCCTTCCGCTCGCGGTGGAAGAAGATCCTCCGCTTCACCGCCGCCCCGGCCGCCCGCGGCCACCGCGCGAGGCGTCCGCTGAACGATCCACCTCTCGCGGCCGGCAATCCCACGCTCCCGGTGATGAACAGCACCGCGTCCAGCAGTATCCCGCGCTTCCACACCGTATCCAGCACGCGCTGCCCATGCTTGCTGTCGTTGGTGATCAGTACGATCCGGGGCATCGGCGTAAAGTGCTGGCGGAGTTCGCGCGGGTAGGTGCCTTTCAGTCCCGAAACATAGCGAATTGGACCACTCGCCCCCAAGGTTCACCTGAATTGTTCATTTTGTACAACTATGTGCGCCACTGGCGTATGGGGCTCGCACGATGATCTTTACCGAATCACGGGTGTTCTCGCGCCGACCAGAAGAGTATCTCGACGACGAAGGGTTGCGCGCACTGCAGAACGCGCTGATCGAAAATCCATTTGCTGGAGTCGAGATCAGGGACACCGGGGGACTGCGAAAACTGCGCTGGGGGATTCCGGGGCACGGGAAGCGCGGAGGAATCCGCATCATCTACGCGCCGATCCTGAGCGTTCCCATAATCCATCTGGTCATGATGTACCAGAGTAGCCCACATGCGTGGTGAGCCGGTGGAGCTTCGTGTGACGTTCGTCGGCGAGCCGGATCCGCGCGCTGTACGCAAACGGCTCGGGGTGACGCAGGAGCGGTTCGCCGCGATGCTGTGCATCACCGTGAAGACGCTGCGCAACTGGGAGCAGGGCCGCCGCGATCCCAGCAGTCCCGCGATGCGCCTGCTGCAGATCGCCGACAAGCATCCGGAGATCCTGCTGGAAGCGGCGTAGTTCCGTGATCCGCCTGCTCGGCCTCCGGTTGCCCCGTGGCCCCCGATTGCGCTAAATTTCCAGATTCTACGCCTGGGAAATCCGCAATCGACGGAATCGATCAATGGACAGCGTTCGCGTGAAGGAAGCGGATGAGAGGAGCGTGCCGGCCCGGGGGCTTTGGCCCTGGGCCGTATTCACCGTGGCGCTCGCCGCGGGACTGGTCCTCTTCTTCATCTATCCACCACGCTGAGACGGCGGCCCATCGCCGGGCCGCAAGGACATAGAGATGAGCATCGCAGAACAGACGGAACCGGTGAAGCTGACGCTCCCCGACGGCTCGGTGCGCGAGCTGCCGCGGGGGGCGAGCGCGCGTGACCTGGCCGAGAGCATCGGCTCGCGGCTGGCCAAGGCCGCGCTCGCCGCGCGCGTCGACGGCCAGGTCGTGGACCTCGGCCGCCCGATCGACGCGGACGCGAAGGTCGAGATCCTCACGGAGAAGAACGCCGACGCGCTGGACGTGCTCCGCCACTCGGCCGCGCACATCCTGGCCACGGCGGTGCGCAAGGTGCGCCCCGAGGCGCACATCGCCTTCGGCCCGGCGATCGACAACGGCTTCTACTACGACTTCGAGGTCGACCGCCCCTTCACGCCCGAGGACCTGGCCGCCATCGAGCAGGCCATGGCCGAGGTGGCGAAGGAGGACCAGCCCTTCGAGCGGCGCGTGGTGAGCCGCGACGAGGCGCGCGAGCTCTTCGCCGACGACCCGCTCAAGCTGGAGCGGCTCGAGGAGCTGGGCGCCGGCGAGACGATCACGGTGTACCGCAATGGCCCGTTCCTGGACCTGTGCCGCGGCCCGCACGTGCCGTCCACGGGGCGCCTGAAGCACTTCAAGCTCCTCAACACGGCCGGCGCGTACTGGCGGGGCGACGAGAAGCGCCAGATGCTGCAGCGCATCTACGGCACGGCGTGGTTCAGCAAGGAAGAGCTCGAGCAGTACATCCACCGGCTCGAAGAGGCCCGCAAGCGCGACCACCGGCGCCTGGGCAAGGAGCTGGACCTCTTCCAGTTCCACCCCGTCTCGCCCGGCGCGGCGTTCTGGACGCCCAGGGGGACGACGTTGTACAACACGCTGGTGGAGTTCGTGCGCGAGCGGCAGGCCGAGGATTTCATGGAGATCAAGACGCCGCTGCTGTACAACAAGGCGCTGTGGGAGCAGAGCGGGCACTGGGGGAAGTACCGCGAGAACATGTTCCTGGTGCTCGACAGCGAGACGGGCGAGCACGACATGTCGCTGAAGCCGATGAACTGCCCGTCGCACTTCATCTACTTCGGCTCGGCCAAGCACTCGTACCGCGAGCTCCCCACGCGCTACGTCACGTTCGACGTGCTGCACCGCAACGAGCTGTCGGGCGCGCTCAGCGGCCTCACGCGGGTGCGGCAGTTCCAGCAGGACGACTGCCACGTCTTCATCCGCGAAGACCAGATCGCCCAGGAAGTGCACTTCCTGCTGAAGTTCATCCTGGGCTACTACGAGGCGTTCGGGCTCACGGCCACGCTCAAGTTCGCCACGCGCCCCGAGCAGCGCATCGGGAGCGAGGAGATGTGGGACCGCGCCGAGGCGGGGCTGAAGGCGGCGCTGGAGAGCACGGGGATGCCGTACGAGCTGAAGGAGGGCGATGGCGCCTTCTACGGCCCCAAGATCGACTTCGACGTGACGGACTCCATCGGCCGCGCGTGGCAGCTGGGGACGATCCAGCTGGACTACAGCAATCCCGAGCGCTTCGACCTGTCGTACGTGGGCGAGGACAACCTGCCGCACCGGCCGGTGGTGATCCACCGCGCGGTGAGCGGGAGCTTCGAGCGCTTCATCGCCATCCTGATCGAGCACTTCGCCGGCGCGTTCCCGGTGTGGCTGGCGCCGGTGCAGGTGGCGGTGATCCCCATCAGCAACGACCAGGGCGACGTCGCGCGCGCGTACGCCCTGGAGCTGCGCCGCCGTGGCATCCGCGCCGAGGTGGACGACCGCAACGAGACGCTGAACTACCGCATCCGCGAGGCGGAGACGCAGAAGGTGCCGTACATGGCCGTGATCGGCGCGCGCGAGGCCGAGGGCGGCACGGCCGCGGTGCGCGTGCGCGGCGCCGGGCGCAAGCAGGAGGTGCTGGACCGCGGCGCGCTCGCGGACCGCATCCTGGAGCAGGTGCGCTCGCGCACGCTGCAGGTTGGGTTCGACGCGGCGGAGCCGGCGCAGTAGCCAACGCTGGTCTCTCGGCGCGAGCCCGAGCCCCTCTCCCGCATGCCGGGGGAGGGGCTCGGTGCGTTTCCGGAGGTGTGTGGGACGCCGGGCGCGTCGATCTCGCCGGGCTCGTGCTCGTTGATCCAGGACTGAAAGAAGAGAACACGGAACGACAACGGAGGAAACGGAACGACAACGGTTGGATCACGCGCAGAGCAACCGTTGTCGTTTCCGTGTTCTCTTTTTCTCGCCGTGGATGCCCGCTATGCCATGACGTTGACGGTGCCCGCGTCCGATGCAGGGTGGTGCGGGCGACGCGGACGGATGCGCGTATCCGCCGGGGCGTACCCGTCATCCAGACACGCGGATCGGTAGCAGAGGGGACGAGGTCGCGGGCCGGGCCTAATCGGATGGATTGTAAGCCCTTGCGCCTCCTGCTATCTTCCTCCGGTTCAATCCGTCACAACGAGGAATCCCGCGCGTGCACGGCTCCGCGCCCCGCCGCAGATCGTCCGCAGGTTCATGGTAAATCCGCCCGCAAAGCTGAGGGAACAGGCACGCGCGTACGAAGCGCGCGGGCAGTGGCGTGAGGCCATCGCGGCCTACCGCGAGCTGCTGGAGACGCCCGAGGGCGGCGGCGGCGACGTGGACATCGGCGCGTGGAACCGCGTGGGCGACCTGCACCTGCGCGTGAACGAGACCGAGCAGGCGGTGCAGGCGTACGAGCAGGCGGTGAACGCGTACGTCGACGTGGGGCTGTACAACAACGCGATCGCGCTCTGCCGCAAGATCCTGCGCCTGGTGCCCGGCCGTGCGCAGACCTACCTGCGCCTGGGGCAGATCAGCGCCGCCAAGGGCTTCTTCGCCGACGCGCGGCAGAACTTCCTGGAATACGCCGAGCGGATGCGGAAGGCGGGGAAGCTGGACGCCAGCTTCGCCGCCCTCAAGGAGTTCGCCGACCTGTCGCCGCAGCCCGCCGACGTCCGCCGTTTGCTGGCCGACCAGCTGCTGGCGCACGGCCGCAAGGACGAGGCGGTGGAGCAGCTGCGCATCCTCCTCGGCCTGGTGATCGAGAGCGGCGACACGGCGCAGGCCGAGACGATCCGCGGGCAGATCACCAGCGTCGATCCGCACGCATCCACCGATCCGCTGGCCCGCCAGCAGGCCGCCGCCGCGGAAGACTTCGGCTTCGAGACCGGCGGCTACGGCGAGCCCGCCGCCCCCGGGCCCGCCCCCGCCGCACCGGCCGCCCCCGCGAAGCCGGCGGCACCGCCGCCCCGGGCGCGGCAGACCGAGATCGCCACCGAGTCGGTCGCCGACGTGTTCGGCTCGACCGACGACTACGGCAACATCGACATCGCGCCGCTCGCGGGCCTCGAGCACACCTCGCTCGACACGCCGGCCGCACCCGCGCGCCCCGCCGCGCCCGCACCCGCCGGGGACGAGGCGGACGAGGGCGATGCCTTCGCCGAGCTGCCGCTGATCGGCTTCGACGACGAGGAGGCGGCGCCCGCGCCCTCGCGCCCCGCCGCGCCCGCCACGCGTGGCGCCGACCCCGCGCGCTTCGGCGAGGTCTCGCTCGACGACGCGCCGGTGGACTTCGGGCCGGGGATGGACGACGAGGACGAAGAGCCGCTCCCGCTGATCGACTTCGACGCGCCGCCCAGGCCGGCCGAGGCGGCTCCCAGGGCCGCGCGGCCCCCCGCCCCGCCCGCGATCCCCGACCGGCTGGAGGAGCTGCGGGCCCGCGTGGCCGCCGCCCCGCACGACGCCGCCGCGCGCGAGGCGCTGGTCGATTCGCTGCACGACCACGGCCTGGGGCACGAGGTGCCCGCGCTGCTCGAGGAACTGCACAGGACGCTGGCGGCCAAGGGGAGCTACCTGGCCGCGGTGGGGCCCATCTCGCAGCTGATCCGCCTGCGCCCGGGCGACCCCATGCTGCTGCAGAAGCGCGTGGAGTACGCCTTCCGCTCGGGCGACCGCGAAGAGCAGGTGGTGGCGTACCTGGCGCTGGGCCGCCACTTCGCCGCCAACGGCGAGGGCCCCAAGAGCGAGGCCGTGTTCAAGCGCGTGCTGGAGCTGGACCCCGCCAACGGCGAGGCGCGCGAGGCCGTGGCCGCCGTGCAGGCCGCCCGCGCCCCCGCCCCGGCGCCGCCCGCCGCGCCCCCGGCCCCCGCGCAGGCCGCCGCCCCCGCCGACGCGCCCCAGGCCCCCGCGCAGCCCGCGGCCCCGCCGCGCGACGAGTACATCGACCTGGGCGCGCTGGTGCTGGGCGAGCCGGACGACCGCGAGCCCACCACCCGCTTCGTGGTCGAAGAGCACGAGCCCACGGGCGACGAGGACCGCGACTTCGCCGAGATGCTGGCCCACTTCCGCCAGAAGGTGGCCGAGAACATCGAGGTGGAGGACAGCGACAGCCACTACGACCTGGGCGTGGCCTTCAAGGAGATGGGGCTGGTGGACGAGGCGATCGCCGAGTTCCAGGTGGCGCTGCGCGGCGGGGCCAACGCGCTGGCCACGCTGGAGATGCTCGGCGCCTGCTTCGTGGAGAAGGGCCAGTACCCGGTGGCCGGCCGCGTGCTGGACCGGGCGCTGCGCATCACCGGCGCCGCCGACTCGGACCTGGTGGGCGTGCTCTACCAGCTCGGGCGCACCGAAGAGGCGCTGGGCCACCCCCGGCAGGCGATCGACTACTTCGAGCGCGTCCTCGCGGTCGACATCCGCTTTCGCGACACCGCGTGGCGGATCGAGCAGCTGAAGGCGGCCGCGCCGCTTTGACACCCCGGCGGGCCGGGTGTAGGTTACGGCACGCCAACACACAGGATCTACCGTAAGGCAACCGCCCGCAGGCATGACGCTGCGCACCGCACCCATCCGGCTTTCCGACATCCACGGGCCCGTCCGCGACCGCCTGGACGGCGTGGTGGACGAGATCCGCCGCATCGTGGTGAGCGACTTCGCGCCGATCGACGAAGTCAACCACTACCTGATGAAGATCCGGGGGAAGCTCTTCCGCCCGGGGCTGGTGCTGCTGTGCGACCAGCTGGGCGGCCGGCAGAACCCGACCGCCGAGACGCTCGCCGCCATCATCGAGCTGGTTCACCTGGCCACGCTGGTGCACGACGACGCGGTGGACCACTCGGTGCTGCGCCGGGGGATGCCCACGGTGAACGCCATGTGGAGCCACCAGGTCGCCATCATCATGGGCGACTACCTGTACTCGCGCTCGATCACCGAGATCACCCGCCTGGGCGAGATCGAGCCGATCCGGGTGATCGCGGCGGCGGCGAACGCCATGACGGTGGGCGAGATGCGGCAGCTGGTGAGCCACGACGCGCTCGCCTTCGGCGAAGACGACTACTTCCGGCTGATCGACAGCAAGACGGCCTCGCTGATGAGCGCCGCGTGCGAGATGGGCGCGCTGACCGGCGCGCCCGAGCACCGCGACGCGCTGGCGCGCTACGGCACCGAGCTGGGCCGCGCCTTCCAGATCGCCGACGACCTGCTGGACTACACCGCCGACAGCGCGGTGACGGGAAAGCCCACCGGGCTGGACCTGCGCGAGCACAAGGTGACGCTCCCGCTGATCCACGCGCTGGGCCGCCTGAGCGCCGCCGAGCGTGCCGAGGTGGAGGCGTTCTTCCGCCACCCCGAGCCGACCGACGAGGCGATCCACGAGCTGGTGGAGATGGTCACGCGGCACGGCGGCCTGGACTACGCGCGCGACGTCGCGCAGCAGGCGGCGCGCCGCGCGCACGACGCGCTGGAGGGCCTTCCGGAGGGCCCGGCGCTCGATGCTTTGCGCGACAGCATCGTCTACGCGGTGGAGCGCCGCAGGTAGCGGCACCGCATTTGCCGCAGGCGCGGCACGACAGGGTCGGGCAAATGAACGCGACCAGGGGACTTCACGGGTTGGGGGAGGATCGATGAACGCGACGCGGCGGCGGATGGGCAGGCTCCTGGTGGTGGTGCTGATCGGGTTGTTGCTGGGGGCGCTGCTGTCGGAGCTGGCCGTGCGCTTCATGCCCGAGAGCTCGGCTCGCACCTTTTTCACCACCAGCGTGGCGGCGGCCTTCGGGCCCCTCGTGGTGGACCTGGTGGCCGTGGGCTTCACCCTGGGGCCCCTGGTGATCCGGCTGGACTTCCTGAGCGTGCTGGGCGTGCTGGTGGTGGCGCTCGCCGCTCGCACCTGGCTGTAGCCTAGCCAGAGCGCACCGAGCGAAACGAGCGAGGACGCATCCCCATCGCGGGGTGCGTCCTCTTTCGCGTTCCCGGCGCTTCCACCGCAACTGCGTTCATCAGGAGGGTCATCGGCGAGCGATCATCGGCGCATCCTGCCAGCATCGCACTCCCTCCATCCACCGACGTGGGAGATGCTGGCACCGCGTCCGAACGGCCGGAGGGAACTGCAAGGCGGCGCTCGGCGGAGTACATCGCGGATTTCTGTTAATGGACAAGATGGACGTCTTCCTCTTTTCGAGGGTGACTTTACCGCTTTCGTCGCGCCGAGAGTCTCATCCCCCGTCGAAGCGCGACATCCTCGTCGCCGGAGCAGAATCCCCCGATGACGCAGTTGGCAGAGCAGGGGACGAGCGTGGAGCGGAGGGGAGGAGGAGATGCCGCCGCTCCCGCGCCTGACCCGCATCTCCCGATGCGAGCGTGACCCGCGAGATCGTAGAGCACGAGACCTCGGCACGACGAGCGACGGTGTCAGTGCGCGCGGCCGAGTGATTCGGTCGGGGGGAAGCGTTCGAACGGATGCACGAAGCCCCGCCCTCCATCGCGGAGGGCGGGGCTTTCGTCAGGCCGGCCGGAGGGACCCGGGAACGCTCAGGAGCGGCCCAGGATCTTGTCGCGGTTGTCCTCGATGTCGGCGTTCTTGCGCAGGCTCTCGGCCCACTGCGTGAACACCTGCTGGCGGTACTGCTGCAGCACCGCGTTGCGCAGCATCGACTTCTGCGCGTTGAACTGGTTCGCGTCGGCGGTGGTGCGCTGGGTGGGGCGCACGATGTAGAGGCCGCCCTCGGTCTCGACCACGCCGCTCACCTGGTTCAGCGGCGTGCCGAACGCCGCGCCCACGGCCGCCGAGCCCTGCCCCAGCGCCGGGTTCGGCTCCACGCGAGTGAAGGGGCCGGCCTGCTGCACGGTGAGCCCGCGCGCCGCCGCGGCCTGCTGCAGCGTCTTGCCGCCGCGCACCTCGGCCACGATCCGGTCACCCTCGGTCCGCGCGCGCGCCCGCTTCTTCTGCAGGATCAGCCGCTCGCGGATCTCGGGGGTGGCCTCGGCCAGGGTCATGTTCCCCTTGCCCACGTAGCTCTCCAGGCGCACCACGTAGAACGCGTCCTGCCCCTCGAGCACCTCGCTGACCGGCTTGGCGCCGGGCTCCAGATCGCGCGCCTCGCCGCTGGCCCAGTTCAGCGCCTCCATCGCCGGGCCCACGCCCGGGATGTAGGCCAGCTGCTCGCTCACGGTCACGCCCTGGCGCACGGTGGCGCCCACGCTGCGGGCGGCGCGCTCCAGCCCCTGCTTGGCGGCCAGGTCGCCCAGCGAGTCGGCCTTGGCGTCGATCGCCTCCAGCGTCTGCTGCGTCTTCTGGATCGGGAGGAGGATGTGGCGCACCACGGCCGTGTCGCCGCCGCGCGCGGTCACCTGCAGCAGGTGGTAGCCGAACTGCGTGAGCACCGGCTGCGAGACCTCGTTCACCGGCAGCACCCAGATGGCGCTGTCGAACGCGGCCACCATCTGCCCCTTGCGCACCGTGCCCAGGTTGCCGCCCTGGCGCGCGCTCACGCTGTCGGAGCTCTCGCTGCGGGCCAGCGTGGCGAAGTCGCCCGTGCCGCCGGCGATCTGCTGCCGCAGCTGCTGCGCGTGGGCGAGCACGGCCTGCCGGTCGGCCTCGTTGGCGGCCGTGGGGAGGTAGGCGACGGTGAAGCGGGCCGTGCGGCCGCGCTTGAAGTCGTCCTTGTGCTCGTTGTAGTAGGCGCTCACCTCGGCGTCGCTCACCTGCACGCTCCCGGGGGCCAGCCGGCTCAGGTCCAGCGAGACGTACTCCACGGCCGCGGTCTCGTTGCGGTCGCGGTACATGCGCCAGAGCTCGGCGTCGCTGGGGTACACGCCGGCGGCCACCTGCTCCTGCAGCCGGCTGCGGGGGATCACGTTGCGGTAGTAGCGCTCCACCGTGCTCAGCACCTCGTCGCTGGCCTGCGGGCTGCGCAGGTACGACTGGTACTTGGCCAGGTCGAACTGCCCGTTGGTCTGGAAGATCTCTTCCTGCTGCATCTGCGGCATGGGCACGTTCAGCGCCGCGAACTGGATCTGCTGGTCGGTCACGCGGATGTCACGCTTGGCGATCTCCTGCTCCAGCAGGGTCTCGTTCACCAGGTCGTCCCAGGCGCGCTGCTCGATCTGCTGCTGCTCCTCGGCGGTGATGCGGCTTCCGTTCTGCTGGCGCACCTGGTCGGTGAGCTGCTGCACGCGTGCCTGGAACGCCTCCAGGGTGATCGGCGTGCCGTTGACGGTCCCGAGCTCGCCGGGGCGGCCACCGCGGCCGCTGACTTCCATCCCGATGCCGTAAACCATCCAGGCCAGGAAGCCGCCGACGATGACCACCGTCATGACTTTCCCGGCCTTGCTGCGAATGAGCTGCATCATGGCGTGTTACAGACTCCGTCCAGAGTGGCGCGCGCGGGAGCGCGCCCGTGTGAGGGGAACCGAGCGATCCAGGTTTCGCGAAGTGAAGCCGCCAAAGATACTTAGGGGGCCGGTGGCACGCAACCCGCGCCCGCGCGCGTGTTGACACCCGGCTTGCGCCCGTCTTATGTTGCACCCCCTGTCTCCCTGGCCTCGCCCAGCGTTTTTTCAGCGCCCAACATCCGTGGCGTTCCAACCCATGCCCGAAATCTCCCCCGAGCTGGCCGCGCGCATCGAAACGCTCAAGGCGAGCCATGCCGAGAACCCGGCGCGGTTCTTCATGCCGCTGGCCAGCGCGTACCGCGAGGCGGGCGAGGTGGGCAAGGCCGAGGAGCTGCTGCGCGACAACCTCAAGCGGCACCCGGGGTACCTGAGCGCGCACGTGCTGCTGGGGCGCTGCCTGGCCGACCGCGGTGCGTACGCCGAGGCGCGCAACGAGTTCCAGTACGTGCTCTCGGTGGATGGGCAGAACCTGATCGCGCTGCGCACGCTGGGCGACATGGCGGCGCAGGGGGGCGACGTGGGCGAGGCGCGCCGCTGGTACGGCGAGCTCCTCTCGGTCGACCCGATGAACACCGAGGCGCGCCAGTCGCTGGCCGGGCTGGAGCATCTCCCCGCGGCCCCCGCCTCGCCCCCGCCGGCCGAGGAGCAGGGCGGCTTCGGGATGGTGGAGATCGCCCCGCACGCGGCCGAGGCGGAGCTCCCGCACGCCGGCCACGACGACCCCGGCGCCTGGGGCGCCATCAGCCTCGACGGGCCCTCCGCCGAGCCGGCCGGGGCCGCCTCGTCTTCGTCGGATGATGGCGGGTTCGACGCGCTGGATTTCGGCGCGGTGGACCTGGACGTCCCCGTCGAGCCCGCGCCCGCCGCTCCGGAGCCGGCCGGCGAGGTGCCCGCCGCTCCCACGTTCGAGACGGCGGAGAGCGCGGGCGGGTTCGACGCGTGGGGATCGGTCGACGACGCCCAGCTCGACATCGACGACGGCGGGGTGGAGCCGCTCCCGCTCGAGAACTTCTACGAAGACGAGCCGGCCCCCGCCGCGGCGCACCACGACGACCACGAGGATCATGGCGAGGTGGTCACCGAGACCATCGCCGAGCTCTACGCGCAGCAGGGCTTTCCGGACCGCGCGGCCGAGGTGTACCGCGAGCTGATCACCCGCCGCGGCGAAGAGCCGGCGCTGGTGCGCCGCCTGGCCGAGCTGGAGGCGCGGACCGGCGCGGCACAGGAGCCCGCCGAGGCGGGAGGAGCCGGCGGCTTCGAGGAGTTCGGCGCCATCGACCTGGACGTCCCCACCCCCGGCCTTCCGCCCGCGGACTTCACCCCGGCTCCCACCGAGCTGGGCGAGGCGCCGGCCTGGCTCGAGTCGGTCGACAGCTTCCTCTCCGCGGGCTCCGCCGGCCCGCCGGCGACCGCCGATGCCGGCGCGGCCGAAGGAGAGGGCGATCTCGATCTGCCGGAGGGCGGCGACCTCGACCTGCCGTACCTGGACACCGGCGACGCCACGTCCGGCGCGCCCTCCGCCGGCGAGCCCTCGCACGCGCATGCACACGTGGGCGCGGCGACGGGAGATGCCTTCGCCGACTCGTTCGCCGGCGGCTTCGATGGCGCCGCGCGCGCCGAGTGGCGGGCGCCCACGGTCGAGGAGACCGAGCCGGCGGCCGAGATCGGGCAGTCCCTCGCCGCCGCCGCGCCGCTCGACTTCGCGCCGGTGGATGCGTCCGCGTCCGAGCCCTCGCTCCCCGCGGCCGAGCCGGTGGATTTCGGCGCGTCCGAGGATTTCGGCGCCCCGGCCGAGTCCGCCACCGCGTCTCCGGGGGATTCGTTCGCGGGCGTGGCCGGCGACTCGGCCGAGGGATCCACCGAGTCGGTCGACGTACCGGCCGATGCGTCCACCGATGGCAGTGTCTCCGCCGGGACGCCGCGGTCGCCGGGTGGGGAGACGATCTCCGCCTACCTGGGCGCGATCCTCTCCTGGCGCCCCGGCGCGGCGGCGGAGACCCCGGCCGCTCCCGCGCCGTCGGCCGAATCGAACGCGCCCACCGGCGATGCGGCGGTGGCGGTGGAGGATGCCGGCGCGCCGCCGCCGGCACGGCCGTGGGACGACGAGACGCTGGGGGCGCCCGAGCAGCAGCCGCCGATGGACGAGCCGTGGATCGCCGATCCCTCCTCGTCCGCCAGCGCCGCCGACGCCGCCCCGCCGGCCGACGAGCCGTGGGCCGCGTCCGCCGACACCGCGCCCTCCCCCGATGCCGGACCGGCCGCGGGCGCCGAACCGGCCGGCGACCCGTGGGCGGCCCCCGCCGCCGAGCCCGCATCCGCCGACGAGCCGTGGGCCGCGCCGGCCGGGGCGGACGCCGGGGACGAGCCGTGGAGCCAGGGCGGGGTGGCGGCGGAGGACGACGCCGAGGACCTTCCCTGGATGAGCACCGAGGCGGTGCAGCCGGACGCGCCGGCGCAGGGAACGGAACCTGCGGCGGGCGGGCCGTCCGCCGGCGCCGCGCCGATGCCGTGGGAGGCCTCGTTCGACCTGTCGCCCGAGGTGCCGGCCGAGCCCACGGCCGATCGCGCGCCGCCGCGGCAGGAGCCGGCGGTGGAGCCCGCCGCCAGCGGCTTCAGCTTCGAGGACTTCTTCAACGAGCAGGCGGCCGTGCCGCCCGAGCCGCAGCCGGCCCCCGCACCCGAGCCGGCTCCGGCGTTCGAGCCGGTGGCGCCTCCGCCGGCGCCCGCCGCGCCCGCGCAGCCGCAGGGCCAGCAGGGCGGCGACGACGACGAGGACCTGGAGAGCTTCCAGGCGTGGCTGCAGAGCCTCAAGCGGTGAGGATCGCGGCCCTGCACGGCCCCAACCTGAACCTGCTGGGGCAGCGCGAGCCGTCCGTCTACGGCAGCCACACGCTGGCCGACGTGGACGCCGCGCTGGCCGCCGAGGCGGCGTCGCTGGGCGCGGAGGTGGAGTGCCACCAGTCCAACCACGAGGGCGAGCTGGTGGACCTGGTCCACCAGGCGGCCGGGCGGGTGGACGGGTTCGTGGTGAACGCGGGCGCGTACACGCACACCAGCATCGCCCTGCGCGACGCGCTGGCCGCGGTGGCGCGCCCGTACGTGGAGGTGCACATTAGCAACGTCTTCGCCCGCGAACGCTTCCGCCACCGGTCGTACCTGGCCGGCAACGCGGTGGGCGTGATCTCGGGCTTTGGCGTCAACAGCTACCGGCTGGGGCTCCGCGCGCTGGTGGAGCACCTCCGGGCGCGGCAACGGACGTCCTGAGCCCCGCGTCCCGCGTCACGGCCGGCCTTCGCGCCGCCGCGGCGACATCTGGATGCCGGACCTGGTGCTTGGGATCTACGGACTTACATCTCGGGAGAGACAGAGAGTGGCAACGACGGCCGATTTCCGGAACGGCATGACCCTGAGCATCGACGGGACGCTGTTCACGCTCCTGTGGTTCCAGCACCACAAGCCCGGCAAGGGCAACACGGTGGTGCGCTCGCGCATGAAGAACGTGCTCACCGGCGCCGTGCTGGAGAAGACCTGGCGCGCCGGCGAGAAGATCGACGAGGTGCGCCTGGAGCACCGGCCGGTGACGTACACGTACAGCGACGGCCAGTTCTATCACTTCATGGACGTCCAGACCTACGAGGACGTGCCGATCAGCGGCGACCTGATCGGCGAGGACCAGCTCAAGTACCTCAAGGAGGGGATGGAGTGCGAGGGGCTGGTGCACAACGAGAAGGTGATCTCGGTGGAGCTCCCCTTCTTCGTGACCCTCGAAGTGGTGGAGACCGATCCCGGCGTGCGCGGCGACACCGCCACCGGCGGCACCAAGCCCGCCAAGCTGGAGACCGGCGCCGTGGTGCAGGTTCCGCTGTTCCTCAATGAGGGCGACGTGATCCGCGTCGACCGCCGCGAAGACAAGTACATCGAGCGCGCGAAATGATCGACCTCGAGTTCCTGCGCGGGCTGATCGGGGCCGTGGACGAGAGCGGGATCGACTCGCTCGAGATCTCCCGCGGCGGCACCCGCATCCGCATCTCCAAGACGCCGCCCCCGGCGCCCGTCAGCGCCCAGGCCGCGCCCGCCGCCGCCCCCGCGCACCTGCACATGCCGCCGGTGCACGAGGTGGGCGTGCCCCGCGCCGCCGCCCCCGCGCCCGCCGCCGAGGCGGCGGCCCCGGCCGCCGCGCCCCCCAGCAACCTGGTGGACATCAAGAGCCCGATGGTGGGCACCTTCTACCGCGCGCCGGCGCCCGAGGCGCCGTCGTACGTGGAGCCCGGGAGCCGCGTGACCAAGGGGCAGACGCTCTGCATCCTCGAGGCGATGAAGCTCATGAACGAGCTGGAGAGCGACGTCGCCGGCACGGTGCGCGAGATCTGCGTGGAGAACGGCGAGCCGGTGGAGTACGGCCAGGTGCTCTTCCGCATCGAGCCCGCGGCCTGACGTGGACGCCGCCACCACCCCCGCACCCTCGCGCGCCGACACCGGGCGCGAGTTCAACCTGCGCGAGGCGCTCGAGGAGCTGGTGCGCCGCGGCGGCAGCGACCTGCACCTGAAGGTGGGGCGGCCGCCGGTGGTGCGGGTGAACGGCGACCTGCAGGAGACCCGTCTCCAGGTGCTGCGCCCGGAAGACATCAAGCGCTGCGCCGAGCAGACGCTCAGCCCCAAGCAGCGCGAGAGCTTCGCCGAGCGCAAGGAGATCGACTTCGCGATCGGCGTGCAGGGGCTGGGGCGCTTCCGCACCAACATCTTCCAGCAGCGCGGCACGCTGGGGATGGCCTTCCGCGCCATCCCGGTCGACGTGCCGGGGCTGGAGACGCTGGAGCTCCCCGAGGTGCTGAGCGAGATCGCCCAGCTCCCCCGCGGGCTGGTGCTGGTCACGGGGATCACGGGGTCGGGGAAGAGCACCACGCTGGCGGCGATGATCCGGCGGCTGAACGAGCAGCGCGCCGTGAACATCGTCACCATCGAAGACCCGATCGAGTTCCTGCACCGCGACATCAAGAGCATGATCAGCCAGCGCGAGGTGGGGGCCGACACCCTCTCCTTCCACGACGCGCTGCGCCACGTGCTGCGGCAGGACCCCGACGTGATCATGCTGGGCGAGATCCGCGACCGCCCGTCGATGGAGACCGTGCTCAAGGCGGCCGACACCGGCCACATGGTGATGAGCACGCTGCACACCACCGACGCGTCGCAGACCATCAACCGCATCATCTCCTTCTTCCCGCCGCACCAGCACGCCGAGATCCGGCAGGTGCTGGCCAATGCGCTGAAGGCGATCGTCTCCCTGCGGCTGATCCCCCGCGCCGACCGGCCGGGGCGCGTTCCCGCGGCCGAGGTGCTGGTGAACACCGGCACCATCGCGGAGCTGATCCGCAAGGGCGACGAGCTGGTGACCATCCCCGACCACATCGCGGAGGGCCGGGTGCAGTACGGAATGCAGACCTTCGACCAGAGCCTGCTGGACCTGTACGCGAAGGGCTGGATCAGCTATGAATGGGCGATGCACTACGCGTCGAACCCGAGCGAGTTCGCCCTGCGCGTCTCCGGCGTTTCGCCGGGCGAGCAGGAGGTCTGGCAGGGTGCGCCCGAAACCCTCAAGTGACGGTCCGGTCCTGACGTGTTTCGAAAGGTATTGATCGCCAACCGCGGCGAGATCGCCCTGCGGGTCATTCGCGCCTGCCGGGAGCTGGGGATCCGCACGGTGGCCGTGTACAGCGAGGCCGACCGCGAGAGCCTGCACGTGCGCTTCGCCGACGAAGACGTGTGCATCGGCCCTCCGGCCGCCCGCGAGAGCTATCTCAACATCCCGCGCATCATCGCGGCCGCCGAGATCACGGGCGCCGACGCCATCCACCCGGGGTACGGGTTCCTGGCCGAGAACGCCGAGTTCAGCGAGATCTGCGAGCGCAGCGGGCTCACCTTCATCGGCCCCACGCCGCAGCAGATCCGCCTGATGGGCGACAAGGCGGCGGCGCGGCGCACCATGAAGGAGGTGGGCGTCCCCATCGTTCCCGGCACCGACGCCATCAGCGACCCCGAGGAGGCGCTCGCGGAAGCGCGCGAGATCGGCTTTCCGGTGCTGATCAAGGCGGCGGCCGGCGGCGGCGGCAAGGGGATGCGCGTGGCGCAGGACGCCGGCGAATTCGAGCGCCAGTACTCGATGGCCCGCAACGAGGCCGCCGCCGCCTTCGGCGACGACACCGTGTACGTGGAGAAGTACCTGGCCCGGCCGCGGCACATCGAGTTCCAGATCCTGGGCGACAGCCATGGCCGCGTGGTGCACCTGGGCGAGCGCGACTGCTCGATCCAGCGCCGCCACCAGAAGCTGCTGGAGGAGGCGCCCTCGCCGGCGCTCACCCCCGAGCTGCGCGCCGAGATGGGCGACGCGGCGGTGCGCGGCGCGAAGGCGATCGACTACGTGGGCGCGGGGACCATCGAGATGCTGCTGAACGACGACAACTCGTTCTACTTCATGGAGATGAACACCCGCATCCAGGTGGAGCACCCCGTCACCGAGATGTGCACCGGCTTCGACCTGGTGAAGGAGCAGATCCGCGCGGCGGCGGGGCTTCCGCTCTCGCTGCCGGATCGCGAGATCCACCTGCGCGGCCACGCCATCGAGTGCCGCATCAACGCCGAGGACCCGGCGCGCAATTTCGCGCCGTCGCCCGGCACGGTGGCGGCGTTCCACGCGCCGGGCGGCCCCGGGGTGCGGGTCGACACGCACGTGTACGCCGGCTACCGCGTCCCCCCGTTCTACGACTCGCTGCTGATGAAGCTGATCGTGCACGGCTCCAACCGCGACGAGGCGATCGCGCGCATGAAGCGCGCGCTGTCGGAGACGGTGATCGAGGGCGTGCACACCACCATCCCGTTTCTCCAGGCGGTGATGGACCACCCGGCGTTCATCGCGGGCGAGGTGGATACCAAGTTCCTGGAGCGGATGATGAGCGAGCGGGCGGCTGCATGAAGCTGGACGTACTGCTGACCCCCGGCGAGCTGCTGCCGGGCGACATCGCGGAGCGCACCGTGGTGGTGATCGACGCGCTCCGCGCCTCCAGCACCATCGTGGAGGCGCTGGCCGCCGGCGCCCGGGCGCTCTTCCCCGTGGCCAGCATCGAGGAGGCGCTGCGGCTGGCCAACACGCTGGGGCGCGACGAGGTGCTGCTCTGCGGCGAGCGCAAGTCGCTTCCCATCGAGGGGTTCGACCTGGGGAACTCGCCGGGCGACTTCACCCCCGAGCGCGTGGGCGGGAAGACGCTGGTGATGAGCACCACCAACGGCACCGGGGCGATGATGGCGGCCTCGGCCGCGTCGCGGGTGGTGGTCGGCTCGTTCCTCAACCAGCAGGCGGTGGTCGACGAGCTGGTGCGCACGCACGCCGAGCCCGTCTTCCTCTGCAGCGGCCGCGAGACCAAGTTCGGGCTGGAAGACGCGGTGTGCGCCGGCCGCATGGCCGCCGCGGTGATCGCCGCGAAGGACGAGGCCGAGTGGGAGCTGAACGACGGCGCCATCGCGGCGCTGGCGCTCAGCGACGCGCACGGCGACCTGGAGGCGCTCTTCGCCCGCACCGCCGCGGGGAAGCAGATCCTGGAGGCGGGGCTGGAGGCCGACCTGGCCTTCTGCGCGCAGGTGGACCGGCACGACGTGGTGCCCGTGCTGCACGACCGCCAGATCTCGCTCGTCCCCGCCGCCACCGCCGCGGCCAGCGCCGGGAGCTGATCCTCCGCCACGCCGCCGCGAGCGACCGAGGCCGCCGGACCCGATGGGGTTCGGCGGCTCTTCGCGTCTCCCGGCTTTCCTGAACGGCACGGACGAACCGCAAGAACGGGGTCACACGGAAGCACGGAGGAGCGGAGAACCACCGGAGGCTTCGGCGCCGTTCTCCGTTTCTTCGTTCCTCCGGGTGAGCCTGCTGTCGTACTTTCCGGCTGGAGGTTATGCCTCGCTGGCCTCGGCCGCGCGATGTGCCTGGAGGGCGATGCGCTCGCTCTGGCGCAGGAGGCGCGAGGCGACCGCGCAGGCGGCCTCCAGCCCCTCGCCGGGGGGGAGGTGCGTGCGGATGCAGCCGTCCACCTCTTCGCGCAGGATCTCGAAGTCGCGGCGCACCTCGGCGTCGTTCCACCCCAGGCGGCGGCGCTGTTCGGCGTGCAGCTCGGCCACCAGCCGCTGGATGCGGCTGCCGTCGCGCAGCAGCTGCGGCGTGTCGTCGGCGATGCCGCCCAGCACCGACATGCTCTGCGCCACATCGGTCAGCAGCGTGCCGGCGTGGTTCAGCAGGTCCATCTCGGTGCAGTCGTGGGCGTGCGGCATCTGCCGGTCGGCGCGGAGACGGCGGACGTAGACGGCGAGGACGTCTTCCAGGCGGCACACCAGCTCGCGGCCGGCCGCCTCGATCGCCTGGCCGCCACGCCGGCGCGCCTGGTCGTCGCGCCCCGCGTCGGGCTCCATTTCGGGCGCGGCGGGGAGCCACACGGTGAAGCACGATCCCTTCCCCAGCTCGCTGCGCACCGTCACGTCGCCGCCCATCAGCCGCAACAGGTGCCGCGCCACGGTCAGCCCCAGCCCGGCGCCGCCTTCCGCGCGGGTGTGCCCCTGGTCGCCCTGCCGGAAGGGCTCGAACATCCGGTCCATCCGCTCCGGCGCGATCCCGATCCCCGTGTCTTCGATCTCCACGCACGCCCACGGCCCCGGCCCGGTCAGCCGCGCCGTCACCTCGACCTGGCCGGAGACGCTGCAGCCGATGCGGACCGAGCCGCCGGGCGGGGTGAACTTCACCGCGTTGGAGAGGAGGTTGTCGAGCACCTGGGCCACCCGTGCCGGGTCGCCGTGGTACCAGCGCGGCTCCGCGTGCCCGCAGCCGTCCGCCAGCGCCACCCCCTTGGCCTCGGCCGCCGGGCGGACGCGCACCAGCGCGTCGTCGACGGCGTACTGCACCGAGGCGCGCTCGCGGCTCACGGGGAGCTGGCCGGCCTCCAGGCGGGCCAGGTCCAGCACCTGGTCGACCATCGCCAGCAGGTGGCTGGCCGAGCTGCGGATGCGGCCCACCTGGGTGCGCTGCTCGCCGGTCAGCGGGCCGGGGAGCTCCAGCTCCATCAGGTCGGCGTAGCCCAGCACCGCGTTCAGCGGCGTGCGCATCTCGTGGCTCATCGCCGCCAGGAACTCGCTCTTGGCCTGGCTCGCGTCCTCGGCCGACGAGACGGCGCGCGCGGCGGCCCGGTAGAGGCGCGCGTTGTCGATGGCCATGGCCGCGCGGCGCGCCAGGTCCTCGGCGAGCTCCACGTCTTCGGGCGAGTAGTGGTGGTCGGCCGGGCTGACGAAGGTGATGGCGCCGTGCACGTGGCCGCGCGCCAGCATCGGCGCGACGACCACCGAGCCGATGCCGAGCGAGCGGAGGAGCCGGCGGTTCTCCGGCTCCTCCGCGGCGGCTTCCAGGATCTCGTCGGTGACGTGCGAGATCACCTGCGTGCGCCGCGTGCGCACGGCCACGGGGACGCCGAGCGGCGCGTCCACCTCGGGCGGCCACCCGGCGGCCAGGCGGCGCGCCAGGCTCTGCCGGTCCGGATCGGGATGGATCACGGCCAGCCGGCGCATCGAGCCGTCTTCCTCCACCACGTCCACGATGCACCACCCGCCCAGGTGCGGCAGCGCGAGGCCGGCCACGGTGGCGAGCGTGTCTTCGTAATCCAGCGAATCGGCCAGCATGCGGCTGGCATCGGCCAGGTAGCGCGCGCTCTCCTGTCCGGTGCCGTGCTCCGCACGCGCCGCCTTCTCCGTCGCGCTCATCCGCCGCTCCCGGTGGGTCGCCCGCCGGGTGGCGGCGGGCACGATCCGTGGCCAACCGGGCAAGAGCCGTGCGCGCCGCATCTCCGGAACGCGTTGCGGTGGATGGAGATCGTCCCGTACGAGGGCCGGCCGGGTGGCGCACCCCATCGCGCCACCCGGCCGGATCGTCTCCCGATCGCCCCGCCGATGGCTATGGCCTGGCTCCGGGCGTGGTGCCACCCGCGGAGGGCGGCGTGCCGCCACCGGTGGGCGTGGAGATGGTGCTGCTGCCGCCGCCCGTCCCCGCCGGCTGCTGCGGAAGGGGCACACCCGCCGACGCCGGCGTGGGCGCCTGCGCGCTGTCCGTGGCCGCGCCGGTAGCCGGCGCCGTCCCGCCCGGCGTGGTGCTGGGCGAGCCGGAGCCCTCGGCGGGGCCGGCGCCGCTGCCCGAGGTGGCGCCGCCGTTGAGCTGCGCGCCGCTCTGCGGCATCCCCTCGCTGCCACCCTGATCGTCGCCGCCGCCCTGCTTCTTGCACGCGCCGGTGCCCAGCAGGGCCCCCGCCGCGAGCATCGCGGCGAGCCGCGTCACCTTCATCATTTCCCCGATCCTCTCGTCAGGTCGTCCGCGGGCCACCACGCCCGCGCCACACGGACGCCCCACGCGCCCGCACGAACGCCGTCTCGCGGGCGCAAGCCATGTGCCCGGTTGGTCGAAGCGCGACGACATCGAACGTTCACGTCGCCGGTCGAGATGGAGGTCACGAGATACGCACGAACGGGCGCGGAGACCTCGCGCCCGTTCGTGATGCTTTCAGCGTGGCGCCGGCTCGTGGGGAGCGGAGGCGGAGCCCAGGCCGCGGGCGACGTAGGCGACCACGAGCGCGTTGAGCGACACGCCCTCGGCCTCGGCGCGGGCGGCGAGCTCGGCGTGGAGCGAGCGGGGGACGCGCAGGCGGAACTGGCCGCTGTACTGCTGCACCGCCTGCACCTCGGGGAGCGGCCACCCCTCCGCCTGGTGGGTCTCGACGGCGAGATCGACCGCCACCTGGATCTGCTCCAGCGCCTCGGCGGCGGATTCGCCGAACGCCGACAGGCCGGGGAACTCCGGGCAGAGCGCGATGAACGCCTCGTCCTCGTCGCTCCAGCGCACCGAGTAGCTGTAGTGGGTCACGGTTCCTCTCCGGCGTTGAGTTGATCGATGGCCGCGAGCAGCTGGCGTACCTGGTACGGCTTCGCTCGTCCGTTCCGGTCTTCCTGGAAGTTCATCAGCAGCGTGCTGCCGGCGCGCTTGTACGGCGAGTGGCTTCCGTTCTGGCGCACGAAGGTCCAGCCGAAGCACTCGGCCAATGCGCACAGATTGGCGAACCGGAGCGACTGGATGTTGCCGCGCGCCTCCTGCAGCCGTTTCATGCAGACGGTGGTTGCCATGTTTTTCCATCCCGCGTCCAATGGTACCACTTGTGGTACCGCATGTCAAGAGAGTGAACGTGGATAAGTTAACAACGCGAACGACGGAATGCACGCAGTATCCGAAATAAAATCCGGAAAAATAGGACAAGGAGAGACACTGGGTGGTACAGTTGATCCGAGCCGCTTCGCCATGTATGCATCGCGAAACGACTTGGCCGAGGCGGGATAAAGCGCGTGTTTACGCGGTGGCGTCCGGGTGCTGTTCGCGCCGGCGGGTGAGCCAGGACATCAGGAGGGAGGCGATCACCTGCAGCCCAAAGATGGCGGCGAGCGAGACCGCGTGGTCCAGCCCCGCGCGGCCGGTGAGGCGCCAGCCGAGGAGGGTGGCGCCGATCGAGCCGATCACCCCGAAGGTGAGCCGCCCCTTCCGCGAGGTGAGGCGGTGCAGGGCCAGCGGCGTACAGAAGATGGTGGCCGCCGTCCCCGCCCACAGCCACGCGCGGCGCGGCTCCAGCGCCCCCGCGATCGCCAGCCACCACGCGCCGACGAACATGCCGAGCGCGATGGAGGTGAGCGTGAGCTCCCACATCAGGCGGACGAAGCGGCGGAACGCGCTTCTCTCCGCGGCTTGCCGCCGCGGGTCGTGGGTCTCGCCGCCGGCCGCGTCGTGCGGCTGGACGGATGCGTGGCCGAGGTGTGGATCGGGCGCGTGCTGCGCCGGCGCGGGGTGGGGGCGCGGGGCGGGCGTGAACACGCTGGGCACGGCGACCTGCTGCGGCGCCATGCGCGGCCGTGGCGTGGGCGCATGCATCCGCGTGTCGTCGGCGGCGAAGGCGCGCGGGGGGGCGGACGGGGTGGAGCGGGCGTACGTGGGCGCGTGGGAGGG
>Ga0247773_1000024_pt1 | contig 61211 bp, 54 predicted proteins | sample UWRJL092311B6_FD_179934 | JGI IMG/M metagenome (GOLD analysis project Ga0247773, IMG submission 179934) | Plant litter microbial communities from Arlington Agricultural Research Station in Wisconsin, United States - UWRJ-L092-311B-6 | ecosystem: Environmental > Terrestrial > Plant litter >... | reverse complement strand
CGCCCAGCTGCTTCGCCGGGGCCGCCGCCGCTCCCGTCTCCGGGTCGCGGTCGAAGCGCGTCCACCACTCCGCGATGCCGGTGGAGTTGCTCGTCACCACCGTGCTGTTCTCCGCCTCGTTCTCCGAGACTCTGGCGACGTCGCGCAGGTTGATGTCGAAGGTGGGCCAGCGCGGTAGCGCGCTGTCGAAGAAATGGACCGGGAAGTTGCTGCACAGCCCGCCATCCGAGAACCAGCACCGGTCGGGGCGCCCGTCGCCGCTCTCCCGGTCCTTGCGCTTCTCTTCCTTGCTCTTGAAGTGGAGGGCATAGAGCGGAACGGCGCTGAACAGCACGGGAAAGCTCAGGCTGAGCCGCGCGGCCACCACCACCGGGAGGTCGGCCGGCTCGGGCATCGGCGCGTAGCCGACGGCCACGGCGGCCTGCCGCTCCTTGCTCGGCCCGTGCGGCGACGACGGTTTGCGCGGGTGCGCCACCATCCAGTCCACGATCCACCCGGGAAAGAACTCGCGCAGCTCAGCCGGCCGGAAGTACAGCCGCGTGGTGTCGTACGGCAGCCGGTGCGGGCGGCCGTGCGTGAGGTTGGTGGTCATCAGCTGCAGCTCGGTCTCGTGCGGCGCGTGCATGTCCGCCGTTCCCCACAGGTCGCCGAAGGTCAGCGGCTTCACCGGCGCGGACGACGACGGAGTGTCCGACGGGACGGGGAGGCCGGCGATGCGGTTGTACAGCTCGGCCATCCACGGGGTGAGCGCGGGCGTCCCTTGCGGATACGCCGCGCTCGGCGCGCCCGAGCACAGGCCGAAGCGGTTGCGCGGAAGCTCGCGGACGGCGTTCAGCACGATCCCGATCACCAACCCGATCAGCGCGCCCAGCAGCACCAGTGCGACGGAGAGCACCGGTCCTCCGATCCGCCAGAAGCCCGGCCGGATGAACCACCCCGGCAGGCCGAGCACGCCGCCGGTCAGCGCGCCCACCGCGGCGGAGCCGGCGAACCCGGTGAGCGCCGCGCCGAGCGTCTTGCCGAGCTTCGCCAATCCCTTCGCCTCCAGCCCTGCCGTCGCGACGGAGAAGAGCGGCAGCGTGCGCGGGTTCGGCTGGAAGAGCGCGAACAGGCGCGAGCCATTCACCGTCTCCGACGTCCCCGCCAGGAACCGCGGCAATCCTTCCAGCTCGGCGAACCCGCCGCCGCCGTTGCCCTGCAGCCGGTCGTGCTCCGCCGCCGCCGTCGCCGCCGCGGCGATCGCGCCGGCGGAGGTCCCCGCGATGTTGCGGAAGCGGTAGCGCCTGGCGAGCTCGGTGATCGCGAGCGGATAGACCACGCCGCTGGTGATCCCTCCCTTCATCACGATGTCGCAGTTCAGCAGCGCGGGTGTTGGTTCGGGTGCGGAGACGCTCATGGGATCGATCTTGATGGCGGGCGGGGGATGGACCGAGCGAGACGATCGAACGACAAATGGCGCGCTCCGCGTTCGTGTGCAAGATTATCGATGGTCTCGCCGCGCTCGCTTCGCTCCGCACCCACACCGCCGCACCGATGGACCTGGTCATCCAACACCTCTGGAAGACGTACCCCAACGGCACCACGGCGCTGCGCGACGTGTCGCTCACCATCCCCCCCGGCCTTTTCGGGCTGCTGGGGCCCAACGGCGCGGGGAAGAGCACGCTGATGCGCATCCTGTCCACGCTGCAGGAGGCGGAGGCCGGCACCGCGCGGCTGGGCGAGATCGACGTGCTGCGCGACCACGACGCGGTGCGCCGCACGCTGGGATATCTCCCGCAGGAGTTCGGCCTGTATCCGCGCGTGAGCGCCGAGGACATGCTGGACCACTTCGGCCTGCTGAAGGGGCTCACGCACAAGGGCGAGCGGCGCGAGACCGTGCACGCGCTGCTGCAGCAGACCAACCTGTGGCACGCGCGCAAGCAGAAGCTGGGCAGCTTCAGCGGCGGGATGCGGCAGCGCTTCGGGATCGCGGTGGCGCTGATCGGGCAGCCCCGGCTGATCATCGTGGACGAGCCCACGGCGGGGCTGGACCCGGCGGAGCGCGCGCGCTTCCTCAACCTGCTCAGCGAGCTGGGCGAGAGCGCGGTGGTGATCCTCTCCACCCACATCGTGGAAGACGTGAGCGAGCTGTGCACGCGGATGGCGATCATCGCCGCCGGGCGCATCCTGCTCGAGGGCGAGCCGGCCGACGCGGTGCGGGCGATGCGCGGCCGCGTCTGGCGACGCCACGTGGACCGCGCGGAGCTTCCCGGCTACGAGCAGGCGCTGCCGGTGATCTCCACCACCCTGGTCGGCGGCCGCACGGTGATCCACGTGTTCGCCGATGCCGCGCCGGACCCCAGCTTCGAGCCGGTGGAGCCGGACCTGAAGGACGTCTACTTCACCGCGATCAAGGGGATCGCCATCGCGCCCCCCGCCGTCGCCCCCGGCCCACCCGCGCCGGCGACCCTGGCTGCCTATCTCGACGCGCCCGCCCCTCATCCAACCGATTTTGGGGATGAAGGCGCGCGGACCGGGCCGGTCGCGCCCCCCGCCGCCGATCCCCCGGCCGATGGTCCCGCCGGCCGCGACGCCGCAGGGGTGGGCGGTGGATACGACGGCACGCCGCCCGCGCCGGGATCTCCCGATCGGCCGCCGCACTCGCCCGCCGGGACGCGGCCGCTCGCGTCCGATCCACCGTTCGCTTCGGTGGATGCACATCCGCACGTCCCGCCGGCGCCTCCGGCCGCGTCCGAAGCTCCGCGGCCGCCCGTCGCGCCGACGGACGCGATCTCGCCCGTCGATCCACGGCCGGCGATCGCGCCAGCGCCTCCGGTCGCGCCGGACCCGTCGATCGACCCGCCGCGGGCTCCAGCGTCGTTGGATCCGCCGCTGCCGCCGCGATCCGCGCCGGCACCGGCGGACCGGCCCCACGCGCAGGAGCCACCGCCCGCGCCACCTCCACCGGCCAGCCCGGGCGCGGCGCACGTGCCGCGGTTCGGCGAGCCGGGATCGCCCCCGCCGCCGCCCTCGCGCCGCGGCGACGGTCCGTCGGAGGCGCCGTGAGGGGCGTGCTGCGGCTGGCCGGGTTCGAGCTGCGCACGCAGCTCCGGCGCGTGGTGACGTGGGTGTACTTCACCGTCTTCGCCCTGGTCGCGTTCGTGTGGATCGCGGGCGAGGGCGGCGTGTTCGGCGGCGACACGGGCGACAGCATCCTGCTGGTCAACTCGCCGCACGCCATCGCCTCGCTGCTGCAGGTGCTGGCGATCCTGGGCGTGCCCGTGACCGCCGCGCTGGCCGGCAACGCCGTCTACCGCGATTTCCAGACACGCGCGTATCCGCTCTTCTTCACCACGCCCATCCGCCCGGCCGAGTACCTGGCCGGGCGCTGGCTGGGCGCGGTGGCGGCGAACATCCTGGTCTTCCTCGGCTGCGTCCCGGGAATCGTGCTCGCCACCCTCTGGCCCACCATCGACCATGGGCGCGTGGGTCCGTTCCACCCGCTGGACTACCTGCTGCCGCTGGCGGTGTTCGTCATCCCCAACCTGCTGTTCACGGCGGCGCTGTTCGTGACGCTCACCGCGCTCACCCGGCGGATGCTGCCGACCTACGTGGGCGGGATGGTTCTGCTCGTCGGCTGGTCGGTCGCCGCGGCGTTCATCAGCGCGCTCGACAACGTGTGGCTGTCGCGGCTGGCGGACCCGTTCGCCTTTTCGCCCGTGGCGCTGGCCACGCGCTACTGGACCGTGGCCGAGACCAACACGCTGCCGATTCCGCTGGACGCGGGGATCGGGCTGAACCGGCTGCTGTGGACCGGCGTGGGCGCGGCGGTGTTCGCGGTCGGCGCCTTCACCTTCCGCTTCCGCCAGGCGACGGACTTCGGCGCGGCGCCGCGGTGGCAGCCCGGCGCGCCGCCCGCGCCGCCGCGCGTGCCCGCCGCCCGCCGCTCGTTCGCCGCGGGGGCGCGGCTGCGCCAGCTGGCGGGCGAAACGCGACGCTCGCTGCGCGAGGTGGTGGCGAACGTGTGGTTCACCGTGCTGGTGGTGCTGTGCGTGTCGATGGTGCTGATGCTGAGCACGCAGGTGGGGGCGATCTACGGCACCAGGACCTATCCGGTCACCTACAAGGTGCTGGACCTGATCGAGGGCGGGTTCGGCCTCTTCACCATCATCATCGTCACCTTCTACGCCGGCGAGCTGGTGTGGAACGAGCGCGAGCACCACGGCGCGGGGATCCACGACTCGCTCCCGGTGCCGACGTGGGTGCCCTTCGTGGCCAAGCTCGCCGCGCTGCTGGCCGTCGTTCTCCTGCTGCAGGCCGCGGGGATGCTGACCGGGATCGCCATCCAGGCGGCGTATGGCTACACGCGCTTCGAGCCGTGGCTGTACATCCGCTACCTCTTCCTCTACCACCTGGCCGGCAACATCCTCCCCTTCGTCTTCCTGGCGATGCTGGTGCAGACGCTGGTGAACCACAAGTACGTGGGGCACCTGGCGGTGATCCTGGTCTACGTGGGGCAGGCGCTCACCTTCTACCTGCTGGGGATCGACCACAACCTGCTGCAGTACGGCGCCACGCCCACCATGGTGTACAGCGACATGAACGGCTTCGGCCACGTGCCGCGCGAGTGGATGTGGTTCGCGCTGTACTGGGGCGGCGTGGGCGTGCTGCTGATGTTCGTGACGGGCCTCCTCTGGGTGCGCGGGCAGGAAACGGGGCTGCGCCGCCGCCTGGCCCTGGCGCGGCGGCGGATCACGCCGCGGCTGGCGCTCTCGGCGGGCGCGGTGGTGGCGCTGGTGCTCGCCACCGGCGGCTTCATCTTCTACAACACCAACATCCTCAACCACTACGAGTCGCGCGACGAGGCGAAGGAGATCACCGCCAGCTACGAGAAGCGCTACAAGCGCTACGAGTGGGCGCCGCAGCCGCGCGTGACGGCGGCGAAGCTGACCGTCGACATCTTCCCCGAGACGCGCGACCTGCGGCTGCGCGGCAGCTACACGCTCACCAACAAGACGGGGCGGGCGATCGACTCGCTGCACGTGGATCTCCCCAACTCGCTGCGCATCCGCCAGCTCGCGCCCGACCGGCCGGCCACCCGCGTGATCGCCGACAGCGCGCGCGGCTACTACGTCTTCCGCCTCGGCTCGCCGCTGGCGGCGGGCGATTCGATGCGGCTGGCGTTCGACGTGGCGCACGAGGTCCACGGCTTCACCAACGAGCCGCGGTACGCGCCGGTGGTGAACAACGGCACCTTCATCAACAGCCAGCTGCTGCCGCACATCGGCTACAACGCCGAGGGCGAGATGGGCGACGAGGGCGACCGCGAGAAATACGGCCTGCCGCCGCGCCCGCGCACCGCCAGCATCGACGATCGCCGCGCCGCCACGCGCAACTTCGTGAGCAGCGACGCCGACTGGATCGCCTTCGACGTGACGGTGGGCACCACGGCCGGCCAGACGGCGGTCGCGCCCGGGTACCTGACGCGGACGTGGACGCAGGGCGGCCGGCGCTACTACCGCTACGTGATGGACGCGCCGATCCTGGACTTCTACGCCTTCCTCAGCGCGCGCTACCAGGTGAAACACGACCGCTGGGGGAGCGTGCCGATCGAGGTCTACTACAACCGCGGCCACGAGTACAACCTGGGGCGGATGGTGAGCGGGGCGAAGGACGCGCTCACCTACTGCACCCGCGAGTTCGGCCCGTACCAGCACCGGCAGCTGCGCATCCTGGAGTTTCCGCGCTACGGCGAGTTCGCGCAGAGCTTCGACAACACCATTCCGTACAGCGAGGCGATCGGCTTCATCGCGCACGTGAAGCCGGGCGACATCGACTACCCGTTCTTCGTCACCGCGCACGAGGTGGCGCACCAGTGGTGGGGGCACCAGGTCGCCCCGGCCGACGTGCAGGGCGCGGCCATGCTGAGCGAGACGCTGGCCGAGTACACCGCGCTGATGGTGATGGAGAAGCAGTACGGCCGCGACCAGATCGGCCGCTTCCTGCGCTTCGAGCTGGACCAGTACCTCCGCGGCCGCGGGGGCGAGCGCCGCGCCGAGAAGCCGCTGATGCTGGTGGAGAACCAGCAGTACATCCACTACAACAAGGGCGCGCTGGCGATGTACGCCCTGCGCGACTACATCGGCGAAGAGGCGGTGAACGGCGCGCTGCGGGACTTCCTGGGCGAGTGGCGCTTCCGCGGCCCGCCGTACCCCACCTCGCGCGACCTGGTGCGCCACCTGCGCGCCGCCGCGCCCGACTCGCTGAAGGGCGTGGTGGACGACCTGTTCGCCCACGTGACGCTGTGGGCCAACGGCACCACCAGCGCCACCTCGCGCTTCGTGGAGCCGGCGTCCGGTGGCGGCGAAGAGGAGGGGAGGTGGGAGGTGACGCTGCTGGTGAACGTGCGGAAGATCCGCGCGGACAGCCTGGGGAACGAGACGGATCTCCCCGCGAACGACCTGGTGGACGTGGGCGTCTATTCGAACGACGAGCTGGTCGCCAACGCCAAGCACCGCCTGCGCGCGGGCCGCAACCGCATCCGCATCCAGGTCGATTCGCGCCCCGACAGCGCCGGCATCGATCCCGAGCACAAGCTGATCGACCGCGACCTGGCCGACAACGTGATCGAGGTGGAGAGCGTGTCTCGGCCCACCGCCGCGACACCGCGCATCTCGCGCACGGACACGGCCGCGCGGACGGATACCGCGCCGCGCGCGCGAAAGCGCCCGCCCGCACGTCCCTGATCGTCTCGCGCGAATCACTTCGCCCACGCGATTCGCGGGTCGAGAAGATGGCCGATACGGCGGCTGCGTCTGCACGATGCGCCGCCGTGCATCGCCCGCGTCCGCCGCGACGATCTGTCACCTGCAGCGGACAAGGCGGGACGCGCGCGGGATGGGATGAATCAACCGAAATGCTTGTGGTTGATCCGTTTGCGTCGTCTGGAAGGCCTCGGCGCCGCGCTTGCGCTGGGGTGCGGCGGGACGATGATCCCGACCGCGCCGGCGCGGATCGTCCACGCCGAAGCCACACCGCCAGCCACAGACCTGCCATGCGCCCCATCCACCACGTAGCCCGCCTTTCCGCGGCCGTTCTCGCGCTCTCGCTCGCCAGCGTGGGGTCCGCGCCGGCGCAGACCACCGCCCCGTACGGCACGCGCGCGCCGGTCCGCGCGCCCAACCAGCCCTCGGTCGACCGGGCGTTGCGCGAGTTCGGCTTCAACCCCAACGGGCTGCGCGCCGAGCAGCAGCGCGCCATCGACAGCGCGTGGGGGCTGCTCTTTCCGGGAGTGAGCCAGTACCGCACCACGCTCAACTCGTCGCAGGCCACGGCGCTCGTCTACGTGGCGCTCGTGCACGGCCGCCAGCGGGGCGGTGGTGGATGGAACGGCAACGGCGGCCGCGACGATCACAACAACGGCCGCGAAGACCACGGTGGCTGGGACGATCGCGACGGGCGTGACGGCCGCAACGGCCGGGACCGCGACGACTGGGAGGATCGTGACGACCGTGGCGGCCGGGGCGGCGCGCAGTGCGTGGACGTGAACCGCCGCGTGTACGACGTGGAGAACGCGCTGAACGACGGCGGCGGCCGCTCGCTCTTCCTGAACGACACGCAGAAGCGCGCCGTCCGCGAGAGCGCCCGCGACGTGCAGCGGCTGGCGATCGACCGCGGCTGGCGGCGCGTGGCGGACCGCGCCGGCGCGGTGATCGAGTCGGTGAACGAGAGCATGCCCGACCGCACCGACGTGCGTGCCCGCGTGCAGGCGCTCAAGTCCGCGCTCGACGACAGCTGCGGCAACGACGACAGCCGCCGCTACTGAACCACGCGGCGAGTCGCATCGCACGGTCGAACGACCACCGGGCCGGCGCGAGATCTCTCTCTCGCGCCGGCCCGGTTTCGCATTCCCCGGACATCGTCCACCAGTGGACACGGAGCCACGGAGGAGCATGGTGCCACGGTCAGCGGCAGTTCGCGGTTGAACCGTGACCCCGTGCTCCTTCGTGCTTCCCTGTTCATCTCTTGCGGTTCAGCACAGCTTGCGTCGCCTCACCACCCAGGGCCGGACGCGTTGGACTCCGCCCGCGGCTCCAGCTCCATCGCCTCCGCCAGCAGCTCGTGCGAGCGGACGCGCGCGCCGAAGTCGTGCGTCACCGTCACCGCCAGGATCTCGTCCACGCCGCAGTGTCCGGCGATGCGCAGCAGCTCGCTCCGCACCACCTCGGGCGTGCCGGCCACGAGCCGCGCGCCATCCACCCCCGCCGGCGGCGCCTGCCAGCCGGGCTCCAGCTCCGCCAGCGCCTCGTCGGGCGAGGGGATGCCGCGATCCCAGCCACGCATGATCCGCCGCCGCCACAGCTCCATCCCCGACGCCAGCCGCCGCGCCTCCTCCATCGTCTCCGCGCAGATCACGCTCACCGCCACGAGCGCGCGCGGCGCCGCCAGCGACGCCGATGGCCGGAAGCGTTCGCGATACGCGCGGACGAACGGCGCCGCGTCGAGCCCGCTGATGAACTGCGCGAATGCGAAGCCCGCCCCCTGCTCCGCGGCGATGTAGCCGCTGTCGCCGCCCGAGCCGAGCAGCCACGGCTCCGGCACCGATTCGCCGCGTGGCATGGCGCGCACGCGCCCCCACGGGTGCGCGCCGCGGTCGAAGGTGTTCCCCAGCCAGCCGAGCAGGTCCTCCACCTGCTGCGGAAACGCCTCGATCGGCAGGGTGCCGCGGCCGTACTGCAGCGCCTGCACGGTCCGCATGTCGCCACCCGGCGCGCGCCCCACGCCCAGGTCGATGCGGCCGGGGAAGAGCGTTTCCATCATCCGGAACTGCTCGGCCACCTTGAACGGCGAGTAGTGCGTCAGCAGCACGCCGCCGGTGCCCACGCGCATCCGGTGCGTGGCCGACGCGACCATCGGCAGCAGCACCTCGGGCGCGGCGCCGGCGAACGAGTTGGTGCTGTGGTGCTCGGCCAGCCAGTAGCGCGAAAAGCCCAGCGCCTCGCAGCGCCGCGCCAGCTCCAGCGTCTCGCGCACCGCGTCGGCGCCCGAGCCGCCGGTGCGCACCGGGCTCTGGTCCACCACCCCGATCTTGAGAATGCTCATCCCGATCTCGCGTATCCGGAGGTTCGGCGCGGCCTTGCGGCGGTCCAGGAGGACGGAGTGATCCCAGGCCCCGTCGGGGCGAGTGGGAAATCGCGGAACGCCGTCCAACCAGACCAGTAACTCACGCGGTTCGGTCTTTCACCACACGAGTGGAGATGTCCAGCATGTCCATCGACAGAAACGATCGCGGTCCGGGCGACGAATACGGCCAATTCAGCGCGCTCCTGCAGGAGTTGGATCAGCACGAGCAGAATGCGGGCGCCACGGTGGCCTCCATGGGGGCGGCCTCCGCCGGGGCGGCCGCCGCCAGCGGCGGGATCGGGCAGATCTGCACGTTCTGGCCCACGCTGAAGACGGTGCTGAAGGTCGTCCTGGCGCTGCCGTTCATCCCGGGCGGCGTCAAGAACGTGGTGCGCCAGGCCATCACCCTCTTCGACGGGATCTGCGCGGGTGGCGGCGGTGGCAATGGGTAGTGGCGCCTGAAGGCGAGGCGCTGCGCGCGAACGACGGCGCCCGTGCACTGGCACGGACGCCGTCGTTTTGCGGGCTCAGGGTTTCACGCCCGATCCGAGTCAGCTGGCGCCCATGAGCCGTCATCCGGGGCGTGCGCGGGGGGTGGCCCGGCGCCCGGCACGGGACCGCCGCGGTGCATCCCGAGACCGGGGCCGCTCCCGGGCGCCGCGGGTCGGCGCGCGCGCATCAGCTTGCGGTACGACCACACCAGCGCGGCGACGATCACCCCCAGCGGGATCATCCATCCCAGGCTGGCGATGAACGCCGCCAGGAAGCCCACGAAGTTGTCCCACGCAGTCCGGAACGCATCCACGATCGGGTTGCCGCCCGGCCGCCCGCCGATCACCGGCACCGGCTCGTGCAGCTTCACGGTCAGCGTGCTCAGCGACACCCGGCTGCGGAGGAAGCGCAGGCGCCCCTCGTAGCGCTCGATCTCCTCGCGCACCCGCGCCAGCTCGCGCTCCACGGCCAGCACGTCTTCCAGCCTGCCGGTGCGGTTGGCCAGCAGCTCCACCAGGCGCTGCTCCAGCCGCCGCGCGTTCTCCATCCGCGCCGTCACGTCCACGAACTCCTCGCCCACGTCTTCGGTGGCGGTGGTCAGCGCCTCCACGTCACCGAGCGGGCGCAGGCCGGCCAGCGCCTGGTCCCACCGCCCGGCGGGAAGCTTCAGCTCCAGCGTGGCCTCGCGCGCCTCGTCCCGCCCGCTCTGCACCGACGTGCTCGCCACGTAGCCGCCCATCTGCTCCGCGATGCGCTGCACCCGGGCGATCGCCGGCTCCAGCTTGTCCACCCGCAGCGTGGCCGTCCCCGTACGGATGATCATCCGTGGCGGCGCCGAATCCACCGCCGCGGCGTTCGAGGGCGGCTGCCGCGGGGCCGCCGGGTTCGCGCCGCCGCTCGCCGCGCCGTCGGCGGAGCTCCGCGAGAGAGCGTCCTGCCCCGGCGCCGCGGCGTTCGGTGCCGCGGCGGGCTCGCTCTGAGACGGCAAGTCGACGGTGGCGACCTCTTCCCTGCTGGCGCGGCTCTCCCGCTGGCACGAGGCGAACAGCAGCAGCGGGGCCAGCAGGGCAAGGCGGGACAGGCGTCGCATGGGTTCCGTGGCGCGAAGGTGATCCAGCGGGCGCGTTCGATGGTGGAACGGAGGAGGGCGGAGGGATCTGACGCCATCAGGGCGCGCAATCCTCCGGGAGGCGCGCCGTCGTGGAGAATGCGTACCGGCCGCGCCGTGAATCGGTTCCGCGGGGGGAAGATACCGCGTCCGCGCCGTTCATCAACGGGGATCGGCGATGCGCCGGGCGCGGGCACGGGCGTTGCGACCCCGCCGCCGGTCCGCATCGCCCAAACCCACAGACGGAGCCGAGCCGTGGCAACCGATCGAGAGCCGCCCTTCGAGGGCGGGTCGCAGCCCGTGAAGCAGGTGACGGACCCCGTGCCGCCCAGCCGCCCCAGCCCGCGCGCCGGGCTGATGCTGGCCGTGATCATTCTCATCCTCCTCTCCGGCGCGATCTTCGTCTTCGAGCTCTTCAAGGGGTGATCCGCCGAGCGCTCCCTTTGGATACATGGAGCACATAAATCTCGCATTCGCAGAGAGTTGTCCTGGCTCTCGCGGCGCGAGGAGACGGAGCGGGACAGTGCCGGAAACCGGTTCCCGGCGCTTGTCCGCGGCCCGTCCACGGGGCTAGATTTGGGCATGCCCGCCCCATCCGCATTGTCCCGCCGCTGGATCTTTCCCGGCACCCCCGACCAGGTGCGCGTGGAGCGCTTGAGCACCGAGCTGCGCCTGCCGCCCGCCCTCTGCCGCCTGCTGGTGCAGCGCGGCTACGGCGACCCGGCAGACGTGCGCGACTTCCTGCGCCCGCACGCGGGCCAGATCCACGCGCCGCTCGGCCTGGCCGGGATGGACGCCGCCGTCGAGCGGATCGTGCGCGCCATCCGCGCCGGCGAGACGATCCTGGTGCACGGCGACTACGACGTGGACGGCATCTGCTCCACCGCGCTCTTCGTCCGCGCGCTGGGAAAGATGGGCGCGCGCGCCGTTCCCTTCGTTCCGCATCGCCTGGAAGACGGGTACGACCTCTCCGACGCCGGCCTCCGCGCCGCCTCGGCCGCGGGCGCCACGCTGATCCTCACCGGCGACTGCGGCATCGTCGCCCACGAGGCGGTCGATCGCGCGCGGGCGCTGGGGATCGACGTGATCGTCACCGACCACCATACCCCGGGCGACACCCTTCCGGACGCCGTCGCCGTCGTCAACCCCAACCGGGGCGACTGCGTCTACCCGGACAAGTCGCTCGCCGGCGTCGGCGTGGCGTACAAGGTGTGCTGCGCGGTCGCCGAGGCGGTGGGCTACCCCGCCGAGCGGCTGCACGCCTTCCTGGACCTGGTCGCCGTCGCCACCATCGCCGACCTGGCGCCGCTCACCGGCGAGAATCGCGCGCTGGTCCGCTGGGGGCTCAAGATCCTCCCGCAGACGCCCAATCCCGGCCTCCGCGCGCTGATCAAGGCCACCGGCCTCCTCGGCCGCGAGGACATCAGCGCCAGCCAGGTCGGCTACGTACTCGCGCCGCGCATCAACGCCGTGGGGCGCATGGGCGAGGCGCTGCGCGGCGTGCGCCTCCTCCTCACCGACGACGACCGCGAGGCCGAGGCGATCGCCGCCGAGCTGGAAGCCGAGAACCGCTGGCGCCAGACGGTGGATGGAAAGACGCTGAAGGAGGCGCTCGAAGCGCTCGATCGCTTCTACGATCCGGAGCGTGACTACGGGATCGTGCTGGCGAACGACGGCTGGCACCCGGGGGTGATCGGGATCGTCGCCAGCCGCGTGGTGGAGCGCATCCACCGCCCCACCGTGCTGGTCGCGCTCAACGGCGCGGAAGATGGGAAGGGGAGCGCGCGGTCGATCGGCGGCTTCCACCTGTACGAGGCGATCCGCGCCTGCGGCGAGCACCTCACCCGCTTCGGCGGGCACCGGATGGCGGCCGGGTGCAGCATCCGTCCGGACCGGGTAGACGGCTTCCGCGAGGCGTTCAACGCCCACGCGCACGGCGTTCTCCGCCCCGAGCTGCTGGTGCCCGAGGTGCGCATCGACCTGGAGGTGGAGCTGCACCATGCCGACGAGTCGCTGGCGCGGATGCTCCGCCACGCCGGCCCCTTCGGCGCGGGGAACGCCACGCCCGTGTTCGCCGCCCGGAAGGTCGGCATGGTCGGCAACCCCAGGATCGTCGGGCAGAACCACCTGAAGCTCACCCTCGGCGCCTACGGCCGTACGATGGACGCCATCGGCTTCAACATGGGCGAGCGCAGCAAGGAGCCATGGCTCGCGGGCGGGCCGCTGGACGTGGCCTTCAAGCTTGAGGAGCACAGCTACAACGGCCGCGTCTCGCTGCAAGCCAAGCTCGTGGACCTGCGCCCCGCAGAGTAGGGGGATTGCGCGGACACGGCGCTTCGTTTAGCTATCCGCACCGGAGCGCCTTCGCGTTCAATTTGTCCGAATCCGGTCTTCACTCAACCCATCTCCCCAAAGATGAACCGGATCGCGAGAACCGCCGGGGACCTGGAGGCAGAGGCGCGGACGTGGGAGCGCGAGGACCTGATCCGCATCTGGGAGAACTTACAGGCTCGGCAGCCCGTCAAACGATGGGAGGCTGGCAAGGCATTCGAGTACCTGGTGGTGCGGGCATTCGAGATCGACGGCCTGAGAGCCAGGTGGCCGTATGCTGTTACATACCGGCAGAAACTCGGCATCGTGGAGCAGAACGACGGACTCGTGTACTTGGGGGAACGGGCGTTTCTCCTCGAGAGCAAGGACCACACGGACGCACTGGCAATCGAAGCCGTCGCAAAGCTGCGTTTCCGCCTCGAATCCCGTCCACCTGGAACGATGAGCGTGCTTTTCACCGCGCGTAGCTTTAGCTTGGCCACAGAAGTCTTTTCCCAATTTGCGGCCCCGCTGAACGTCATCTTGTGGCGCGGCCAGGATCTTGACTACGCTCTCCGGCGCGGTTCGATGGCGAGCGGGCTTCAAGCCAAGTTTGAGGCGGCGACGGAACGCGGTATTCCGCTTTTTACATTGGAGTAGGCCGATGGTGACCGTGTTCGTGGAAGGACCTGTCGAAGAGTCACTGTTGACCCAGCTTCTTGCGGATCTCCCTGCCGCAGGCAGGGTCCGGATCGTTGCTGCTGGCGGGCGAGACGACGCTCGGCCGCGAGCGCGAAAGGAGCTGCTCGTTCAGCAACGCCCTGTGATCCTGGTCATCGACGCGGACTCCATCGACCGGGACATCATCGGCGAGCAGCAACGGGATCTGGAGGATTACTTCGCGTGGGGCGCGGGCGGCGTTCCCTATCGTGTCCTGCAGTTCGTTCCGACGGTTGAAGCAATCTTCTTCGACCGGCCCGAGGTGCTGGAGCACCTGCTCGGTCGTAAACCCGACGACATCATGCTGGCTGCCGGTGAGATCGCGCCGAAAGCTGTGTTGCAGCGAATGGGTATCACGGATCTCCGGGATCGCGTTCGGGCGCTTTCCGATGCCGATCTGCAAATGCTTCGCACGCACCCCTCGATCGCCGCGATTCGCGAGTTCGTTGAGGAGAACACGGAATCGACGTTGTTGCGGAAGTCGGCGTAGCCGTCTGCACACGGTACAACCTGGATGGAATGCAACCGCCCCTCGCCGCCCGACGGTCGAGGGGCTTAGTTTGCGGGGGATGATCGAGCGCGGGGTAAGCGTCCACGCGGGACAGGGCCGATGCGGATCGTTGCGGGGGAGTGGGGCGGGCGGCGCATCGAGGCGCCGCCGGGGCAGGGGACGCGGCCGACCACCGACCGTGTGCGCGAGGCATGGATGAGCACGGTGGCGGCGGAGCTCCCCGGCGCGCGCGTGCTGGACCTGTTCGCGGGCTCGGGTGCGCTCGGCCTGGAGGCGCTCTCGCGTGGCGCCGAGCGCGCCACCTTCGTGGAGCAAGACGCGAAGGCGCTCGCCAGCCTCCGCGCCAACGTCGCCGCGCTCGGCGCCGCGGAGCGCGCGAGCGTGGTCCGTGCCGACGCGGTGAAGTTCGCGCGGAACCTGGCGCCCGCCGCCTACGGCGTGGCGTTCGCCGATCCGCCGTACGGCAAGGGCTTCGCGCGGGCGGTCGCCGAGGCGTTCGCGGCGGTGCCGTTCGCGGCGCTCCTCTGCATCGAGCACGGCAAGGACGACGCGCTCCCGGAGCTGCCCGGGGCGTGGGCCAGGCGCTACGGCGACACCCTCCTCACCTTCATCCCCGCCCCGGAATGAGCGAGCGCATCGCGCTGTGCCCCGGCAGCTTCGACCCCATCACCCGCGGCCACGAAGACATCGTCCGCCGCGCGCTGGCGCTGGCGGACCGGGTGATCGTCGCGGTCGGCTTCTCGCCGCAGCAGAGCAAGCAGGGGATGTTCACGGTGGATGAGCGCGTCGCGCTGATCCGCGAGGTGTTCGCCGGCGAGCCGCGCGTGCGGGCGGATTCGTTCCAGGGGCTGCTGGTGGACTATGCCCGGCGCGTGGGCGCCGGCGTGGTGGTGAAGGGGGTGCGCACCGTGGCCGACTTCGAGTACGAGATGCAGATGGCGCTGATGAACCGCGCGCAGCATCCCGGCCTGGAAACCGTCTTCCTGGCGCCCGATCCCGTGCACTCCTTCGTGTCGTCCACGCTCGTGCGCCAGATCTCCACGCTCGGCGGCGACGTCACGCCGTTCATCTCCCCGGCCGTTCTCGCCCGTGTGCGCGAGAAGGCCGGCGCGAAATCAAGCTGATCAAGGGCGATTCCGGCCGATGGATTTCCTGACGAGCATCCGGCGCCGCGCGCGGGAGCGGCCGCGCCGGCTGGTGTTCCCCGAGGGGCACGACGCGCGCACGCTGGAGGCGGTGTCGCGCGTGGCGGCCGAGGGGCTGGCGATCCCGATGGTGATCGGCGGAGACCTCACCCGCGCGGACCTGGACGACCTGGGCGCCGCGGAGGTGGAGGTGGTGAACCCGGCCACCGATCCGCGCCGCGTCGAGCTGGCGAACCGGCTGTACGAGCGCCGCAGGGCGAAGGGGCTCACCGAGGCCGAGGCGCTGCATCAATCCGCCGATCCGCTCCTCTTCGGCGCGCTGATGGTGGGCGCCGGGCACGCGGATGGCTCGGTGGCCGGCGCGGCGAACACCACCGGCGACGTGATCCGCGCGGCCATCTACGGCGTGGGCCCGGCGGCGGGGATCCGCACCGTCTCGTCCGCGTTCTACATGGTCGTCCCCGATTTCCGCGGCGAGGGGACGGAGGTGCTGACCTTCACCGACGGCGCCGTGATCCCCGATCCCACGGCCGAGCAGCTGGCCGACATCGCGTTCGCGGCCGCCGAGGCACGCGCGCGGATCGTGGGAGACGAGCCGCGTGTCGCCTTCCTCAGCTACAGCACGGCGGGGAGCGCGCAGGGGGCGAGCATCGACAAGGTGCGCCAGGCGCTGGATCTCTTCCGCCAGAAGGCGCCGCGCGTGGCCGTCGACGGTGAGCTGCAGGTGGATGCCGCGCTCATCGCCGCCATCGGCGAGAAGAAGGCGCCCGGGTCGCCCGTCGCCGGCCACGCGAACGTCCTCGTCTTCCCGGACCTGAACGCCGGAAACATCGGCTACAAGCTGACGCAGCGGCTCGGCCATGCCGACGCGATCGGCCCGCTGCTGCAGGGCCTCGCCCGCCCCTGCAACGACCTGTCCCGCGGCGCCAGCGTGGACGACGTGGTCAACACCGCCTGCCTCACCTCGCTGATGGCGGAGTAGCCGGCCGCTCCATCACCCGAGATCCTGCGGTGGACCGCTTCCGCCGTGAGGGGCGAGGGAGGGGGAGAGCGCCGCGAGCGGCGTGCGCCGCCGCTCGCCGGCGCCGCGTCGTGACGCACGATTCGCATCTCCCGTCCAAGCGGTGGACCCCGCTGCCGCGTGCGGGGGAACGAATGTCGCGTTTGCGCTGGCGGACGCCGCGGCGTAGCTTCGGCGGGAGAAGAGCGATGTGGCGGTAGGTGGCACCCTTGTTGCCCGCATCGCGCCCGGATTGCGGTGCCGGACGTCAACCTCGTCAATGGACCTGGAGCCATGAGCTTCCGAACGAGCAAGCAGAACGGTGTGGTGGTGGTGGACGTGGACGGACAGCTCATCGTGGGCAACCGCCAGGAGCTGAAGCAGAAGGTGCTCGACGAGCTCGAGGGCGGGGAGCGCAAGTTCCTGATCGACTTCACCAACACCGGGTACATCGATTCGTCCGGCCTGGGCGTGCTGGTGAGCCTGAGCAAGAAGATCCGCGAGCAGGGCGGCGAGCTGCGCCTGGCCAACCTGAACGAGGACCTGCGCACGCTCTTCGAGCTGACCAAGCTCGACACGCTCTTCAACATCGCCGATTCGCGCGACGCCGCGCTGTCGGCGTTCTGACCTGACGAGCCCCGGCCGCCGGCCGCGCGGAGCCCGGTGAACCACCGCGCTCCGGGTGATCCCCGGCGGCCTCTGCGTGCCGAGCCGATGGATTTACCCGACCGCATCGTCGCGCGGCCGTCGCGAGACGGAACGCACTTCGCGCTGGAGCTGCCCAGCGACCTCCGGCTGATCGACCCCGCGATCGGCTACCTGGCCGGCCGCCTGCGCGACTACGGCTACGAGGGGTCGCGCCTCACGCTCAACTTTCGCGTGGGGGTGAGCGAGGCGCTGGCCAACGCCATGATCTACGGCAACGACCGCGATCCCGCCAAGCGCGTGCGCGTGGAGGTGGAGCTCGCCAGCGAGCGCGTCTCCGTGGTCGTGCACGACGAGGGCGACGGCTTCGACCCGACCGGCGTTCCCGATCCCACCCTTCCCGAGAACATCGAATCGGCTGGCGGCCGCGGGCTCTTCCTGATCCGCGAGCTGATGGACGAGGTCGATTTTCACGGATGCGGCAACTGCGTGCGCCTGGTGCTCTACCGCCAGGCGCCGCTTCCGCGCGCCTCGTGACCGGGGCCGCCCCCGTGCCCGCGGCCGCCTCGCTCCCGCGCCCCACCCGCGACGTGCTGGAAGACCTGCGGCGCGCCTGGGGCGAAGACGCGCGCGTCTGGTCGCCGGCGGGCGACGGGTGGCGGCTGGTGCTGGGGGTGGATGGCGTGCAGGCCGCGCCGGGCGATTGCGCGGTGGCGATCCCGGGAACCGAGTACCGGCTGGAGATCGCCGGGGCGCCGGCCGGCGCGGTGGACGGCGCCGCGCGCTTCCTGGCCAGCACCCTGGCCCGCGCCGCGCGCCACGACGAGGAGATCCGCTCGTTCAGCCGCGAGATCTCGGAGCGCTACGAGGAGATCAACCTCCTCTACTCCATCAGCGAGATCCTCGGCTCCATCATCTCGCTCGAAGAGGCGGCGGGGACGATCCTGGGCGAGGTCGCCAGCATCCTGGGCGCCAGCCGCGCCGCGCTCTGGGTGCACGACGGCGAGACCGGCCGGCTCGACCTGGCCGCGGTGGAGGGCGGCTCGGGGCAGCAGGGGCCGATCGCCGTCGACGATCCCTGCTCCATCACCGCCGCGGTCTTCCGCGAGGTGCGGCCGGTGATCCTGGCGCCCGGCGAGGTGTACGCCCGCGGCACGTGCGACCAGGACAAGCCGCAGCAGGGCGCCTTCCTCTCCGTTCCCGTCAGCTACACCCCGCCCGACGGCGAGGCACGCACCGTGGGCGTCATCAACCTCACCGGGCGCCCCGGCGGCTTCAGCGCGGGCGACCTCAAGCTCCTTTCCGCCATCGCCAGCCAGATCGGCGCCGCGGTGGAGAACAACCGGCTGATCGAGGAGTCGCTGCGGCAGCAGCGCATCGAGCGCGAGCTGGAGCTCGCGCACGACCTGCAGCTCAAGCTCCTCCCCCCGCTGGAGCAGTTCGCCAGCTACGCCGAGGTGGCGGCGCGATGCGTTCCCGCCGAATCGGTCGGCGGCGACTTCTACCACCTCTTCCGGCTCCCGGGGAACCGGCTGGGGGTGCTGATCGGCGACGTGAGCAGCCACGGCTTCGGCGCGGCGCTGATCATGGCGCTCACCATGAGCGCCGTGGCCATCCACGCCAGCGAGGGCGATCCGCCGGCCGAGGTGCTGCGCCGCACGCACCTGGCGCTGATCGACGAGCTGGAGACCACGGAGATGTACCTCACGCTCTTCTACGGCGTGATCGATCCGGCCGAGGGGACCATCGCCTACGCCAACGCCGGGCACTCGCACGCCTGGCGCATCCCGGCCGAGGGGGCGCCGCAGCGGCTGTCGGTGACCGATCCGCCGTTCGGCATCATCGACCGCTCGCAGTACGGCGAGGCCACGGCGCCCTGGGAGGGCGGCCGCGACCTCCTCTTCCTCTTCACCGACGGGCTCAGCGACGCGCTGGAGCGTGGCGAGGTCGAGGGTGAGCGCATCCTGGTCGACGAGGCGGCCGCGTTGCGTGGCCGGCCGGCCGAAGAGATCGTGGGCCGCCTCTTCGCGCGCGTGGGCGAGGTGGGCGCCACGGTGCCGCCCGACGACCGCACGGCCGTTCTCGTCCGTTTCTAGCGCGCGCCCGTGCCCCGCCAGCTCCCCTACCCGGACGACCTCCCCCGCGCCAAGCGCGCGCTGGGGCAGAACTTCCTGATCGACGCCAACATCCAGCGGAAGATCGTCGCCTCGCTCGACCCCGGGCCGGACGACGAGGTGATGGAGATCGGCCCCGGCGTGGGCGCGCTCACCCGGCACCTGGCGGGGACGGTGCGGCGGCTGGTGCTGGTGGAGCTCGACAACGACCTGGCCGCGCGGCTCCGCGGCGAGTTCGCGGGCGATCCGTCGGTGGAGATCATCAACGAAGACGTGCTCGACGTGCCGCTGGAGCGGGTGTCGGGCGATCCGTCGTCGCTCAAGGTGATCGGCAACATCCCGTACAACATCACCACGCCGATCCTCTTCTCGCTGCTGGAGCGCCGGCCGCGCCCGCGGCAGATCGTGCTGATGGTGCAGCGCGAGGTGGCCGACCGCATCCTGGAGCCGGCGGGGAGCAAGACGTACGGCGCGCTCGCCGTGGGCGTGCAGGCCGTGGCCGACGTGAGCCGGGTGATCAACGTGAGCCGCGACGCCTTCCGCCCCGTGCCGGACGTGATGTCCAGCGTGGTCAGGATCGTCCCCCATCAGCCGCCGCGCCTGCTCCCAGAGGAAGAGACGGCGCTCCGCGATCTCACGCGCGCCGCCTTCCAGCAGCGCCGCAAGCAGTTCCAGCGCATCCTGCGCGATGCCTACCATCTCTCCCCCCAGCAGGTGGAAGAGGTCGGCCGCGCCGCCGGCATGGACCTGGTCCAGCGCCCCGAGACCTTTTCCCCCGCGAAGTTCATCGACCTCGCCCGTGTGCTGCGCGAACGTCGCCCCGCCTGATCCCTCCGCGCCTTCTCCGCTGTCCGAATCTGTCCATCTTCAGATGGCCTCTTACGGCTGCTCAGAGGCTCACGGATCATTGGATGGGCGTTGGATGGCGGATCGTACCCCGTTGTATCGTTTTCTGGGCATGACCTGACTCGCGTCCATTTTACTACTCTTCGCCCGTTCACTTCCATCCTTCGCGACGTTGCGGGATCCCCTCTCGTAGCGCCCGAGGATATTCCCTTTACTGCATATTCCGGTGAGGTTACATTGGAATGGGACATGGAAGGTACGGATGAGTTTGAAGCGTGGTACTTCGACCTGCCGGATCCTGATGCCGAGGCGGTCGCGATCGCCATCAGCCTGCTCCAGGAACACGGCCCGGCGCTGGGAGCACCGAGGAGCTCCAGCATCATCAGCTCCCGTCATGCACACATGCGCGAGTTGAGAGTACAACGCGGTGGGCGTCCCCTGCGGGTGCTCTACGCGTTCGATCCGAGGCGCACGGCGATCCTCCTCCTCGGAGGCGACAAAACGGGGGACAAGCGCTGGTACGACATCTATGTTCCGCGGGCGGATCGGCTGTATGACGAGCATCTGGAGAAACTTCGGAAGGAGGGGTCGATCTGATGCCAGGACACACTCCTTGGCGGGAGATTCGTGACCGGCGGCTTTCGCCGGAGCAGAAGGAGAGAGTGGCTCGCTCGGTGGAGCTCCTCTCTGCCGGGATCGAGCTCGACGAACTGCGCCGCGCGCGCGGGCTCACGCAGGAAGAGCTCGGGGAGCGGCTGGGGACGGGGCAGCCGAGCGTGTCGCGGCTGGAGCGGCGCAAGGACGTGCGGCTGAGCACGCTGCGCGAGGTGGTGGAGGCGATGGGGGGCGAGCTGAAGGTGGTCGCCCACTTCCCCGATGCCGACTACCTGATCGAGGCGTTCGACGCCCCGCGCTTCGCCGACGCGGCGGACTGACGTCCGGGCGTCTGCACCACGAACGACGAAGCCGCAGCGCTGGAGACCGGCGTTGCGGCTTCATCCGTCTACCTCACCGAGATGCGCGAACCCCGGCGCTCGCGAGGAGCGCCGGGGTTCGCCTACTTTTGCTCAGTGGTCGAACAATCGTCCGGGACGAAAGTCAGACGCCGGCCAGGGCGGGCTCCTCCGCGCGTGCCAGGAACCTGGCGGCGAGGTCCACGTAGGCCTCGGTGCCGATGTACAGGGGCGTGCGCTGGTGCAGCGTGTCGGGCTCGATCTCCATGATCCGGCGCGTGCCGTCGGTCGCCTTGCCGCCGGCGTGCTCGGCGATCATGGCCAGCGGGGCGGCCTCGTACAGCAGGCGCAGCTTCCCCTCGGGGCTCTTCACGTCGGCCGGGTACATGAACAGGCCGCCGTACAGCAGGTTGCGGTGGAAGTCGGCCACCAGCGAGCCGATGTAGCGCGAGCTGAACGGCTTGGTGTTCGGCTCTTCGCCCGCTCCCTTGAGCCAGTCCACGAAGCGGCGCTGCCCCTCGCTCCACTTCCCGTAGTTCCCCTCGTTGCAGCTGTAGATGCGCTGCCCGCTCTCGGGGATGCACATGTGCGGGTGCGAGAGGAGGAACTCGCCGATGCTGGGCTCCAGGGTGAAGCCGTGCACCCCGTTGCCGGTGGTGTACACCAGCATGGTGGACGAGCCGTACACCACGTAGCCGGCCGCCACCTGCTTGTACCCGGGCTGCAGACAGTCCTGCAGCGACCCGCGCGGATGGTCGCTCACCTTGCGGTGAACCGAGAAGATGGTGCCCACCGACACGTTCGCGTCGATGTTCGATGACCCGTCGAGCGGGTCGAAGAGGACGCAGTAGTTGCCGGTGGGGAACTTGTCGGGGATGGGGATGAAATCCTCCACCTCTTCCGACGCCATCCCGCACAGGTGCCCGGTGTGGTCGAGCGCCTTGAACAGCACCTCGTTGGCGTACTCGTCCAGCTTCCGCACCTCCTCGCCCTGCACGTTCACCTCGCCGGTGTAGCCCAGGATGTCGGCCAGGCCGGCGCGGCGCACCTCCTTGCCGATCATCTTGGCGGCGAAGGCGATGTCGTACAGGATGCTGCTGAACGCGCCCGTGGCCTCGGGGAACTGCCGCTCGGCCTCGATGATGTGGCGCTCGATGGTGATGATGCCCTTGCTGCTCACGGAATCCTCGGCTCTGTGCTCTCCTGTGCGCGGAAGCGCCGCTCCACGTCGTACGCTTCCACCTCGTATCGGTTCTGCCAGTATCCGCGGCGCACCCACTCCGCCGCGTACTTCACCGCGAACAGCCTGTCTCCCCTCCATTGCCGCACGTGCACCAGCTCGTGCACCAGCAGCCCCGCGTCGATCCCCGCGTCCGGGTGGACCAGGATGGTGCCGCCCAGCGTGACCGCCGCGGCCGAGCCCCGCATGTTCCCCGTCACCCCGCCGATCGCCGGGATCCAGCGGTTGCGGCGCACCACCACCCCCGGCGGGAGCGGCGCCCCGGGGAGCGCCTGGGGCGGCACGCGCGGTCCGAGAACCGCGTCCGCCAGCCGCGCCAGGACGCTCAATCGTCCTCCCGCCGCCAGCTGCGCCCGCCGGGCGCCACGCCGATCACCACGGTGCCGTCTTCATCCGTCCGCGCCATGGAAACGTGGTCCGCGCGGAGGCGGTCCATCGTCTCGGGCGCGGGGTGGCCGTACTTGTTGCGCCGGCCACAGCTGATCACCACCAGCGCGGGGTGTACGGCCTGGAGCCACTCTTCGGAGGTGGCGGTGCGGCTGCCGTGGTGCCCCGCCTTGGCCAGCTGCGAGCGCAGCCGGCCGCCGTAGCGCCCCACCAGCGCGTGCTCCACGAACGCCGGCGCGTCACCCGTGAGCAGCGCGGAGAACGCTCCGTAACGAAGCTGCATCACGGCCGAAATGTCGTTTGGATCGTGAGGTGCGTCAAGAACGTCCGCTGTCGGCCAGAGAAACTCCAGTTCCACGCCGTCGATCCGCAATATTCGTCCCTGCCGCGCGGCGTTCCACGGCACGTGGCGCGTACGGGCGGTGGCGAGCACGTCCCGGTACATGGGCGTGCCGAACGCCAGCCCGGGGTCGATGAGCCGCCCCACGGGAATTCCGCGCAGCACGGCCGGGGCGCCGCCCACGTGGTCCACGTGCGGATGGGTGAGGACCAGCGCCTCGAGCCGCCGGGCGCCGTGCGCGCGCAGCCAGGGGAGGACCCGTCGGCGCCCCGCGTCGAACTCCTCGTCCGCCGGGCCGGCGTCCACCAGCAGCCAGCGCCCGGCGGGGGTGCGGACCGCCACCGCGTCGCCCTGCCCCACGTCGATGAACGCGATCTCCAGGCCGCGTGGTGCAGCAGCCGCCAGCGGCAGGAGGAGAAGGGCCGCCGTCGCGCCCATCGGCGCCAGCGCCAGCCGCACGGAGCGGCGCATCCCCGCGGCCAGCTCCAGCGCGGCCAGGAAGGCGAGGGCCGCCGCGGCCCACAGCCACCACCGCGGCCCCGCCACGTCCATGTGCCCGCCGGGGACGGCCGCGGCGAAATCGACCACCACGCGCATCCCGTCCAGCGCGACCGAGGCGCCGTCGGCCACCACCCGCGCCAGGCCGGGCGCCAGCGGCTCCAGCGCGCACGCCGCGAAGATCCCCACCAGCGCCAGGCTGCTGAGCGGGATCGCGGGGAGATTCGCCACGATCGACACCGGCGCGACGGTGCCGAAGTGGTGCGCCGCGATCGGCGCCGTCGCGGCGAAGGCGGCGACGGAGACGACGGCGGATTCCGTGAACGCCTTCATCCACCCGCGCTTGAGCCGGGCCGGGACGCGCGCCAGCATCGGCCGGCGGAGGAGCATGATGCCGAGCACGCCGGCGTAGGAGAGCTGGAAGCCGGCGTCCAGCGCGGCCATCGGCTCCATCGCCAGGATGGCCAGCGCGGCCGCGGCCACGATCCCCATCGGCGCGGAGGGGCGCTGGAGGACCACCGCCAGCAGCGCCAGCGCCGTCATGATCCCCGAGCGCACGGCCGAGGGCGGCGCGCCGATCATCGCCAGGTACAGCGCGATCAGGAAGATGGTGAGCCAGAGCGTGGGGTTGCGCCGCAGCCGCGCCACCCGGCCCAGCAGCACCAGCACCGCCGCGACCAGCGCCACGTGCGTCCCCGAGATGGCGAGGAGGTGCACCAGCCCCGATGCCGCGAACCGTTCCACCAACTCCCGGTCCAGCATCTCGCGCCGGCCGAGGACGAGCGCGTCGGCCAGCGCGGCGTTGCGGGGGAAGAGGCGGCGGATCTGCCGTTCCGCCCGCCCGCGCAGCGACAGGAGCGGGTGCCGCGCGAACGACGCGGGCGCGATGAGCGTCGCCTGCCGCGCGAGGAGGTAGCCGCGGTACGCCGGGTCCCGCGGCCAATCGCTTCCGTCGACCGGCGACGGCATCAGCCGCCACTCCCCCGCGAGCCGCAGCTCCGTTCCCGCGCGCACCGCCGGCGTCCCACGTGGCAGCCGGACGCGCACCTCCACCCCGCACGCGCCGGCGATCCCGTCGGGAGAGACGGCGCGGGCGACCGCCAGGGGGAGGAGCGGCGTGCGCTCGGTGGTGTCGCGTGGCTCCGCGAAGTCCGCCGCGAGCGCGCCAGTGACGGCGAGACGGGCGCCATCGTCCAGCGTGGCCCGGCAGTCGCGCGCGGCGGCGAGGCGCGCCTGGGCGCCATCTCCCGCGCCCGCCAGCGCCAGCGCCGCGAGGACGCACCCGCGCACCGCATCGCGGCCGAGCGGCGTGCCCACCAGCGGCCCGTGCAGCGCCAGCGCGGCGAGTGGCGCGGCGGCGAGGAAGGCGATCCCGGCGGGAAGCACCTCGATGCGCAGGCCGGCGAGGAGGCCGGCCAGGAACGCGAAGAACGCGGCGACGATCGGCAGGCGGAGGTGGTTCATCGCCTCACAGCTCGCGGCGGATCATCGGCTTGCATCGCGTTCGTGGCGCGCGGGTTGCAAACCTTCGCCCCGGGCCCCGGCGAGGGCGGCGGGAGATCGAACCCGGAGGTGTGAGATGAGCGTCCGTGTGTGGGGCGGCATCGTGGTGGCATGTGGTGCGCTGGCATCGGCGGCGTGCGAGGGATCGAACCTGTTCGGCTCCACCGCGCTCACGCCCAACAATGGGGCGAGCGGCACCGGCACGGTGCAGGGGAGCGTGATCGCCGGCGGCGCGGGTCTCGGCGCCGTTCCCGTGGTGCTGGTCGGGCAGGATTCCACCCAGACGGGGACCGCGGGCGTGTTCGTGTTCGACAGCCTTCCGCCCGCCACCTACCAGGTGGCCGTGCGCGTGCCGATCGGCTATTCGCTGGCCGCGGGGCAGACCGGCACGCAGTCGGTGACGGTGACCAATGGCGGCATCAGCGGCGTCACCTTCATCCTGCAGCAGACCACGACCACCACGCCGTGACGCACCGGCTCGCCCACGAAAGCTAGTCGCGGCGCGAGATCGGCGCGATTGTCCAGATTGGTGCAGCAAAGCGGCGCTCCCAAGATGCTGGGAGCGCCGCTTCCATTTCCTTCAAGTCCGTGCGATGCCTGCGCTTCGGTTTGGCTCGCGCCCGGTCGTCGAATCGCTCGACCGAGCAGTGGTTGGGCCAGACAACTGTCCGCGGTTTCCGCGCTGGCGCGATGCGAGCGTCCCTGATAACGGCGATGATCGCCGCCGTTCACTCGATCAGACGGAGTGCGACCGGCAGTCGTTCGCGCTGTGATCAGCCGATGGGTGGATCCCGCGCTCCGACGACGGGGCGGAGGCCGTGTCGTCGGCCGGGCGGGGCGCGGGGGGCGCGGCGTTCAGGAGACCGTGCTCGCGCAGCAGCTCGCGCGTCCGGCGGTCGGCGGGGAGGGAGATGAGCAGCATCGCCGCCATCCCCAGGAGGAAGGCGGCGAGGAGGAGGATCACGAGCGGGGCCGCGTAGAACGCGACGGGGCCGAGCGAGAGCGCGGCGCGCTCCATCCGGTTCTGATACGCGATCGCCGCCACCAGGAGGGTGGCGGCGATCAGCAGGGTCCAGCCGCGACGGGTCACGCCGCGGCCCCGGCCAGCTCGGGCGCGCCCACCAGCTCCCCGGCGAACGTCGCGCCGGTGGTGCCGGTGAGCCGCACCTCCACGAAGCTGCCGATCAGCCCGGCGGGGGCATCGAAGTTCACCACCTTGTTGCCGCTGGTGCGCCCCTGCACGCCGCCGCGGCGCCCTTCCTTCTCCACCAGCACCTCCTCGATCCGCCCCACCTCGCCCTGGTAGATCTCCGCCTGGATCTGGCGGTGGAGGCCGATCAGCTGCTGTAGCCGCGCCTGGCCCACGTCCTCGGGGACGAACTGGTCGCGCGGGAGGCGGGTGGCGGGCGTGCCGTCGCGCTCGCTGTAGCGGTAGAGGAACGCGTCGTCGTAGCGCACGGCGCGCATCAGCTCGAGCGTGCCCTGGTACTCCTCCTCCGTCTCGCCTGGGAAGGCCACGATCACGTCGGTGGAGAGCGCGATCCCGGGCATCGCCTCGCGCACCCACTGGATCTTCTCCATGTACTCGGCCACGGTGTAGCGCCGCAGCATCCGCTTGAGCGTGCGATCGTGCCCGGACTGCACGGGAAGATGCAGCTGCTTGCAGACGGCGGGCTCCTCGGCCATCACCTCCACCAGCTCGCGGGTGAAGCCGTTGGGGTGCGGGCTGGTGAAGCGCACGCGGCGGATGCCGTCCACGCGCGCCACCTCGCGCAGCAGCCGCGGGAAGCTCCAGTCGCCGTGCTGGTAGCTGTTCACCGTCTGCCCCAGCAGCGTCACCTCGGGCACGCCCTCGGCGGCGAGCTGGCGCACCTCGGCGAGGATGGCCCGCGGGTCGCGGTTCTTCTCGTCGCCACGCACGTAGGGGACGATGCAGTAGGTGCAGCGGTAGTTGCACCCGCGCTGGATCGGCACCCATGCCGACACGGCGGAGATGCGGCGCGCGGTGACCCCCTCGTAGTTCTCGAACGGGTCGAAGCCGAGCACGGTGAGCCCCCGCCCGCCGGGCGCCAGCGGAAGCGAGCGCGCGGGCGCCGCCGCGGGGCGGAGCTCGGCCAGCTTTTGCGGGAGCTGGCGGTACGCGTCGGGGCCCATCACCAGGTCCACGCCGCCATCCTTGCGGAAGAGCGACTCGCCCAGCCGCTGCGCCATGCACCCGGTCACGCCGATCACCACCTCGGGCTTCGCCTCGCGCAGCTGCTGCAGCTGGCCCACGCGGCCGATCACCCGCTGCTCCGCGTGGTCGCGGATGGCGCAGGTGTTCACCAGGACCACGTCGGCGTCTTCGGCCGTGTCGGTCGCGACGTACCCCTGCTCCGCCAGGATGCCGGCCATCAGCTCGCTGTCGCTGATGTTCATCTGGCAGCCGTACGTCTCGATGTAGGCTTTCTTCATGCGCTTTCAGGTGCTGCTGGGGGTCGGGCGGCAAACCCGATGACTACACCGCTGGAGCGGCTGGGTTCGGTGCGCTATAGAATCGCGAGCACCCGCGACGGCGCCCAGGCGGGGATGGAGAGCCCGGAGAAGTCCTTCTCGTTGCGGGTGACAATGAAGTCGGCCCCGGCCTTCAGCGCGCACACGGCCTGCACCGCGTCTTCGTAGTCGCTCAGGGCCAGGAGCGACGCCTGCGCGAAGTCGTGCTTCTCGACGGGCACGACCTCGAACAGGCGGAGCATGTTCGAAACGCCGAGCGCCGCCCCGCCGGACCCGAGGTGCTTGCGGAGAATGTAATACACCGTGGTGACCGTATGCCCGGCGATGTACGCGGTCACCTTCCCCGACTCGATCTCGCGAATCAGCCGGGCAGCATCGAGCACCCATGGCTGCCGCGCGAGAGCCGCGTCCAGAACGACGTTGGCGTCGACGAGCAGCTTCACCGGGAGTATTTCTCCAGCAGGTACCGCCGGTAATCTTCCTCCGCGCCGTCGAGACTCTCGGCGCCCCTGGCGATTCCCACGAACTGCCGCGCGATTGGGCCGAGGCCTTCCATGTAGTCTTCGACGACCTCTCCCTGCGTGAGCATCTCGAGCATGTCGCCGACGATGGCGGAGATGCTGGTCGAACGGCGCTCCGCGAACTGGCGGGCTCGTTCCGCGAGCGCGTCATCGACGGTGATGGTCAGTTGGGTCGCCATGATCCTCACTCCGTTGGGTTCGCTCGTAATATGCGCACATTCGTGACAGGGTTCAACCCGAGCTTCCGCGGCAGCGGGCACGTGGAAACCCGAACCGTGTCGCCGCCGTCCGCCGCACGCCACTCGGGAGGGGCGGATGAAACGACCGAGCGGCGAACCGGGATGCCGGTCCGCCGCTCGTGACGGTCGTCGTGCCGCTCGCCGCCGCGCGAGAGGTGGCGGCGGCGCGGGTCACCGGGCGCGCTCTTCGTCTTCCAGGTCCTTCAGGCGAAGGCGGAGGAAGTCGTCGAGCGAGTCGTCGGGAACGTGGTAGAGGTCGGCCAGGAAGCGGCGCGTCTCGTCTTCGTTCTGCCGCAGGTGGTGGAGCATGGCGTCGAGCCGCTCCAGCGGCAGGCGCAGGCGCGCGGCGGCGCTCGCGATGCGCTCGTACGCATCGCGGCGGGCCTGCCGCTCTTCGTCGCTCTCGTCTTCGAACCAGGGCTCGCGCAACAGCATCTCCCGCGTCTCCGTGTGTGTCAGGCCCGCGCCCACTCGCCGTACAGCGGGAAGCGCCCGCACATCTCGCGCACCTCGCCGCGCACGGCGGTGGCCACCTGCTCGTCGTCGGGCTTGGCGATCACCCGGTCGATCAGGCCGGCGATGGCGCGCATCTCGTCGACGCCCAGGCCGCGGGTGGTGAGCGCCGGCGTGCCGATGCGGATCCCCGAGGTGACGAACGGCGACTCGGTCTCGGCGGGGACGGTGTTCTTGTTGACGGTGATGCCGGCGTGGTCGAGCGCCTTCTCGGCCACCTTGCCGGTGACGCCCTTGTTGCGCAGGTCCACCAGCATCAGGTGGTTGTCGGTGCCGCCGGAGACCAGGTCGAAGCCGTGCTCCATCAGCGCCTCGGCCAGCGCGCGGGCGTTGGCGATCACGCGCCCCGAGTAGTCGGTGAACTCCGGCCGCAGCGCCTCGCCGAAGGCGATGGCCTTGGCGGCGATCACGTGCATCAGCGGGCCGCCCTGGGTGCCGGGGAACACCTGCTTGTCGATCGCCTTGGCGTGCTCCTCGCGCGCCATGATCAGCCCGCCGCGCGGCCCGCGCAGCGTCTTGTGCGTGGTGCTGGTGACCACGTCGGCGTGGGGCACGGGCGAGGGGTGGTGGCCGGTGGCGACCAGCCCGGCGAAGTGCGCCATGTCGACGAAGAGCTTCGCCCCGCACTCGCGCGCGATCTCGGCGAAGACCTCGAAGTCGATGATGCGCGGGTAGGCGCTGGCGCCGGCCACGATCACCTTGGGCTTCACCTTGACCGCCTGGTCGCGCAGGGCGCCGTAGTCGATGCGGTGGTCGTCGGCGCGGACGCCGTAGGCGGCGACGTTGAACAGCTTGCCGCTGAAGTTGACCGGCGAGCCGTGCGTGAGGTGGCCGCCCTCGGAGAGGTTCATCCCCAGGATGGTGTCGCCCGGCTCGCAGAGGGCGAAGTAGGCGGCCATGTTCGCCTGCGCCCCCGAGTGCGGCTGCACGTTGCCGTGGTCCGCGCCGAAGAGCTGCAGCAGGCGCTGCTGGGCCAGGCGCTCCACCTCGTCGACCACCTCGCAGCCGCCGTAGTAGCGCTTTCCGGGAAGCCCCTCGGCGTACTTGTTGGTGAGCACGGTGCCCATCGCCTCGATCACCGCGCGCGAGGCGAAGTTCTCGCTGGCGATCATCTCCAGCTGGTGCTCCTGGCGGTCGGCCTCGGCACCGATCAGGCGGTGGATCTCGGGATCGGCCTGCTTCACGGCTTCCATCTATCGACCTCGCGGGCTTCGTTCGTCTCGGGTGATTTCGGACGCCGGGAAGGTAACCATGCCACCCCGCCGGGGCGAGGGTTCGCGGCGATCGCATCGACCGAAACATCGTCGTTCCCATGCATCGCGGCGGGGATGATCCGCCAGGGGCAGGAGGAGGGCGCTTCGCGCGAGCCGTGTCCACTGGTTGATGATGACGAGGGATACGCGGAAGCAGGCCGGGAGCGAGGGGCTCCCGGCCTGCGATCTCCATCGGCCGAAGGACTGGATCCGGCTACTGCGCGAGGATGGCGGACGGGTCGAGGTCGCCGACGTAGTAGTCCACCAGCGTGCGCTGGTAGAGGAGGTTGGAGCGGGCGGTGACGAGCGCGCTCTGCCCCGAGGCGAGCGTGGCGCGGGCCTGCGTCACCTCCACCAGCGTCCCCACGCCGGCGCGGTAGCGTTCCTCGGTGGCGGTGAGCGACTGCCGCGCGGCCGTCTGCTGCGCCTGCGCGGCGCGAAGCTGCTCCTGGGCGCTCTGGAAGTCCAGGTACGCGCGGCGCACCTCGAGCCCCACCTGCTGGCGCTGGTTCTCCAGGGCGATGCGGGCGTTGTCCTGCTGGATGCGGGCGCGCTGCGTCTCGGCCGCCACGTTGCCGCGGTCGAAGAGCGGCAGCGACACGCCCACGCTCACCGAGCCGCCCTGCCGCTGGTTGAGCTGGTCGAACAGGTTGGCGTCGTTGCCGCTGTTCAGGCTGGTGTTGTACCCGGCGCTCACCGACACGCTGGGGAGCCGCGCGGCCTGCGCGGCGCGCACCCCCTGGCCCGCGGCGTCCAGCTCGGTCTGCCGGGCGGCCAGGTCCACGCGCCGCTCGAAGGCGCGCCCCAGCAGCGTGTCCAGCGGCGCCACCGCGCTCGCCCGCGCCGCGTCGGCCGAGGGCGTCTGGAAGTCGTACTCGCCGCGCGGGTCCAGCTGCAGCGTCTGGATCAGGTCGACCTTGGCGAGCTCCACGTCGCGCTGGCCCTGGACGACCGCGAGCTGGGCGGAGGCCACGGCGGCCTCGGCCTGGTACTGGTCGGCGATCGGGCGGCGGCCGGCCTGCACGAACTCGCGGATCTGGTCGCGCTGCGCCTGCTCGCTGGCCAGCGTCTCGCGGCGCACGCGCAGCTGCTCCTGCGCGTCGACCAGCGCCAGGAAGTTGCTGCTCACGGTGAACACCACGTTCTGCCGCGTGCGCTCCACGTCTTGCCCGCCGGCCGCCTGCTGCAGCTGCGCCTGGCGCAGGTTGGCGCGGTTCAGCCCGCCGTTGTACAGCGTGTAGCTGCTGCTGACACCCGCGTTCATCGCCGAGGTCAGCGTGTTGCTGGCGCCGCTGCCGGCGCTCAGCGGCGAGCGGTCGTAGCTCTGCGAGCCGGTGGTGCTGAAGCGCAGGTCCGGCAGGAAGGCGTTCTTCGACTGCCGCACCGCAACCGTGTCGAGCGCCGCCGCGTTCACCGCCTGCCGCAGCGTTCCGTTCTGCCGCAGGGCGATCTGCAACGCCTCGTTGAAGGTGATGGTGCGCGGCTGCGATGCCGCGGCCCGCGTCTGCGGTGTCGTCTGCGCCGCCAGGGCCGGGGCCCCGGCGGACGCCGCCGCCACCAGCGCGGCCAGCGCGATGCCGAATCTCTGGTTCATCTGGACCTCTCCTCGTCTATTCGTCAGCGTCGACCGGACGGTACCGGGGCGCGGTTTCGCTTCGCCGGGCTGTGGATCGGGCCGCCTCGTGCGAAGGCGAGCACGGTCCGCCGGGAGTGGAGCGCGCCGCTCGGCGCGCGTCCATCCCACCACGTCACTCGTAGCGCAGGGCCTCGATCGGGTTGAGCGCGGCGGCCTTGCGGGCGGGGTAGAAGCCGAAGAACACGCCCACCGCCGCGCTGAAGCCCACCGCCAGCAGCACCGCCTGGGGGGGCGTGGCCGTGGCCCACCCGGTCAGCTTCCCCACCAGCGCCGCCCCGCCGTAGCCCACCAGCAGGCCGATCACCCCGCCCAGCAGGCTCATCACCACGCTCTCCACCAGGAACTGCAGCAGCACGTCGCCGCCGCGGGCGCCGATGGCCATGCGGATGCCGATCTCGCGCGTGCGCTCGGTCACCGACACCAGCATGATGTTCATGATCCCGATCCCGCCCACCACCAGGCTGACGGAGGCGATCGCCGCCAGCAGCCAGGTCATCACCTGCGTGGTGCCCGTGGCGGCGGCCGCCAGGTCGTTCTGGTTGCGCACGGTGAAGTCGTCGGGCTCGCCGTCGCTCTGCCGGTGGCTCTCGCGCATGATGGCGCGGATCTCGTCCTGCGCGGCCGGGAGCTCGTTGGGGCTGGCGGTCGACGCGATGATCTGGCCGATGAACATCCCCCCGCTCAGCCGCGCCTGCATGGTGGTGTACGGCAGCAGCACCACGTCGTCCTGGTCGTTGCCGTTCGCCGTCTGCCCCTTCCTGGCCAGCACGCCCACCACCTGCATGGGAACGCTGCGCACCTGGATCTGCTGGCCGATCGGGTCCTGCCCGGGGAAGAGGTTGTCGGCCACCGTGGCGCCGATCACCGCCACCTTGCGCTTGGCCTGCAGGTCGGCGTCGCCGAAGAAGGCGCCGCTGGTGGTCTGCCAGTCGCGGATGGTGGTGTAGTCGGTCGACACGCCGTTGATGGAGGTGCGCCAGTTCCCCTCGCCGCCGATCACCTGCCCGCGCGAGTTGATCACCGGCGACACGCCGGCCGCCAGCGTGCTCTCGCGGCGCAGCTTCTCGGCGTCTTCCACGGTGAGGCGGTTGAACGCCTGGGCGCCCTGGCTCACGCCGCCCTGCTGGCTGGACCCCGCCGTCACTACGATCAGGTTGGTGCCCAGCGAGCCGATCTGCTTCTCGATGTTGCTCTGCGCGCCATGGCCGATGGCGACCATGATGATCACCGCGCCCACGCCGATCACGATCCCCAGCATGGTGAGCAGGGTGCGCATCTTGTTCTTCAGGATGCTCTGCCCGGCGATGCGCACCAGCGTCTGCTTCTTCATGCGGCCTCCGCGGTCTGCAAGTCGTGCGTGGTGCCGGGCTCCTCGGCCTGCTCGGCGTCCATCGCGCGGATGTCGTCGGCGGCGCGGCGGCGGCCCTGCACCGGGTGGTCGCGGCGGATGGCTCCGTCGCGCACGTCCACGATGCGCCTGGCGTACTGCGCCACCTCGGGCTCGTGCGTCACCAGCACGATGGTGATTCCCTGCTCGTTCAGCTCCTGGAAGAGCGCCATCACCTCCACGGTGGTGCGGCTGTCCAGGTTCCCCGTGGGCTCGTCGGCCAGCAGCAGCGTGGGCCGGGTCACCAGCGCGCGGGCGATGGCCACGCGCTGCTGCTGCCCGCCGCTGAGCTCGCTGGGGTGGTGGTCCAGCCGCTTCCCCAGCCCCACCCGCTCCAGCGCCTCGGCGGCCATGGCGCGGGTGTCCTTCCAGCGCCCGGCGCGGTCGTAGAGGAGCGGGAGCTCCACGTTCTCCAGCGCGCTGGTGCGCGAAAGGAGGTTGAAGCCCTGGAAGACGAAGCCCAGCTTCTGGTTGCGCAGGTCGGCGAGCTGGTTCTTCCCCATCCCGTCCACCCGGATCCCGTCGAGCAGGTACCGCCCGCCGGTGGGGACGTCGAGGCATCCCAGGATGTTCATCAGCGTGCTCTTCCCCGACCCCGACGAGCCCATGATGGCGATCATCTCGCCGGGCTCCACGGTGAGGTCCACCCCGCGAAGGGCGCGGACCTCGTTCTCGCCGTGGCCGTAGATCTTGGTGACCTGCTCGATCTGGATGACCGGCTCGCTCATGGTCTCGTCTCCGCTCAGAAGCCGGGGCCGCGGCCGCCGCCGCCGCGCTGCTGCCCGCCGCCCAGCGGGTTCGACGTCTGCTGGGCCGAGGTGGCGGTGGTGGCCACGTTGGAGCCGATCACCACCTGCATCCCCTCCTTGATGTCGCGCCCCTCGACCACGGTGTTCTTGCCGTCGCTGAGCCCGGTGCGCACGCGGTGCATGGCCAGCCTGCCGGTGGCGTCCACCGTCCAGATGCGCCCTCCGCTGCGCCGCCCGGTCCGTGGGGCGCCGCCACCCGCGCCGTTCCCCGGCCCGCCGAAGGGGCCCTGGTCGCGCGCCCCGGCACGCTGCCCGCCACCGCCACCGGCGCCGCCCTGCCGCCCCTGTCCGCCGCCGTTCTGGAAGCGGGCGCGGGCGGCCTTCATCGAATCGACGTTGATCCCGGCCTCCTTCATCTGCTCGTCGCTGGGCGTGAAGCGCAGCGCGGCGTTGGGCACCAGCAGCGCCTGCTGGGCTGCGCCGGTCTCGAAATCGACCGTGGCGGTCATTCCCGGGAGCAGCTTGCCGTCGGGGTTGTCGACCTCGACCACGGCGGTGTAGTTCACCACGTTTTCCGTGGTCGTGCTCTGCAGGCGCACCTGCTTGACCGTGCCGTGGAAGGTGCGGTCGGCGTAGCTCTGCACGGTGAACGAGGCGGGCTGGCCGTCGTGGATCTGGCCGATGTCGCTCTCGTCCACGTTCGCCAGGATCTGCATCTTGCCCAGGTCGTTGGCGATCAGGAACAGCTGCGGCGCGCTGAACGAGGCCGCCACCGTCTGGCCGACATCGACGTTGCGCTCGACGACCACGCCGTCGATCGGCGCGTAGATCTCGGTGTAGCCCAGGTTGCGGCGCGCGCGCTCCAGCGCGATGCTGGCCGAGCGCACGTCGGCCTGCGCGGCCGACAGCTTGTACTGGTAGCCGGCGAACTCCTCGGCGGTGATCACCTTGCGGTCGTACAGCGGCTTGTTGCGGTCGAAGTCGCCGCGCGCCTGCTGCAGCCCGGCGGCGGCGCGCGCCACGCCGGCCTGCGCGTCCTGCACGGCCTGCTGCGCCAGCGTGGGGTCGATGCGGGCCAGGAGCTGCCCCCGCTTCACGCGGTCGTTGAAATCGACCAGGATCTCGTTCACCTGCCCCGAGACCTGGGTGCCGACCTGCACGGTGGTGACGGCCTTCAGGGTGCCGGTGGCCGACACGGTGGAGCTCAGGTCGCCGCGCACCAGCGCGGCCACGCGAAACTCCTGCTCCTTGCCGTCGTCCTTGCGGCGGACCAGGAAGAAGGCCGCGGTGGCGAGCACCAGCACCAGCGCGATTGCGGCGTATCGGAGGGTCTTCATGGGTATCCTCATCGGTCCGGCACCCCGTGTTCGCGGGGCTCGAAAGTCACTGGATCCGTCCGGAGGGCTGCCGGTGGTGGCCGCCGCGGATTTTCCTGTGGCGGAGTATACCGGCCTCGTTCGCGGGCGATCAGGGGTGCGAAGACGACCTGCACCGTGGCGTTTCGAACTGCACGCGTGGCGACACGAAGGAGTTTTCGGGGGGATGGACAGCGAGCGCGCATCCGGCCCTGAGCGCGGAGAGGCGGCGAGGTGTGGGAGCGATGATATGAGCGTGGCCGGGGATGCCATCGCGAGGATGCCACGGCGAGGATGCCACTGAAGTGGCGGCTACAACGGCACGAACTCCGCCTGCGCGGACTTCACTCGGGGGCGGCATCGTGCTGGTGGGCCGCCCATCGCATGTGAATCGGGGCGCCGCGAGGATGTGGCCGTTGAAGTCCGCGAAGGCGGACTGTGTGCCGTCGTAGCGGCGAGTTCACTCGCATATTCCATCCGCGACCCATCGCGTAGCCGAACGCATCACGCGGCCGCGTCGACGTTCGCCGATGCCGCATCGGTGCAGATGGTGCCCGCCCCGGTGCAGTTCGTGCGCGGGCGGCTGACGGGGGTTGCGGGGACGCGCGTATGGTGCGTGCGTGGAAGGGTGCGCGAGTGCGCGCCCGCGCCTGGAATCAACTATATGTGATGCCGTGAACGCGACCCGCACCACGCCCGCGCAAACACACGCCGAGGCGCCGGAAGAGACCGCCCGCCTGGGGCGCGGCGAGCTGCTGGCCATCGGCCTGTTCTGGCTCTTCCTGGCGCTGCTCTCGGCCGCCAACCGGCTGCTGGAGCCGCGTCGCCCCGGCCTGGCGCCCGGGTTCCCCACCGGCCCCATCGGCATGGCCGTCGCCGAGTCGGTGATCTGGGCGCTGGTCACGCCGCTGGTGTTCGGCATCAGCCGCCGCTTCGTCTCGGGCCACCGCAACCGCGCGGCGCGCATCGCCCTCCTCTTCCTGGGCGGGATCGGTGTGTCGATCTTCGTGGACGTGGCGCTGGATTTCGTGCGCGTCTACGTCCTCAACCTGCAGTTCCGCGGGCGCACGGGGTTCGATCCGTGGCGCGGGATCGCGCGGCTCTGGTTCCTGCGCGAGATGGTGGTGTACGCGGGGATCGTGGCGGCGGGCCTGGCCCGCGACTACTTCTGGCGCTACCGCGCGCGGCAGCAGGAGGCCGTCCGCCTGCAGGCCGAGACGGCGCGCCTGCAGGCCCAGCTCGCCGAGGCGCGTCTCGCCACGCTGCGCACGCAGATCGACCCGCACTTCCTCTTCAACACGTTGAACGCGGTGAGCGCGCTGGTCGAGCGCGATCCGCCGGGCGTGCGGCGGATGATCGCGCGGCTGAGCGAGCTGCTGCGGCATTCGCTGGAGGGGGCGGGGGAGATGGAGGTGACGCTGGCGCAGGAGCTCGCCTTCGTGGACAAGTACCTGGAGATCATGCGGATCCGCTTCCAGGGAACCCTGGAGGTGGAGACGAGCGTGGACGACGAGGTGCGCGACGCGCTGGTGCCGAACCTCGTCCTCCAGCCGCTGGTGGAGAACGCGGTGAAGCACGGCGTCAGCCGCCTGCGCGGCGCCGGGAAGATCGAGATCCGCGCGCGGCGCCAGGACGGGCGCGTGGTGCTCTCGGTGCGCGACAACGGCCCGGGGCTCGCGCCGGTGCCGCGCGAGGGCGTGGGCGTGGGGAACACGCGCGAGCGCCTGCGCCAGCTCTACGGCGAGGCGCAGTCGTTCGCGCTGCGCCCGGGCGAGGGCGGCGGGACGGAAGCCGAGGTCACGCTCCCCTTCCACACGCGCGGCGACCTGCGCGCGACCGGCGTGCGCGCCACCGCCGGGGCGCTCGCATGAGCACGCGCACGCTGCGGGTGCTGATCGCCGACGACGAGCCGCTGGCCCGCGCCCGGCTGGAAGACCTGCTCCGCCGCGAGCCCGCCGTGGAGATCGCGGGAATGGCGATGGACGGCGACGAGGCCGCGGAGATGATCGCCGCCCTCCGCCCCGATCTCGTCTTCCTGGACGTGCAGATGCCGGGGAAGACCGGCGTGGAGGTGGTCCGCGCCGTGGGCGCCGAGCGGATGCCGGCCACGGTGTTCGTCACCGCGTACGACCAGTTCGCGTTGCAGGCGTTCGAGCTGGCGGCGGTGGATTACCTGCTGAAGCCGTACGATGACGAGCGCTTCGAGCAGGCCTTCCACCGCGCGCGGCGGCTGGTGGAGCTCGCCGAGGTCGGCAAGCTGACCGAGCAGCTGCGCTCGCTGCTGCAGGGCGGCGCCGTCCCCGCCTCCGCCACGCCGCCGCCCGCGTCCGCCGAGCCGCGGCCGTCGTCGCCCGCCGCATCGGCCGAGGACGCGCCGGCGCGGCGGCAGGCGCCGATCGAGCGGATCGCGGTGGAGATGAAGGGGCAGGTGCGCGTGGTGCCGGTGAACGACATCCAGTACATCACCGCCAGCGGCCCGTACGCCGAGATCCACACCCACGAGCGCGGCTACATCATCCGCGAGCGGATGCAGGCGCTGGAAGAGCGGCTGGATCCCGCGCACTTCCTGCGCATCCACCGCTCCGTGATCGTTCGCCTGGAGCTGATCGACGCGCTGCTGCGCGGCGGCGGGGGCGACTACGCCGTGCGCCTGAAGAACGGCGTGAAGCTCAAGGTGAGCCGCACCCGCGTGGAAGAGCTCGAACGCCGCATGGGCGTCGCCCGGTAGGTGTGGGGTCGCCGTCGACATCCTTGCAGGCGGAGTTCGTGCCGTGGTAGCCGCGAGTCCACGCGCAAACCGCCCGTCTTCCGCGTCGATCCACACCCATCCGACCCGATCCACCGCCCGATGACCCACGACCACACGACCGCCACCATCCGCCGCGCCATGCCCGACGACGCGGACGCACTCGCGCGCCTGCGCTGGGAGTTCCGCGCCGGGATCGGCGCGGCGCGCGAGACGGAGGCGGCGTTCACGGCCCGCTGCGCGCTGTGGATGCGGGCGCGCCTCGGCCACGGCCCCTGGCGCGCGTGGGTGATGGAGGTGCGCGGCGAGATGGTGGGCACCGCCTGGCTGGAGCTGATCGAGAAGATGCCGAACCCGGTGACGGAGTTCGAGGTGCACGGCTACATCACCAACGTCTACCTGCGCCCGGAGATGCGCGGCCGAGGCGCCGGCTCGCGGCTGCTGGCGACGGTGCTGGAGGAGTGCGCCGCCCAGGGCGTGCACGCCGCCATCCTCTGGCCCACGGAGCGGAGCCGCGCGCTCTACGCCCGCTTCGGCTTCGAGGATCGCGGCCCCGTGATGATCCGCACCTGGGACGCCGCGCATGTCGCCGAGGAGCTGGCGACGGCGGGGTGATCCGCCCGGATCGAACGCGAACCGGGGTGAGACGCGAATCCGTCTCACCCCGGTTTTCATATCCACGCGGGACGATCAACGCCTGGTGGTATCCGTCGGCGTGACGTTCACGGTCGGCGTGACCACCGTGTTGGTGTCGGTGCCCACGTTCACCTGCGCGGGATCGACATCCACCTTCGGCATCTCGCCACCCTTCACGTCCACGTCCGGCATCTTGCCCTCGTCCTCCACCTTGGCCGTGCACGCGCCGGCGGAGATCGCCAGGGCCGCCACCGCCGCGAGCCATCGCTTGGAGCTTCTCATCCAGGTCCTTTCGGGAAGTCGGAACGGAGTCGTGGGGTTCCTGGCGCAGCATGAGGGCAAGACCCGGACCGTGCTCCATGCGTGGCACGCAAAGGTCGGGAGCCGACGCGTGGCCCGAACGCAGCCTCGTGAGAAATCCCGAAATCGCGTCCCTCCAACGGAACTACGCGGATCGCCCCGTCACGATCCGGGAACGAGTTTCATCCGAAGCGGGAGGAGACATGGCCGACGTTCAGATCACCTGCATCCGAAAGCCCGATGCCGACAACCGGCACGAAGCCATCACGCACCTGGGGAACAGCCAGGGTGTGTGGGCGAAGGGGAACGTGATCAACTGGATCGACAAGGGCGAGCACACGTTCTACACGAAGACGAATGGCAGCCGGGCGGACGTTGGCGTGGTGCGCGAGACCGGCAAGGCGCCATACCTGCGCACCCACGCCGACGGGCAGTGGAACAACAATCTGCTCTCCCTGCCCCAGTGCCCCGCGACCAGCCCGTGAGCCGGCGGAGGCGCCCGGGAGGACCCGCTCCCGGGCGCCCTGCTTGACGGATCATCCGTTTCTTCGATCTTTTACGCCGCAGCATCCACGCGGTACCGGCCTGTCCCAGACGAGAGCACACGAATGCGGCTGACCCTGAACGGTGTCCACCCCATGACAACCTTCAGGGCCGGAGTGTGCCTCGATGCCAGCAGTTTCTCACGACTTTCGGATCGCCGCCGACCGGCTGCGCCACGCGCTCGCTGACGGCCGCACCCTTTTCACCGACATCACCCTCGGCTTCGGCCGCGAGCGCACGGGCCTGGTAGGGCCCAACGGCGCGGGGAAGACCACGCTCGTCCGCATCCTGGCGGGCGAGCTGACCGCGCTGCACGGCTCCGTGCAGCGCCGCGGCACCGTTGCGTACCTGCCGCAGAGCTTCGAGACCAGCGGCGCGCGCACGGTGGCCGGCGTGCTCGGGATCGACGCGCGGCTGGCGGCGCTGGAACGCGTGTACGCGGGCGCGCCGGAGCCCGGCGACCTGGAGCTGGTGGGCGACGACTGGGACCTGCGCGAGCGGGCCGAGGCGGCGCTGGCGCGCTTCGGCGTGGACCATCTCCCGCTCGAGCGCCCCGCCGCGGGCGTGAGCGGTGGCGAGGGAACGCGCATCGCGCTGGCGGGGCTCACGCTGCGCCAGCCGGACTTTCTGCTGCTGGACGAGCCGACCAACAACCTGGACGCCGCCGGGCGAGAGGCGCTGTACGAGCTGGTGCGCGGGTGGGCGGGCGGACTGCTGGTGGTGAGCCATGACCGCACGCTGCTGCGCCTGCTGGACCGCATCGTGGAGCTGACGCCGGGCGGCATCCGCGTCTACGGCGGCAACTACGATGCGTACCACGCGCAGAAGACGGCGGAGGAAGACGCCGCGGCGCGCGAGCTCGCCAACGCCGAGGCCGGGCTGCGCGTGGCCCGCCGCGAGGCGCAGCGGATGCGCGAGCGCCAGGACCGACGCGAGAGCCGCGGCCGTGCCGAGGCGCTGAAGGGCGGCGCGCCCAGGATCTGGCTCGGCATGCAGCGCGAGCGCAGCGAAGGCACTCGCGGCCGCGTGCGCGACACGGCCGAGCGCATCGTGGGGGACGGGCGCGCGCGGATGGACGCGGCCCGCGCGCGGGTGGAGGAGCGCGGCCGCATCGCGCTCGACCTGCCGTCCGCCGAGCTGGCGGCGGGGAAGGTGGTGGTGGAGATGGAGGGCGTTTCGGTGCTCCGCCCCGGCAGCGAGCGCGCGGCGCCGGAGAACGTGAGCCTGCGCGTCGTGGGGCCCGAGCGCGTGGCGATCGCGGGGGCGAACGGGAGCGGAAAGACCACGCTGCTTCACGTGATCGAGGGGACGCTCGCGCCTACCAGCGGCGTCGTGCGGCGAGGGCTGGACGCGGGCGACGTGGCGTTCTTCGACCAGCACGCGCGGCGGCTGGCGCCGAAGGCCTCGGTGCTGGAAAGCTACCGCGCGCACAACCCCGACATCGGCGAGACCGAGGCGCGGCAAGCGCTGGCCCGCTTCCTCTTCGAGGGCGACGAGGTGCACCAGCCGACGGGAACGCTGAGCGGCGGCCAGCGCCTGCGCGCGGCCCTGGCCGCCACGCTCAACGGCTGGCGCCCGCCCCGGCTGCTGCTGCTGGACGAGCCCACCAACCACCTGGACCTGGACAGCCTGGCCGCGCTGGAAGACGTGCTGAACGGCTACGACGGCGCGCTGATCGTGGTGAGCCACGACCGCGCGTTCCTGGAGGCGATCGGGGTGGAGCGGGTGGTGGAGGTGTAGCGGGCGGGCTCCCCCGGCCCGCTCCCCCCGCTTCACGAGTGGGGAGGGCCACCTCATCTCGGCGTGGTTGCGGCCTTCGGAGCGCGGAGATAGTGGAGAGGGAGTCCGCGGAGGCGGACTTCGGGCCGTTGTAGCCGCGGTTTCAACCGCCCCTGGGCATCGTCGGAACCGCGATGATCAAGGGTGGGGAGAGAGCCGTTGCGTGAGGGATGCGCGCCCGGAGGGCCGGGAAACCGCCGCGCCCGCACATCGGCCGAGATCCGCCGCGATTCAAGGCGCGGCGGGGGCCCGGCGCCGTTGGCAACGGCGGTATCGTTGCCTACGGCGCGCGCAGCCCGGTTCGGCGCCCCGGCGCCGAACACGCCCGAACCGCCGTTCCGCGGGTCCGGAGAGCCAGCCGGCAAAACAGAGCGCGCGGCCCGGAGAATCCCGGACCGCGCGCTCTTCATCGTTCGGCCCACGAACGAAGGCGAAAGGCTACACTTCCTCTTCGTCGTCCACCACGGGAAGACCCTCGGGCCAGCCGCGGCCGCTGGGGTACGTCTCGCGGGCGTAGCTGCTGGGGCTGGTGTACGTGGGGCGCTGCGTGCGCAGCGGGGCCGCACGCTCGGGGCTGTACACGCGCGGCTGGCGCACCGGGCCGTCCTCGCGGTCGCCGCCGCTGTCGTGGCGGTCCTGCTGCGGGCGCTCGGGGCGCTCGGAGAGGAGGAAGGTGTTGAGCAGGTCCGGCGTGATGACCGTGCGGTCGTCGACCTCTTCCCACAGGTCGCGGTGCGGCTGCTGCGGGCCGGTGCCGTGGAAGAGGTGGATCACCACTCCCTCGTTCTTGGCCGCGCGGATCGCCGGGAGGAAGTCGCTGTCACCGGTGATCAGGATGGCGCGGTGGATGCGCTGCTTGACCGCCAGCAGCACCAGGTCCACGCCCAGGTAGATGTCCACGCGCTTCTGCTCGAAGATCGGCCGGCTGCTCTCGCGGTCGGTGCCGCGGTACTCCAGCTTCCCCTCGCGCACCTCGAAGCGGTTGAGCCGGTTGAGCGCGCTGAAGAACCGCTGCTTCCCCGCGAACCGCTCCTCCTCTTCCGGCGTGGGCACCGGGCTCATGTAGGGGAGGCAGTGGTAGTAGTAGGTGCGGAGAAGATCGTCCGGCCGTGCCAGCTCGGTGGCCAGCTTGCCGAAGTCGATGCGCGGCGACCCACAGTCGCGCGACACGCGGTCGAAGTACCCGCCGTCCACGAAGATCGCGGTCTGACCCATTGCTATAAATCCTTCTGGGGAAGAAGAAAAACCCGCCCCTGCGTGAGCGGCGGTGGTAAAGATTTTCGGCGTCCGGTTCACCACTTCGCGGTGCCCGGCACGCCGTTGCCCGTAGCAGATGAATTACCGCCTCTCAAGCTGTGTTGTCAAGCTGTGAAGCGCGTTTTCTCACCATCGGCCAATCCTCGCGGCACTCCGAACCGGCCACCTGGGGCACCGTTTCCGCAGAGGTGCACAAAAGTAGCGCGGAGCGGGGCATCACTGCCCCACCCCACGTCCACTTTTCTGCTCCGGATCGCTGTATCAGTGATGCCCGTGCACGTCCAGAAGCTCCACGTCGAACACCAGCGTGGAGTTGGGCGGGATCGGGCCCACGCCGCGCGAGCCGTAGCCGAGCTCGGCGGGGATCAGCAGCGTGCGGCGGCCACCCACCTTCATCCCGGCGACGCCCTCGTCCCACCCGCGGATCACGCTGCCGGTGCCCAGGGCGAAGTGGAACGGCTGGCCGCGGTCGCGGCTGCTGTCGAACTTCTTCCCGTCCTGCAGGGTGCCGGTGTAGTGCACCACCACGTGGTGCCCGGCCTTGGCCTCGGCCCCGGTCCCCACCGTGTCGTCCCGGTACTGCAGCCCGGACGCTGTCGTCGTCATCCCTTCATCCGCCACGTTCGGCTCTCCGTCTCGATGTGTGCGCGCTCGGTCGATCTCCCGCGCGAAGTTCGCGGCAAACCTCGTTCCGCCGCCGCGCCTGAAGCTCGCCCTTCGCGCCGCGGCGCACAACGGGCGAGGTTGCGGAGATGGATGCGCCCAGCACGGCGGCGGGGTGAGACCCGCCGCTGGAACCGCGGGAAGCTCGCCTTCGCTGGCTGCTGCGCCGGCATCCGCCGACCTCCGCCGAGACGCGTGAAGTAACCGTCTTCCCCTGCGAAGCGCGGGGAAGAGGCTCTCCGGCACACCGCAGTCATCGCGGCCTCCCAGCCCGCAGGCCGCGCAGACCAGCCCCTCTCCCAGGCAGTTCTTGGGAGAGGGGCGGCGCGGCGAAGCTCGCGCGGGGAGAGGGCCTCGCGCGCCGCCGATCCGCCGCGTACTCTACGGCATCCGCCCGGTCCATCCGTCCTTCATCATCCCGCATCCCGCCGACCGATGAAGCGCTCCGTCTCCATCGCCCTCGCCGCAGCCGCCCTGCTCGCGGGCGCGCCGTCCTCGCACGCGCAAGCGTACACGGCCGCGCGGCGCGCGGCGGACAGCACGCAGGCGCTGGCGTTCTTCCGCGGCAACATCGCGGCGATCCACCGGCACGACCGCGCGGCGTACCTGCGGAACTACCTGCAGAGCCCGCGGCTGGCGCGGGTGGGGCCGAACGGCGTGGCCTATGGCTACCAGCCGCTCGCGGCCGCGCAGGGCGACAGCTGGCCCGACACGCTGGTGGCCACGCACTTCGAGGTGGTGCCGCTCTCGCCCGGCGTGGTGTACGGCGCCTACCGCTACCGCGTGGCCCAGGGCGGGAGCCAGCGCGGGGTGAGCGAGCGGGTGATGGTGCGGCAGCCGGACGGGAGCTGGAAGGTGGCCGTGAGCACCGCCTTCGGCTCGCCGGGCGACGCGCCGGTGCCGGCGTTCGCGCTCACGCACGCCACGGTGATCGACGGCACCGGCCGCGCGCCGCTCCGCGACGCCACGGTGGTGATGCGCGGAGGGAAGATCGAGTGCGTGGGCACCTGCACCGTGGGCGCCGGCGTGGAGACGGTGGACGCGCGGGGGAAGTGGATCGTTCCCGGGCTGGTGGACGCGCACGTGCACTACTCGCAGACCGGCTGGGCCGACGGGCGCCCCGACGCGATGGACCTGCGCCAGCGCTTTCCGTACGACAGCATCGTGGCGCAGCTGGAGCTGCACCCCGAGCGCTTCTTCCGCAGCTACCTCTGCTCCGGCGTGACGGCCACGTTCGACGTGGGTGGCTATCCGTGGACGTGGGCCCTCCGCGCCCGCGCCGAGGAGAGCACCTCGGCGCCGCACGTGGCCGCGGCGGGGCCGCTGCTGAGCACCCTCGACCACTGGGTGAACGTTCCCGCGGCGCGCCAGTTCGTGTACATCGGCAGCGACTCGGCCACGCTGGCGGGGGCGAGGATGATGGTGCACAACCGGAGCGACGCCATCAAGGTGTGGTACCTGGCGGACCCGGCGAAGGACGACACCGTGGCGTTCAAGGCGCGGCTGCGCATCGCCGCGGCCGAGGCACGGCGCGCCGGCATCCCGCTGATCGTGCACGCCACCGACCTGTGGCAGGCCAAGGACGCCCTCCGCGCCGGCGCCCGGCTGCTGGTGCACTCGGTGGATGACAAGCCGGTGGACGACGCGTTCCTCGCGCTGGCGAAGCAGGCCGGGGCGACCTACACGCCCACGCTGACGGTGACGGACGGCTACATCCAGCTCGCCACCCACCACTTCGATTCCACCGGCGTGCCGATGGCGTGCGTCGATCCGGACACGCGGCGCAAGGTGGCGATCACCGACTCGCTCCCCGCGCAGATCCCCGACGACCGGGTGGCCGCCGTGCGCCAGCGCATCGCCGCCCAGCGCCAGACGATGTACGCCAACCTCCGCCGCGTGCGCGACGCCGGCATCCCCATCGCCATGGGGACGGACGCGGGCAACCCGCTCACCCTGCACGGCGCCAGCATCTACCGCGAGATGGAGGCGATGGCCGAGGCGGGGATGACGCCGATGGAGGTGCTCGTCTCGTCCACCCGCACGGCGGCGCGGGCGATGGGCCGCGCCGACATCGGCACGCTGGAGCCCGGCAAGCTCGCCGACCTGGTGGTGCTCGACGGCGATCCGCTCGCCTCCGTCGCCAACCTCCGCCGCGTGCGCCTGGTCGCCCGCGCCGGCGAGATCTGGACGCGCGAGGAGCTGGAGTACAAGTGAGAGCGCACGGCGTATGGGGATGGACGCGCGGGCGTCGGTGCGTCTCCGTAGCTGTGTTCCACGCCGATGCGATAGATCCTTCGGCCTGCGACCATCGCCGCTCCGTCGGCGAGGACGTGGCCGGCCTCGGGATGACAGCCTAAAACACTATGTAAAAACAGGATGCACTGGAGTCCGCTGTCATCCTGAGCGCGACCATGCCGACACGACGATTGCACGGAAGCCCGCAGCGCGAAGGATCCATGATCGACGGAGCGCTACTCCCAATCGTAGCGCTCCGTCGCGTTGGATCCTACGGCTTCCCGCAGTTGTCCGCCCTCGCACGGTTCACTGCAACCGGACGATCATCCAGCGGACTCCGTCGCGGGTGGCGTTCAGGGAATAGGTGCCGCCGCCTGCCAGCTCGAAGAAGCCGGTGGATTCGCGGTCCTGCGCCACGGTGACCGGCTGCGAGCCGGGCGCCAGCGTGGCGATGGCGCTCCACGTGCCCGGCTGGCCGCTGTCCCACACGCGCAGGAAAGCCGGGTCCTGGAAGGTGCCGCTGGGGGTGCGGTCGTCGGCGGCATGGCTCAGCGTCCAGGTGAAGAGCGCGTCCTCGGGCTCCCACCCGTTACCGAGCACGCCGCGCATCCGCGAGGCGAGGCCCGGAAGGTCCGGCCCCCACAGCACGTGGCCGAACCACCCCTCCACCGCGCCCCGCATCACCTGCGCGAGCGCCGCGTCCACGTTCTCGCCCTTCCGCACCCGCCGCTCGGCCAGGTCCCGCAGGAACGACGCGGGATTGGCGTATCCCCCCGAGAACGCCCCCCGTGACACCGGCCCCAGCTCGCCGTAGAACGCCTGGCCCGTGCCGGCCGGCGCGCGGAAGTCCCAGTTGGATCCCCACGAGACCCCCGCCAGCCGCCGCGCGAGCTCGAACTGCATCAGCGTGGCGCCACCCTCCACCGCCCATGCCGTGCCGCCCGCGGCGCGGGTGGGTGCCGTGCCCGCCGGGCGCGAGTCGGCGATGTACTGCCGCTGGAAGGTATGCGCGATCTCGTGCACGATCAGGCTTCCCACCGCCGGCACGTAATCCTCGCCGCTGAACGGCAGCACCGCGATGTGAGAGAAGACGTTGGCCGCGTCCGTGGCGCCGAACGCGATCCCGGACGCGCCCACGATGTCGCTGCGCACCACGATCAGCAGCTGCCCGGAGCCGGTGCTGGTCACCGGCAGCCGGTCGCCGAGCGTCTTTCGCAGCAGCGGGAGACCCGTGTCGCGGATGCTGGGCCACGCTTCGTCCAGGACCTGCAGCATCCCCGGCACGCTGGCCTCCACCGTGTCGGTCCGCGCGGCGATCACCAGCCAGCCGTCGTACACGCGCCGCACCGAGACGGCGCGGGCCGCGTCGTCGTTCCCCTGCAGCACGTGGAAGGTGTCGCCCACCGCCCACGGCGTCGCGCGGAAGGTAGGGTCGGGGGATTGGGCCGATGCGCGTCGCGTGACTTCGCGCAGGTCCGACGGCATCCGCGGCGCGGGCACGGCGGCGAGCCGGGCGGCGCGCGTGCTCCCCGCCGCGCCCACGGTGACGCGGAAGCTGTCGGCCACGTTGGGCTCGGGCGCGGTGCGCGCGGCCTGGAGCGGGCGCGTGTCCACGTACGCCAGCGCGTACGAGTTCCCCGCGTCGCCCGGGAGCGCCAGGCAGAGCTGCGTCCCCGCGGCCAGCTTCATCGCCTCGCCGCGATCCAGCGACACCGCGCCGGCGAAGGTGCCGGGCACGCCCAGACGCGTGCAGGCGTCGGCCTGCTGCGGGCCGGCCGGTTGCGAGGGTGAGTCGGAGCACGCGGCGGCGGCGGCGAGCGCGGCGGCCAGGGCGATGGAGGGGGTGAGGCGGGTGCGCGGCGTCATGGCGGCATCTCGGCGCTCTGGTGATTCGGATGTCGTCTCCCTTCTCCCTCAATGCGCGGCCGGGGGCGATCCTGACACGCCCTTGCCGTTGATGGGGGCTGACGGGACAATGTGGGACGGCCGCGGGGCTCACACGGACGGAGGCGGACGATGGGATCGCCGCGCCCTGGATGCGGAACGGCACCGGATCGGGTGGATCGCGATGCCGTGCGTGGTTTGGGAGATGCGCCCGGGTGCGGGCGGACGTCACTCGGCCGGTCTCACATCGCGGCGGCCGTCTCGGGCGTGGTTGCGAAGCGGCGGCGCCAGACGAGGTAGGCGGGGAGCCCCGTGAGGACGATGAGGTAGCCGGGGATGGAGGTCTGCGGCGCCAGGATCGCCAGGTCCACGATCAGCACCGTGGCGAGCACGATGTACACGACCGGCGTGAGCGGATAGCCGAAGGTGCGATACGGGCGCGCCAGCTCCGGGCGGCGGCGGCGCATCACGATCACCGCGCCCACCATCAGGGCGTAGAAGACGAGATCGACCGAGACGATGTATTCCAGCAGCTGCGTGTAGACGTTGCCGAACTGCGGCGCGCCGGCCGCATCCACCGTCACCGTGCGGGGAAGGGTGAGGAGCGACGCCCACACGCCCTGCGCCACCAGCGCCGCCGCCGGCACGTGCCGAGCGTTCACCGTCCCCACGCGCCGGAAGAAGAGCCCGTCGCGGGCCATGGCGTAGTAGACGCGCGCGCCGGCCAGGATCAGCCCGTTGTTGCAGCCGAAGGTGCTCACCAGGATCGCCACCGCCATCGCCGCCGCGCCCGCGCGGCCGAACAGCGTCTGCATCATCGCCGTGGCCACGCGCTTCCCCGGCGCGTCGCGGATCTCGGCGAGCGGAAGGACGGCGACGTAGGCGAGGTTCGCCAGCAGGTAGAGCGCGACCACCACCGCGCAGCCGATCAGCAGCGCGCGCGGCAGGTTGCGGCCGGGGTCGCGCACCTCGCCCCCGGCGAAGGTCACGTTGTTCCACGCGCTCTGCGCGAAGAGCGGCCCCGTCATCGCGCGCCCCAGCAGCATCGCCAGCGCCAGCCCGCCGGCCACGCCGATGCTTTCCTGCGCGCCGCGCGGCGTCCACCCGTTCGCCCACGGGTTCCACCAGTGCGCCGCCAGCGCGGCCGACCCCGCGCGCCACCCCAGCGACAGGCCGAGCACGATCAGCGCGGCGAGCGCGGCGGTCTTGGCGATGGTGAAGGCGTTCTGGACCAGCTTCCCCTCGCGCAGCCCGCGCGTGTTGGTGAAGGTGAGCAGCACGATGGTCGCGATCGCCACCAGCTGCTGCGTGGACAGGCTCAGCGCGTATCCGCCGAAGACGACCGGCTCGACGAGGTAGTTCGTCCCCGAGACCGAGGGCGCCAGCACGCCCAGGAAGTTGGCGAACGCCACCGCCACCGCGGCGATCGTCCCCGTCTGGATCACCAGGAACAGCCCCCAGCCGAAGAGGAAGGCCACGGCCGGCCCGTACGCCTCGCGCAGGAACACGTACTGCCCGCCGGCGCGCGGCCAGAGCGCCGCCAGCTCGGCGCAGCTCAGCGCGCCGGTGATGGTCATCACCCCCGCCAGCAGCCACGCCACCAGCAGCCACCCCGGCGCCCCCACCAGCCGCGTCGACTCTGCCGAGACCAGGAAGATCCCGGACCCGATCATCGACCCGATCACCAGCATCGACGCGTCGGAGAGCCCCAGCCCGCGCTCCAGGCGCGGCGCGTCGGGGGAATCATCGGGAGATGCGGGGCCGGTGCGGAGCGCGGTGGGTGTGCTCAACGGGAGGCGGGCGGGTGCGGGGCGATGACGAACGGTGGATGATGCAAGATGTCGCGCGCCACCGGACCGGGCCAGTCCGCTGCCAAACTCTGCGATGCGAAGCGTGATCATCGCAGCCTGAAAACTAAAAAGCGGGCGACACCAGCACGGTGCCGCCCGCCGAATTTCGGACGCGTCAGCGCTTAGTCACCGGAAGGGCTCTCCCGCCGCCGACCAGACGATAATGGCTCACGCGTGCCGCCCATCGGGCAGCATTCTGAGTGATCAGGAGCGGGCTCTGCCGACAGGCTTTAGCTGCAAGTCGAACGGTCTCGTGCGGCCACCAGCGTTCTTGGTGAGAGTAGTTGGAATCAGCACCAACGTACCCTACTACATGGCCACGAGCGTCTAGAACATAGTTCGTGAGAACAATCGCGTGCCAGCTCTGCGGCTCCCCGTATGTTCCAGGATCCAAAATGTTTGCGTCAACCACGGCGATCACAACGCGATCATTGTGCAGCGCGGATATGAGCACGTTGTGGTCGAATACACTCCATGTAGCAGGAATCCGGAAGGCTTGCAGAAGCGGCCGAATGCCGGCAATCGCAAGACTGTAGCCCTCCTCGTCCTGCATCAGGTGCCCATTTCGGTAGGCGAGTGACGGTAACAGCCGCTGACTCAGGTCGTCACCCGCAGGCCTGAACAACTGGATGACGGTTTCCACAGCCTCGAATCCACAGGTAGGCCCTTCCTGTTGATCAACAACCCTGCTGATGTCGAACAATCCCCCCTGTTCCGTACCAAGCACGTACATACTGCCTCCACGTGAAGAGTTGTGATTGCGAAAGACGACATTTCGCGGAGCGAGGCAGGTGCGGGAGGTGGTCCTATGTGACCAGGTGGGTTCCTCGTGTGACTGGAACCGGGTTCTTCGCGGTTGCATCGCCGTGCTTTAGCCGTACCCCTCCAAATAAGCACTAAACCGCCAAATAACGGAAGTGGGCGACGCCACCGATTGCGTCGCCCACTCTGATTGTGCCCGGAACCGCTCCTATTGCCTTACGGCGCGCCCCAGCCGCCGCCGCCGGGGGTCTCCAGCACCAGTCGGTCGCCCTCGTCCACCTCGCAGGCGTCGTTGCCGCGGAGGCCGACGGTGTCGCCGTTGGCGCGGATCACACGCTGGGTGCCGGGAGCGCCCGCCTCGCCGCCGTCCACCCCGTACGGCCCCTCGGCGCGGTGCTGGGCGAGGATGCTGAGCGACATCGGCTGCAGGAACACCGTTTCGCGCACGGCGCCGTCGCCGCCGCGGTAGCGGCCCGCGCCGCCGGAGCCCGCGCGCACGCCGAAGCGCTCGATGCGCACCGGGTAGCGGTGCTCCACCACCTCGGGATCGGTGATGCGCGTGTTGGTCATGTGCGTGTGCACCGCGCTGGCGCCGTGCCACCGCGGCCCCGCGCCCGAGCCGCCGCACACCGTCTCGTAGTAGCCGAAGCGCTCGGTGCCCCAGAGGGTGTTGTTCATCGTCCCCTGGCTGCAGGCGGCCAGCTTCAGCGCCTTGAGCAGCGTGTCGGCCAGCCGCTGGCTCACCTCGGTGTTGCCGCCCACCACCGCCGGCGCGCGGGTGGCGTCGTCCGGCCACTCGGGGTTCAGCATTCCCGGGGGGATGCGGAGCTCCACCGCGCGCAGCAGCCCCTCGTTCAGCGGCAGCGGCTCGCGCACCATCAGGCGCAGGACGTACAGGACCACGCTGCGCACCACCGCCGGGGTGGCGTTCAGGTTCCCCGGGTGCACGCCCGCCGTGCCGCCGAAGTCGATCACGGCGTGCCCGCCGCTCACCTCCACGCGGGCGCAGAGCCGGGCGCCGTCGTCCAGCGTCTCGCCGGCCTCGAACACGCCGTCGCCCAGCGCGCGCAGCGCCGCGCGCACGCCATCTTCCGCGCGTTGCGTGAGCGCGCGCATGTAGCCGGCGACCGCGCCGGCGCCGTGCTCGCGCGCGAGCTCCGCGAGCAGCGTGGCGCCCCGGTGGTTCGCCGCCACGGCGGCCGCCAGGTCGGCCAGGTTCTCGTCGATCGCGCGGGTGGGGTGCGGCGCGCCGGTCAGCATCCCGCGCAGCTCCTCCCACCGCGCCTCGCCGCCACGCACCAGGTACGTGGGGGGGATGACGACGCCCTCCTCGGCCAGCGTCCGCGCGTCGGGCGGCATGGAGCCGGGGCGCGTGCCGCCGATCTCGGCGTGGTGCGCGCGGCTGGCCACGTAGCCCAGCAGCGCGCCGGCGCCGTCGTGCACCGGCGTGATCACCGTCACGTCGGGGAGGTGGCTGCCGCCGAACGCGGGGTGGTTGGTCACCACCACGTCGCCCGGCTCCATCGGGAGCGCGGCGGCCACGGAGCGCACGCAGAGGCCCAGGGCGCCCAGGTGCACGGGGATGTGCGGCGCGTTCACCACCAGCTCGCCCGCCGCGTCCAGCAGCGCGCAGCTGAAATCCAGCCGCTCCTTCACGTTGGTGGAGAGCGCCGTGCGCCGCAGCATCTCGCCCATCTCGGCCACCAGCGCGCGGAAGCGGTTCACGAACAGCTCCAGCCGCACCGCCCCGGGCGTCTCGGCCCGCTCCTCGTCGTCGGCCGGGCGGGCGTACGGGTCGCGCTCCAGCACCAGCGCGCCGGCGCCATCCACCTCGGCCGCCCACCCCTCGGCCACGTACGTCGCCGCGTGCGCCTCGGTGACCACCGCGGGGCCGGAGAAGGCGGCGCCCGCCTTCAGCTGCTCGCGCGAGTAGCAGGGCACCTTCCGCCATCCGCCGCGCACCCACACGCGCCGCGAGCCGTTGGTGGGCGCGGGAAAGCGCTCCGGCGTGTGCTCCTCGGCCGGCTCGGCGGGCGGGGTCGATGCCACCGCGCGCATCGACTCCAGCTCGATCGGCCGGTCGGCCGGGCGGTGGCCGTAGATGGCGGCGTGGCGCGCCTCGAAGGCCGCGCGCAGGTCGGCCCCCGGCGTCCACTCCACCTCGAGCGACGACTCCTGCCCCGCGTAGCGCAGGCTGGCGATGCGCCGGCGGACGGAGATGGAGCCGCGCTCCACCCCCTCGCGCGCCACCGCCTCGAGCGCCTGGTTCCCCAACTCGGTGAACCACGCGCCCACGTCGCCCGCGGCCTCGGCCAGCGGCCGCAGCACCTGCCGCTCGGCGAAGCGCTCCAGCGGCGCATGGCCGATCCCCAGCGCGCTCAGCAGTCCCGCGTCGGCCGGGACCAGCACGGTGGTGATCCCCAGCCGCTCGGCCACGCCGCACGCGTGCTGCCCGCCCGCGCCGCCGAACGCGACCAGCGCGTACCCCGCCGGGTCGTAGCCGCGGCGCAGCGAGATGGTGCGGATCGCGTCGGCCATCCGCTCGTCGGCCAGCTCGATCAGCCCGGCCAGCAGCGCCTCGCGCGGCGTCTCCTCGCCGCTGTGCTCGCGCACGTCGCGGAGCAGCGCGTCGGCCGCGTCGGCCGCGGGGCCGGAATCGACCGGAATGGGAAAGTAGTTGGGGGAGATGCGCCCCAGCAGCAGGTTGCAGTCGGTGAGGGTGAGCGGCCCGCCCGCGCCGTACGACGCCGGCCCCGGCGCCGCGCCCGCGCTCTGCGGCCCCACGCGCAGCCCCTCCACGTCGAACGCGCAGATGGAGCCGCCCCCCGCCGCCACCGTTTCGATCGCCAGCGCGGGAGAGAAGATCCGCCCGCCGCCCACCTCGTGCTCCCACACGTACTCGAAGTCGCCGTCCCACCGCGCCACGTCGGTGCTGGTGCCGCCCATGTCGAAGGCGATCACGCGGCCGAACCCCGAGCGCCGCCCCGCGTATGCCGCGCCCGCCACCCCGCCCGCCGGGCCGGAAAGGAGCGAGTCCTTGGCGCGGAACTCGTCGGGCCGCACCAGGCCGCCGGCGCTGGTGCTCACGTGCAGCCGCCCGCCGTGCAGCGCCCCGCCCACGGCCGCCAGGTAGCCGGCGATCACGGGCGAGAGCGTGGCGTCGACCACCGCCGTCTCGGCTCGGGGAAGGAGCTTGATCAGCGGCGCCAGCTCGGACGAGAGCGAAACGTGGCGGAAGCCGGCGCCGCGCAGCGCCTCGGCCACGGCGCGCTCGTGCGCCGGATTGCGGTAGGCGTGCATCAGCGCCACCGCGGCGGTGTCGATCCCCTGGGCCAGCAGCCGCGACGCGTGCGCCGCCAGCGCCTCGACCTCCACCTGGCGCAGCACCGCGCCGCCGGCCGAGAGGCGCTCGTCGACCTCCACCACGGCCTCGTACAGCGGCTCGCGCGTCTCCACCTTCAGCGCGAACAGCTCCGGCCGCTGCTGCGTGCCGATGCGCAGCAGGTCGCCGAAGCCGCGGGTGATGAACAGCGCCACCCGGCCGCCGCGCCGCTCCAGCAGCGCGTTGGTGCCACGGGTGGTGGCCAGCCGCATGGCCAGCGGCGGCAGCCGCCCGCCGAACGGCGTCTGCGTCACCAGCTTGGCGGCCAGGATCGGCGCCTCTTCCGGCGAGACCAGCTCCAGGGTGGTGCCGGCCGGCGCCAGGTCCTGCAGCGGCCGGTCGAGGTAGACGGTGTGGGTGCGCAGGTCGTAGGTGGTGACGTGCGCGGGGGGATGGCGAACGCCCAGCAGGCGGACCTCGAAGCCGTCCACCAGCCCCTGCGGCGCGTTCCACTCCTCGCGGATGCGCAGCGCGTCGGGTGCGAGCGCGCGTTCCACGGTGGCGCGAAGGGCGCTGCTGCTGAGCACCTTGGCGCGGTGCAGCCGGCCCCGGGGATCACGGGCCAGGCAATCGGTGAAGGTGCCGCCGGTATCGATCCAGATCTGCCAGGGAGCCGCCGAAGTCGGGTCCACGCGTCAGCCTTTGGGGACGGGTCGGGTCAATGCGGCGCCGCCTGGTGCCAGCTCCGGCGGGCGCCGCCGGGGCCCGCCCGGTGCCTCATGGGCCACCAGGCGGACGGTCTTCATCCGTTCCGTGCGTTTGTTCAGGATTGACGTATGGTAACGTCGCGGCACGCCGCGGCGCCAGCGTTGCGTTGCACTCTTTTGCAGCAACAAGACGAACGCCCCGGCGCGCGGGGAGCGCGCCGGGTGGGGAAATCACCGCCGATGCGGTCAGTTGTCCTGGGGCTGGGCGGCCGTGGGGCCGCCGGTGTCCACCGTCTGCGTGTCGAAGGTCACGCCCGAGTCGCGCATCGCCTTCTCGGCGTCACGCGCCGAGTCGGCGCGCGCCTGCGTGGTGCTCTTCGCCGCGCCCGCGGCCCCGCCGCCGCTCGCCTTGCCGCCGCGATCGCACGCCGCCACGCTCGCGGCCAGCACCAGCGCCGCCATCCCCGCTCCGATCCGCATCATCCCCCCGGGTTTCACTTCAGCCCATCCGCTTCTTCTTCCTTCGCGGCGAACGCAACGGCCATGCCCGGCGGCGCCCCTCCGCGGGCCCGGGCGGGGAAAATGTCCCGGCGAATGGATTCGTGGCAACGACCACGCGAAGCCCGCCTACGGGCGCTCGCGCGGCCGATGCCGTCGTGCGCGGCACCGGCTCGGTCCACTCCGAGGCGCGTACGACGGGCGGTCAGTCGCGCCTGGGGAGCTTCTTGAGCGCGCCGGGCTCGTGGGCGGCGACGGCGCCGCTCTTCTCGCTCTTCACCAGGAACTCGGGGTCGTCGGCGGTCGCGGCGACCTTGTGCCCCTTGATGTGCGTCTCGCGCGTGAGCTTGCGCTCCACCGTGCCCCGCGTCTTCCCCTGCGAGGTGTTCCATTCCACCCGGTCGCCCTTCTTCAGGTCGTCGCCCATCGTCGCCTCCCCTCGGGTGCTCCGTTCGATCGCGGGTCCGGCCGGGCGGCAATGCCCGTGCCGCAGCTTCGTCGAGGGTTGATGCCGCTCGGAGGCTGCGGCCCTCGCTCCGCTCCTGCGCTGCTCCGCGTGAGCCATGGGGGGCCACGCCGCGTTCCCCCGGGCGACCGCTTGCGGCAACACGATGGTGTATAGAGATTTGAAGGATCCCCCACCATCACCCTCCCGCGGTCTCCTCTCCCGATGAGCCTGACCTCCGACGCGCAGATCGCGATCGAGAAGCTGCACGTGGCCGATCCCGAACCGCCGCCGCCGCCGCCCAGCACGCTGGGGCAGACGCCGCACGAGCCCACGGTGCGGCCGTGGGAGCTGGAGCTGCTGATCTCCGGCGCGCTGGTGTTCAGCCTGATCCAGCTTCCCGGGCAGCTGGACGCGTGGTACAACGGGCTGCGCCCCACGCTCGACACGGGGTGGCTGATGGCCGTGGCCATGGCCTGGTTCTACGTGAAGATGGCGCTGTACGCGCTGGTGGGCGGCTTCATCCTGCACATGGGCATCCGTGGCTACTGGGTGGGGGTGATCGGGATCGAGGCGGTGTTCCCCAACGGCATCCGCTGGGAGCGGATGCGCAGCGGGCCGATCATGCGCGAGATCTCGCGCGCCCGCACCCCGTCGCTGCAGTCGCTGATCGACCGGGCCGACCGGCTGGCGAGCATGATCTTCGGCGGGGCGTTCGGCCTGGCGCTGATGTTCGTCTACTCGCTCTCGGTGGGCGGCTTCCTGGTGCTCGGCGCGGTGGCGCTCTCCCGCTGGGCGGTGGACGATCCCGTGGTGGCCATCATGATCATGGAGGGGGTGCTCTTCCTCTTCCTGGGGCCGCTGCTGATCGCCGGGATGGTGGACCGCCGCTTCGGCGACCGGCTCGATCCCGACGGGCTCCCGGCGCGGATCATCCGCCGCATCGGCCTGCTGTCGACCCGGCTGTCGCCCAGCGCGCTGTTCACGCCGCTGCTGTTCACGCTCCTCACCAACCTGCGGGCGCGGCGCCACAGCACCATCCTGCTGCTGATCGTCACCGGCTTCATGGCGGTGGTGATGGGGAAGGACATCCTCTTCTCCAGCGGCGCCATCCGCACCGACGGCTACGCGCTGCTCCCCGACGGCGGGGCGATGTCGGTGCGCCCGGGCTTCTACGCCGACCAGCGGGGGGGTGATCCGGATGATGCCAAGCTCCCCGAGATCCAGGCGGACATGGTGCGCGATCCGTACGTGCGGCTGTTCATCCCCTACGCGCCGCGCCGCCACCCCACGCTCATCCGCCGCCGCTGCCCCGCCGCGGCGCGCGCCGCGGCCGCCGGGAGCACCGACGGCGCCGGCGTGCTTGCCTGCATGGCCGCGCTCCAGCCGGTGACGCTCAACGGCAAGCCTCTGCGGCCGGCGTGGCGCTTCTACACGCAGCCGGAGAGCGGCGTCCGCGGGATCGTGTCGTACATCCCCGTCGCCGGCCTCGCCCGCGGCGAGAACGTGCTGGAGGTGGTCCCTCTCCCGTCGATCCGGGTGGAAAAGAACGAGAAGCCCGCGTCCCCGTACCGCATCCCCTTCTGGCTCTGAGCGCAACGACGACATCGGGCGAGTGAAACGAGTCTGCTCCGGGCGATCGTGGCCGGGGCAGACTCGTTTTTCATCCCTCCTGGACCACCCACCGCTCGGCGTGCTGCGATGTAGAAATCCACTCACTGTATTTCCGCACTTCCGCACTCTCGCACTTTCGCACTTTCGCACTTTCGCACTCTCGCACTCTCGCACTCTCGCACTTTTTCGCCCTCCCTGTCGTTCGCGCGCGGCGGATCGTAGCTTGGAGCGCCTCTTCCGCGCGCCCCACGCGCGCCCGCACCCGTCCCGATCTCCCACCGGAACACGATGCAATACCCGCTCAGCCTGTCGTTCAAGATCCTCGCGATCGCCCCGCAGATCTCCATCCGCGACTCGGCGGGGCAGCTGCGGATGTACGTGAAGCAGAAGGCGTTCAAGCTCAAGGAAGCCGTCACCGTCTTCGCCGACGAGCAGCAGACGCGGCCGCTCTTCCACATGAACGCCGACCGCGTGATCGACTTCCGGGCGCGCTACCACTTCACCGACGCGAACAACCAGTACCTGGGCTCCATCAAGCGCCAGGGCGCCCGCTCCATCTGGCGCGCGCGGTACGACATCGAGTTCAACGACCAGGTGGTGGCCACGCTCCAGGAAGAGAACCCGTGGATGAAGGTGGCCGACGCCCTCTTCTCCGAGATCCCGCTGGTGGGGATGTTCACGGGCTACGTCTTCAACCCCGCCTACTCGGTGACCACGCCCGACGGCCGCGTGGTGATGCGGCTGGTGAAGGAGCCCGCCTTCCTCGAGGGGAAGTTCCGCATCGAGGAGACGATGAACATCCCCGAGCAGGACGAGGCCCGCATCATCCTGGGGATGCTGATGATGCTGCTGCTGGAGCGCCGCCGCGGCTGATCCGCGCTCCGGCTTCGAATCAACCAGGCTCTGGATCGAGAGACGGACCGCATGAAGAAGATGATCGCGCTGGCCGCCTGCGTGCTGGCGCTGGGGCTGGCCCGCCCGGCGCGCGCGCAGGAAGAGCCCACCCCCGCGCGCCTGGCCGCCGCCGAGCAGCTGATCGCGTCGATGGACATGGAGCACACCTACCAGCGCACCATGGACGGCATGGTGGAGCAGCAGATCCGGCAGAACCCCGACGTGGCGCGGTTCGAGGGGATCATGCGCCAGTTCTTCGCCAAGTATATCGGCTGGAACCTGGTGAAGGGCGATTTCGCGCGCATGTACGCCCTCACCTACACCGAAGACGAGATGCGCCAGCTGGGCGCGTTCTACCAGACGCCGCTGGGGAAGCGGTTGATGGAGACCATGCCGGAGCTGGCCATGCGTTCGTCGCAGATCACGCAGCGCCGGGTGATGGACCACATGCCCGAGCTGATGCAGCAGATGATGGACCAGATGCAGGGCGGCGCCGCGAAGCCGGCCCGTCCCTGACGCGAGTTTCCCGGGCGGCGGCATCCGGCCTCCGCCCGTTCCTCACCCCGGTTCCGTGCAGAGGCGCCTATGATCGTCCCCGTCTCTTCCCAGGCCGCGCGGCGGATGCCCCGCCGCGCGCGAGACCCTTCTTCCTGCACGAGACCCCACGGAAATGAGTCGAACCACGATATTCGCTCCGCGGCTGGAGCTGGTGGCGGCCACCCCCGCCATGCTCCGCGCCGAGGGGGATGACCGCGCCGCGTTCGGCGCGCTGCTGAACGCACGCATCCCCGAGAGCTGGCCGCCGGAGCTGTACGACGACGACGCCCGCCTCTGGACGCTGGAGGTGGTGGAGCGCGAGCCCCGGCACGCCGGCTGGTGGATGTACTACCTGGTGCTGCGCGACCCGGCCCGCCAGCTGGTCGGCGTGTGCGGCTACAAGGGCCCGCCGTCGGAAGACGGCACGGTGGAGGTGGGCTACGGCGTGCTCCCCGAGCACCGCCGCCACGGCTACGCCACCGAGGCCACCGCCGCGCTGGTCGATCGCGCCTTCACCGCCGATCGCGTTGCCCGCGTGATCGCCGAGACGATGCCGGAGCTCACGCCCTCCATCGGCGTGCTGCGAAAGCTGGGGTTCACGCTGGAAGGCGACGGCTCGGAACCCGGCGTGATCCGCTTCACCCTGCCGCGCGAACGCTGGCCGGAACGGCGCTAGCGGGTGGATGATAGAAGAGCCCGCGCCGGGGTCGTGCTCCCGGCGCGGGCTCCGTACGATGGAAACCCCTCTTTCCCCATGGCGACCGATGACCCTTCCTTCCGAGAGCGAGTTCATCGCCGCGCTCGCCATCTCGAGAAGGCCCGGAGGCCGCCAGGCCGGCTTCCCGCGCGCCCATTCGCAGGCGGCGGGTAAAGAGATGACGGCGTCGCAGCTGTCGGACTCGGTCAAGTACCGGGACTATCGGCCGATCGACCTCCACTACGGGCAGCTCGCGCGAAACGCGGGGAGCGCGATGGGGATCCAGGATGCTCCCCTCCAGCTCCTGGTGGATGTGAGAGTGCCCGCCGCCGGGTCCAGGGGCGATCTGATCCTGATCATGCGACCCGAATTCGAAGCGGCCCTGAAGGCGGCCGGATGGCCCTGAAGAACCCGATGCGCCGGCTCTCCCCCGCCGCCCTCGCGCTCCTCACCGCCTGTGCCGCCGCCGCGCCCGCGCCCGCGCCGGCGCGGAACGCGGAAGCGGAGGTGGCCGCGGCCGAGCACGCGTTCGCGCAGGCCGCCGCGCGCGACGGCATCCGCGACGCATTCCTCGCCTTCGCGGACGACAGCGCGCTCGCCTTCCGGCCGGAGCCGGGGAGCGCGAAGGAGCTCTGGCGCGCGCGGCCCCGCACCTCCGCGCGGCTCACGTGGTACCCGGCGTACGCGCGCGCCGCCCGCGGCGGCGACCTGGGCTTCACCACGGGCCCGTACATCAGCGCCGACAGCGCGGGAACCGTTCAGGGCCACGGCCAGTACGTCACCGTCTGGCGGAAGACGCCGCAAGGGTGGCGCTTCGTCATCGACCTCGGCACCACCAACCCGCCGCCCGCCGAGCCCGTCCCCGCGTGGCGGCCGCCGGCGCGCGCCACCGTCTCGCCCACGCGTGGGGGCGCCACGCGTGACGCGGCCAGCGTGGATGCGGCCCCGTCGCTCCTCGCGGCGGACCAGGCATTCGCGAGCCAGGCGGCGTCGGGCGGATTCGCCGCCGCGCTCCGCGCGCACGGCGATGCCGAGATGCGCCTTCTCCGTCCCCGCGCGGCGCCCCGCGCGGGCCTTGCCGCCGCGCTCGCCGCCGCCACGGTGGACAGCATCCGCCGCTACACCGCGCGCCCGGTCCGCGCGACCGCGTCGGCCGCGGGCGACCTGGGATGGACGTGGGGCGAGTACCAGTATCTGAACGCCGGCGCCGGCCGCCGCGAGACCGGCCACTACCTGCGCATCTGGACCCGCGCGGAAGGCGCTCCCTGGCGCCTCCTCCTCGACATCGTCGCCCCTCGCCCCTCCGAGCGCGACGAATAGCGGATCCCCTCCGCGCGCGGTTCCGCTCGTTGCTCGAGCTTCCGATCATCCCCGGCAGGGAGGAAGCGGAATCTCGCCCCACGAAAGATGCCGGCCCGAGAAGAACCCCGGCATCCGTCACCCTCCACCCGTGCGGTTTACGGATGGAGGGCCGGGGAGGGGGGCGACCTCGCCACCAGGCCGCGAAACGTCGCGCCGGCGCGGCTCGAATGATCTTTTCGCGCGGAAGCATCGCCCCGCGTGGTTCGGGGTATCACCCCGGGTCCACGCCGCACATCACGTATCTCCATCAACCCCAATACCTTGCGGAACCTTGCCGTCCGTGCCTCGACCGGACTGATCGCCCTGATCGTGCTGGCGTCGTCCACCGCCTGCCGCCGCGACAACGTGGAGGTGCCGCCCCCCGAGCGTGGCGCCGCCGCCCGGCCGGTTCCCGATCCGCCGCCCTCGGTGGTGAACCTTCCCGTCACCATCTCGCTGGCGCAGGTCGCCGCGCAGATCGAGAGCAAGGTGCCGCGCGGGCAGAACAAGGAGGCCGAGTGGCAGCCGATCGGCAAGTTCGCCGTGGTCGGCACCGTGTACGCCAGGGAGATGTGGGAGCGCGACCCGCTGCGGCTGAGCATCCACGACGACCAGGTGGACGTGTCGGCGCACGTGCGCTACCGCGCGCGGCTCGCGGCGCACCCGTGCGCGCCGCTGGTGGGGTGCCGCTGGGTGGAGCTCGGCTCGTGCGGCACCGACAGCGAGATGCCGACCATGGACATCGGCCTGCGCACCACGCTCACCTACACGCGCGAGTGGACGGTGCTCCCCAGGACACGCCCGCTCCCCGTGCGCCCCGGTGTCCGCTGCAAGCTGACCGAGGCGAAGATCGACGTGACCGAACGGGTGCGCGAGATGGTCCAGGGGGTGATCGACCGGGCCGCGCCGCAGGTGGACGAGAAGATCCGCGACGCGGTGGAGCTGCGCCGCCGCGTGGAAGACCTCTGGAGCGACATCCAGCAGCCGATCCGCGCCAGCCGCGACGTGTACCTGCTGATCCAGCCCGAGTCCGTCTCCGCCACGCCGCCGCGGGGGAAGGGGACCACGCTCACCACCAGCGTGGCCGTGACCGTGCGCCCCCGCGTGATCATCGGCGACCGGCCCCCCGTGGCCGAGCTCCCGCTGCCGCCGGGCGGCCGGGTGGCGCCGGGGCGCGGCTTCCAGGTGCAGCTCCTGGCCGAGCTCCCCTATGCCGTGGTCGACAGCATGCTCGCGAAGAAGCTGGCGGGCCGCACCTTCGACGCGCACGGCCACAAGGTCACCGTGGTGGGCACCAACCTGTACGGCAGCGGCGACCGGGTGGTGCTCAAGGTGCGGGTGAAGGGCGATGCGCGCGGCACCATCTACCTGGTCGGCACGCCGCGGTTCGACCCCGCCACGCAGGTGATCTCCGTTCCCGACCTCGACTTCTCGGTGGAGA
>Ga0247773_1000023_pt1 | contig 62822 bp, 47 predicted proteins | sample UWRJL092311B6_FD_179934 | JGI IMG/M metagenome (GOLD analysis project Ga0247773, IMG submission 179934) | Plant litter microbial communities from Arlington Agricultural Research Station in Wisconsin, United States - UWRJ-L092-311B-6 | ecosystem: Environmental > Terrestrial > Plant litter >... | reverse complement strand
GAGGCGAGCCGTGACGCGCGCCGCTCCGGTCCCCGCCCCCGCGGTGGTCCCGGCGCGCACGCCCCCCGCGGCGCGCGTCCCGGCCGCCGCGGGCGGGAGGGACGACCATCGGCGCGGGGGGTGGGCCGCCGTGCCCGACTTCGGGTTCGGCCGGATGGCGGTGCATGCGCCCGCGCCGGCGTGCAAGCGCTCCGCCAAGGGCGGGGGCGTTGCGGCCGCGGCGCCTGCGCCCGCTCCGGTGCCTGCCGCGCCGCCTCCCGCCGCCCCGGCCCCGGCACCGGCCGCGCCGGCGTCGGCGCCGTGCCCGCCGGGGCCGGCATACGCGGCGGCAAAGGCGGTCGCGCCGAGCCACGTGGTCACCCGTCCGGCGCCCAAGCGCTCCAACACCGACCCGAGCACGACCCAGGCGGACAACCCCACCCTCACCGGGCACGCCGCCACCGAGTGCGCCGCCGGCCTCTGGCGCTACGAGCCTGACGCCATCGAGAGCAAGGGGACGATCCAGCTCGTGTTCTACACGGCCGACCACTATCCCGCGCCCACGCCCACCGACGATTCCGGGGCGCTGAGCAACGTCACCAGCGCCAACTGGCACGCGGTGGTGAACGACCTGCGCACCAACAAGAACGGCGTGCCGGCGTTCTGGTCGGCCTACCGGCGCGAGGTGCTGCACGAGGACTACCACTGGAACACCGAGTGGCAGGGCGAGGTGAACAAGGAGGTGCCCAAGGCGCACACCGCGATCGCGGCGCTCAGCCTTCCCTTTGCGGGCGCCGCCACCGCCGCCGCCGCCGAGGCCGTGCTGGCGCCGCAGGCGAAGGCCGCCTTCGACACCGCGATGCGCCGCGCCCGCACCGCGTACAACGCGCTGGGCGACAGCCCGGGCGACCCGCCCTACGTGGCGCAGGCGCCCGCGATGGAGGCGCTGGCCAACACGGTGCAGGCCCACGCCACCGCCAACAAGTGGCCATGAGCGCGCGAGCTTCCGCCGTGGCGCCGCCGTCGCCCGCGGCCAGGCCCGCCGCGCCGCAGCCCGCCGGCCGCGCCGCCCCAGGGCGGCAGTCCTCGGCTCCCGCGCCCGTGCTGCGCCGCTGCGCGTGCGGGGGCAAGGCGCCGGAGGGGGGCGAGTGCGCCGAGTGCCGCGCGAAGCGGCTGCGGCGCAGCACGGCGGCCGCGGCGCCCGGCGTGGCGCCGCCGATCGTCCACGACGTCCTCCGCTCGCCGGGGCAGCCGCTGGACGCGGGCGCGCGGGCGCGGATGGAGCCACGCTTCGGCCACTCATTCGCCCACGTGCGGGTGCATGCCGACGGGCCCGCGGCCGCCTCGGCCGCGGCGGTGGGGGCGCACGCCTATGCGGTGGGGCGCGACGTGGTGTTCGGCGCCGGCCGGTACGCGCCGGGGACGCCCGCCGGCGACCGCCTGCTCGCGCACGAGCTGGCGCACGTGGTCCAGCAGGCGGGGGTGGCCGACCCGGCGCCGCAGCCCAGCCTGGAGATCGGGCCCGTGGACGCGCCCGAAGAGCGCGAGGCCGAGGCCGCGGCCGGGCGCGTGCTCGCCGGGATGGCGGCCGGGGCGCTGCTGCCGGGGCGGGCGGCGGTGCGGCGCTTCGTGGTGAACGAGGCCGCGGGGGGATGCGGTGTGTGCGTGGGCGGGCCCCGCCAGGCGGGGATCACCGCGCACACCATCATCCAGCAGGAGTTCGAGATGATGTACCCGCTCACCCTTCCCGAATTCCCCTTCTCGTCGCCCACCGACGAGGAGAACGGGCGGCTGGACCTGGTGGTGCCGCGCCCCGACGGGCTGGCGATCGGCGAGATCAAGCCCGCCAACCCCGACGGCTTCGCCCGCGGGATCGAGGACCTGGCGTTCTACACGGCTGCGCTGCGCGGCGTGTACCCGCAGTCCAACATCACCTACCTCACCGACTTCCCGCCGCCCTTTCCGTACCCGGACCCGGTGGCGGCGCGGAACGGGTGCCCGCCGCAGGAGATTCACGTGGTGCCCATGGCGCCCGGGCTTTTCGGCTACTTCTGCATCCCGCCCTTCTCGCAGCTGGTGCGCACCTGCCGGTGCGGGCAGCGCCGGCGGGTGCGCGACCCCGTGACCGAGCCGGTGGTGGACCCCGTCACCGTGCCGGGCGGCGAGCCGGTACCCGAACCCGCGCGCCCGGGCCGCCCCGCCACGGGCGAGCGGGAGCGCCCCGGCGTTCGCCCCGCCGACGTGCTGGTGCCGGTGGGGGCGGCCGCCGCGCTGATGGCCGCGCGCGCCGCCTTCCAGGCGTTCATGCGGCAGGCGGCCAAACGGGTGGCGGGGCCGGCCTACGCGGTGGCGGCGCTGGTGGCGGTGACCGCGCTGCTGGCGTCGGGGCGCCCCGAGCCCCGCCCCAGCCTGAGCGGCGAAGACCCGATCGAGGCGCTGCTGCGCTCCATGTCCGAGAACGGGACGCCGGCGCCGCCGGGGCTGCGCGAGTTCATCGAGTCGAACCCGGCGCTGCGCGCGCGCCTGGCCGAGGCGGCGCGCACCGGCGACTTCACCGCCGCGCAGGCCGAGGCGAACCGGCAGGCGGTGGCGCTGATCGAGCAGAACCTCGACCAGTTCACTCCCGAGGAGCTGGAGGAGCTGCTGGCCGGCGCCCAGGCGGCGGGCGGCACCCCCGGCGGCGCGGCCACGGTGGACCGGCTGCGGCAGGCGCTCACCGTGGCGCGCAACGGCGGCGGCGGGAGCGGGCGGGGGACGGGCGCGGGTGCGGGGACGGGCCAGCGGCCGGGCGGCGAGCGCGCTCCCGTGGGCGACGCCGCGCGCCCGCCGGGGGCGCCGGGCGCGGCGGCGAGCGGCGGCGGCGAGGCGATCCCCGCGCCGCTGCGGGCGCAGCTCGACGCGGTGCCGCCCCCGGTGCGGCGGCTGTACGGCCGCCTCACCGGCCCCGGCGGCACGGGCACGCCGGTGACTCCCGACGTGGTCCGCCGCTTCCTGGAGATCACCCGCACCGACCCGCCGCTCAGCGAGGCCGACGTGACCCGGCTGCTGGAGGAGGCCGTCCCCGCCGCCGGCGAGGACGCGGAAACCTTCCTGTCGCGCCTGGCCGCGGGGGTGCAGCGCCTCCGCGCGCCCTCGTCCACGCCGCCCGCGACCCCGGCCGCGCCTGGCGCCGACGGCGGCGCCGCGCAGGCCCAGGTCGACCCCGCTCAGTCGCCCGCCGCGCCCGCGGGCGACCCCGCGCCGCCGGCCGAGGCGCCGCCGGCCGGCTCCGCGGCGCCCGCTCCGGCGCGGGGCCCCACCGGCGCGGCGGGCGACCGTCCCCGCACCGCCGCCGCTCCCCGCAGCGACGCCGTGGCCGACGTGGTTCGCCACCTGGGCGCGTTCACCTCGCTGGCGAATGGCGAGAACCGCTGGGCCGACAGCACCGCGCGGCTGCAGCTCAACGTGCCGATCACCCGCTTCTGGGCGGCGCGGCGCAACGACGGCGTGCTGATCGGCGGCTACCTCACCGTCACCCCCAGGCAGGCGCTGGGGAACGGGCGGTTCCGGGTGCAGGTGGGGCCGGCCCTGATCTACGACCAGAGCGGCGCGCTCTTCCGCCGGTTCCGCGGCGAGACCACCGAGATCGGGCCAGCGCATTGAGTACGGAAGATCGGGCCGCGTCCGTCGCGTCGGATATCCGCGGACGTCGCGGCTGGAGATGCACGGAGACATTGCAGAAGGGGGATCGGCCGGTGAGAGACTGCGGGAGGCGGCGCGGATGGATGCGGATGGACGGCGGACGGGAGACGTCCCCCATCCTGGCCGAAGGCGTGTCCGCGTGAGGTCCGCCCTCTGGGGCTCGACGCGCTCGCGCCCGCCCCGCTGCCGCGCCGTCGCATGGCCGATGCCTCGGCGGAGCGCCAGACGGGCCGACACGGCCCCGCTCATCGTCCACCGATGCCGATGCCGATGCCGATGCCGATGCCGATGTCGATGCCGGATTGGGCGTCGATGCCGATTCGGTTAGCGGGTCCGGCGTCGATGCCGGCGCTGGATCCGACGCCAATGCCGATGCTGAGGACGCCGTCGATGACGGCGCTGGCGCCGGTGGCCGTCTCGGCTGCGCTGGGCGAGCCGGGCGCCGCCGACCCGATCCACCAGCCGATCATCGACGCGTTCCGGCGGGAGAACGGGCTCACGGCGGAGGGGGGCGCGGCGGAGTCACCGCCTGCGGGGCCGTCGGACGCGGAGATCAAGTACGGCTCGCCCGTCCGCCGCGCGGCGCCCGCGCCGGCTTCGGTGTTCGACCTGGTGTTCCGCCACGGTGCCGTGCCCGCGGCGCCCGACCATGGCTCGCCGAGCCCCGGGCCGGGCGGCGCCACCGCGAACCGGGCCGGCTACACCCGCGCCCGACTGGGCGCCCACGCCAACGCGGAGTGGGACAACGTGGCGCCCAACGCGTCGGGGCAGATCGGCCTGTTCGTCACGCGCGCCACGGTGGAGTACTCGCTCGACCCGATCGAGGTGTTCGTATCCTCCGACTATGCGGTGGGGAGCTGTCCCTATCGCGTGACGCTGGAGCACGAGATGGAGCACGCCAACGCCTACCTGCGGATCTTCGACGCCGCGCGCGAGTCGCTGCGCGCCACCCTGGCCGCGCTGCCCACGCCCACGCGCGCGGCCCCGCGCTGGATGGCGCCCGCCGCCGCCGCCGCCGAGCAGGACGCGTGGGCAGCCACCTTCCGCGCCACCGTGGGGCGGCACCGCACCGCCGCGCGGGCAGAGATGGATGCCGACCGCGACCGCCGCGACGCCCCCGCCGCCTATGCGGCCGTCTACGCCCGCTGCCCCGCCGCCGAGTGGCGGGAAACGCCCTGACCCGCACCGCCCGCATGCGCACCCTGCCCACGTCCACGCCGCACGCCGCCACGCACCCGCCCGCCCGGGTGCTGCGCCGCTGCGCGTGCGGCGCGAAGACGCCGGAGGCTGGCCGCGATCCGGGCCGGACGCAGCCCCTGCGGCGCAGCGCGTCGGCGCAGGCGCCGCAGGCGGTGCACGACGTTCTCCGCTCCGCCGGATCGCCGCTGGACGCGGCGACGCGGGCGCAGATGGAGCCGCGCTTCGGCCACTCCTTCGCCAACGTGCGGGTGCATGCGGACGGGCGCGCGGCCGAGTCGGCCGCGGCGGTGGGGGCGCATGCCTACGCGGTGGGGAGCGACGTGGTGTTCGGGGCGGGGAAGTACGCGCCGTGGGCGGCGGACGGGCGGCGGCTGATCGCGCACGAGCTGGCGCACGTGGTCCAGCAGTCGGGCTCGGCGGGCACGGTGATGCGCGCGCCGCTCCAGGTGGGCCGCACCGACGCGCCCGAGGAGCGCGAGGCCGAGGCGGCGGCCGAGCGGGTCACCGCGCCTGGCGCGGCTTCCGGCGCGGCCTCCGGGAACGTGGTGAGCGGCCGTGCCGCCGCGCCGCGGCTGATGCGCGACGCGGAGTACCCCACCGCGCAGCAGCAGGCGGCGGTGCAGGAGGAGGTCAACCCCCAGCACACCGCGGCGGGCGGGGCGGCGGTCGACCCGGTGGTGGACGCGCCGGGGTTCCGCGCGCAGATGCGTACGCGGATGGACGCCTACATCAGCCAGGTGCTGCCGCTGGCGCAGGCGCGGCAGAACTCGGGGATCGAGCTGTCGTTTCCCGCGCTGGCGCCGCTGGCCGACGTGGCCCAGCACAACGCCGAGGCGTTCTACGGCACGCAGCTCCGCGCCGCCCGGCACACCCCGGCCGAGACCGCGCGCCGCGCCGGGCGCAACCTGCGCGACGAGCTGCACCCCGTCTCCGCCTTCGCCCCGCAGGCCGACTCGGGTGGGTGCCAGTGGCTGTCGGACCGCATGGAGCAGCAGGGCGCCGCGCTGATGAGCAGCCACAACGTGCTCGCCTCGTCGCGCATCGCCAAGGTGAGCTGCCCGCCCACCGGCTGCCCGGCGCCCGCGGTGGCGCCCCTCGACCCCGAGGCAGGGCGCGACCAGGCGCTCTTCGAGCAGGCCCGCAACGAGATCTTCTGCGCGCGCCAGGCCGACCTGCGCACCATCCTGCTCTTCCAGGCCTCGTTCGAGCGCCCCGGCGAGGTGTTCATGCAAACGCACCTGGCGGCGCAGGCGGGGCTCGGCACGCAGCAGACCGAGCGGCGCGGCCGGTGGGACGCGCTGGGCACACTGATCCACGAGATGCTGCACGACGTGGCGCACGAGAACTTCCGCGACATGCCGCCGGTGGAGAACTCGGGGCTCGCCACCGAGGGGTTCGCCGAGTACTTCACGCGCCCCGTCTACGACGACCTGCGCGCCCGCGCCGCCGGCGACGACGCCCTGCGCGCCTCGGTCGAGGGCGTGGCCGCGCCGTGGGACGCGAGCCTCGCGCGCGAGCGCCACGGCAGCTACGACGCGCGGGTGCGCGGGGTGGAGCGCATCCGCGACGCGCTGGGCGGCAACGAGCAGAACCTGCGCGCCGCCTTCTTCCTGGGGCAGCTGGAGTACATCGGCCTGGGGGGCTGGAACGCCGCCGAGGCGCGGCGCCGCGAGGCCGCGCGCCAGCCGCACTCGTTCGGCGTGGCGGGGGTGCTCTTCCCGGCGGCGGGCGGCAGCGCCACCACCGGCGGCATCCGGCTCGACTACGGCCACGTGGTGCTGGGGCAGGGCGGCAACCTGCAGCTCACCCTCGGCGCGGGGATCCAGTACCTGAGCGAGGGAAGCGTCTTCGAGCTGGGCCCCACCGCCGCGGTGCGCTACCGCTGGCCGCACCTGTTCGTGGAGGGTCGCGTGGGCGTGATGGCGGGCGGCGGGATGTTGGAGCCCCTCGAGCGCAGCTACCGCCTCGACGTGACGCCCGAGATCTCGGCCGGGGTGCAGCTGGGGATGGTGCGCCTGAGCGCAGGCCCGGTGCTGATGATCCCGCTGGCCGGCGGGCCCGTGGCCGACCGCACCGTGCGCCTGGGGGGGATGGTGGGCCTTTCGTTCGACTTCGGCCGCCCCACGCCGCCACCGCCGCGCCGCGACGAGCCGTGACCCGCAAACCGAGCCGCGCGCACCCGGAGACCCGACCGATGATGCTCCGAGCCTCCCTTCATCCGGGCACCCCGCCCCCGGCGCGCGCGCCGGTGCTGCGCCGCTGCGCCTGCGGCGGAAACGCGCCCGCCGGCGGCGAGTGCGCCGAGTGCCAGCGGAAGCGGCTGCAGCGCAGCGCCTCCACCGCCGGGCCCGCCACCGCGCCGGGGGTCGTGCACGACGTGTTGCGCTCGCCCGGCGCGCCGCTGGACGCGGGGGTGCGCGCGGCGATGGAGCCGCGCTTCGGCCACTCCTTCGCCCACGTGCGCGTGCACGCCGACGACCAGGCGGCCGAATCCGCCGCCGCCGTGGGGGCACACGCCTACGCGGTGGGGCGCGACGTGGTCTTCGGCGCGGGGCGATACGCGCCGGCGTCGATGGACGGGCGGCGGCTGATCGCGCACGAGCTGGCGCACGTGGTCCAGCAGTCGGGCTTGGGCGGCACGGCGATGCAGGCCTCGCTCGAGGTGGGCCGCTCGGACGCGCCCGAGGAGCGGCAGGCCGACGCCGCGGCCGACGCGGTGATGCGCGGCGAGACCGCGCCGGCGCTGGGCGCGGCGCCGCTCGTCCTTTCGCGCGAGGACGGCGACGGCGGCACGCCCGTCCCGGCGCCCGCGCCGGCACCGGCTCCCGACGCCGGCGCGCCCGACGCGGAGACGATGGACGGCGGCGCCGGGGCCAGCGCGCCCGCGACCTGCGCGCCCAACAAGACGGGAACGCTCAGCAAGGTGAGCTGGGGCGAGACCTCGGGGCTGTATCCCGCCTCCACCGACAAGTACTCGCCCGACAAGTGGGATTCGTCCAAGCTCTGCGAGCTGATGAAGATGCGCGCCGCGGTGCACGCGGTGGGCGACCGCGGCCAGTCGGTGCACCGCTCCAGCCCGCGCGAGGGCGACAGGATCGAGCAGATGCTCAAGCGCTACCACCTGGTGGAGAATTTCCCCGCGCTCGACACCGAGGTGGCCGATGCCGGCGTGAAGTGGTTCTACCTCTCCAGCAAGGCCGATGGCCCCGCCGTGCACCCCGGCACCACGGGAACGACCCGCGTGAAGGGATACGGCCCGTTCTTCAACGTGGGTGGCGGCGACGTGAAGGCCGGCGATACCTGGGTCCACTTCTACAAGCTGCCGTGAGGATCTGGTGAGCCACGCCGCCGCCGTGCCCGTCACGCGCCCTGCGCCCGCCCGCACCACCACGGGCGTGCTGCGCCGGTGCGCCTGCGGCGGCAAGGCGCCCGCGGGGGGCGAGTGCGCCGGGTGCCGGGCGAAGCGGCTTCAGCGGAGCGTGCCCGCCGCCGGATCGGCCGCCGGCCCTGCGTCCGCCCCGCCGATCGTGCACGACGTCCTCCGCTCGTCCGGCGCGGCGCTGGACGCATCCACCCGCGCCTACATGGAGCCGCGGTTCGGCCACTCCTTCGCCGACGTGCGCGTGCACGCCGACGGGCAGGCGGCCGAGTCGGCCGCGGCGGTGGGGGCGCACGCCTACGCGATCGGGAGAGACGTGGTGTTCGGGGCGGGGAAGTACGCGCCCGCCTCGGCGGACGGGCGGCGGCTGATCGCGCACGAGCTGGCGCACGTGGTCCAGCAGCGCGGGTCGGCTTCGACGCTGTCGCCCAGCCTGGAGGTGGGCCCCGTGGACGCGCCCGAGGAGCGCGAGGCCGAGCACGCGGCCGGCGCGGTCGCGGGCGGGGGGCGGGCCGCGGTGGCGGCGGGCGGGGCGCCGGCGCTGCGCCGCGTGCCGGGCAAGGACGCGCAGGAAAGCTGGGACGCGCTGGTGGAGGGCGTGGAGGTGCGCGACGCGGACAAGGAGAGCCGCGACACGGCCGGCCGCCGCGCCCGCGCCGACGAGGCGGTGAAGCGGATGCTGCAGACCGCGTCGGGGCAGAAGCTGGCCAACCAGCTCTACGCCGCGTTCTGCAAGAAGGACCGGTGCCGCACGAAGATCCGCGTGGTCTTCGCCGACCGGGTGCCGGGGAACGAGGCGGGGCTCTTCGAGCCCTCCGACGCGGGCGCGCCGCGCTACACCGTCTACGTCAAGCACGTCTTCCCGCCGACGCCGGGGGCGATCCAGCTTCCCGGCGGGTGCTGGCCCGACAACAAGGCGCCCGCCACGGTGTGCTACAGCTACGCCGACCCGGCGTCGGACATGGCCAACACCCTGTACCACGAGTCGCTGCACGTGTGGTTCGTCAACACGCAGGGCGATTCGGCAATCTACCCCACCGGCCACATGGACGTGAACAAGGGCGAGATCGACCCGCTCTTCCTGAAGAAGCTGCGCGAGATGTCGGCCGACCTCGACGCGCTGGAAAAGAAGATCCACGCCGAGGAGGCGAAGCGGAAGGCGCAGCAGGCCCCCGCCGCCCCGCCAGAGTCCAGGGTCCCGCTGAAGGAGCGCGACGTGGAGGGCCGCGCCGAGCCCCGCGAGCCGGCGAATCCCGCCGGCGAGCGCCTGGTGGGCGGCGAGGTGTCGCTGCACGCTGGCGGCGCGGGCGGGGGAGGGCTCAAGTCGTTCAGCGGGATCGTGGGCGCCGACCTGATCCTGGGCAACATCCACCAGCTTCGCCTGGGCGCGCGCGGCGTGTACCTCACACCCGGCCACGTGCTGGCCGGCGGCACCGTGGGCACGCGCATCCTGGAGGGCGGCGGGCTGGGGGGAAAGGTGGAGAACCCGCTCTTCTTCGACGTGGAGGCCGGGGTGCTGGCCGAGCTGGCGCCGGGCGACGCGGGGCGCTTCACCGACAACGTGGCGGGCTTCGCGTCGGCCGGCGTGGGGCAGGAGTACGGGACGCAGGGGGCGCGCTTCTTCTGGCGCGTGAGCGGCTTCGTGATCGTATCCGACCGCGCCTTCAAGGACATGCCCGAGACTCCCTCGGGCGGCGGCGGGAAGCCGGTGGCGGGCGGCGGCGCGGCGGGCGTGGGCGTGCGGTTCTGACGGACACCATCAACACCAGATCGAGAGACGGATGAGCTCCTTTCCGGGAAGCCCGCGCCTGCTCAAGGGCGCCATCGTGGGGATCGACCCGCTCAACCCGCTCGCGAGCGTGGTGGTGTTCCAGTACAACCCCGACGCCCTCACGCGGCGCATCTCCGCCAACGCCGCCAACGCCAACCCCGCCCGTGGCGAGGCGCTGCGGCTCAAGGGCCCGCCGCAGGAGACCATCAACGCCACCGTGGAGATCGACGCCACCGACCAGCTCGAGCGCGCCGACCCGATCGCGGGGATGCTGGGGATCCACCCCACCCTGGCCTCGCTGGAGATGCTGCTGTACCCCAAGACCGCGCTGGTGCTGGCCAACGAGGTGCTGGCCCGCGCCGGGGTGATCGAGGTGGTGCCCGCCGAGGCGCCGCTGACGCTGTTCATCTGGGGGATCAAGCGCGTGCTGCCGGTGCGGCTCACCGAGTTCACCATCAACGAAGAGCAGTTCGACCCCAGCCTCAACCCCATCCGCGCCAAGGTGACGCTGGGGATGCGGGTGCTCACCTACCAGGACCTGGGGCTGGCCTCGCCCGGCGGCGCGCTGTTCATGGTGCACCAGGTGGTCAAGGAGGTGATGGCCACCATCGGCGGCGTGGGCGCCATCGCCGGCGCCGCCACCGCCTCCGTCCGCATCGGCTGACCCGGCGACCCGCCATCACGGTCCGTCAGCCGGTGGATGAATCGACGAGTTGATCCGTCGATGAAGTCGATCAGCCGATCCGGACCGGCCGAGCGGTTGATCGGGATCACTCGGTCGGCCGATTGGGCGGCAGACGCAGAGACGCAGCCCGCGCGGCGCCGGCGCGGACGGACGGCCGCACCTTCGCCGTCTCGATTTTCGCAAGGCGCACCCGCGCCCTCGGCACTCACGCACTTTCGCACTTTCGTACTTTCGTACTCACGCACTCGAAAGCCGACCCATGTTCGACTCCGCCAGCCGCTACGCCGCCCTGCCCACGGGCGAGATCGAGGTTCCCGAGCCCGACGGCACCACGCGCACCGTGCGCTACGCCCGCCGCCGGTTCGTGCCGCAGCCGGGCGAGAACACCACGCTGGTGGAGCACATCGTGGAGCAGGGCGACCGGCTCGACCGGGTGACCGCGCGCTACCTGGGCGACCCCACGCAGTTCTGGCGCGTGTGCGACGCCAACGGCGCGCTGCGCCCCGAGGAGCTGACCGAGCAGCCGGGGCGTCGCATCCGCATCGCGCTGCCGGGGGTGTAGCCGTGCTCACCGGCCAGCTCGGCGTCCGCCTCGTCCTGCTGCTGGGCGATACCGTGCCGCTCCCCGCGCCCTACGAGGTGGTGACCGCCCTCACCCAGGCGCAGGTGACCATGGACGCCGGCGGCAACGACGGCTTCCAGCTCACCTTCCGCATCGCCCAGGACGCGGTGGTCGACTTCGGGCTGGTGGTGTCGGGGCTGCTCGACCCGTTCAAGCGCGTGGTGATCGCCGTGCTGGCCGGCGCCCTCCCCGAGGTGCTGATCGACGGCGTGATCACGCACCGACAGGTCACCCCGGCCGAAGACCCGGGGGCGAGCACGCTCACCGTCACCGGCAAGGACGTGAGCCAGATGATGGACCTGGAGGAGAAGAACGAGGAGTACCCCAACCAGCCCGACTTCGTGATCGCCGGGCGGGTGATCGCCGGCTACGCGCAGTACGGGCTGATCCCCGCCACCACGCCCACCACCGACGTGCCGATCCAGCTGCAGCGCATTCCCCGGCAGGCCGAGACCGACTTCCGCTTCCTGAAGCGGCTGGCGCAGCGCAACGGCTACGTGTTCTACGTGGAGCCGCTCACCTTCGGCGTGAACACCGCCTACTGGGGCCCCGAGATCCGCGCCACGCCGCCGCAGCCGGCGCTCACGGCGGGGCCCTACGGCAACGTGAAGGGGATCCACTTCTCGCACGACGGGCTGGCGCTGGTGGGTACCACGGGAACCTTCGTGGAGCCGATCAGCGGCACCGTGCTTCCCATCCCCCCGCTCCCGCCGCTGCGCGTGCCGCCGCTGGCCGCCGTGCCGGTGATGCCCAGGCGCACCACCATCGCCCGCGACACCGCGCAGGCCAACCCCGCGCAGGCGGCGCTCAGCGTCCTCTCCGCCCAGAACAACGCGCCCGACCCGCTCACCGCCGATGGCGAGATGGACACCGTGCGCTACGGCTCCGTGCTGCGGGCGCGCAAGCTGGTGGGGATGCGCGGCGCCGGGCTCACCCACGACGGGCTGTGGCTGGTGCGCCGCGTCACCCACACGCTGAGCCCCGTCACCGGCGAGTACAAGCAGAGCTTCTCGCTCTCGCGCGAGGGCACCGTCTCGTCCGTGCCCGCGGTGCTGCCATGAGCGGCCCGCCCTTCTGGGGGAAGTATCGCGGCATCGTCAGCGACAACCAGGACCCGCTGATGACCGGCCGCGTGCGGGCGAAGGTGCCCGACGTGCTGGGCGACAAGGAGAGCGGGTGGGCGATGCCCTGCGCCCCCTTCGGCGGCAGCAAGGTGGGGATGTTCTGCGTGCCGGCGGTGGGCGCGGGGGTGTGGATCGAGTTCGAGCACGGCGACCCCGACTACCCCGTGTGGGCCGGGTGCTGGTTCGGCTCGGCCAAGGACGTTCCCCCCGACCTGCTGGCCCCGCCGCCGCCCTGGAAGAAGGTGATGATCGTGACCGAGGGCGGGCACTCCATCCTGCTGGACGACACCCCTGGCGTGGGCGGGATCACCCTCAAGACCTCGGGCGGCCAGAAGCTGGTCCTGAACGACATGGGGATCGAGATCGACGACGGACAGGGCGGGAAGATCCAGATGCAGGGGCCCAAGGTGACGGTGAACAACGGCGCGCTGGAGGTGATCTGATGCCGGGCTACGTGATCCAGATGGGCGCCACCGTGCTGTGCGCGCACGGCGGCCAGGCGCAGGCCACCTCGCCTTTCCCGCGGGTGACGCTGGGCGGGCAGCCGGTGACCACCCAGCCCGCCCCGTGGACGGTGGCCGGGTGCCCCTTCCCGCCGCCCCCCGCGGGCGCCGGGCCCTGTGTCACCGCCAGCTGGGTGACCGGGGCGCTGCGGGTGAAGGCGGGGGGGCTGCCCGTGCTCCTGCAGGACAGCCAGGCGGTGTGCGTTCCCACCGGCACCCCGCTCAACGTGGTGATGGCGCAGGTGCGGGTGAAGGCGATGTGACCCGGAAGGCGATGTGACCCAGAAGGCGATGTGACTTCCGCGGGCGCCCGGCCCACGCCGCGCCCTCACCGGACCCCGACGACCCGATTCCTTCGGCGCCGCCGTACACGAAACACGATCCCGAGAAACACCGGCACCATGAACGTCGACTTTCCCTACCGCATCGACGGGCGCGGGCGCACCGCCACGGCCGACGACGACGACCACATCCGCGACCTGATCGAGCAGGTGCTCTTCACCTCGCCCGGCGAGCGCGTGAACCGCCCCACCTTCGGCAGCGGGGTTCTCCAGCTGGTCTTCGCGCCCAACAGCGACGCGCTGGCGGCGGCCGCGCAGTTCACCCTGCAGGGCGCGCTGCAGCAGTGGCTGGGCGACCTGATCCAGGTGGAGGCGGTGGAGGTGGAGAACGACGACGCGGCGCTGCGCGTGACCGTGGCCTACCTGGTCCGCCGCACGCAGCAGCGGCGCGCCGCCGTCTTCGAGCGCGAGGCCGTCCGGTGAGCGGCGCCCTGTACTTCTGCGGCGACGAGCGCCGCCGGGCGCAGCTGCGCTTCGGCGGGAGCGGGCTGGCGGGCGTCGACTTCCTGGAGGTGGGCGACCTGCCGGGCAGCGACGGGGCGCAGCGCCTCCTGCGCGTCATCTTCGTCAACCCGCCCGCCCCGGCCAGCGCGCTGCGCGCCGCGCTCACCACCGAGAGCGTGGCCGTGACCGGCGGCGACCGGGTGCGGGGGATCCGCGTGACCTCCGTTGCCTTCACCGGCGACGAGATGCGGGTGGAGGTGGATCGCGCGGGCGACTTCACCGGCTACACGCTGCGCATCCAGGGGCGCGACGGGAAGCCGCTCCCGGGGATGGACCCGCTCCTTTCCTCGGTCGACTTCTCGTTCAAGGCCGGCTGCGCCGCGGGCTCCGACTGCGTGGTCCCGCAGGAGTGCGCGGACGAAGCGCCCGAGCTGCCCGAGCTCGACTACCTGGCGAAGGACTACACCTCCTTCCGCCAGCTCATGCTCGACCGGATGTCGCTCCTCCTCCCGGATTGGACCGAGCGCAACCCGGCCGACCTGGGGGTGACCCTGGTGGAGCTGCTGGCCTATGCCGGCGACCAGCTCAGCTACCAGCAGGACGCGATCGCCACGGAGGCGTACCTGGGCACCGCGCGCCGTCGCGTCTCGGTGCGCCGCCACGCGCGCCTCCTCGACTACCCCATGCACGACGGCTCCAACGCCCGCGTGTGGGTGCACGTGGACGTGCGCCCGCGCATCGCCGGCACGGTCTACGATCCCCACGACGAGGACGTGCAGGACGACGGCGACGTGGTGATCGTGCCGCCGCGCGCGCAGCTGCTTACGCGTCTCCCCGGCCGTGCCGCCGTGATCGACGACGCCGACGAGACGGCGCGCGCGCTGGCCGACCGCCCCGAGGTGTTCGAGACGCTGCACGAGGCGGAGCTCCGGCCGCGGCACGGGCGGATCTCGTTCTACACCTGGGGCGAGCGCGACTGCTGCCTCCCCCGGGGCGCCACGCGCGCCACCCTGGCCGGCCACTACCCGCGCCTGCAGGCGGGCGACGTGCTGGTGTTCGAGGAGCTGCTGGGCCCCGTCACCGGCGCGCCGGGCGACGCCGACCCCGCGCACCGCCACGCCGTGCGCCTCACCACCGCCAGCGCCCACGTTCCCGCCACGCCGGGCGAGGAGGGCGCCGACGCGCCGCCACTGGAGGACCCCGCCTTCCGCTTCGCCCGGGTGGTCTCGGCCGCGCTCCAGCTGCAGCCCCTGGGCGGCGCGGATCCGCGCTTTCTGACCCCCGGCGAGGTGCTGGAGGTGCTCCCCGACTGGGTGGGCGCCGACGACGGCGGCGGGAAGCGGAAGTACCACGTGGCCGACGCCGCGGGGGTGGAGGGCCACGTGAGCGCGGCCGCCGGCCAGCTGCGCCTGTACTCGCCCCGGCTCACCGAGATCGCCTGGTCGGCCGAGGACGCGCTCCCGTTCGCCCTCTGCCTGTCGTCCACCACCGACGCGCAGCACGGCGCCCGGCACGTGGCCGACGTGAGCGTGGCGCGCGGCAACGTGGTGCTGGCCGACCACGGCCTGACCGTGGCCCCGCAGCCCTTGGGCACGGTGCCCCTCCCCGACGCGCGCCTGGCCCCGGCCGGCGCCGGGGGCTGCGGGTGCGGGTGCTCGGGCGAGGACGACGCGGTCGCACCGCCCGCGCGCTTCCGCCCCTTCCTGGCCGACGGCCCGGTCACGCAGGCCGCGCGCGTGCTGGCCCCCGCCGGCGCCGCCCAGGCCGACGAGCCGCCCTACTTCGACGCCGCCGCCAGCGCCGAGGCCGCGTTCCGCTGGGACATGGCGCGCGTTCTCCCCGCGGTGGCGCTGTACGACGACGGCGGCTCGGTGTGGCTCCCCCAGCGCGACCTGCTGGCCAGCGACCCCTTCGCCCGCGAGTTCGTGGTGGAGGTGGAGGACGACGGCGAGGCGCGCATCCGCTTCGGCGACGACCGCTACGCGCAGCGACCCGCCGCGGGGAGCGAGCTCACCGCCGTCTACCGCGTGGGCAACGGCACGCGCGGCAACGTGGGCGCCGACTCGCTGGTGCACCTGATCCTTCCCCCCGCCGTGCGCGCCGCGCGCGACGACGGCGGCGGCGGGTTCGAGGTGGCCGTGGCGATCGGCGCGGAGCGCGACGCGCTGCGCGGCCGGCTGGCCGTGCGCAACCCGCTGGCGGCGCGGGGCGGGGTGGACCCCGAGGCCACCGAGCGGGTGCGGCAGATCGCCCCCGCCGCCTTCCGCGACCCGCAGCGCTGCGTGACCCCGGGCGACTACGCCGCGACCGCCCAGCGCCACCCCGAGGTGCAGCGCGCCCAGGCCACGCTGCGCTGGACGGGGTCGTGGCGCACGGTGTTCCTCACCGTGGACCGCGCCGGCGGGCGGCCGGTGGACGCGGCGTTCGAGGCCGCGCTGCGCCGCTTCCTGGAGCGCTTCCGGCTGGCCGGGCACGACCTGGAGATCGAGGGGCCGCGCTTCGTGGCGCTGGAGGTGGAGGTGTTCGCCTGCGTCGACTCGGGCTACTTCCGCGCCGACGTGGAGCGGGCGCTGCGCCAGGCGCTGGGGAGCCGCACCCTCCCCGACGGGCGCCGCGGCCTCTTCCACCCCGACCTGTTCACCTTCGGCGAGAGCGTGTTCCTGTCGCGGCTGTACGCCGCCGCGCAGGCGGTGCCGGGGGTGCGCTGGGCCGAGGTGCGCACCTTCCAGCGGCAGGGCGACCCGCGCACCTCGGCGCTGGAGAGCGGCGAGCTGAAGGTGGGCCGCCTGGAGATCGCACGCATGGACGACGACCCCAGCCACCCCGACCGGGGCGTGCTGCGGCTGGCGCTGACGGGGGGACGATGAGCACGGCGAACGATCCTAGCCTGGCGGGGCTCGACGGCTGCGGCTGCGGCGGCGGAACCGGGCAGGAGACCCCGGCCGACGTGCGCAACCGCCCCGGTCTCCCCGCGGTGGCCTACCGCGTGGGCACCCACGCCACCTTCCGCGCCACCGCGCTGGCGGCGCTCTCCTCCGCCAGCCGCCCGGCGCTGCGCGGCCTGGGCGCGCGCGACGACGACTTCACCTCGGCGCTGATCGACGCGTGGGCCGCGGTGGGCGACGTGCTCACCTTCTACCAGGAGCGCATCGCCAACGAGAGCTACCTGCGCACCGCCACCGAGCGCCGCAGCGTCCTGGAGCTGGCGCGCGCGGTGGGCTACGAGCTGGCGCCGGGGCTGGCCGCCTCCACCCCGCTGGCCTTCACCCTGGAAAGCGCCCCCGGCGCGCCGGGTGAGGTGACGGTGGTGGCGGGGACGCGGGTGCAGAGCATCCCCGGCCCCGGCGAGCGGCCGCAGACCTTCGAGACCACGGAGGAGATCGCCGCGCGGCCGGAGTGGAACGCGCTGCTGCCGCGCACCCGCGCGCCGCAATCCATCCCCTACGGCGCCCGCTCGCTCCTCGTCGCCGGCGTGGCCGCGCAGGTGGCACCGGGGGACGCGATTCTCCTCGTCGGCGCCGAGCGGCAGGCCGACCCGGGCAACGAGAACTGGGACCTGCGCGTGGTGACCGCCGTGGAGCGCGACACCGCGGGCGACCGCACGCGGGTGCGCTGGACCGAGCCGCTGGGCTCGGCGCACCCCTTCGTGCGGCCCGCCGCCCGGCCACGCCTCTACGTCTTCCGCCAGCGCGCCGCCTTCTTCGCGCACAACGCGCCCGACTGGAAGCTGATCCCCGAGCAGGCGCGCGCCCTGTACAGCCCGGCCGACCCCAACGTGGCCGACTGGCCGGGGATCGAGCCGCCGTACACCACCACGTCCACCGGCGAGGTGGAGGTGGAGCTGGACGCCCTCTACCCCCGCGTGCAGGCGGGGCAGTGGGCGGTGTTCGCGGCGCACGACTACCGCGAGCTGTACCGCATCGACACGGCCACCAACGCCTCGGCGGTGGGGTTCGCGCTCACCGCGCGGGTCACCCGGCTGCGGCTGGACACCGCCGAGAACCTGGACAGGTTCACGCGCCGCGAGACGGTGGTGTACGTGGACCCCGAGGAGCTCCCCCTGGCCGAGGCCGACGTCATGGGGCCGGTGCGGGGGAGCGAGATCGAGCTGGCGGCCAGGCTGGAGGGGCTGGCTCCCGGACGGCGGGTGATCGTGCGCGGCAAGCGGGCGCGCGTGCGCCTGGGCCGCGCGGCGCAGCTGCGCCGGCGCTCGGGCGAGCTGGTGAAGCTGGCCACGGGGGCCGAGCTGCGTCTCCTGGCCACCCCCCGCGCCGGCATCCCGGCGATGAAGAAGGGCGGCGCCACGGCGCCCACCGTCGACCTCCTGGTGCAGGACGCGCACGGCGTGGCCGGCGCCGTCAACCTGGAGGAGGACGACGTCGTGTACCTCGCCGCGGCGGCGGACGACCCCGTCACCGCCGAGCTGGCGACGGTGCTGGAGGTGCGCGACACCGACCCCGCCCACCCGGTGCTGGTGCTCACCGCGCCGCTGGCCCAGGCCTACGACCGGATGACGGTGGAGGTGGAGGCCAACGTGGCCATGGCTACGCACGGCGAAACCGTGGTGGAAACCCTGGGGAGCGGCGACGCGGCGCGGGTCTACCAGCGCTTCGCGCTGCGCCAGGCGCCGCTCACCTTCGTCAGCGACCCCGCGGCGCCGGGCGGGGCCGCGTCGACGCTGCAGGTGCGCGTGGCGGGGGTGGAGTGGGGCGAGGCGCCCACGCTGTACGGCCGCCGCCCGCGCGACCGCGCCTACGCCGTGCGCATCCAGGACGACGCCTCCACCCTGGTCCAGTTCGGCGACGGGGTGACGGGGGCGCGCCTACCCACCGGCCGCGAGAACGTGCAGGCCGTCTACCGCAAGGGGATCGGCCGTGTGGGCAACGTGCGCGCCGGCCAGCTGGCGCTGCTGATGACGCGCGAGCTGGGGCTGCGCGGGGTGGCCAACCCCCTCCCCGCCACCGGCGGTGTGGATCCGCAGTCCATCGATGACGCGCGCTCCAACGCACCGCGCACCGTCCTCACCCTCGACCGCGTGGTCTCGCTGCGCGACTACGAGGACTTCGCGCGCACCTTCGCGGGCGTGGCCAAGGCGCTGGCGGTGTGGACGTGGGAGGCGGGGCGCCGCGGGATCTTCATCACCGTGGCCGGCGACGGCGGCGAGGAGATCCCGCCGGGGGGCGGCGTGCACGACGCCCTGCTGGGCGCGCTGGCCAGCCACGGCGACGCTTTCGTTCCCGCGCGGGTGGCGGGCTACCGCCCCGTCCGCTTCCACCTGGCCGCCACCCTGCGCGCCGACGCCGCCTACCTCCCCGGCGCGGTCAAGGCCGCGGTGGAGGCCGCGCTGCAGGAGCGCTTCGCCTTCGCCCGGCGAGACTTCGGGCAGCGGGTGGCGCTCAGCGAGGTGGTCTCCGTCATCCAGGCCGTGCCCGGCGTGGCCGCGGTGGACCTCGACCGGCTGCACCGCGAGGACGAGCCGCCGCGCGCCGCCGCCTTCCTTACCGCCGACGCCCCGCAGCCGGGCGCCGACGCCACCGTGGCGCAGGGCGCCGAGCTCCTGCTGCTGGCGCTGGGCCCCGACGACCTGACGGTGACCGCATGAGCACCTTCGACGCAGGCCGACTGTACGAGCTCCTCCCCGCCGTCCACCGCATTCGCGACCAGGAGCAGGGCGGCCCCCTGCGCGCGCTGCTGGAGGTGCTGGCCACCGAGTCGGTGGTGCTGGAAGAGAGCCTGGAGCAGCTCTACGACGACCAGTTCGTGGAGACCGCGGCCCCCTGGGCGCTCCCCTACCTGGGCGACCTGCTGGGGATCGAGGGGCTCCCCGCCGAGCCGCTGACCCCGCGCGCCGAGGTGGCCAACACCCTGGCCTACCGCCGGCGCAAGGGAACGGCGCACGTGCTGGAGCGGCTGGCCCGCGACGTCACCGGGCTGCCGGCGCGGGCGGTGGAGTTCTTCCAGCTCCTGGCCGCCACCCAGCACGTCAACCACCCGCGCCCCGAGAACCGCGCCTTCGTGTCCGTGCGCCAGGCGCTGCGGCTGGAGGAGCTGGGCGGCGCCTTCGAGCGCATGGACGGCGAGACCGACCTTCCCCACACCGCCGAGGTGCGCCGCGTGGCCAGCGGGCGCGGCCGCTACGACATCCCCAACGTGGGGATCTTCCTGTGGCGGGTGCGCGCCTACCGCCTCTCCCGCTCTCCCGCGGCCCCACACCCGTCGGCCGACGGGCGGCGCTTCCGCTTCTCGCCGCTGGGGAACGACACGCCGCTCTACAACCTGCCGGTGACCGAGGACGATCCCTCCACCCTGGCCGGCCCGGCGAACGTCCCCGTCCCCATCCGCCGCCGCGCCATGCACGCGCACCCGGCCCGCTTCTACGGCCGCAGCCTGCGCGTGGAGACGGTGGAGGGAGACGGGACCCCGGTCCCGGTGGACGTGGGCGCCGTGCGCGTGTGCGACCTGTCGGGGTGGGACGACGCGGGGTGGCAGGCGCCGGGGGCGGGCGTGCTGGCGATCGACCCGGTCCTTGGACGTCTCGTCTTCGGCGACGAGCAGAAGGGCGAGGTGCCGCTGGTCACCTTCCACTACGGCTTCCCGGCCGACCTGGGCGGCGGCGAGTACGACCGCGGCGCCCCCGCGGGCGACGTGGGCCGGCGGGTGCGCGTGGTCCGCGACCCCCGGGTGGACGACGAGTTCGCCACCATCGGCGAGGCGCTGGCGGCGCTGGGGATCGGCGGCGGGGTCGTGGAGATCGGCGACGGGGGGCGCTACGAGGCGCCGGCGACGATCGACGCGCGCGGCCGCCGCATCACCCTGCGCGCGGCCGACGGGGTGCGCCCCACCGTGGTCCTCGCCGCGCCGCTGGAGCTGGACGGCGGGCCCGACGACGCCGTGTCGCTGGACGGCCTCCTCCTGGCCGGCGAGCGCATCGTGGTGAGCGGCGGGGTGGACGCGCTCGCGCGCGTGCGCATCCGCCACTGCACGCTGGTGCCGGGGCGCGCGCTGCACGAGAACGGCGACGCCGCGATGCCCGGCGCCGCCTCGCTCGAGGTGCATGCCGCCGACTGCCAGGTGGAGATCGAGCGCTCGGTGCTGGGCCCGGTGCTGGCGGGGATCGACGCGCGGCTCTCCATCACCGACAGCATCGTGGACGCGGGGTCGCCCTCGGGGGTGGCGGTGGCGGGGTCCAATGGCTTGGGATGGGGCCCGCCGCTCACGCTGGAGCGCTGCACCGTGTTCGGCAAGGTGCGGGTGGACGCGCTGCTCCTCGCGTCCGACACGCTCTTCCTCGCCGTGCTGGCCCCGGCGGACCCGTTCGCGGCGCCGGTGGAGACGCGCCGCACGCAGGAGGGGTGCGTCCGCTTCTCGTACGTGCCCCCCGGCTCGCGCACCCCGCGCCGCTTCCAGTGCGTGCCCGCCCGCGACGGCGACGACGCGAAGGTGCGTCCCTTCCCGCTGTCGGCGCGCTACGGGAGCCCGCGCTACGCCCTCCTGCCTCCCGGCACCTCGCGCCTGGTGCTGGCCGGCGGGAGCGACGGGTCGGAGATGGGCGCGTACCACCTCCTCTTCCTGTCGCTGCGCGAGGCGCACCTGCGCGCGCGGCTTTCCGAGTACCTGCGCTTCGGCCAGGAAGCCGGCGTCTTCTTCGCCAGCTGACACGGCCCCTTTTTGCTTCCGAGCGCCGCGACCGCGCGGCCGGCCCCGAAACTTCCCGAGGACTCCATGAAGGGCGACTTCAGCCGCCAGACCTTCGACCCCACCCGGCACTACGCCGGGGTGCGCATGCAGCAGGGGCGCGTGCAGCTCGACGCCGACTGGAACGAGCAGGCCGACCTGGCCCGCCACCGCGACGAGACGGCCACGCTCGACGCCTTCGGGCGGTGCGGGGGGCCGCTGCACCACTCCGCCTTCGGGGTGATCCCCACGGGCCCGCTCACGCCCGCCGAGAAGGCCGAGATCGCCGCGCGCTTCCCCGGCTGGACGGCGGGCGCGGCCGACCCGGTGCTCTCGGCCGGGCGCTACTGGGTGAACGGGATCCTGGTGGAGAACGAGGCCACCGTCCCCTACACCCGACAGCCCGACCTTCCCGGCACCGCGCCGCTGGCCGACGGCAGCTGGCTCCTGTACCTGGACGTGTGGGAGCGGCACCTGACCGCGCTGGAGGAGCCGGCGCTCCGCGAGGTTGCGCTCGGCGGGCCCGACACCGCCACGCGCACGCGGGTCGTCTGGCAGGTGCGCGCCCTGGGCGTGCCGGCGGCCGTCGACTGCGACACCGCCGTGCCCGACTACGACGCCGCGACCGCCGCCTCCACGGGGCGGATGCGGGCCCGCGCGCGCCGCGAGAACGCGCAGGTGGACCCTTGCGTCCTCCCTGCGGCAGCCGGCTACACGGGGCTCGAGAACCAGCTCTACCGGGTGGAGATCCACGACGGCGGCCCCGCGCAGCCCTTCCCCGGCTTGGGCGGCTGGGCGGTGGCCACGTTCGACGCGCCGAAGCGCACCATGGTCCTGGGCTCCACCCCCGGCGGGCTGGGGGTGGGCGACGCGGTGGAGCTCTTCCTCCCCTCGTCGGCCGACCCCACGGCGGGGACGGTGGCGTGGGTGCAGTCGGTGGCGGGGAAGACGGTGGTGCTGAACGGCGCCTTCACCGCCCCCGACCTGGCGCAGAACCCGCGGCTCCGAAAGCTGGGCGCCACCTTCAAGTGGTCGCGCGACAACGGGATCGCCGTTTCGCGCGTGCTCAGCGCCAACCAGGAGCTGGTGGTGGTGGAGACGCTGGGCCCCGACGACGTGCTCGGCTTCCACGCGGGCGAGTGGGTGGAGCTGTTCGACGACGCGCACGAGCTGCACGCGCGCCCGGGGCAGCTGCTGCAGGTCAAGGCGCGCAACGACGCCTCGCGCACCCTGGTGCTGAACGCACCCGTGACCGTGGGCCCCGGCGGGATCGACCTGGCCGCCAACCCGCGCATCCGCCGCTGGGACGGGGTGGGCGCCGTGCGCGGGGATGCTGATTACCCGGCGGAGGCGTTCACGACGCTGGAAGACGGGGTGGAGGTGCGCTTCGAGGAGGGGAGCTACGCCACCGGCGACTGGTGGCTGATCCCCGCGCGCACCGCCACCGCCGAGGCGCAGTCGGGCGGGGTGGAGTGGCCGGTGGACGAGGGCGGCGTGCCGCTGGCGCGCGGCCCCGAGGGGATCGCGCACGCCTACTGCCGGCTCGCCGTGGTGACGGTGGCGGGCGGCGCCATCACCGCGGTGCAGGACTGCCGCTGCTTCTTCGCGCCGCTCACCCAGGTCAACTCGCTCAGCTACGTGAGCGGGGCGGGGCAGGAGGCGCTGCCGAACCCGGTGGCCGCGGGGGAGAAGGTGGCGCTGGGGCAGCCACTGGTTGTCGGCATCCCCAACGGCCACTGCCACCCCGGCGAGGCGGCGGTGCGCTTCACCGTGCGCTCGGGCACGGGCGACCTTTCTCCCGACGGGGTGGGCTTCGGCGGGCAGGCCACGCTGGACGTGCCCGTGGGCTCCGACGGGCTGGCGCGCTGCTGGTGGCGGCTGTCGGGGGACTACGATCCGTCCGACGCCAAGACGCTGCAGCAGCTGGCCGAGGCGCGCCTCCTCCAGGACGGCGTGCCGGTGCAGCTTCCCATCCTCTTCAACGCCTCGCTGAGCGTGGCGCGCCAGGTGGCGTACGAGCCGGGGGCGTGCACCGGGATGGCCGGCCAGAACACCGTGCAGAAGGCGATTGAGCGGCTGGCCGGCTTCGTCCACCTGCACGCCGCCGGCGGCGTGTCGCAGGAGGTGATGCCGGGCGAGTCGCTCGACCGCGTGCTGAGCGTGCGGCTGGCCAGCGACTGCGGGCCGGTCCAGGGCTCGGGCCTGGTGCGCTTCGAGGTGACGAAGGGAACGGGGACGTTCAACGGCGCCGCGGGGGTGACGGTGGAAACCACCGCCGCCGGGGTGGCCGAGGTGACCTGGACGCTGGACACGAAGACGCACTTCCAGGAGGTGCGCGCCTTCGTCCTCGACGCGGCGGGGACCATTTCCGACCCGCGCGAGGTGTTCTTCACCGCCACGCTGAGCACGGCCGACCGGGTGTCGTACGCTACCGGCGGGTGCGCCACGCTGGCCGGGCAGAACACGGTGCAGAAGGCGATCGACCGCCTGGCCGGGCTGCTGCGGATGGAGGCGGCCGGGCCCACCTCGCGCGTCCTCTTCCCCGGCCAGGCGTGGACCGGGCTGGCCGTGCGCGTGGCCAGCGACTGCGGGGCGTTCGACTCGGCGCAATCCGTGGTACGCTTCGAGACCGACGCGGGGAACGGCACCTTTGCCAACGGCCAGCCGTTCATCGAGGTGCCGACGGACGCCAGTGGGCTGGCCACGGCCGACTGGACGCCGCACCCCACGGCGCCGCGGCAGGGGGTGCGCGCGCGCTTCGTCGCATCTCCCGAGCGACCCGCGGGCGCGCCGGCCGAGGTGACCTTCGCCCTGTGGCTGGCCGACGCGCCGAACGTGGCCTACACCCCCGGGCCCGGGTGCGGCGAGCTGGCCGCCGTGCAGGCCGACACGGTGCAGAAGGCGATCGACTACCTGTGCAGCCACGTGGGGGTGTGCTGCGAGGTGACGCTGGCGCCCAACGACCCCGACCTGCTGGACAAGGTCGCCGCCTACGAGCAGTTCACCGACGACCTGGACATCTGCTTCCGCCCCGGCGAGTACGCGCTGCCCGGGCCCGTCGTGATCAAGAACAAGCGGAGCGTGCGGGTGACCGGGCGCGGCGCGGGGTCGCGGGTCTCGTGCGCGTCGGCCGAGCAGGTGTTCGTCTTCCTGAACTGCGGCACCGTGGTGGTGCGCGACCTGGACGTGGCCGCGGGGGTGTCGCTGGAAGGGAAGCTGGGGCCGCGACAGAACGGGGCGCTCACCTTCGTGGACTGCAGCGAGGTGACCGTGGAGGGGTGCCGCCTGCGCTGCGCGGGGGCGCCGCACCGGGCCGCCACCTGCATCACCGCGGCCGCGTTCGGCGAGCGGCCGTACGACGACCCCACGCCGCTGCAGGTGACGGTGCGCGGCTGCGAGGCGCTGGTGGGCCACCGGCAGAACGGCTTCCTCTTCCTGAACGTGGACCGCGTGCTGGTGGAGAGCAACGTGCTGCGGGTGGACGGGGTCGCCTCGGCGCTGAACGTGGACCCGCTCCTGGTCACGCCCAGCTACGGGCGCATGGTGGCCAACTACCTGGCCACGCCCGAGGGGAAACAGGTGTACTCGCTCCCCGACGACCGGCCCGTCGACCTGCGGCTGTGGGCCGTGCTGCCACTGGTGCGGCTGCGCTACATGCCGCGCATGCCCCGGTCGCTCGTCTACACCCCCTCGCTCCCCGTGCGGCCACCCCGGATCGAGGTGCAGCTGGGGGCCGGCCCGTCGCTCGGCCAGCCCGTGCGGCTCACGCGGCGGGCGGCGGCGGCGGCGACACCCGCCGCCGAGACGGCCGCGGGAGAGACACCGGCCGAGGGTGCGAATCCCTCCGATCCGCGCTACCGCGCGCTGGTGGAGGTGCTGGAGGTGGTGGGCTCCGACGCGATCGTGGTGGCGGGAGTGCATGCGGGCGACGTGCAGGTGCGCGGCAACACCGTCTACGGCTTCCGCCGGGGGGTGCACATCGGCCTCTCGCGCCGCGGACGCGGCGGGCGCACGCAGGTGGCGGCGGCCACGGTCGCCGACAACACCATCGCCCTCAAGCAGCCGGCGATGTACTCGCGCGCCGGGCACGGGATCTTCCTGGGCAACTCGCTGAGCGCGCGGATCGAGGGGAACCGCATCTCGTCGTGGTCGCTCCCGGGGTTCACCCGCGACTTCTTCGAGCCCAGGAGCGAGGGCATCAGGGTGTACGGCCACATCGGCGCCCTCCTCCTGGTGCGCGACAACCACGTGCTGGAGTGCGACGTCGGCATCGACATCACGGCGCACAACTGGCGGACCCGGCGCGGCCTGTGGCGCGTGGCGACGAACGTGCTGGAAGCTGTCGAGGACGCCATTCGGATCGACCCCCACGCCTCCGACTGGGTGAGGGTGGAGGGCAACGAAAATGCTTGACGAAGCCCCCGCTTGGCGCTATTCTTTCGGCGGGTAGTCCGACATGGGTGGGTACGGGGCAACCTGGATACCCGGGGTTCGATTCCCTGACTACCTGGATGGGTGCGGACCGCAATCCGCACCCATTCTTTTTGCCCCGAAGCAGACTTGATCGCAGTGCATCAGCGGCCGGGTGGAGACGATCTCCACCCGGCCGATTTCGTCGTGTGCCAACGCAGACCCCGCCATCGCGGTTTCGTCCATTGCAACACCGCATCTACACGATCAATAGATCCAGATGGCTGACGGATCCAATCGGGCCACATCCATTCGTCCCGCATCGGAGAAAAGACTTGCCTCACGCAGAGTCAGCAGAGTGAGACCGATTTCGCTGAATGATTGTGCATTCCCCACAGACAAACTGGCTCACACGGAGCAACGGAGGGAGCGGAGAACTGCTTGTGTTTCCTCCGTTTCCTCCGTTGCTTCGTGTGACATTCTTCCGTAGCGGTCCTTTCGAATGCACAGCCGATCGCCGGATCTGGTATGAGCAGTCAACAACGGGTTTGACCGCTCACTCTGCTGACTCTGGTGATGAACCGCTGTTGGCGGTGCGTCGCCGCGATGCGCGGCTCGTGGCGCACAGGGATGCCGTCGAGCAGTCCGCGGAGCGGACTTCGGGCTGTTGTTGCCGCGAATTCATTCGCCCCGCCCCGTCCGGAGCCCACCCGCTCGCTCGTCTCGTCTCGACCAACCGGCATTCGCTTTGCCCAACCTTCTCCCAGGCCCCGCGGATCCTCGCGCGGCCTGCATTCCCGCACATCCGGAGGCCCCGTGAAGCCGAACGACCACGACGCGCCGCTGCCGCTGGAGACGCGTCCCCTGCGCGTGCTGGTGGTGAGCGCATCGCAGCGCCGGCAGTACAACTGCCCCGGCGTGGACAGCAAGAGCCGCGCGCTGATGCTGCGCATGGCCGACCGGCTGCCGGGCGAGTGGGAGATCGACCTGGAAGACTTGGGAAACGTGTACGGGCGCGAGCGCATCCAGCCGTGCAACGCCTGCGTGTCCACCTCCATGGCGCTGTGCTGCTGGCCGTGCAACTGCTATGAGAAGGGCGACGGCGCCGAGCCCGACCTGATGTGGAACCTGGACCTGTACGCCCGGCTCGACCTGGCCGACGCCTGGGCCTTCATCGCACCGCACAACTGGTACGGGCCCACCACCAACCTCAAGGCGATGTTCGACCGCCTGGTGTGCATGAACGGCGGCAACCCGCGCGAGGAGCTGATCGCGCACAAGGACCCCGAGCGCGCCATGGCGCTGGAGCACTCGCCCGAGTGGAAGGCGCTGTCGGTGAACCACCTGGAGGGCCGCACCGCCGCCTTCTTCTGCCACGGCGACGAGGGCGCCGACGAGTTCGACGCCACCGGCCGCCCGGAAAAGCTGCGGCACAAGGAGTACTTCGATCCGAGCGAGGAGCCGTTCCGCGACGAGCGCGACGCCTACGCGCCGCTGGTGTGGCAGTGCCGCTACAGCGGGATCGAGGTGCCCGACACGCTCTGGCGCTACTGCACCAGCGGCAAGGGCCGGCCCTACAGCGAGAACCAGTCGGAAGACATGATCGGCGAGGCGCCATTCATGGCCGCCTTCGACGCGTGGACCGACGCGTTCGCCGCCTTCGTGGCCGCCAAGGGGAAGGTGCCGCCGGGCGAGCACCGCGCCGTGGGCTACGACCCGCCCAAGCACCGCTGGGCCGACGCGAAGCTCAAGTGGCGCGAGACCCGGATGCGCCTGGGGGTCCCGCCCGCGGGCTCGTCGCCCGCCGAGCAGCAGCGGCTGGGGCTCAACCGCGACGCCACGCTCACGCCGGCGAAAAGCGAGGTCACTCGCAACGCGAAGTAGCCGCCGACCCGCGGAAGGCGGCCGAAGTCACTTCGCCGCGTGGAGTTGGGCGGAGAGAACGAGCGGCGCGCGCACACGATGTGCATGGTGGCGTAGCAGGACGGACGCGACGCCGAACGTCTGCGACCCGAGATTTCCCTGCTTCCCCGTTGGCCTGCGATCCATGGACGTACGCGCGACTGAGCTGTGGCTGACGGTGCTGGGCACGCTGTGCTGGGGCCTCTGCTTCTGGTGGATGCACCGCATCTCCAGCCGGCAGGACACGTTGCTGAACGAGCTGCGCGAGCAGGGGCGCCGCATCGAGGCACTCTCGCGCGAGGAGCACGAGCTGATCCGCGAGGTGCACCCGCAGGTGGGCGAGATCCGGCAGAGCCTGGAAGCGGTGGCCGAGGACATGGCCGCCGCGAAGTCATGAGCGGCGGGCCGCGGCGCCGCGGGCGCACGGTCTTTCCCGCCGTGAGCGACGAGCAGCGCCGCCACGCCCGCATGGCCGCGGCCGACCACAAGGTGGAGGCCGTGCGGATCCGCTTCGCCGCCCAGCGCACCCCCGCCGAGCGCCTGGCCGACTGGCTGATGGCCATCGCCAGCTCCACGGCCTTCCTGGTGGTGCACGCAGCCTGGTTCATCGGCTGGATCGGGTGGAACGTCACCCGCCCGCGCGCCGCGTTCGACCCGTTCCCCTTCGGCCTGCTCACGCTGGTGGTGTCGCTGGAGGCGATCTTCCTCGCCATCTTCGTGCTGATGTCGCAGCGGCGCGAGTCGAAGATCGCCGAGCTGCGCGAGGAGATGACGCTGGAGGTGGACATGCGCACCGAGGAGGAGGTGACCAAGGTGCTGCAGCTGGTCACCGGGCTCTACGGGCGGCTGGGCTTTCCCCTCTCGGACGACGACGACCCGGAGCTGTGGCGGATGCTGCGCCCGCTCGACAAGGAGCGCCTGGAAGAGCAGCTCACCGGCCAGATCGGCGACGACCCCAAGCCCGGCGGCCGCGGCCGCGAAGGCAACGGCGGATCGCGGCGGGGGTGATGCCGGATCGGCCGATGGACCGTGCTTGGGAAGGACCCACGACGCGACGGAGTGTCACACGGAGGAACGGAGGAAACGGAGGAACGACGACCAGTTCTCCGTTTTTCATTTCGGGTCGATTCGATCGAGGATGAGGCGCGGGGAAGAGCCTCGCAACGGCAATCCTCACGCGGAGGGAGAGGAAACGCAGGTCTCCGCGATCCCTGTCGCGTCTGCGTGCGATTGCCGTTTTCCCGTTGATCGCGGATGGATGATCAGCGGCTGCCGGAGAGCAGGTCGCGCATCGCGTCGGCCACCTCCTGCGGGGCGGCGCGGCCCTTGGTGAGGAAGCGCGTCTCGCCCAGCTTCAGCTGCTCGCGCTCCTCGGCGCTCAGGTCGTTTGCGGCGTACACCACCACCGGCACCGTGCGCAGGTGGTCGTGGGTGCGCAGCGCCTCCACCACGCGGAAGCCGTCCTCGCCCGGCAGCCCCACGTCCAGCACGATCAGGTCGGGGAGGAGCGCGCGCGCCTGCTCGATGGCCGCGGCGCCGTTGTAGGCGCAGTACGTCTCCACCGCGTCGGAAAGCGTCTCGGCCAGGGTGTGCGCCAGGTCGGCGTCGTCCTCCACCACCAGCACGCGGGGGATGCGCATCCGGCGCTCCACCACGCGCCCCACCGCGTCGGCGATCTCGGCGGCGCCCGAGTCGCGCTCCATCCACTCCACCGCCACCGCCGCGGGGAGGACGCCGCTGGCCAGCGGCTGGCCGCCCACCATCACCACCGGCACGTGCCGCGTCTGCGGGGCGCGGCGGAGCTGGGCCAGGGTGCCGGGGCCGTCCATCGCCAGCGCCAGCACGATTGCCGCCGGCGCCTGCCTGCGCGCCAGCGCCGACGCCTGCCGCCCCGACGCCGCCTGGAACACCGCGTAGCCCCGCCCCTCCAGCGCCTCCACCAGCGCGCGCCGGCCCTCCTCGTCGCCGCAGCACACCAGCACGCCGGTGGCGCGGGGGCCGGCGGCGCCCGCGGCCGGCGCGGGGGCCGGGGCGGCCAGCGCGGCGGGGAGGGTGAAGGTGAAGGTGCTCCCCCGGCCCAGCTCGCTCGCCACGCCGATCTCGCCACCGTGCTGCTGCACGATGGTGCGGCTGATGGCCAGCCCCAGCCCGGTGCCGCCCTTCTGGCGGCTGTCGGAGCTGTCCACCTGCTGGAAGCGCTCGAAGATCGTCTCCAGCTTGTCTTCGGGGATGCCGCGCCCGCCGTCCTCCACCTGGAAGCGCGCGTCGTCGCCCATCCGCTCCGCCCGCACGCGGATGGTCGCGCCGGCGTGGGCCGGGCTGAACTTGACCGCGTTGGACACCAGGTTGGTGAGCACCTGCACGATGCGGTCGGGGTCGGCCTGCAGGGTGAACTCGTCCACCTCGGGCTCCAGCGCCACGCCGGCGCGCTCGGCCATGTCGCGCACGGCGTTCAGCGCCTGGCGCACCAGGTCGCCGCTCCCCACGGGGCGGCGCTCCATACTGATGGCGCCGCTCTCGATACGCTCGATGTCGAGGATGTCGTTGATCAGCCGCACCAGCCGCTCGGAGTTCTGCGTGGCGATCTCCACCAGCCGCTGCGCGCGGTCGGACAGCTCGCCCAGCTTGCCGCTGCCCAGCAGCCCCAGGCTCCCGCGGATGGAGGTGAGCGGGGTGCGCAGCTCGTGGCTCACCACCGACACGAACTCGCTCTTGAGCCGCTCCACCTCGTGCCGCGCCGAGATGTCGCGCGCCACCGCGTGCATCCCCTCGATGCGCCCCTCGCCCGCCATCAGCAGCTGCACCACCTGGCCGATCCAGATCTCGCGGCCGTCGCGACCCACTGCGGGGAACTCGAAGTAGGTGCTGGGGATGCGCTCGCGCAGCTGGCGGGCGTAGAGCTCGGCGGCCGCGGCGTGGTAGTCGGCGCGGATCAGCTCGCTGTAGTGCCGCCCCATCACCTCGCGCGTCTCGTAGCCCAGGATGCGCAGCGCCGCGGGGTTGGCGTAGGTGAAGTGCCCGTACGGGTCGGCCTCGTAGATGATGTCGCCTGCGGCCTCCACGATGCGCCGGTAGCGCTCCTCGCCGGCGCGCAGCGCGGCCGCCGCATGCTCGCGCTCGGTCACGTCCTGCACGGTGCCGAACATCCGCACCGCGTTTCCGTCGGCGTCGTGCAGCACCTGCCCGCGCGAGTGCAGGTACAGCACGGTGCCGTCGGGGTGCACCGCGCGGAACTGGTTGTCGAGCGTGCCCCCGGCCGCCACCGCCGCCGCCACGGCCGCCTGGTGCGCCGCGCGGTCGGCGGGGTGGATGCACGCCAGCATCAGGCCGTAGCTGGGGGGCGCGGTGCCCGGCTCCACCCCCAGCAGGCGGAAGTGCTCGTCGCTCCAGGTGCCCGCGTCGGCCACCAGGTCCCACTCCCACGAGCCGATGCGGGCCAGGCGCTGCGCCTCGCTGAGCCGGCGCTCGCTCTCGCGCAGCGCCTGCGCGGTGCGCTCGCGCTCGGTCACGTCGAGCGCGGCGCCGCCCACGAAGCCTTCGCCCGAGGCGGTGCGGAAGGCGAACTTGAACACCTGCCACACCAGCGTGCTTCCGTCGGGCATCGGCACCGGCGCCACGTATTCGCGCGTGCCGCCGCGCTCGATCAGCTCGCGGTCCATCTCGGCCACCCGCGCCGCCTCGGCGGGCGTGGTGTAGTGGTAGTCGGTGCGGCCCACCGCCTCGGCGCGCGTGGTGTGGAAGTGGCGCTCGAACCCGGCGTTCACGTACACGTAGCGGCCCTCGGTGTCCTTCACGAAGGCCAGCACGGGCGAGTGGTCCATGAAGGTGCCGAAACGCTCCTCGGCGTCGCGCAGCGCCTCCTCGGCCCGCTCGCGCTCGGCCAGCTCGCGGCGCAGCTCCAGCTCGGCGCTGGCGGCGTCGGCCAGCCCCTCGAGCAGCTCCACGTCTTCGTCGCGCCAGTCGCGCGGGGCGTGGTCGCGCACGCACAGCGTGCCCAGCACGGCGCCGGCGCGGTCGCGCAGCGGCACGGCCAGGCAGGCGCGCACGCCGGGCCGCGGGCGTTCCACGCGCGGGTCGGCCGTCGTGTCGCGGATCACCAGCGGCACGCCGGTCTGCGCCACCTCGCGGCACAGCACGTCGTCGCCGTCGTCCACGGCGCCGTCGGAGCCGGCGCGGGTGAAGGCGGCGGCGGGCGCGCGCAGCGCCAGCGAAGCGAGCCGCTGGATGCGCTCGATCACCTCGCGCGCGCCCGCGTCCAGCAGCGGCGGGGGCTGGGCGGGGGCGGTGTGGTGCGACGAGTCCGCTGAGGGCTGGTCTGGCATCGGGTCGGGGAGGGTTCTCCGGGAACGAGGGGCCGAGCAGGGCGGTGCAAGAAGAACACCGAACGGGTCATCCTCTGATCCCGAAAACCCGAAACCGCGTTTCACACGGAGTCAGCGGAGTCAACGGAGTCGACGGCTGGGATTCCACCGAGCCGTGCGGCCTCTCGTGGAACGCGGGAGCCGTTCGGAGGGGTGGAGGAAGCACGAGGGATCGCGGACATCGGTTCGTCACCCTCCCACGCCGCCCGCCCGGCATTGCGCGCCGCCGCCGCGGCGATTCTCTTCCCCCGCCATGCGTATCGTACTGCAGCGCGTGTCTCGCGCAAAGGTGACGGTGGACGGGCGCGTGACCGGGCAGATCGGGCGCGGCCTGCTGCTGCTGGCCGGCTTCACCGAGGGGGACAACGAGGACGCGCTGGCGTGGATGGCGAAGAAGGTGCTGCAGCTGCGCATCTTTCCCGACCAGGAGGGGAAGATGAACCGCTCGGTGGAGGAGGTGGACGGCGGGGTCCTCGTGGTCAGCCAGTTCACGCTCTACGGCGACGCGCGCAAGGGGAACCGGCCCAGCTTCATCGCCGCCGCCCGCCCCGAGGCCGCCATCCCGCTGTACGAGCGCTTCCTGCAGTTGCTGCGCGATGCCGGCCGCCCCGTGGAGACCGGCGAGTTCGGCGCGATGATGGACGTGGAGCTGGTGAACGACGGGCCGGTGACGCTGATTCTGGAGCGGTGAGGGGGGTGCTGAGTGCTGAGTCATCGCCTCGTTCCGCCGATCCCACGAGGTCCCTGGCATTGTCGGCGCCGAAACTGCTGTGCGGAGCGACGGGGGTGGTGCGCAGGTGGCCGGCCCCTGCGGGCCCTCACCCTGCCGCTGCGCGGCTGTCCCTCTCCCCAAAACGGCCGGGGAGAGGGACCTGGGGCGCTTCGCGCCGGCGACTCCGCTCACGTTGAAGCGGCAGTGCTCCCAGTTCTCCCGCGACAGCGGGGGAGAGGGGCTGGGGGAGAGGGGGCCGCCGCGGCCGCACCGATGCCTGGCGCATCGCACCGCGCCGGCGTCGCGACGAACCGACGCACCGGCGGATTGACGCACTTTACGCACTCACGCACCTGTTCAACCCGGCCCGATGACCGACCTCGACACGCCGCCGCCGATCGTCCTGGCCTCGCAGTCGCCCCGCCGCGCCGAGCTGATCTCGCGGCTGGCGCTGGAGTTCGAAGTGCGGCCCGCCGACATCGACGAGAGCTACCACGCGGGCGAGACGCCGCCCGCGCACGCCGAGCGCCTGGCGCGCGAGAAGGCGGAAGTGGTGGCCGCCACGCACCCGCACGCGCTGGTGGTGGGCTCCGACACCATCGTGGTGATCGACGGCGACGTGCTGGGCAAGCCGAGGAGCCGCGAGCAGGCGGTGGAGATGCTGATGCGGCTCAGCGGCCGCGACCACGAGGTGTGCACCGGCGTGGCGGTGGCGATGGACGGCCGCGTGGAGAGCGGGCTCGAGCGCGTGCGCGTGCGCTTCCGCACGCTGACGCCCGAGGCGTGCGAGCAGTACGTGGCCACCGGCGAGCCGATGGACAAGGCCGGCTCCTACGGCATCCAGGGCTTCGGCAGCGCCATCGTGGAATCCATCGAGGGCGACTACTTCTCGGTGATGGGGCTGCCGGTGGTGCGCATGCTGGGGCTGTTCGAGCGCTTCGGCTGGCGCTACGGCTTCGGGCGGCTGGAGCGGGTGTGAGCAGAAGCGGCGGGGACGCTCGATCCCGGAGAGATGGACGCGCGGGCGGGGCGGCGTCCGTCCGGGTGACAGTTCGGGAATCCGAGGATGGTGTGGCGGCGGTGATCCTGTCGTTCGGCGGAAGGACGGGCGGGCACTTGCGTGGTGGACTTGCGAGTGAACTCGCCGCTACAACGGCACATAGTTCGCCTTCGCGGACTTCAGTCTGCGCGCGCGGTGAGGAGCGCGTGGTTCGCCCACTGGCGACGGCGGGATGATGCGGCCCGCGCGGCCCGATCCATTCCCCTCGACCCTCACACCTGACTGGTCCGCGACATGATCCTAGCCATCGACCAGGGTACCACCGGAACCACCTGCCTGGTGATCGACGCCGACGGGCAGGTGCGCGGGCGGGCGTACAGCGAGTTCACGCAGCACTTCCCCCGCCCCGGCTGGGTGGAGCACGACGCGGCCGAGATCTGGGAGGTGACCCGGCGCGTGGCCAGGGTGGCCGCGGCGCACGCGGGGACGCGGGTGGATGCGCTGGCCGGCATCGGCATCACCAACCAGCGCGAAACGGTGGTGCTGTGGGACCGGGCCACCGGCGAGCCGCTGCACCACGCGCTGGTGTGGCAGGACGGCCGCACCGCCGACCTCTGCCGGCGGATGAAGGAGGAGGGGAGGGAAGAGGGGGTCCGCGCGCGCACCGGGCTGGTGATCGACCCCTACTTCAGCGCCACCAAGCTGGCGTGGCTGCTCGACCACGTCCCCGGCGCGCGCGAGCGGGCCGAGGCCGGCGAGCTGGCCGCGGGGACGATCGATACGTGGCTGGTGTGGAAGATGACCGCCGGGCGCCTGCACCTGACCGACCGCACCAACGCCAGCCGCACCCTCCTCTACGACCTGGACGCCGACCGGTGGGAGCCGTCGCTCCTCGACCTCTTCGGCATCCCCGCCGCGGTGCTGCCGGAGATCCGCCCCTCGTCGGAAGTCTACGGTACCACCGACGGGGCGGCGTTCGAGGGCGAGGCGCCGGTGGCGGGGATCGCGGGCGACCAGCAGGCCGCGCTCTTCGGCCACGCCTGCTGGAGCGCCGGGGAAGGGAAGAACACCTACGGCACCGGTGCCTTCCTCCTGGTGCACACCGGCGACCGGCGGGTGCCCTCGGCGCACGGGATGCTCACCACCGCCGCGTGCGGCCCGCGCGGCGAGCGGGCGTTCGCGCTGGAGGGCTCCATCTTCATCGCGGGGGCGGCGGTACAATGGCTGCGTGACGGGCTGGGCGTCCTGAGCGACGCGGCCGAGACCGAGGCGCTGGCGCGGTCGCTGGAATCCAACGACGGCGTCTACTTCGTTCCCGCGTTCACCGGCCTGGGCGCGCCGCACTGGGAGCCGCGGGCGCGCGGCGCGGTGTTCGGGCTCACGCGCGGGAGCACGCGGGCGCACCTGGCCCGCGCCAGCCTCGAGGCGATGGCCTTCAGCACGCACGACGTGGCGCAGGCGATGGAGGGCGACGCCGGCGTGCGCATGCCCGAGCTGCGCGTGGACGGCGGCGCCGCGGCCAACGACTGGCTGATGCAGTTCCAGGCCGACGTGCTGGGCGTGCCCGTGCGCCGCCCCGCGCTGGTGGAGATGACGGCGCGCGGCGCGGCGGGGCTGGCGGGGCTGGCCACGGGCTTCTGGGCTACGCCCGAGGAGTTCGCGGCCGCCGGGCCGGCCGAGACGGTGTTCGAGCCGAGGATGCGGGACGCGGAGCGCCGCGCGGCGCTCGCGGGTTGGCAGCGCGCGGTGGATGCCGCGTGCGCCTGGGCCACGGGAGGATGACGATGGACAAGGTGCTGCTGTGCCTGTGCCTTTCGCTGGGAGCTGGGCGCTCGCGCGACGCGAAGCCGCCGGGCGGCGACCGGCTGTTCGGTGAAGACAAGTTCCAGCACTTCTTCACCTCGTTCCTGGTGACCGGCCTGGCCGGCGGCGCCGCGCGGCTGGCGGGGGCCGACCGGACGACGAGCCTGTGGATCGGGGCGGGCACGGGGATGGCGGTGGGAACGGCCAAGGAGCTGTTCGACGCCCGCAACCCCGCCGAAACCGCCTCGGTGCTCGACATCGTGTGGGATGCGGGCGGCGTGGGCGCCGCCACCGCGGTGGCCGCGCAGGCGCGCTGACGCTCGATTTCCTCGCTTCACGCGGCCGGAACGCCGCGGTGGATGCGGGGTTGCATGGATGCCCATATATTCTCTGCCCCACCGCAGACGTTTCTTCGCGACGCGTGCCGCTCGGGCCGGCAGGAGGCCCTGCGTGGACGTGTCACGTTCCACGGCTGAGGCCGAGAAAGTGTGAGCCGGATGGCTGAGGACCTGGCGACGATTCCCGAGGTGCCCGCGCGGCTGGTGTTCATGGGCGGGCAGAGCAGCGAGGCGCGGGCACGGGTGCTGGCGCGCAGTGCGGCGTGGCGGCGTTCGCAGGCCATCAAGGACCTGCTTCTGCTGGTGCTGGTGCCCTTCGTCTTCTTCATCCCCCCGCACATCCCGTGGGTGCTGCTGGTGATCGGGCTGGCGTTCTTCCGCGCCTTCAACCACAACCGCGAGCACGCCACGCTGCTGTCGTTGCACGGCCCCTGTCCCAAGTGCGGCACCGTGCAGGACTTCACCGAGCTGGGGCGGATGGGCAGCCCGCACAAGGTGACCTGCGCCAGCTGCAAGTGGGACTCGTACGTGGAGGTCGCGCGAGCGAGCGAGGCCACGTAACCCGGAGGCCGCACGGAGCTCGTGCGGCCCCGCGGAGTTCTCGGCGCGGAAGGTTCGAAACGACAACGACGGGGTCACACGGAGGAACGGAGGGAACGGAGAACTGCCGTAGTTCCTCCGTTCCCTCCGTTCCTCCGTGTGACATCCTGCCGTTTGGATCCTTCCGGAATGCACGATTCCTGGCTCTTCCGCGCACATCCTTCGAGACCCCACGGAATCTGGCCGGCGGCGAGGGTGGCGGCCTACATTCCGCTATCAGACGGGGACGATCCATCCGTCCTCCCGATCGTGGATCCAGAGACCTCCCAGGCACTGTGAACGCAGGACATCGCTCGATTCAACGACCGTTCCGCCGGTTCGCGCTGGCGCCGGCCATGGCCATCGCCATCACCGCCGCCGCTTGCGCGCCGACGGGGCGCGGCGCGGCGAGCCCGTCGCCCGGCACCGCCCGCGGGAGCGCGGCGGGGATCCCGGTGCTCACCTGGCACGGGTTCGCCGAGCGCACGCCGGCGCGCGGCAATCTCACCTCGACGTATGCGCGCTTCGAGGAGATGCTGGCGTTCCTGAAGCGGCACCACTTCCGCTCCGTCTTCCCCGACGAGGTGAAGCCGGGGATGGACCGGCGGCGGATGGTGGTGCTCACCTTCGACGACGGCACTGCGGAGCAGCTTCGCGCGGCCGAGATCATGGAGCGCTACGGCTTCCGCGGCGTCTTCTTCGTGATCCCCGAGCGCGCGGGGCGCGGCGACGGCCGCTACCTCGACACCGCCGGCATCGCGCGGCTGGCGCGCGCCGGGCACCGCATCGCGCCGCACGGCTGGGCCCACCGCAGCATGGCCACCTTCCCCGACGAGGTGCAGGCGTCGCTGCAGCGCTCGGCGGCGGCGATCGCCCAGCAGGCCGCCCAGCCCCCGGCGGACGCGGATTTCGCCTTCCCCTTCGGCCACTACGACACGGGCGTGGCGCGGGCGCTGGCGGGCAGCTACCGCTACCTGCACACGGTCGATCCCGGGTACTGGGACGGGTCGAGCCCGCTGCTGCCGCGGATGCTGCTGATGAGCGACGTGGACCTGCGGCTGTTCGAGGACTACGTGCTGGGCGGCGCCGCCTACCATCCCCCGTGGCGGCTGCTGGGCCAGCCCGGCGCGCTGGCCGACAGCGTGCCCTTCCTGGCCCCCGGCGGCCGCGTGCCGCGCGACGTGCAGGTGTTCGCGGTAACGGCCGACGCGCAGAACCGCAGCTACGTGACGCACCCCGCGCGCGCCGACATCCGCGTGCGCGGCGACACGGCGTGGTTCGACGTGGCCGCCTACATGCGCCGCAACTACCCGCCGGGCCGCGCCGTGATCAGCTACGCGCTGGTGATCCCCGACGGCCGCCGCGTGCGCTATCTCGCCCCCGGCATGCTCACCTGGGTCCACGAGCCGACGCCGCCCACACCGCCGCCCAGCGCACCTCAGACCGGGCGGTAATCCGCGCGCTGATCCAACGCCTCCCATTCTTTCCGGGCTTCTCCACCATCTCCCGGGAAACCTGCGCTTCATGGAGGAGCAGGGAATTACACCGGCCGCCGCGCGGCACACGAGCCTTCCCACCCTCTCCCGCGAAGCGGGGGAGGGTACGCGCTCTCAGGCGCGGGGAGGGGGCCCCGCGCAGGCGCCCGCCTCCCTCGGCTGATCCCCGCCCGATCTTCACCCGCCGCCGAATGGAATCCCCGGCGCGTTCCCGTTGTCCAATACGCAGAACGAGCCGATGCGGCGTTGCCGCCGGGCCGTGATCATCCCCCACACCCCGCCGCATGCGCACCCACGCCGACCACGAGCTGATGCAGCTTGCCCGTGCCGGCGACGAGCGCGCCTTCCGCGAGCTGGTGGAGCGCCACGAGCCCGCGGTGGCGGCGGTGGTGGTGGGGATGCTGGGCCCGGGCGACGACGCGGACGACGTGGGGCAGGAGACGTTCATCCGCTTCTACCGCTCGCTGGGCTCGTTCCGCGGCGAGGCGTCGCTGAAGACGTACCTGCGCAGGATCGCGGTGAACCTGTCGCTGAACGCGCTCAAGCGCCGCCGCCGCTTCGCCTTCCGGTTCCTGAGCCGCGACCGCGCACGCGAGCCGCTGCCCGAGCCGCCGGTGGTGATGGACGGCCTGGTGGAAGCGCGAGAGACGCGGGCCCGCGTACGCGCCGCCATCGACCGGCTGGGCCCCCGGCACCGCCCCGTGGTGGTGCTGAGGATGATGGACGGGTGCAGCACCCGCGAGACGGCCGAGATCCTGGGCCTGCCCGAAGGCACGGTGCTGTCGCGCCTGTCGCGCGCCATGCGCCAGCTGGAAGACGAGCTGCGGCCGTGGATGGAGCTGGACGCGACCCCGCTGGAGACCGTGGAGGTGGAACGATGAACGTGAGGCGGCCGGAAACGCCGGCGGGGGACGAAGGGCGGCTGGAGGCGCTGCTGCGCGCCGGGCGGGCCACGGGGTTCGAGCCGGGGTTCGCGTGGCGGGTGATGCACCGACTGCGCGCGGAAGAGACCGACCCGGCGGCGCGGCTGGCGGCGGCGGTGCAGCGGCACTTCGTGCGGCTGGCGCCCTTGGCGGCGCTCGCCACCCTCGCCTTCGCCGCGCTCAACCTGCGCGCCGCCGACCGGCGGCAGACGCTGCTCGAGGCGGTGCTGGGGCTTCCGGCCCTCACGGTGGAACAGGCGTACCGGCCCTATTCGGCCGCCGCCGCACAGCAATCCAACATGGAGGGAAGAGGATGAAGACCGAGGCGAAGAGCCTGCTGCTGCTGCTGGGCACCATGTCGCTGGGCGTGCTGCTGGGCGCGGCGGGCAACGGCACCGTGCAGCGTGAGCGGCGCGAGCAGGCCGACGAGATCCGCCGTCCCGACGGCTTCGTGGAGCACATGATGGGCGTGATCCGGCCGAAGGACGAGGCGCAGCGCAGCGCCATCCTGCCGGTGGTGCAGGCTACCGGCGCGCGCAACGAGGCCATCCTGAGCACCGCCCACACGCAGCTGCGCGGTGCGCTCGACAGCATGCGCACACGCCTGGCCCCACGGCTCGACGCCGAGCAGCGCGCGCGGCTGGAGGAGTTCGCGCGCATGCCGCCGCCGGGGATGCCGGGGCCGCATTCCGGCGGGCCGGGTATGCGCGGCGGACCCGGCCATCCCGGCGGCCCACCGCGCGACGGCTGGGGCCCGCCCCCACCCCCGCGCGACGGTCGCGACGGCCCCCCACCCCCGCCGCGTGACGGAGACCGCCCGCCGCCGCCTCCGCGTCCCGGCGAGGCTGCCGGCGCCCGGCCCGGTGCTCCGAGCCCGCAGCCAGCCCCACCGGCGCAGCCGTAGGACGATGACGATCCGCCCCTCTCCAGATTGCTGGGGAGGGGCGGATCGTTTTCACCAAAGTCTTTACGTAGAAGGGGTCCGCCGCGCGCAGTCCGCGAAGGCGGACTTTCCGATGGTCCAGCCGCCGGTTTCAACCGGCGGTATTTCGACCGGCGGGATCTCAACCGGCGGGATCTCAACCGGCGGCCATCGCGGACTTTCTCGCCTCCACCATCGTTCGGAGGCTCTCGAACCTTCGGCCAACGAGAAGGCGGGCCGCCCCGATTGGACGACCCGCCTCAGTTCAGCAGCAACGGGGAGCGTTCGTGCTCCTCGTGGCCGTGGTGCCGGTGCTCGGCTTCGGTCTCGTGGCGGCGCAGCGCCTCCAAAATGTCCTCGCCGTAGAACATGGCGATGTACTTGGCCTGCACGTCGGTCACGCGGCGCACCGCCCACACCAGCTCCACGTAGTTGGGCTCGTGCGGCTGCTTGTTCAGGTGCATCCCGCACTCTTCGGGGAGGTGGCTGGCCTTGCGGTTGTTGCACCCCGAGCACGCGGTGACCACGTTGCTCCAGGTGTTGGCGCCGCCGCGCGACATGGGCATCACGTGGTCGCGGGTGAGGAACTCGCGGCCGCGCAGCGCGCCCCGGTGGCGGCCGCAGTACTGGCAGCGGTAGCCATCGCGCGCGAAGAGGAAGGTGTTGGTCACCTGCCGGCGAAAACGACGCGGCACGTGGATGAACCGCTTGAGCCGGATCACCAGCGGCGCCGCGATCTTCTCGCGCGCCGAGCGGTAGAACCGGGCGTCGTCAGCCTCCAGCACTTCCGCCTTCCGGTCGATCACGAGCCGCAGGGCCCGCTCGATGGGAAGGATGGTCAGCGGTTCGAAGGATGCGTTCAGCGCCAGACACCCCATACGGATGCACCTTTGTGTAGCGAGGGTGGATACCGTTTGCCTGCCGTCACCGGGCTGATGGTTGATACGATCTCAAGGATCGTGCGCGTTCGACCGCACTCGCCGGCCGCCGTCGTAACGCCGGCGTACCGGAGCGGCCACGAACGGGCGCCGCGGATGAAGGGTGGTGCGGTGGGAGCACGCGGAAACCTGAACACTCAACTGAAAGCTAGCTAAATGTGCCGTGTCCGGTCAAGCGCCGGCACAAGATGTAGTGCTCGCGATTCCGAATTTTCTCCCGCGCGACAGCTTCCACCTTCCTCCCGGCGCATGGCTCCCGTCCGCATCGCGGCCGCTCCGTCGTTCACTGTCGAGGGCGGATCCTTACGACGCGACTTAAGGATGGCGATGCGCCCAATCCTCGTTCTTTCCGCACTTCTGCTGCTGCTCGCCACGCCCGCCCAGGCGCAGCGGCGCCCGCTCCCGCGCGGCTGCGGCGCCGCGCACGCCCCCATGCTCGCGGGCACGCCGCCCGATTCCGCCGCCGTCCGCTGCGCCGGCACGCTCGTGCGCGGCATCGCGGCCCGGCTGCTGAGGGCGCGTGCCGTGCGCGACAGCGCGTCGCTGGACAGCCTGGCGGGCGCGGCGGTCTGGTTCCGCCACCCGCGGCTTTTCCGCGCCGAGCTGGCGGTGGCGGGCGACCACCGCGCGGCGGAAGGTGCGCGCATCCTCGCGCTGCAGCTCGCCTTCCAGCAGGTGCAGCCGTACACGATGGTGCAGGCGCGCGAGCCGGCCCCGCCACCTCCCGCGCGGTGCGGCCGCGACGCGGAGGGGAGGCCGCTGTGCACCGTCTCGTCGGGCGGCGGGGAGTGCTCGATCGGCACGGCGAAGCGCGCCGGCTTCGCGGTGGATCGCCCGATCCCCGCTTCGCTGCGGCGCGAGCTTCGGTCGCGCGTCGACGCACTGGCGCGGGACGGCGGCACGTCGGCCGACCTGCGCCGCATGGCCCGGTGCATCCGCCAGGCGTGGCTCTGACGAGAGATCGGAATCCGCCCGCTCGTAAAGTCCCGCCGATCCCTGCGCGCACGGGCTCTCGTGCTCCCTCGCCTGCCGCCCCCCGCGAAGCGTTCCATCAGCTGAATCCCAGCCCGATTCGCGGTTTTCCTCCGATCGGAATGCCCGGCGTAGTCGGTGGCCTGACGGTCGCCGCCTGTCCGCGGGCACGCTGATAGGTGGCGGCTCGCGAGTGGTGCGTCTATCCTATTGTGACGTATATTGATAGTGTATCCGTACGCCAGATGGGGCTGTCATGTCCGTGATCCTCGCGGACTGAGCGCGCCCGGGCGCGACCCTCGCGGCCCGGTGGTTTCCTTCAGATTGGGAGGCGGACCATGAAGAAGCTCCGGATGAACGTGGACCAGCTCCGCGTGGAGAAGTTCGAGACGCTCTCGGGCGAGGCGGAGAGCGGAACCGTGCTGGCGAACGGCTTCCTCACCAAGACCGCCGACTGCGGAAGCTGCATCATCGACAGCTGCGTGACCGGCAGCCAGCGGCCGTGCCCCTACTGCCCGTGACCGCCTGACAGCCATGGCCGGTGCACGGCCACGAATACCCGGCCGCGACCCTCGCGCCCGGTAGTTTCCCCTGGATCGAGAGGCAGACCATGAAGAAGCTCCGGATGAACCTGGACCAGCTCAGCGTGGAGAAGTTCGAGACGCTGCCGGCCGATGCCTCGTTCGGCACGGTGGTCGGCAACGCGCCAACCAAGACCAACATCTGCGGCAGCTGCTTCGTGGACAGCTGCGTGACCGGGGCCCAGAACCCGTGTCCGTACTGTCCGTGATTCGCACCATTCGGGCGGGCTCAGCCGGCGCGCGGCCGGCTGAGCCCCGCGCGTTCCACCCACCAGGGGCCCGAGATCATGAAGAAGCTGCGGATGGACGTGGAGAAGATCGAGGTGAGCCGGTTCGAGACGACGCCCGAGGGGCCGGATGACGGCACCGTGGTGGCCCACGACGACCACCAGGGCACCAACGTGACCATCTGCTTCGAGAGCTGCTGGCGGGACAGCTGCATCACCGGCCCGCCGAGCCCCTGCGGCGAGTGCCCGTGACCGCCTGACGGACGCGGCCGTGCACGACTACCGACACCCGGGTGCGACCTCGTGCGCCCGGGTGTCGGCATTCTAATATACCGGATCCGCCAATCGACTCCTCATTCGGAAAGACCATTACGGAAGAATGTAACACGGAGGAACGGAGGGAACGGAGGAAAGACAAGTAGTTCTCCGTTTCCTCCGTTGCTCCGTGTGAGCCAGTTGTTCGGTGGACGATGCAGGTCGCTGTGGGTCGAAGAGGCTGGTGATCCGCCCACCGCGTCCATTCGCCCGTGACCACCCGACGCAAAGCAAGCAGCCGCCCCGCCGGGAAACATGCCCGGCGGGGCGGCTGATCATATTGGCGCACTCACACACTCATGCACCTGTTAGTCCTTTCGTCATTCACAGCAGCGCCACCGGGTCGCGGTCCACCACCACGCGGATGTCGGCCGATTTGGGCGCGTGGGGGCGCCAGCGCTCGTAGAAGTAGCGCGACACCTTGCCCAGCGTCTGCGCGCTGTGCGAGCGGAGGAGGAAGTGCCAGCGCCAGCGGCCGCGGATACGGTCGATGGGCGCGGGCGCGGGGCCGGTGAGCAGCACGTCGCCCACCTGCTGCGCGGCGATCAGCCCCCCGACCCACTCGGCGGCGGCCACGGCGGCCTCCTGCGTGGGCGCTTCCTCCATCCCGCTCACCACCACGTTCACCAGCCGCGAGTGCGGCGGATAGCTGGGGTCGCGCCGCGTTTCCAGCTCCTTGGCCGCGAAGGTGATGAAGTCGTGGTCCATGGCGGCCACCACGGCGTAGTGGTTGGGGAGCGAGGTCTGGATGAACACCTCGCCTCCCTTGGGGCCGCGGCCGGCGCGCCCCGCCACCTGCGTGAGCAGCTGGAAGGTTCGCTCCGTCGCGCGGAAGTCGGGGAGGTGGATGCCCACGTCGGCGTTGATCACCCCCACCAGCGTCACGTTAGGAAAGTCGAGCCCCTTCGCGATCATCTGGGTGCCCATCAGGATGTCCACCTCGCCGCGCTCCACGCGGCCCAGGATCTCGTGGTGGCTCCACTTGCCGCTGGTGGTGTCCACGTCCATCCGCGCGATGCGGGCCGATGGAAAGGTCTCGGCCACCGTCCGCTCCACCTGCTCGGTGCCCACGCCCTTGAAGCTCAGGTCCTTGCTGCCGCAGGCCTGGCAGTGGCTGGGCGCGGCCTCCTCGTGCAGGCAGTAGTGGCAGGTGAGCCGCGCGCGCCGCCGGTGGAAGGTGAGCGACACGTTGCAGTTGGGGCACTGCCACACGTTCCCGCACTCGCGGCACTGCACGAAGTTGGCGTAGCCGCGCCGGTTGAGCAGCAGGATCGTCTGCTCCTCGCGCGTTATGCGCTCGCGCACCGCGTCGGCCAGCACGTCGCTCAGGATCACGGGGCCGCGCTCCTGGCCGGGGCCCATGCTGGAGTGCTGGCGCTTGCGCTCGGCCTTGAGGTCCACCACGCGGATGGGCGGCAGCGGCTGGCCGCCCACGCGCTCGGGCAGCTCCAGCAGGCGGTACTTCCCGCTCTCGGCGTTGGCCCAGCTCTCCAGCGACGGCGTGGCGCTGCCCAGCAGGCACACGGCGCCCTCGATGCGCGCGCGCACCACGGCCACCTCGCGGGCGTGGTAGCGCGGGCTCTCGCCCTGCTTGTACGAGCTCTCGTGCTCCTCGTCCACCACGATGGCGCCCAGGTCCGGCAGCGGCGCGAAGATGGCCGAGCGCGCGCCGACCACGATCCTCTTCTCGCCCGAGCGCAGCGCCCGCCACTCGTCGTAGCGCTCCCCGTCGGACAGCGCCGAGTGCAGCACGGCCACGCGGTCGCCGAATACCGCCTTGAAGCGCCCCACCGTTTGCGGCGTCAGCGCGATCTCGGGGACCAGGACGATGGCGGTGCGCCCCTGCTTCTCCACCACCTCGCGCAGCAGCTCGATGTACACCAGCGTCTTTCCCGAGCCGGTGACGCCGCGCAGCAGGAAGGTGCCGGGCTCGGGCGTGCGCGATGCGTCCACCAGTTCGCGGATCACACCCTTCTGCGCCGGCGTGGGCCGGTGCTCGGGCGCCACGCCTTGCTCCACGCCGGCGTAGGGGTCGCGCGACACCTCCTCCTCCACGATCTCGGCCACCTCCTTCTTCACCAGCGCGTTGACGATTGCGTAGGTGTAGCCCAGCTCCTGCACCAGGTGCGTGATCACGGCCGCGCCGCCCATCGCCTCCACCAGCTCGAACAGCTCGCGCTGCTTCTGCGCGCGGCCGAAGGTCTCGTCGCGCTTCAGCAGGCTGGGCAGGTCGCGCAGGCGCAGCACGCGGTGCGTCTTGACCGGCGGCCCCACGCGCGGCCCCTCGGTCACCACGCGCACCAGTCCGAAATCCTGCAGCCGGCGGATGGTGGGCCACCACACCCGGTCGCCCAGCTCGCGCCGCACGCGCGCCAGCGGCTGCGGCCCGTCGCGGCCGCGCAGCCACTCGATCAGCTTCAGCTCCTGCGCGGCCAGGTCGCGCCCGGGTGCGCTGCCGCCGGCCAACTCCACGTAGTCGGTGGACGAGTCGGTGAGGCCGGCGGGCAGCGCCGTCCGCAGGACCTGGCCGAGCGGGGCGAGGTAGTAGTCGGCGATCCAGCGGCAGAGGCGCAGGACCACGGGGGTGGCGCTGGGCGAGGTGTCCAGCACGCCCACGATCGCCTTCGTCTTCTCGGGGTTGTGGACCTGGACCTCGTCACGCGGCCGGTCGATCCACCCGATGATCTCCTTGTTGCCGAACGGCGCCAGCACGCGCGCGCCCGGCCGCGCCTGCGAGCGCAGGCCGTCGGGCACGCGGTAGGTGAACGTCCGCGTGAGCGGCAGCGGAAGGGCGACGTCTACGTACAAGCGAGGTCGGCGGGCAAGGGTACGGCGATGAAGGTAGCGGGGGGCGCAAGGCGTCGCAGGGGGGTGCGAGGATCGACGGAGTCGATGTAGTCGACGGGATCGAAAGCGCGATGGGCGACGGTGAGCGCCCGCGGGCGCCCCCTCCCCCCGGCCCCCTCCCCGCGCTCCGCGGGGGAGGGGGAGCACTGCGGGACTTTCGCATGCGGATTTCTTCAACCCGGCCACGCATCGCCCGTCGACCCCGCGACTACACGCAGGCCAAAACAATGCCTCTCCCCCAGGCTGTTTGGCAGGCTGTTTGGGGGAGGGGCGGCGCCGCGAAGCCGGCTCGGGGTGGGGGCCCCGCGCGTTGCCCGAAAAAGCCCCTTCCTCCGTCACGGAGAAGGGGCTTTCTTCATCATCCTTCCGGTCCCGTCAGCCGCTGATGCTTCCATCAGCCGCCGATCCGTTCCGCCTCACTCCATGTCCGCGCCCGTCTCCGCCGGCACCGCCGCCGTCTTGCACAGGCGCACGACGGCAACGCGGCGCTCTTCGGTCGCCTCCACGCGCAGCTCGGCGTGGTCGTGGTCGATGCCGGGGGCGGGCACCACGTCGCCCACCTCGGGGATGCGGCCCAGGGTGCCGAACACGTAGCCGCCCACGGTGTCGAACTCCTCCTCGGGCAGCCGCAGGCCGAAGCGGTCGTTGACGTCGCCGATCGACACGCCGCCGTCGATCAGCACGTCGCCCTCGGGGGTATGCTCGAACTCCAGCTCGGGCTCGTCGTACTCGTCGGCGATCTCGCCCACGATCTCCTCCAGCAGGTCTTCCATGGTCACCAGGCCGTGCGTGCCGCCGTACTCGTCCAGCACGATGGCCAGGTGCACCTTCTGCTTGCGCAGCTCCTGCAGCAGCTCGCTCACCAGCTTCGTCCCCGGGACGAAGTAGGCGGGCCGCAGGATGGAGCGCACGTCGAAGCCGGCGTGCTCCAGCTCCTCGCGCTTCTCCAGCAGCGGCAGCAGGTCCTTGGTGAGCACCACGCCGATGATGGAATCGACCGAGCCCTCGTAGACGGGGTAGCGCGAGTGGCCCTCCTCGATGGACGTGCGCACCAGGTCGTCGAAGGTGATGTCGGCCTCCAGCGCGATCATGGCGGTGCGCGGGGTCATCACCTCGCGCGCCACGGTCTCGCCGAACTCGATCACCCCGCGGATCATGTCGCGCTCGTCCTGCTCGATCTCGGCCGGGTCGGCGCCGTGCGTCACCAGCATGCGCAGCTCCTCGGGCGTCTGCATCAGCGGGTGGAAGCTGGTGTTGCGCACGCCGAAGAGCCGCACCCACGCCCGCACGATGAACGACAGCGGGCGGGTGATGGGATACAGCACCACCGACAGCAGCTCGAGGAACGGGACGCTGAGGTGCGCGGTGATCCACTCGGCGCGGTGGATGGCGATCAGCTTGGGAACCTGCTGCCCCAGCGTGGCGTGCAGCAGCACGGCCGTGGCGAGGGAGACCAGCAGGGCGGGGAGGGGCAGCATCCCCATCGGCTCCAGGAAGCGGCGGGCCGCCAGCACGCCCACGTATCCCAGCAGCACGCAGGCGGTGCTGCGCGCGATCTGCGCGGCGAACACCAGCTCCTCGAGCCGCTCCAGCGGCGGAAGCACGCGCTGCGAGCGCGGATCGCCCAGGCGCGGGCTGGTTTCGATGCGGGAGCGGCGGACCGCGATGAGGGCGAACTCGGCGGCGACCAGGAAGGCGTTGGCCAGGATCAGCGCCAGCGCGAAGAGGAGGGGGAGACTACTCGGGTCGGGGTCCATTGAATGCTTCGGGGGGTTCCGGAGCCCCGTGAACCGGGGCCCCGCGGTCGCGCGGCCGCGTGTGCCGGGGGATGGCGGGCGCGATGCGCCCGGCCGGTCCCTCGCTCACGCGCCCCGCGCGGGTGCGCGTCAGGCCGCGGCGCTTTCCGCGGTCTCGCGCGGAGCGTTGGAGATCACCGGGCGGCAGAACCGCAGCCCGATCCCCTCCAGCTCCTCGAGCTCCTTCTCCTTGAGCGCGGGGTAGCGCTCGTGGAGGAACTCGACGGTCTCCTTCATCCACTCCACCTGCTGCTCCTCGCTGCTCTGCAGCACGCCGCAGCGGTGGATGTGCGAAAACAGCTCGTTGCGCGCCTCGTCCAACGCCGTGGGACGGCTGCTGGGCTTGCGGTCGCGGTCACGATCCCGGTCACGATTACGGCTCAAAGACGCCTCCTGATCTTCAAAAGAACGAACCCTCGCTCGGAGGGTGGAACGACATGCGCGTGTATAGCCAAATCTAACACTTTCCGGCCCCGCGCGAAACCACGCGTTCCCGGTCCGGCGCTTGCGTTTGCCGGTGGTTCGGATACCCCCGTCCCGCTTCCCGGTTCACGGCCGCGATGACGCCGCTTTCCGCCCGCCCCATGCCGCTGCGCCGGCGCCTGGCCACTCCCGCGTGGTGGGTGCCGATGGGGCTCTCCGCCGGCACTAGCGACGTGGGCCGCTACCGCATCCACTGGGTGGAGGCGGGCGCCGGCGCCGAGACGGTGGTGCTGCTGCACGGCCTTTCGGGCTCCAGCCGGTGGTGGCAGCGCAACATTCCCGCCCTGGCCGGTAGCAGGCGCGTGGTGGTGCCCGACGTGATCGGCTTCGGCCGCAGCCACCACCTCGGCCGGCTCCCCGACGTGCCCGCGCTGGCCGCCAGCCTGGCCGAGTGGATCGGGTCGGTCGCCACGGGGCCGGTGCACCTGGTGGGTCACTCGATGGGCGGGCACCTGGCCATCCACCTGGCCGCGCGCCATCCCGAGCTGCTGTCGCGGCTGGTGCTGGTGGACGCCGCCGGCATCCCGCGGCCGCCCACGCCGCGCAACCTGGTGCGCTTCGCCTTCGAGGCGGGGCCGCCGCGGCGCTGGGGCGACCCGCGCTTCCTCCCCGTGATCTGGCGCGACGCGCTGGCGGCCGGGCCGTTCACGGTGCTGCGCGGCCTGCACAACATCCTGCGCGACGACGTGCGCCCGCTGCTGGCCTCCGTCACCGCGCCCACGCTGGTGGTGTGGGGCGCGCGCGACGGGCTGATCCCGCTGGAGCACGGCCGGCTGCTGCGCGAGTCGATCGCCGGCTCGCGGCTGGTGGTGATCGCGGGCGCCTATCACAACTGCATGGTGGACCGGCCGGCCGAGTTCAACGCGGCGGTGCTGCGGTTCCTGGACGGGGAAGAGGTGGGGGAGTGACGCGGGGCGTCGGTCGACGTGGATGGAATCCTCGTGGGTGCCGTCGCCGCGGGCCCTCACCCTGGCGCTGCGCGCCTGTCCCTCTCCCGAACTGCGGGAGAGGGACAGGGGCTCGCTTCGCTCGCGGCGTGGGCGGAGCACGCCTCGCGCCGCCACCCACATCGCCGCCGTGCCCGTTAGTCCGCGCACGCGGATTTCGTGTGGTTGTTGCAGCGAGTTGGCTAGCCCCCACCCGCGGATCGCGGCCCGGCGCCGATCAGCGCGCGGGGATACGGTTGGGGGCGGGGGGCGCGCCGGGGGCCACCGCGATGCTGCGCAGCGGCGTGGGGTGGCCCACCTGGCCCACGGCGGTCACGCTGCCGCTGCGCAGGTTCACCGTGTACAGGCGCGACGGGCCGGTGGCCGCGCCCGCCGGCGTGAGCGTGGCGTAGGCGAAGTCGGTGTCGCCCGCGATGTCGAAGCCCACGTCGCCACTGGTGTCGAAGCCCAGGGCGCCCACGGTGGTGAGCATGCCGTCGTTGGGCGAGGCCAGCCGCACCAGCACGTCGCGCCCGGCGTCGATGCCGAACAGCTCGGTGGCGGTGGGCGCCGGGCGCACGCTGAGCGTGTACGCCGTGCCGGCGATCTGGGGATCTTGCCCGGCATTGACGTCGCCCGGGGCGTAGGCCAGCGTGGCGTCGACCAGGGTCACCAAGGGGCTGGCCGTCTGGTTGACGCGCAGGTTCTGGTCGGTGCCGGTGTGGATGCGCAGGCGGTCGACGGCGGGGTTGAAGCCCACGCCGAACGCCGTCCCGGCAAGCGCGGGCGTGATGGCGCCTCCGCCCACCGCCGTGGCCACGCCGGTGCCGGGGATGATGGTGTAGAGACGGCTGGTGCTGCTCACGCCGAAGAGCTGGTCGTCGGTGGGGCGAAAGTCGATTCCCACCAGCGTTTCACCCGCGGCCAGGCCGGTCACCGCCACCTGGGCGATGCGCGTGGCCGGGGTCAGCGCGCCGAAGGTGATCAGGTTGTTGGATCCGTCGATCCCGTAGATGGTGCGCCCCGCGAAGCTGCTTCCCGGCGAGCCGGGTGCCCCCGGGCTTCCCGGCGTACCGGCGGTGCCGGGCGTGCCCGCGGGACCCTCGGGCCCGGTGGGCCCCCGGTCTCCGTCGCACCCCGCCAGCAGCGCTACGGCCGCCAGCACGCTCCACGTGGCTGTTCTCCAGCTCTGGCTCATTTGCATCCTTCTTCCCGGCGTGATGAACGAGGCCGGACAGCGACATGGACGTGACGGACGGGTGTGGGCCGACGCATTCACGCGATCCCCGGGTGTCTCATTCGATACGTTCCAATTATCCAAACGGATGTATGAGGCCCGAGACAGCCGGCCGCGTCGTGCCGTGGCGTCGGTCGCCGCGGCCCGACGGCGGGAGCGAACGGCCGCATCGATTTCATCTTTCGATCGACGCGTAGCCGCCGAGGCCGTCGAGCCGCTACCTTGGGTGTTCCCCGCAGCACGTGTGGCCCTGGACGCGACGTCGATTCCCGTGCACCTGGCAGGTACCCCTATCCCAGTGGCAGCTTCCGCGGCGGGCCCATCCGCCCCATGCGTCCACTCGTCGCGCCAGCTCGTCGCTCATGCCGGAGGCAAGGGCGGCCGATGATGGTGTCCTCGGGCGAGGCGGGGGTGGCGTGGGGGCGCGAGCAGCGGGTGCGCGTGGGCCCGTACGACGTGCGCTGGCGCGAGGCGGGCGAGGGGCCGGCCGTCGTCCTGGTCCACGGGCTGGGGCTGTCGGCAGACTTCTGGTGGCGCAACGGGCCGCCGCTGGCCGCGGCCGGCTTTCGCGTGCTCGCGCCCGACCTTCCGGGCTTCGGCAAGACCCAAGGCCCCGAGTACCTGTCGGTGCCCGACCAGGCGCGCTGGATCACCGGCTGGGCCAGCGCGCTGGAGCTGGGCCCCGCGGCCTACGTGGGCCACTCGGTGAGCTGCCAGACGGTGCTGCAACTCGCCGCCGAGCACCCGGAGCGCGTCACGGCGCTGGTGCTGGCCGCGCCCACGGGCGACCCGGCGCCGCTGCGGCTGCTGCGGCAGGCCGTGGGCTTCGTGGCCGACCCTGTGTTCGAGCCCGTGGGGCTGATGCCCGCCGTGGGCGAGCCGTACGTGCGCGCCGGGTTCGGGCGCTGGCTGCGCACCTGGCTGGCGGCGGGGTGGCACGACGCCATGGAGGCGGCGGCCAGGGTGACCGCGCCGGGGATCGTGATCCTGGGCCACCGCGACTTCGTGGTGCGCCGCGGCTTCGCGAATTCTCTGGCCGCGGCGCTCCCCGGCGGGCGCTGTGTCGTCCTGCCCCACGGCGCCCACGCCGTTGTCTTCGACGCCCCCGACGAGTTCAACGCCGAGGTCGTCGCCTTCCTCCGCGAGGTCCTGTAGCGCGGCCGGAACTCGGCATGAGGTGGGTTCTCTTCGGACTCACGCCATGTCATCCTGAACGGAGCCGCTGCGCCTGACTCGCGTCCACACAGGCGATTGGCGGCGACTGAAGGATCCATACTCAGAGTCCGAGCGGTCGGCGGCCATTCGCTCGGGCGTCGGCTATAGATCCCTCGGGCGCCGCCATGCATCGTTGACGCGGAGAGTTCTCTACCGCGGCGCCGCTCGGGATCACATTTCCTTCCCGATGGATCGATCCCTCCCGATGCATCCACGCTTCCCGACGTATCCACGCTCCCCGATGGATCGACGCTTCACGATGCATCGACGCTTCACGATGCATCCACGCATTGCCGTGCTTGCCCGGTTCTGCGACGTTGCTGGGTCGGTTCATCACCCCATCTCACCAACCGCCGGGAGGCTCCGTTGACGCTGATCGATTCTCCCGCCGAAGCAGGCACCGTCTGGCCCCGGCTCGACCTGGACGCATGGGAGCCTACCCGCGACACGCTGCACATGTGGACGCAGATCGTGGGGAAGGTGCGGATGGCGCTGTCGCCGTGGCTCAACCACTGGTGGCACGTGCCGCTCTACGTTTCGGCGCGCGGGCTCACCACCGGAGCCATGCCCTACGGCGCGGGGACGGTGGAGATCGGCTTCGACTTCCTCGAACATCGGCTGACGGTAGCCTGCAGCGACGGCGGTCGGCGCGCGCTCAAGCTCGAGCCGCGCACCACCGCCAGCTTCTACGCCGAATTCATGTCCACCCTGCGGGAGATGGGGGTGGAGGTGAAGATCTGGCCGGTGCCGGTGGAGGTGGAGAACCCGATCCCCTTCGCCGAGGACACGGTGCACGCCAGCTACGACGCCGACGCGGCGCACCGCTTCTGGCAGGTGCTCGCCGCCAGCACGCACGTGATGACGGAGTTCCGGGGGTGCTTCGTGGGGAAGTGCAGCCCGGCGCACTTCTTCTGGGGGAGCTTCGACCTGGCGGTCACGCGGTTCAGCGGGCGCAAGGCGCCGCGGCACCCCGGCGCCCCCAACGTGGCCGATTCGGTGACGCTGGAGGCGTACAGCCACGAGGTGAGCAGCGCCGGCTTCTGGCCCGGCGGCGGGCCCATGCGCGAGGCGATCTTCTACAGCTATGCCTACCCCGGCCCCGAGGGCTTCGCCGAGTGGCCGGTGCGGCCGGAGGGGGCGGTGTTCTCGAAGGATTGGGGCGAGTTCATCCTGCCGTATGACGTGGTGCGACGGTCCGCCGACCCCCAGGCCACCCTCCGCGCCTTCCTCGACTCCACCTACGAGGCCGCCGCCGAGCTGGCGCACTGGGACCGCGAGGCGCTGGAGGTAGCAGGTTCCCTGGAGAGCTGATTCAGCGTCGCGGGCTTCTCTCAGCCAGCAGCCATCCTGAACTGCGTGAACACGGAGCAGCGGAGAAAAACGGAGGAAGCGGAGAACTGCGTGCTGTTCTCCGCTTCCTCCGCTCTCTCCGCTGCTCCGTGTTCATGATGTGGATACATACTTCAATGGGACGACAGGTTCGGCGGAGACGTCAGCCCAGCCGTTCCGCGATGGCCCAGGCGAGCAGGGGGAGCATCAGCTCGTGGTGGCCGGTGATGTGGAAGCCGCGGCCGCCGCCGCTCCGCGTGGGCCGCTCGACCACGTTGACGCGCGGGCGGTAGTGGCGCTGCATGTCGAAATCCACCGCGGTGAAGCCCCGCGGCTTGCCGTCGCCCAAGTTGCGGGCCACGGTGAGCGCCTTGAGGAAGACCTCGGGCATCACCACCGCGCTGCCGAAGTTGATCACCACGCCGCCCTCGTCCAGCCCCGGCAGCGCGCCCGCCAGCCGCCGGAAGTCGCGGTGGCCGGTGTCGCCGATGGCGGCGCCGTTGGCGGCGGGGTGCTGGTGGATGATCTCGGCGCCCAGCGCGGGGTGCAGCGTGTAGGGCACACCCAGTCGGCGGCTGGCCAGCAGCAGCGACAGCTCGGGGTGTGCCAGGTCGCCCCGCGCGTCCAGGTCGCGCGCCAGCGCCTCGCCCATCCCCCAGCCTTCCCGCATCCCCCGCTCGAAGGCGAGGTTCATGTCGCGCCCGGTCTCCCGGGCCATGCCGAACGAGCCGTCGGCCAGCCCGGCCTCCACGTCCTCGCTGGTGCCGCCCCAGCGCGCCATCTCGTAGTCGTGGATCCCCGCCGAGCCGTTGGACGCCAGGTGCGTGGCCGCCCCGCGCCGCATCAGGTCGATCAGCAGCGGCGCCAGCCCGGTCTTCACCACGTGGCCGCCCAGCATCCACACCACCGCCCGCCGCGCGCGCACGGCGCCCGCGATCGCGTCCACCACCTGCAGGAACACGTCGGCCTGGAGGACGTGCGGAAGCGAGCCCAGGAAGGCCGCGAAGGTCCGTTCTGCGGCGGCAGCGGGCGGGGGGGAGGCGAACTGCTCGGCCAGCACGCGGTTGGGGCGGGCGCCCACGGGCACGGTGCGCACACGCGAAAGGTCCGCCTCGGGGATGCTCCCCGGGGCGGACCCGTCTGGATTTCCGTCAGGTTCGCTCACGTCAGTCCACGCAGGGCGGCGGAGGAGGGAAGGGGATCACGACCCCGCCCGATAGCTGCGCATCGACATGGTGAGCGAGCCCACCACCGGCACCCGGCTCTTGATCAGCACGGGGATGCGGCGCTCGTCGTCGGTGAAGTAGATCTCGGCGCGGCCGCCCTCGCCGAACAGGCCGTTGGTGCGGATCACCGGCTGGACCACGATGGTGCGGAAGCGCCCGGCGGGCACCTGCACCGTCTCCTTGCGCACCACGCGCAGCACCACCGGGTTGCCGCTCTCCTTGAAGTAGCGGTTCAGCGTGTACTGGTCGCCCACCTCCAGCGGCAGGGTGCGCGCGTAGAACATGAACGACAGGTCGTCGAGCGGCTTGTCGCTGGCGATGGGGCCGGTCTCGCCGTTGTCGGGGCGGCGGTAGGTGCGCCGCGCCGGGTCGAAGTCGTAGGTGCGGTTGCGGCGGTAGCGCACTTCCTGGATGTTCTGGATGAAGCGCCGCGAGAACAGCCCCTGCGTGTCGATCCAGCTTTCGTAGCGGTCGTTCACCCGCGCGGGCCCCATCCCGCCCGACACCTGCATCCGCGCGTGGAAGGTCTGCGCGCCTGACACGGTCTCCATCCCCGCGATCTCCACGAAGCCGCTGCCCACGCTCACCACGCCCACCTTCACCTGGTAGTCGGCGCGCTCGCCCGCCGAAAACGGCAGCCGCGCGCGTGAGCCTTCCTGCAGCGGCGCCGCGCCGCCCAGCATCACCACCCCGGCCAGCAGGGCCGCGGCGGATGCGAATCTATTCGAAAACCGAAGCTTCATTCATCCCCCCTGAGAATATCGGTCACTCCGCCGGCCCGTCACCTCCGCCGGCGCCGGCGTCCGCCCCTCCCCCGGTTCCTCCGTCCGACCCGCCAGCCCCGGCTCCTCCGTCGGACCGGCCAGCCGAAGCTCCTCCGTCAGATCCGCCAGCCCCGGCTCCTCCGTCTGACCCGCCAGCCGAAGCTCCTCCGTCGGATCTTCCGTTCGCGCCGCCATCCATCGCGCCCTCCGCACCGCCCTCGGGGGACGGCTGGGCCGAGCGCGGGCGGCGCGGCCTGCGCGGGCGCGAACGCTTGCGCGCCGGGGCCTGCGCCTCTCCCTCCGCGCCCGCCTCGCCCCGAGGCCCTTCGGCGGACGCATCCGCCTGCGAGGGGGCAGAGTCGCCCGACGGCTCGCGCCGCGTCCGCCCTTCGGTGGACGTCTGCGTCTCCCCGTCACCGGACGACGGTACCTCCGCCGATCCCTGCGCGTCCGCGGCTTCCTGCCCGTCCGCGGACTCCTGTCCCTCCGCGCCCGGCTGCGCGGCGCCGCGCTTGCCGCGCCGGCGGGGCGGGCGGCGGCGCTTCCGCGGCGCCGCCTGCGTGTCGCCCTCCGCCGCGACGGGCGGAACTCCGTCGATCGCCTCGATCGCGTCGATCACCTCCACCGGCTCGGCGGCGTCGGTGGCGGCCGCCGCGGCGGGCCGTTCTTCGCGGCGCTGGCGCGGCGGGCGCTCGGGCTTGGGCCCACGCTCGGCCGGCGGTGCGTCGCCGGGCCTGGGCCCGCGCTGCGCCAGGGGCGCGCGTTCGGGCCTGGGGCCGCGCTCGGGCCGGGGACCGCGTTCGGCCTGTGCGCCACGATCGGGCTGGTTCCCCCGCTCGGGCCTGGGCGCACGCTCGGTCCGGGGCCCGCGCTCCGGCACTCGCTCGGCCACGCGCTCCGGCACCGCCGGCGCGTCGGGCGCCTCGGGCGGGCGGGCGGCGATGGCGGCGCGGGCCTCGCGCAGGCGGCCGGGTGCCTTGCGGGCCAGCCCCCACAGCTCCACCACGGTGTCCCACGGACGGAAGCGGGTGGTGCGCTCGCGGCGGGTGTAGCGCAGCTGCACCTCGGCGTCCTCGGCCCGGCGCACGTGCGGCGCCACGGCCAGCAGCAGCTCGGCGTTGGCGGCCCAGCCGTGCCGGGTGAGCAGCGGCTTGCCGGCCCGGTCCTGCAGCGCCCGCTTGAGCACCGACACGCGGTAGGCGCGAAAGCCCGAGAGCGGGTCCTTGATCTCCTTCGGGACCGGCGCCCGCGTGAGCAGCCAGGGAAGCCCGCGCCGCGACCAGCGCAGCAAGCGCGGCAGCTCGCCCTCCGTGCCCGTGACGGTGGACCCCACCACGTCGGCCCCGCCCTCCAACCGTTTGAGCAGGTTGGGGATGTCGTCGGGGTTCTCGGTGAAGTCGGCCTGGATGGTCACCACCACGTCGCGCTTGGGGTGCGTGGAAAGCCGCACCGCCTCGCGCACCAGCTTCTCCACCGCCGCGGGGTAGCCCTGCGTGCGCTCGTTGCGCAGCACGGTCACCGGCAGCACCCGAACGTACGGCTCCAGCACCTCTTTGGTGTCATCGGTGCTGCCGTCGTCCAGCACCAGGATGTGGTAGTCGCGCGGGAACTCCTCCATCACCTGGCGGATCTTCCAGAGGAGGACGCCGATGGTGCGGGCTTCGTCCAGGGCGGGGATGCAGATGTAGATCACGCGTCTTCCGGGTCGGTGTCCGCGGGCGCGGAATCGGTGTCGGCTCTACCCGCCCCGGCGGCGAAAAGTTCCGCGGGCGGCCTCGTTTTCCAGCGTCTGTGGAACCAGAAGTACTGCTCGGGCGCCTTGCGGATCTCGCCCTCCAGCCGCGCGGCCAGCTCGGCCGTGAGCGCCTGGATGTCGGCCTCGGCGTCGCCGGTGCGCACCACGGGCACGCGCTGGCCGCTCACCTCGTAGCGCACGCCGGGGCCGGGAAGGCGCCGCGCCACGCAGGCGAACACCGGCGCCCCCAGCTTGAGCGCGAACACCGCCGGCCCGCGGTGGGTGGAGGCCGGCCGGCCGAAGAAGGGGACGAACACGCCGGCCTTGCGCGCGTCCTGGTCGCCCACGATGCCGATCACGCCGTTCTTGCGCAGCAGCCGCGGCACGCGCGACGGCGCCTCGCGCTGGGTGATGGTCTCCACCCCCAGGTCGCGGCGCAGCGCGTCGAGGCGCGCGTCCACCAGGCGGTTGCCCTGGCGGCGCACGATGGCCGCGATGGGCGTTCCGCGCGAGGCCACGGTGGCGGCGGCGATCTCCCAGTTGCCGTAGTGCCCGGTCACCAGCATCACGCCCTTGCCCTCGGCCAGCGCCTCCTCCAGCTCGTCCCACCCCACCGGCACCGTGCGGTCGACGATCGCCTGCCGGTCGAGCTTGCCCAGGCGCAGGATGGCGGCCGACTCGCGGCCCAGGTGCTCGTAGGTGGCCAGCGTGGTGCGGCGGATCCACTCGTCCGTCTGCTCGGGGAAGGCGTGGCGCAGGTTGTCCTCCACCACCTTCCGGCGGATGCCCAGCCGGTGCACCATGCGCCCGATGCGCCGCCCCACCGCGTCGGCGGCGCCCTCGGGCAGGGTGGCCACGGCGGTCTCCAGCGTGCGCGCCAGCGCATACTCCACGCGGTGCGCCACCGTGTGCTTCGCGTCCGTCTGCCCGCGCGTGGACGGCGGCACCGTCACCGGCGCCGGTGTGGACGCGGGATCCTTCGTCGTGGGCTCAGCCATGTACGATCACGGTCATCCTCTCGAAATCCTCGAATGCAACCCGTCCTGCCGCTTCTGCCGCGACGGCCAACTTCGTTCTCGCGGAGGGCATCGAGCTCACGGAGGAAAGCCGCCGTTCTCCGTGTCCTCCGTGTCCTCCGTGAGCGAAGCGAGCCTCGCCGTCCGGCGTCATCCGCGCGCCGCCACGACCTGCGCAAGCAACTCCTCGTAGCGGTCGATCATCCGCTCCACGCTGAACTCCGCGCGGACGCGGGCCTGGCCGGCGGCGCCCATGCGCGCGCGCTCCGCGGGGTCCTGCGCGAGGCGCAGGAGCGCGGCCGCGAGCGCCGGCGAGTCGTGCGGCGGCACCAGCAGGCCGTGCGCGCCGTGCTCCACGATCTCGGGAAGGCTGCTCGCGTCCGCGGCCACGACGGGGACGCCCGCCGCCAGCGCCTCGGCCGCCACCAGCCCGAACCCTTCCCAGTGCGAGGGGACGGCCAGCACGTCCATCGCCCGCAGCAGCTCGGCGATGTCGGTGCGATAGCCGAGCCAGTGCACGCGCGGGGCCGAACCCAGCAGCGCGCGCGCCTCGGCCTCGGCCGGGCCCTTGCCCACCAGCAGAAGGTGCGCCCCGGGTGCGGCGGTGGCAACCGCGGCCCAGGCGCGCGCCAGGTCCAGCAGCCCCTTGCGATGGTCGAAGCGGCCGACGAAGCCGACCGCCAGCGCCCCCGCGGGCAGCCCGAGCGGCGCCGGAATCGCGCCGGCGAAGGGCTCGGGGTCGATGCCGTTGTGGATCACGGTGACGGCTTCGGGGCGCAGCCACGCGGCCGAGCGCAGCAGCGTGTCGCGCGTGGAGCGCGAGTTGGCCACGTGCATCGCCGGGAGCCTGCCGAACAGCCAGCGGTCGGACAGGTTGCCACCCAGCGGCCGGTCGTTGGCGTGCCGCACCACCACGGGGATGCCCCGCGCCCACGCCGCGGGCCCGGTGAGCCGCACGTCCTTCTTCATCAGCGTGAGCACCACCTGGGCGCGGTGCCTGCGCAGCGCGGAGCCGGCCCGCCACAGCACGCGCGGGTGCAGGTCCATCCCCTTCAGGATCGGCTCGAAGGGCGCCACGCCGGCCAGCCGCTCGTACAGCGGCGAGTCGGGCCGGCCGAACACCACCACCTCGTGCCCGCGCGCCTGGAGCCCGCGCGCCAGCGCCTCGGTGATCCGGTGCACGCCGCCCCAGCTGTACGAGGCGTTGCTCAGAACGATGCGCATCGGGTTCGGCTGGTGGCGGCTTGCAAGCGCGAACGGCCCAACGGCCGGTTTGGGCGTGTTGCGCGCCTATGGCGCGCAAACGGGCTGCGCGCGCCGTAGGCAACGATACCGCCGTTGCCAACGGCGCCGGGCCCACGGCGGCCCGCACCGGCGCTCGTCTCGACGGAGAGGGCGGTGCTGCGGGCCGCCGCGCTCCCGGCCCTCCGGGCGCGCATCCCTCACGTGTCTGCGCATCCGCGCGGGGGCCGTCGCGAGGGCGGACAAGGTAACGCCTTCGCCGGGTGCTCGTCCAACGCGCACGGGCGATCGGGCGGCTCGCGGGCTTGCGTGGGCGAGCGGATTTCGGCTACACTCCGCGCCTCGACTCGACACTCTCCGGGCGCCGCGCGCAGCCCCGTTTCCATGTCATCCCCGGTAACGCCGTGAACTTCCCGCCGGTCAACGAACAGCTCGACGAGATCCGCCGCGACACCCTGGAGATCGTTCCCGAGGAGGAGCTGGAGCGCAAGCTGGCGCGGTCGCTGAAGACCGGCATGCCGCTGGTGGTCAAGCAGGGCTTCGACCCCACGCGCCCCGACCTGCACATCGGCCACGCCGTAAGCCTGCGCAAGCTGCGCACGTTCCAGGAGCTGGGGCACGACGTGGTGTTCGTGATGGGCGGCTACACGGCCATGATCGGCGACCCCACCGGCCGCAGCGACACGCGCCCGCCGCTCACCGAGGAGGAGGTGGAGGCCAACAGCCGCACCTACGCCGAGCAGATGTTCCGCGTGCTCGACCCGCAGAAGACGCGCATCGAGAACAACGCGAAGTGGCTCAAGCCGCTCACGCTCCAGGACATCCTCAAGATCACCAGCCACTACACCGTGGCGCGGATGCTGGAACGCAACGACTTCCACAACCGCTACCACGAAGGGCGCCCGATCTCCATCGTGGAGTTCCTGTACCCGCTGATGCAGGCCTACGACAGCGTGGTGCTCAAGGCCGACGTGGAGCTGGGCGGCGGCGACCAGAAGTTCAACCTGCTGGTCGCGCGCGACCTGCAGCCGCACTGGGGGCAGGAGCCGCAGGTGTGCCTGATGATGCCGTTGCTGCGCGGCACCGACGGCGTGGCCAAGATGTCCAAGAGCTACGACAACTACGTGGGGATCGCCGACGCGCCCGACCAGCAGTTCGGCCGCACCATGTCCATCCCCGACGAGCTGCTGGAGGAGTGGTACCGGATGGCGTCGGGGCTCTCGGGCGACGAGCTGGCGGCGGCGCTCCTGTCGGCGGGCACGGAGCCGTACCGGGCCAAGCGCGTGCTGGGCCGCCTGATCGTGCAGCAGTACCACGGCGCCGACGCCGGCATCGGCGCCGAGGAGGCGTTCGACGCGCTGTTCAAGCGCAAGGAGATCCCCGACGAGATGCCCGAGTTCGACCTGTCACCGGAGGATGCCGACCTCGGCGTGCAGGACGGCGGGGTGCTGGTGACGAAGCTGCTGGTCCGCGCGGGGCTGGTGTCGTCGGGCGCCGACGCGCAGCGCCAGATCCAGCAGGGCGCCATCTCGGTGGACGGCGAGAAGGTGGCCGACCGCTCGGCCCGCATCCCCGCCAGCGGCGAGGTGGTGCTCCAGCGCGGCAAGCGCCACTTCGCCCGCGTGCGCTTCGGCTGAAGCGGCGTATGGACGAACGAGCGCGGAGGGCCCGGAGAAATCCCAGGCCCTCGGTGTTTGGCGACCTGCCAGGTTTCCCCGTCCGAAGTCGGTCGAGGAGGGACGGCACCGCGCGGCCGTCACCCTGCCGCTGCGCGGCTGTCCCTCTCCCAAACAGCCTAAACAGCCTGGGAGAGGGACCTGGGGCGCTTCGCGCCGACTCGTGCGGCGTAGGTCCCGGCTTCTTCTGGTCAAGGCGATGTGAGGATGCGGGGGCAGAAGCCACTGCACGGCGTTCATCCCGTTCGCGCACCCGCCTCCTCCTCGCGCGCGGCGACCAGGCCGCGCGCCAGTGTGCCGCCCAGCGCCCGCACGTCGGCGGCGATCTCCTGCATCAGCCGCTCGACCACCGGCTTCGAGGCCGGCGCGGTGAGATCGGGGATCCGCACTTCCTCCGGCGCGGTGTCGAGGCTGCTCGCCAGCTCGTCCAGCGCGCGCTCGGCCGCTTCGCCGAACGCCATCACGTGCGCGGACGCATCGGGGTTGGAGGCGGGCGCGTAGCCCAGCGCGTTCGCCGCCTCGGCCGCGCGGCGCACGTAGGCCAGCGCGGCCATCCCCGCCTCGCCGGCGCGGTCGCGGCGCCCCTCCCACAGCACCAGCTGCAGCGATTCCTCGGCGTTCAGCACCGCCAGGCCCGCGGCGCGGCGCGCGTCGTCGGCCTCGGCGCGGGTGGCGGCGTGGGCGTGGCGGCGCGTGGCCACGCGCACGTAGGCGGCCAGCGCATGGATCGCCGACGCCAGCCGGCCGCGGAAGGCCAGCCCCTCGGGCGCCGGCCACAGCACGCGCGCGGCCACCAGCGCCAGCGCGCCGCCGATCAGCGTGTTGATCATCCGGATCCCCGCCAGGTGCGGGTCGGGCGTGGACGTCTCGGCCAGGAGGACGAACGTCGGAGTCAGCAAAGCGCTGTACACGCCGTAGTTCACCAGCAGCACCGACACGGCGGCCACGGCCAGCACGAAGACGATGCCCAGCAGCACCGCCGGGTCGTGCACCAGCGCGATGATCCCCGCCGCCACGATCCCTCCCGCCACCGTTCCGCCGATCCGCTGCACCCCCTTCACCCAGGTGGCCCCGGCCGAGGGTTGAAGGACGATCAGCGCGGTGAGCGTCACCCAGTAGCCGCGCTGCACGCCAAGGACGTGCGCCAGCGCCGTGGCCAGCGCGGCGGTGACGCCCACGCGCAGCGCGTGGCGCAGCGTGACCGAGCGGAAGGTGAGGTTTTCGCGCAGCACCTCCATCACCGTCTGCCGGCTTTCGGCGGGGGTGTCGGGCGGGAGCACGCGGCGGCCGCTCTCCACGCCGGCCGCGGCCTGCCACCCCAGCGTGGCCTCGCGCCGCAGCGCCGCCGCGAGACGGTCCAGCCATCCGCCGCCGCCGCCGTCCGTCGTTTCGCCGGCGGGGAAGGGAGGGGGCGCGGGGGCGCGCTCGCGCTCCACCGCGTCGGCCAGCTCGCGGGCGAGGGCGGCCACCTGCCCGGCGGTGTGCCGGGCCTCGTCCGCGCCGCTCGCGTTGCCGCTCCACGCCGCCGCGTCGAGCGCGCCGCCCAGCGCGGTGAGCGCGCCGAAGGTGCGGTTGGCGGTTTCCGACAGCATCAGCAGCCGTTCGCCGCGGCCGCTCTCGCCGGGGCGGCCGCGGCGCGTCTCGGCCAGCGTGGTGCGCGCCGCCTCCAGCGCGGTGCGGAAGCGGCTGAAGTCGCGCGGCTGCGCGTGCGCCACCGAGTCGGCATAGTCGGCCAGCGCGCGCCAGCACTCGCCCAGCGCGCCGCGCGCCGGGGCGTAGGCGCGCACGGGCCACAGGAAGAGCGACAGCGCCATTGCGAACGCGCTCCCCGCCAGCAGCAGCCCGCCGCGCTGCGTCACCTCGCCCAGCGAGTGCGCGGGCGCGGAAAGCGAGATGATGAAGGTGATGACCGACGACAGCCCCACCGTGCCCGGCGCGGCGCCGAAGGCCCGCATCAGCGCGCCGGCGGTGGCCAGCAGGAAGATGAAGGGGATGGACAGCTGCGGGCGCCCGCTCGCGAGGCCGCCCAGCATCCCCGAGACGGCGATCCCCACCGCCAGGCCGCCCATGGTGCGCGCGCGGGTGGCGTAGGCGCCGCCCTTGTCGCCGATGGCGGTGGAGAAGCCGGCGAGGCCCAGCCAGGTGGCGCCGGCGCCCACCCCCATGGCGTGCGCGATCAGGATGGGCGCCACCGTGGCCACGCCGGCGCGCAGCCCCGCGCCCAAGTTGGGGCGCACCGAGAAGCGCGCCAGCTCGTGGGCGCGTCCGTGCACGCCGGGCGCCGCCACCAGCGGCTGTGGTTCCGTACCAGGGTCCTGGTTCGCCAACGATCGTCTCCGTCCCAAAACGCCCAGGGGCTCCCCGCGCGGAGAGCCCCTGATCCTCTGGATTCATCCCGTCCCGCGCAACGGCCTCGCCATCTCAGCGTGGTACCCTACGCGCATCGTA